>Ga0181524_10001559_pt1 | contig 25950 bp, 19 predicted proteins | sample PEATcosm2014_Bin_34_FD_119761 | JGI IMG/M metagenome (GOLD analysis project Ga0181524, IMG submission 119761) | Peatland microbial communities from MTU Mesocosm Facility, Houghton, MI, USA - PEATcosm2014_Bin05_60_metaG | ecosystem: Environmental > Terrestrial > Soil > Wetlands > Peat | place... | reverse complement strand
GCCTTGCTCTTCCACCCGGAATTCTACAAGGCCGCCGTCGCCAACAGCGGCTGCCACGACAACCGCATGGACAAGGCCTCCTGGAACGAACAGTGGATGGGCTACCCCGTCGGACCCCAGTACGCCCAATCCTCCAACATCGAGAATGCCGCCAGGCTCCAGGGCCGCCTCATGCTCGTCGTGGGCGCAATGGACGACAATGTCCCCCCCGAGAGCACCTACCGCTTTGTCGATGCCCTCATCCGGGCCGGGAGGGACTTCGACCTGCTGGTCGTGCCCAACGGCGGCCACGGCGCCGGCGGCGCCTACGGCCAAAGACGATTGCAGGACTTCTTCCTCCGCCACCTCCAGGGAATCGAACCCCCCAACCGCAACGCGGGCGGACGATCGAGCGCTCGTCATGCTTGCATTCCAAGTGACTACTCAGCAAGAAGCGCAGGCTTGACAGACGGGCTGTCACTCTGCCAGGCTTCCGGGAAAGTGTTCGCAAGAACCTCCGCACACACGCCCAATCTATGAATTCCAAAACCAACTTCCGCTCAGTTCGGCGCGCACTGGGAGCAGGGCTTTTGTTTTGCTCCGCGGTCCTGGCGCCCGCCACCACGCTTGTCACGTTCCAAGTTGACATGAGCCTCGACGCCTCCTTCGACCCGACGGCCCAAACCGTGGCAGCTCGCGGTTCATTTAACGGTTGGAGCGCCTTTGCCTTGACCAACAATCCTAACGGGCCAAACCCCAGCCTCTGGACGGGAACGACCAATATCCCGACCAACGGAGTCGTGATGTCTTACAAATACACGATTGAACCGGGCGCCAACTACGAAACCATTTCCGGGGACAGCAAAAACCGGCTGGCCATCCTCCCGGCCGCCTCCGGCTCCAGCCTGGTCCTGACTCCGGCCTATTATAACGACGCCGATTCGTCGGCCGGCCCCTTTTCGGTCACTTTCCAGGTGGACATGGCCCAGCAGATCAACGTGGGGGCCTTCGCCGCCAACTCTGCCACGCTCTTCAGCCGAGGCTCCTTCAATGGGTGGGCCGAGGACCACGCCATGACGAACGACCCTTCGATTCTCACGACCAACCAGTACGGGCTGGTGAGCTCGAATGTCTATGTGATGACATACGCCTCAATCTATGGCTCGCCCGGCGAGAATATCGAGTTCAAATACTGTGTCACGGTGAATGGGGTCGACCACTGGGAAAGCCCGCCCGCGGCGGTCGGCGACACTGCCAATAACAACAACCGCTTCTTCGACCTCGCCGGCTCGACGAACCAGGTTTTGCCCGTGATCTACTTCAACAATGCGCCCTATGCTCCGGTGGTGACCAGCCTTGTTACCTTCCAGGTGGATATGACGGCCCAAGTGCTCAACGGCAATTTCGATCCCACAACCGACACCGTCGAGGTGCGGGGGGATTTCAACGGCTGGGGCACCCCACAAATCCTTTGCACGAATAATCCCGCAGCCGCCAACACCAACCTCTACACCGCCGTGGTCAGCATCACGGACGGCGTGGGCTCTGCCGAACAGTACAAATTCTGGGCCTCGATAACCTTGAATACCGGATGGGAGACAATGGCTGACAACCGGTCGTTCGTTCTCGCCAATGCCAGTTCGCAAGTGCTGCCAGTGGTCTATTTCAGCGATTTGAACCCGGACGACCTGCTGCCCGCCGACACGCTGGTCACGTTTCAGGTGAGCATGACCAACGCCGTAAGCACCTATGGCCACGCCTTCGACTCAGCCACGGACCAACTCTTTATCAATGGCCCCCCCAGCGGAAACTTCGCCAACTGGGATACGACCTTGCCAGAATTGACGAACAGCCCGACCGGCAGCGGCATTTACTCCATCCAAATTCTGATCCCCATGGGAAGCCCGGTCCAGCAGACCTACAAATACGGCATCAATGACGGGGTCGATCCTCTCGACGATGAAGCGCCCAGCGGAAGCAACCATGTTCGCTATGTCCGCAGCACGGGCGCGTACGTGATGCCGCTCGACACGTTCGGCAATCAGTTGGTGGAACCTTCCTTTGGCAACCTCGAGATCACGCTCTCACCCCCCGGCCACGCGCTCATCTCCTGGCTCGGCCGGCCGGGAGTCCACTTGCAAACCCGGGGCAGTCTCAGCAGTGGTTCCTGGGCCGACCATCTCGAGACCGATGGTTTGAGTTCCACCAACTGGCCTGTCAGCGGCCAGGCCCTCCTGTTCCGCTTGATCAAGCCCTGACGAGGCGGAGCCTCAGACGATGGGACGAAATCAGGGCGCGGTGTGGATGAACTTAATGGTGTTGGTCAACGAGAGCAAATTAGGTTTTGACTCCCGCTGTCGCCGGGGTATGCTGGACGGCCCTGTTCAGGAGACAAAAGCTTATGGCAAAACTGACGGTCAAAGATTTGGATGTTCGAGACAAGCGCGTGTTCGTGCGGGTGGACTTCAATGTGCCGCTCGAGGAGAAAGACGGGCAGATGGTCATCACCGACGCCACGCGCATCCAGGAAACCGTGCCGACCCTCAAGCTGTTGATCGAGCGGGGCGCAAAACTCATCCTCGCCTCCCACCTGGGCCGGCCCAAGGGCAAACGCGAGTCCTCGATGTCCCTGCGGCCGGTGGCCGCCCGGCTCCAGGAATTGCTGGGACGCCCGGTGCGGTTCCTGGACGATTGCATCGGCGAGCAAGTCGGGCAAGCCGCCAGGACGATGAAACCCGGCGACGTGCTCCTGCTGGAAAACGTCCGGTTCCACAAGGAGGAAGAGGCCAACGACCCCGTCTTTGCGGAGGAATTGGCGAGCGTGGCCGAGGTTTATGTGAACGATGCCTTCGGCTCGGCCCACCGGGCCCATGCCTCGACCGAAGGGGTGGCCCGCGTGGTGGCCAAACGCGGCGGCCTCTGCGCCGCCGGCCTGCTCATGGAACGCGAGCTGAAGTTTCTCGGCGAGGAATTGGAGAACCCCGCCCGCCCATTTCTGGTCATCCTGGGCGGCGCCAAAGTCTCCGATAAAATCCAGGTCATCGATCGGCTCCTCGACAAGGCCGATACGTTGCTCATCGGCGGCGCCATGGCCTACACCTTCCGCCTGGCGCAAGGCTGCAAGACCGGCAAGTCGCTGGTCGAACCGGACAAGACCCAGGTCGCCAATGCCGCCCTGGCCAAGGCCGCCCGGCTCAACGTCAAGTTTCTGCTTCCGACCGACGACGTCGTGGCCGTCCCGGTCAAGACCGACAAATTGGACAAGAAAGGCAAGCCGGTCGTCGAGTACCGCGACCTCCGTGTCAACACGGAAATGAACTGCCCCGAGAATGCCGCCGGACTCGACATCGGCCCCGCGACGCTCAAGACCTACTGCGGGGAGATAGCCAAGGCCAAAACCATCCTCTGGAACGGTCCCATGGGGCTCTTTGAAGACAAGCGCTTCGCCGAGGGGACCAATGGCGTGGCCCGCGCGGTCGTCCAGGCCAGACAGGACAACGGGGCCAAGAGCATCATTGGTGGAGGCGACAGCGTCAAGGCGCTCAACCGGGCCAAGCTCGGCGACAAGGTCACGTTTATGAGCACCGGCGGCGGGGCGAGCCTGGAATTCCTCGAAGGCCGGGTCCTGCCCGGCGTGGCGGCACTCACCGACAAATCCCCCGACTCACAATGAACAAGGAACGCAAACTGATCATTGCCGGCAATTGGAAGATGAACAAGACCGTGGCCGAGGCGCTGGACCTGGTGCGCGGCCTCAAGATCGAGTTGGCCAATGTCAAAGAGGTGGACGTCGTGGTTTGCCCCCCGTTCACCGCCCTGTGCGAAGTGTCGAAAATGATCCTCGATTCGAGCATCCGCCTGGGAGCGCAGAACATGAGCCAGAACAACGTCGGCGCCTTCACCGGGGAGATCGCCGCCGTGATGCTCAAGGAGTTCTCCGTGCGCTATGTCATCCTGGGCCACTCCGAGCGGCGCCAATACGAGAAGGAATCCGACGCGCTCATTGCCAAAAAGGCCCTTGCCGCCCATGCGGCGTCCCTCAAGCCGATTGTCTGCGTTGGCGAAACCCTGGCCCAGCGCGAGGCCGGCCAGACCGAGAAGGTGCTCGACACCCAAGTCCGAGGCAGTCTGGCCGGGCTGACCAAAGAGCAGATGGCCGAAACCATCATTGCCTACGAGCCCGTTTGGGCCATCGGCACCGGCAAGACCGCCACCACCCTCGAGGCCCAGCAAGCCCACGCCTTCATCCGGCGCCTGTTGGGAAACCTCTTTGACGAAACAGTTGCCCGCCGCGCGCGGATTCAATATGGTGGGAGCGTCAAACCCGCCAATGCGCGCGAGTTGATGAGCCAGGCCGACGTGGACGGGGCGCTGGTGGGGGGAGCCTCGCTTGAAGCGCACAGCTTTGCCGACATAGTTAAGAATTCGATCTAATCTAGAAAATCACTATGATGTTCCTTATCGGTTTGTTGACGGCGGCCATGGTATTGACCTGCTTCGTGTTGATCTTCCTGATCCTGCTCCAGCTTCCCAAGAAGGAGGCGGGCGCCGGTTTGGCCTTTGGCGGCGCCGCCACCGACGCTCTGTTCGGCGCCGGCTCCGGCACAGTCCTGACGCAAATCACCAAGTACCTTGCCACGCTGTTCTTTGTCCTGGCCGTGATACTCTCGATCTTGAACGGCGTCGCTGGCCGCCGAGGCAAATCGAACTTCCAGAAGCTCTTCTCCCAACCCGCCAGGGCCCCGGCCGCCGCGCCCGCAGCTTCCACTGCCCCCCCGGCCGCCGCGCCGACCCTGCCCGAGGCCGCTGCAACTCCGGGCTCGAACCTGCTCATCACCGCCCAGTCTGCCCAGGCGACCAATCCCGCCCCGATGACGGCGACCAACCAACCGCCCGCTTCCGCGACCCCGACCAACCAGCCGCCAGCCCCCTCGACGCCGAAGTAGGCGGCGTGGCGCGAGCCAGCCGCAATCCCTTTTGCAAATTGCCCGGCTTTGCATGAGGCTGGACACGGAAAATGAGGCGAAAACGGCAAGGCCTCAGAAGAGGCGGGGGCGCGCCACTCCGCGCGCGCGAGGCCGCGCCGTGGCCGCACTGTCGAAGCAGCCCGGGGCAAAGCGGAGGCTCCTAAGGCAGGTCAGCCCGACCAAAAACAAAATACATATCATCCCTCAGCCCCGCCGGCAGCACGGCCTGCACCCACCGATAAATCCGCCCCGCCAGGCCCGGATGCACAATGTCATTGACGCACAGATATCGGACGAGCCTCAGCCCTGAGTCCCGCGCCGCCTCGAGGATTTCCCGCTTGGTCCACTCCCGGATATGTCCCTTATCCCCGTTTTCCGGCCGCTCCTTACAGTGATAGGGCTGCACCCCCGCCAGCATCATCAGCCGGTTCTTGAGCGCCGCGCCATTGGGTGTCTCGATGACCAGCAAGCCGTCCGGCCGCATCATCCGCCCGAAAAAGCCCATCCATTCCCGCGGCAAGCTTGGGATGTGCTCCACAACTCCGCAGCACACGATTAAATCGTAGGAGTGGCTCGGCAACGTCACGGACCCAAAGTCCGACAGGTCCTGCTCGAAGTGCTGCTCATTCCAGCGTGGCTGCACGTATTCATCCGGAGGGTTAATCCCGAGACTGTCGACCTTGTCGTAAAGCCGCCGCAATCGCGTCGTCAGCACATGGGGTCCCACATCGAGCACATTCGTCGAGGGTGGAGGCTTCAGCCGCCGCACTAGAAGCCCACCGGTTGAATCTGGAAAAAGGCCCACGCCCCATTCCGGCAGAATCTCCACGGACGAATGCGACAAAACGACCACGCACCAGCGACTCGTCGCCTCCCGTCTCCCCGCGAAATCAGATGGGAAAAGTTCACGGAAAAAACGGGGAACGCTGCAATCTATACCCGTTTCTTCCGCCGATCTGCCCAGAACCGACTCCAGACCTTCCAGATGCCCACGTCCTTCTCGCTGCAGTTAACCATCATCCAGCACCAGCACCTCGAGAGTTGGTCGGTTCTCGTATGTAGTTTGTAGAGGCAAAGGTCAACGCAAGCAAGGAGCACAACGACGAGAAGGGCCGAACAAGAGAGACAGACCGAGAGCCTCCAGCAATACCACAACAGGGAGATGGCAAAGAAGAACCAACTGAAAAGTATGGAGCAGTAAATAATCAATGGCTGGAGGCGATTAGTGACGGTGGTGGCGAATTGCTCTGAGGAGTCAGTCGGAGTGCAAGGTGAATCGGCTATGGATTTACAGATTGGTTCGCCAATGTGCCGAGTGAGGCCGTCAATATGCTTGGTGATTAGATTGACCATAAATGTATGGTAAATATAGTTGGCTAATATCAGGGATTGTATAAGGGAGTACACTCCAAGGACCGCCACGAGCAGTTTTCCGGGAAGCACCGTTTTTGACAATAAGGCGAAAAGGGCGGCAGCAAGTGCTGCGGTAAGCGTGATACTCATTTCGACGCACTTGTGCTGCATCTGACACCTTGCCTGGCATACGCTGCTCCAATAGCGGTAGAAGTCGGCCTTAGATACCCCGGGGTCTGGCGATGATTCTGAATTCACGTCGGACGCGTATCAGGAGCGAGAAGCCATGTCAAGAAATGCTGCGTCCAAGCTATTCACCGCTTATTCGCAGGCTCTACGCGCACGGCAGGTTGAGGTCCTGTCACCCGAGTGCCCTCAACCTCTTGGAGGCCATCCCTGTGCTCTCAGATTGACCTCAACGGCGTCCTGATTGCGCGGTTGTCCCTTTTTCACTAGGCGGCTCCTGGCTGAGGTGGGGAATCCAGGACCGAGAGACACCCGAGGCACCTACCCCTATCCTGCTTTGGCTCGACGGGTCCGCGCATCGAGTGTCGGGATGGTCTGCACTATGTCATAGCGCTGGGGTGAACACCCCATTGCGCAGGAATCAAGCCGGAAGGAGTTTTAGCCTAGGTTTGGTTTAGTTGTACTCAGGAAAGACGAACCGGTTCATCGGTTCGTCTTTCTCTTTTTTTGCAAGGAACGCTTGAGATTCGGCTCGTGACCCGGCAGAATCGGGCAGCAAGCAGACTGACGAGCAATTCGCATGGGCCGATCGTATTGGTTTGAATGTTCCAAGTGCAGTTACCGCGTGAAGGTGTCGGGGCGGGCGGATCGCGGGGTGAATGTATTTGTTCAGACCATCCACTGCCGCGACTGCAAGGAGTTGCTTGACGCGGTGACCCGGATCAGGATGCCGGACCAAGCCCCAGGCCCGGTCAGGGCGAGGTTTTCCGCAGGCGGGCTGGCCTGGTTCAAACTGGCTGGCCGGAACTGGGCCACCGACGGGCCGCCCAGTTTGCAGACGGCGCTGGGGCGCCTGTCCTACACCGGGTTCACTCGGTTCAAGTGGCTCGATTTCGAGCCGCAGTGTCCGGTGTCGCCGAGGCATTCGGTGCAAAGCTGGAGCGAGCCGGGGAAGTGCCCCAAGTGCGGCGTTTTCCTCGAAAAAAGCGCCGTGCCGTACCGGGTCTGGGACTAAGGAGCGTCGGAGCGTGGCATTATTCAGGCAGGGGTTTGTCCTTTGTTTCGGGGGCGAAGGGCAGGAGGAGCAGACCAAGGACGTAAATCAGGGCGGTGGCGCTGGCGGCGCGGCCGAAGCCGCCCAGCTTGGCCACCAGGGAGCCGGTTAGGAACGGCCCGGCTGAAGCGAGCAGGCGCCCGACATTGAAGCAAAAGCCGGCGCCGGTCGCGCGGATGGCCGTGGGATAAAGCTCAGGCAGGTAGATGGGGAAGCCGCTGAAGATGCCGTTGTTGAAGAACCCCAGCAGGGGCAGGAGCAGGAGCACATGGCCGTAGGAGCGGGGCGTCAGAAATGTGACGGGCACCATCAGGAGGCTGCCGGCGCACATGAGGGCAAAGATGGAGCGGCGGCCGAAACGGTCGGCCAGGGGGCCGAAAGCGAGATAGCCGGCCAGGGCGCCGGCATTGAGCATCATGGCGGCCCAACTGACACGGGACGTGAGCGCCCCGGGGTTCAGTCCTTTGAGGGCCGGGAGCGAGCGGACCAGTTCAGGCGTCCAATTGGTGGCGCCCCACAGGCCGAACACAGCGACGAAGGCCAACCCGGACCCGACCAGGGTGGCGCGGCGCCGTCCGGGCTTGAAGAGTTCGGGAAGTTTTGGGCGGCGGGGACCGTGCGTTTGGCATTCCTGCCGATGGGCCCTGACCCAGCGTTCAGGCTCTTTGACCCAGCAGCGCACCAACAAGGCGACGAGGGCAGGAACAACGCCGACGACGAAAACCCAGCGCCAGTTTTGATTGCGCAGCGGGAGCATGATGACGGCGGCCAGGAAAAAGCCGGCAGCCCAGGCGGACTGGAGAATGCCGGCGGCTTTGGCCCGTTTTTCCTCGGGCCAGACCTCGGCGACCAGGGAGGCGCCGGCGGCCCATTCGCCGCCGATGCCCAGGGCGGTGAGGAAACGATAAAGGGCCAGTTGCCACCAGGTGGCCGAAAGGGCGGCCATGCCGGTGAACAGCGCGTAGAGGAGGATAGTAACGATGAGGACGCGGGTGCGGCCGAAGCGGTCGGCCAGGACGCCAAAGAGGATTCCGCCAACGGCCCACCCAATGAGGAAGATGGAGAAGATGATGCCGCCGTGCCGGAGAACGGTTTCCTGTGAGACAGGGTTGCCAGCCTGGGCGGACAACAGGTCATAGACGGCCGGGCGCAGAACCAGCGTGTAGATGGCGGCATCCATGGAATCGAAGACCCAGCCGAGCCAGGCCACGAGCAGGACCAGCCACTGGTATCGCGTGACGCCCTGGCGCCAGGAGGCAGGTCGCTCAAGGGCGGGCTGCATGATCGGCCCTATTCCGGCTCGGCGCTTCCCTCGAGAACCAACCCCTTGGTGCAAGGGAACTTCTCGTACCAGAGGGCAAGCACGTCGCGCAAAAGCCTGGCGTAGCGGAAATGGGCGCCCAGCCCGGTCCTCAATTCGGCCTCGTAAATGAACTTGTCGGCGGTGGTGGTGTGCTCGAAGGGGTACTCAGTTCCCAATACCGACCAATAGATGCAGGCCGGCTCGGCCTGGCCCAGCAAGGCGCCCGCCATGGCCGAGGCCTCCCTGCCGGTCCGGGCCTGTTCCAGGAGCATTGCCCGCCTGCGTCCTGAGCGGTCGGCGGCGGCTGGGAGCTGGTCCAGGGCAAAATAAAATCCCTTCGGCGCCAGGGGACAGTATTTGGTTCCCGTGCGATGCCGGTTCAGGTCTCTAATCTCGGCAAATCCGATGGCGGACCAGCCGAACCGGACACTCATCCGCTGCAAGCTGCTGCCGATGGGCGCATAGCGGTCCGGATGGCAGGCCAGGTCGCGGGCGATGTCTTCCGGGGAAACTCCTTGGGGCGGCATGACGGACAGGAAAGGGATTGCGGCGGCCTGAGGATCGGAGAGCAGGGGGTCATTCCAGGACGGGCCTTGGCGGCGGGCCAGGCCGGCCAGTTCCTCGAATTCACAGGCCAGGGCGCGGCGCACAGGCTCCAGGGGCCGGGCGTGCTTGACGAGCCGCGGAGCACAGATCTCGAGCTCGTTGCGCATGAATTCGCCCAGGCGCCGGGCCTCCGGCCGGCTGTGGGCCAGCAAGTGCTGGCAGAGGCCCACCCACCCCCGCGCGGACATGACCATCATCAGGTTGGTGGCGGCGGCGACGGGGAGGAAGTAGCGGGCGCGGTCAAAGGCATAATTGCGTTTCATGCGCGCCACCTTTTTTCGCGCCGATTCGGAGGGGTCATTCAACAACGACGCCGGAATGCCCATGAGAGCCGGGTTCTGGCCGGCCAGCTCCTCCCAGAGGCTCAGTGAGGATTGATAGGCTGCAAAGCACCGGGCCATGAGTTCCCGCCAAGCCTGCAGACGGTTCGATGGAATCCCCAGCTCCTGCGGGGGAACGAGTCCGTCGGGAGACACCTTCAGATAGCGGGTGGAGGATTCCTGGCCTCCCGCCGTGGGGCTGAGGGTCCAGAGATAATACGCCAGCCAGATCGAGACGCCGTCAATAAACATGGCGACCGGGACCATATCGGCGATGGACTGGTGGCCGTAGTCCACCATGCGGAAGATCGAGTCAACGGATTTCTCGAGGTGGGCCGGGTCGATTCTCGAGAGAATGGACTGGAGTCCGCCGCTATCCCTTGAATAGCGCGCCCCGCAAGCGGCGAGCAGTTCGGGTGTCAGGGCGGGCCGCCCGGCCTTGGCGGAGGCCTCGCTGGGGCAGATCGCGACTTGTGTGACTTTCATTCAACAAAGCGTCAGGCCCCGCGGGGGGCGCGGTCGGGAGAAGCGGGGCCGACGGAGAGGGGACGGGCCTCGGGCCTTTCGTCCGCCTTGCCTGTGGGCGGAGGCGGGCTGGCGGGGATGGCCGGGTTGGGGACCTCCGGCTGGGGGGCCCGGGTCTGGGGGACTTTGCTCAACTTCCGGTCTCTGGCAAGCTGGTCCAGCAAAACCACCATGAGGCTTTGCAGGTCCCGCTGTTCGCGGCGAAGGAACCACGCAAAGAGCGGGAGGCTAAGCAGGAGCAGCCAGAGCCAGGGGTGTCTGGAGGCCACCAATCTCAAGAGGACCAATTCGAGGCCGCAGAGGAGCCAGAAACTGAGCTTGGCCTTGAGCGACCAGCGTGGGCGCAAGCGGCAGCGGACGACTTGTTTGCCGTCGGGATGCTCTTCGGTGACGGTGGTGAGCTGCAATTTGCTCCAGCGGTTGTCGTAGATCTCGGCATCATAATCACTCCAGCCGATGTCGGTGCGGTTGGGCCAGCCTTGGCGGTCGAGGCGCCCGAGAAGGTCGGCCACCAAAGCCAAGCGGTCGATAGGCTCTTGAGCCCAGTATTGGACCTGGTCGAGGGTCTGCCTGCTGTCGCGCAGGGTGACGGACTGAAGGGTTTTGCGGGCGGTTAGCGGCAGGGGCCGCAAGGTCAGCCGGTACTGGTAACGAGCCCAGCCCCGAACGATAGGCTGGAGGAAGAAGAGCATGGCTGTCAGCGGACGGGACCACCGCCGGATTTTGTTCTTCGGCAGGGCGGCCTGTGCTGCGGCCGCCGCGCAGACGGCCACCGAGAGGAGCAGGCTGGCAATCGCCAAGGGGAGCAGGTAAATGAAGATGGCCGAGAGCACCCAAAGCGGCAAGGTGACGAAGGCGTGGTACTCGAGCGTGGTGCAGAGCATGGGAGTGACGGCGGGTTTGGAGGCGTAGAGGAATTGGAAGCCGGCGCTGCCGAACAGACCGCGATAGATGATCGGGGGCCGGAGCAAGACTCCGAACTTGGAGGTCGTGTAGATTCGGCCGCGCCAGATGCTGCCGCCAAAGGAATTGAAATATTCGGGGTGTTTGCGCACAAGGAGGGCCTCGGCCCCGCCATAGCCGTGCTGTTGCTTGAGGTAATCCCCGATGGCAGGGCGCCGGTAATGCCACACGAACGCCGATGGGCTGAAGCCAATCTTGTAGTCCGCCTGCTGGAGCCGCCAGCAGAGGTCCACGTCATCCCCAGCCCTGCGGAAGACAGGATCGAACCCGCCAATGTCGCTCAGGGCCCGTTTATAGAAGGCCATGTTGCAACCGGGGATATGTTCGGCCTGCCGGTCGGTGAGCATGACGTGGGCCGGTCCCCCGGGCGAGGCCATGACAGCCGCCGCCACCGGCGAATCTTCCGGCGGAAGCAGGTTCGGTCCGCCAATGCCGGCGAACTCGCTCTGGAGGAGGTCCCCGACCAGGTAATAGAGCCAGTCCTGGTCGGCGCGGCAGTCCGAATCTGTGAAGGCCACGATTTCTCCGGCAGCCGCGGCGATGCCGGTATTGCGCGCGACCGACAGCCCGAGGTTTCTCTGGTGGCGGAAGCAGCGGACGTTGGGATAGAGCCGGGCGATCTGCGGGGTGCCATCGGTCGAGCCGTCGTCCACCAGGATGACTTCGTAATCGGGATAGTTGAGACGGCAGAGCGAATCCAGGCAGGCCCTGAGGGTCCGCTCGCCATTGTAGCTGGCGACGACGACCGAGACCTTCGGGTAACGGGGCAGAGGAAAATGGGGCGCGGCGGCGAACATCTTCTGCGCGCTCCGAAACGATTCCTTGGGCTGGCGCTCGCGCGTGGTCAACCCCATGGCCCAGTCCTTGACCGCCAGCCCTTGGTGCCACCAATCGTCGGTAAAACCGAACACGATTGCCCCCGCCAGGCCGCCCCGAAACACCTCTTCGATCTGCCACTCCAGGAAGGCGCATTTGTTGGCCTCGCCCTCGCGCAGGGAATCCATGCCGAACTCCCCGAGCAGCAGCGGCTTGGGGCCGGCCAGCATCTGCAATCGGGCCAGGTAATTGCGAAATGGCTGGCGGTGGTGGAGATAGACGTTGAAACAGAGGAAGTCGACGCTCTGGGGCTGCAGGAACTCGGTGGGAGGATAGTTGGTGAAGGCGCATAGGCACTGGGCATCCACCCCTTTGGCTTCCTGGATCAGGAGATCGATGAAATCGGCCACCGCCCGGGCGCCGCTCCATCGGACAATGTCGGGCGGGATTTCATTGGCGACGCTCAAGGCGAACACGGCGGGATGCCGGGCGCAGGCCAACGCGGCGCGGCGCACAGCCTCCAGGGCCTCGGCGCGGCGTTGGCGGGAGTCCAGGAAACAGAAATGCTGGTTCCACGGAACGCCAATGAGAACCTTGAGCTGGTGTTCCTCGGCCAGGTCCAGAAACCAGCCGGGAGGCGCCTGATAGACGCGGATGAGGTTCGCGCCCAGGTCGCACAACTGGGCAAAGTCGCGGCCCGTCTGTTCCGGGGAAGCGAATCCCGACGACTGGCAATTCGCAGCGGGAGCCAATGGGCCGTAGGCCGCGCCCTTGACGCAAAATCGCTTCTCGCCAAGCCGAAAGAACTTGCCGTCCACGCTCATGCGCGGCCTCGTAAAGGGCGCCACTGCCATGGCTTTTAGACGGGAATGCAGCCGTTTTTAGTCATCACCGCCCTCCGGGATAGCAAAGCCGGCGATGCGGTGCAAGCGGTCTCGCAAGCCGGATGCGGACCCGTCCCCTGACTGTAGGAGAGGAGCCTAAGGAGTCTGATCAGCGGTTTCCGGAGCGGAGGAGGTTTCCGCTGTGCCAAAAAAACCAATCAGGCTCGGTTTGGTGTGCTCCGGTTGAGTCAAGCCGATGAACACAGAGGGAGCGGCAACGCAATAGGCAACCCAGTTCACGATTTTACCGCCCGTCTTCTGCGTTGACGATCAAACCCGGCGGTGGTAGGGTGCCATGACGATGAATTGTTTTACAGAATCCGATGTTCAGGAACTTGGGAGGACTGTTCTCGCCGATTTTGATCGTCGGTTGCTGACCCTCCCCGGGGATTTATGCGCCCCTTTTCATGAAGAGGCACGACAACTCGAAGCAGAGTTGCTAATGGTTTACAGAGCAACGGTAATGTGTGTGCGCCGCGAGGATGATATGAATCGGGTCGCGGCCCGATGGGGCGACATGGTTGAACTTTGTGGCGGATCCCTTTCGCGTCTTGAGCAACTAGCTCAAAAACACCCCGATTGCGGGGCAGATCTTTATTATGACCGTGTTCTTGACCTCAGAGGCAAATGCAAACGGCTTCAGGAGATGCACCTTTAGAGGACGTCCCTCCGCAAGAGCGAATCGCCAATCGGTGCAGAGGCAGCCCCGCTGACGGCGTGGGCATCGTTGAGCCGCTGCAATGGCGTTCAGCTCCACATACCGGCGATGCGCGCGCCGCAGTAGCGGCACTTGCCGGAGGCCAGGTCGAGGGCAGTGACCGCGAAGATGTCGCGCTGGACGACCGGTTTTTTGCACCCGGGACAGAACGTGGTTTCGGCGTCGGCCAGGCCCGGGACGTTGCCGATATAGACGTAGTGCAGGCCCTCGGCGCGGGCGGCATCGCGCGCCTGAAGGAGGGTTTCCACGGGGGAGGGGGCCAGGTTGGCAAGTTTGTGCTCGGGGTGAAAGCGCGAGAAGTGGAGCACCTGGTCGGGACCCAGTTCTTTGGCGAGCCAGCCGCACATGCGGCGGATAGTGGGGAGGTCGTCGGTATAGGTCGGCACCACCAGGTTGATGATCTCGAACCAGACGCCCAGTTCCTTTAGGGTCTTGAGCAGGTTGAGGATGGGCTGGAGCCTGCCGGAGTTGAGCTTCTGATAAATCGCCTGGTCGAACCCCTTGAGGTCGACGTGGGCTGCGTCAACGAACTGGTAGAGGTCGCGGGCGGGGCGGTCTTCAATCGAGCCGCAACTGACGACGATGTTTTTGAGTTTGTGTTGCCGGGCGAGTTTGCAGGTGTCGACGGTGTATTCGTAAAATGAGGTTGGTTCGGAGTAGGTGTAGGCGAGCGACGGGCAGCCGAGGGCCTCGGCCACGGCGACGGCATCGTCGGGGAAAAGGCTCGAGCGGGCTACGTCGTTGAGCGTCAGGCTCCGAGGCAGCGGCGGGCGCAGGCGCAACTCCGGGCCGTACGGGTCCTTGGTTTCCTCGGGTTTCTTTTGAGAGATTTCCCAGTTCTGGCAGTTCAGGCAGCGGAAGATGCAGCCGGAGGTGGCCAGGGAGAAGGTGCGGGTGCCGGGCAGGAAATGGAAGAGGGGTTTCTTCTCGACCGGGTCGACGTGGAAGGTGCAGGGATTGCCATAGACCAGGGTGTAGAGGACGCCGTCGTAGTTGACCTTGTTCCGGCAATGGCTGCGGTCGCCGGGAGAGAGCAGACAATTGTTGGGGCAGACCTTGCACTGGACATTGCGGCCGAGCTTGAAGTAATGCGAGGCCTCCTTGACCCAGCCGCGCTTGCGCCAAAGCTGCCAGACCTCACCCTGGGGAGCGTCTCCTTTGAAAATGTCCGCAGGGGCTTCGGAGGCGCGCCAGTTGGAAAAGAAATCGAACAGGGAAGCCCCCGCCGCCAGGCCGGTGGCGCCGGCGGCGCCCAGGGCGATGGCAGCGCGACGGGAGAGCCGGCCTCCAGGACGCACCTCTCCGGCGGCGCGTTCGCGCCTGGTCGCATCCGGCGGCGGCGCGCCCGATGCTTGTCTGGCGGCAGGCTCGCCGCGTTGTGGGCCCGGGGTTTTCATGGTTCCGGACGATGTTTGATCCAGCCCCATCGCTGTAGGGCAAGATACGCCGCCGGCGCGCTGTGCGCCAGCAAAAGGATCATCAGCGGCAAATGCAGCATCCGGTGAAAGGTCAGCGCCGACTTCTCGTCGAGCAGCCGGCTCAAGCCGTATCGGCCATCCATGATATAGCCGGTGAAGAGGAACAGAAACACCACTGGCAGCAGCGGCCAGCCGCTCCACCGAACCGTTTTGAGGCAGACGACGTTTAACCGGCTCATCATGAAGTCCATTCTACGGCGTCCATGCGTGATTCTCACGCAAAATGCGTGAAATCCACGCGCGACACGGCGGATAACCATAAGAAACATGCGGGTTTTGGGGCATTTCTCGTTGGCATTCGGAATGCTCGTGACTTTGGGGTTCACCTTGGGTTAGTGCAGGTTGTGGGTCGGTCTCAGTGGCTTGAATGGCGGGCATCGTGAAAAAACTTCGGCAGCAATCGAATCCGGGCCGAAACCCGGGAGTCAAAGGAGGCCCCGAGGCTGCTTCGGCGTTCACCCTCGTCGAGCTTCTGGTCGTCATCGCCGTCATTGCGATTGTCGCCGCCATGCTGCTCCCGGCCCTCAACCGGGCCAAGGTCCAGGCGCGGTTCGCGCATTGCAAGAACAACCTCCACCAGTATGGCCTGGGGCTGCGCATGTACATTGAAGATTTCAAGGTCTATCCCCTTCAAGACATGTCCGTCCCGGTGAACATGGCCGGTCAGCCGGCTGCGAGCTGGGGTACGCTGCCGTGGTTCCGCCTCCTGCAGCCCTACACCAGGGACAACTGGACCACGGTTAATCCGGGACAGCCGGAACCGCCCGGCATCCAGATTTGTCCTGACTACGGCCGGCTGGGGGGCTGGTTCAACGTCTCAGAGCCGTACGGCGGTTGCGGTGGCGGCTCGTTTGGCAGTTATGGGTACAATGGCTGCGGTAGCTCGTGGCTGTACGCCATGGCGTATGGCTCGCTTGGTTTGGGCGGGGAGACGATCTATGATGGCGGTTCCCTTAACGGGCCCCAGGTCCATGAGAGCGAGGTGGTGTGCCCGAGCGAAATGATCGCTATAGGGGACGCGCTCCTGGGGCAGTGGGGCATGCCTTCCTTCAGCTTTGCTCCAGCGCAGCCGGGGCCATGCGGGTCTTATCTCCTGTGCCCGGAAGGCGGTAGCCAGGCATGGGAGGCTGACTTTGGCTCGCTCGTGGCCCTTGAACCCGGCAGCTTTCAAGCCATTCAGTTCGGCTTCCAGAAGCAGCGCCACGGTGACCGTTGGAACATGCTGTTCTGCGACGGCCACGTCGAGGGCCAGGGCACCAGAGGCGTGCTCAATCCGGGTTCCGACGTGGTCTGGCGGCGCTGGAATCGCGACCATCTGCCCCACACGCACCCGTGAACCGCATCTTTTCGTATGACGGGTAAACACAGGACTGGGCGCAGGCCGGCTGTGATCGGGCTGGCCGCGGCGATGGGCCTCCTGTTGGCGGCTGGCCGCTCGTTGGCGCAGAACCCAACGCCCGCCAGTGCTCCCAACCTGAATTGGACGGCTTTGGCCTGCTCGGGCGACGGAAGGGTGATCGTTGCCGCCGCCAGCGGCTACTCGTCGAGTTGGTGGGAGAGCGGCTTGGTCTATGTCTCGACTAACTGGGGCGGCGCGTGGAGCGCGGCAGCCCTGCCAGGCCGGGTGTGGTCCTCGGTGGCGTGCTCCGCTGACGGGACCAAACTGGCGGCGGCGGTTTACGATGTTGAGTTTGGCATGGTACAGGGGGGCCCGATATACGTCTCCACGAACGCGGGACAGACCTGGACGCAAAGCGCGCCTGTGCAGCAGTGGACCGGGGTCGCCTTCTCGGGTGATGGCGCTACGCTCATGGCCGCCTGCGCTGGCTGGCTGCCGGGGGGCCTCTCGCCAGGGTTCATCTATTTCTCGACGGACCTGGGCGAGAGCTGGGCGTACAATATTGAGCCGGGACCTTTTTCCCAGCTCGCCTCGTCAAGCGATGGGAAGACACTGGCGGCCGTCTGCGAACCGGAAGGGTGTGGCGGCTCCCTGCCGGGGCCGCTCTACGTCTTTGCGGATTTTGGGGCCAGCTTTACGTCCAACGCACTGTTCTCGGCGTATTCCGCCGCGTGCTCGGCAGATGGGATGAGGCTCGTGGCGGGCACCGCCGGCTCGGGGATCTGGGTCTCGGCGGATGGCGGAGCGAGCTGGACGCAAACGAGCGTTGCATCGGGGTCATTCTTGTCAGTGGCCTCGTCGGCGGATGGCTCGAGGCTCTTTGCGGCCGGCGGTGGGCCGCAGATTTACATGTCGGGCGATTCCGGCGCGACGTGGACCTCGGTGAGTGCAGTCGTCGCCAACTTGTCCCCGTTGGCCTGCTCGGCCGACGGGACCCGGCTAGTGGCCTCGGCGCAGGGCGGCGGCATTTACGTCTCCACCAACTCCGGGGCCGCCTGGGTCGATGTGTCGGAACCGCAGGTTCTTGGCCTGGCCAGCGGCGCCCCGACGGCCAACTGGAGGGTGATCTCTTGCTCGGCCGACGGGACCAACCTGGTGGCGATCGAGGCGCCAATTGCGTTTCCGGATTCGGCGCAGATCTACACCTCGGGGGACCGGGGAGCGAATTGGACGCTGACCAGCGCGCCTTTTGCCTATTGGACTGCGCTCGCATCCTCCGCCGACGGCAGCAGGCTGGCGGCGGTGGCGGGCGCGGTGGGGGGCCGGGTGGAGGGCTATGAGCCAAGCCCGACCTATTACCTCGGCCCGATCTTCTGTTCGGCCGATTTCGGGGCGACCTGGACCCAGACCGGCGCCCCGCTCCGGCCTTGGAGCTCAGTGGCCTGCTCGACCAACGGCGAGAGCCTCCTGGCGGCGACCTTCGACGGGGCGGTCTTTCTCTCGAACGATTCCGGCGCGACCTGGACCCCGGCCAGTGTGGCGAGCAATATGTGGTTCGCGGTGGCCATGTCGGCCGATGGTACACGGATGGCGGCGGCGCCGCTCCAGGGCCTGATTTACGTCTCGACCAATGCCGGCGCCGCCTGGATGGGCGCTGGTCCTACGAACCCGCTGGCGATAGATTCCGCTTGGCTCGGGCTGGCGATGTCTGCCGATGGACTCAAGCTGGCAGCGGTGGCATGCCGGGACGCGGGGGGCATTTTCACCTCCGGCGACGGGGGAGGGACTTGGACGCAGGCTGGATCACCCAACTACCTCCTCTCGGTCGCCTGCTCGGCGGACGGCGCCACGGTGGTTGCGTCCGGCCAGGCCGGTCTTTACCTCTCGAAGGATTCGGGCGCCACCTGGACGGAGGCCGCCTTTACCAACATTGCCTTGTGCGTGGCCCTGTCGGCCGACGGCTCTAAGCTGGCGGCGGGAACATCGTCGCCCTTTGTGGAAGGCAATGATAACGGCCAGATTTTCATCGCTCAAACCGTTCCGTTCGCGCCGGCCCCCCGGTTGAGCATCGCGACCGGTTACATTGGCGTCGAGACCACGAACGGCGTCACCTCCAGCAACGGCTGCATCAACCTCTCATGGCAGGTTGCCCTCACCGGCTACACCTTGCAGGAGAACTCGAGCCTCGATCCCGCAGGCTGGGTGAATGTCACATCGTCAACCGAAGGAGTGCTGTCGCTGGACATAAACCATGACGCCGATAACCAGGCCGTGCTGAGCGAACTGGGGTCGCAGCGTTTCTTTCGTTTGAAGAAGGAGTGAGCGTTGATGATGAGGCTGCGTTGTCAGCGCATGAGGATTTCGATCTCATGCGGGCCTGTCAGCGCCGCGTCGAAAAACGGCTGATTTTGGGGCCTGCCGTCCACTTTGAGGCCGCCGGCGATTCCGTGGCCCATAACGACGATGCGCAACTGAGAGTTGCGGTACTTCACGTTGTCGAGGGTCAACTGCTCGAATCTCTCGGGCACGACCGGCGCAAAGCGGATGCCGTTTTTCTGGAAGTCCATGCCGAACAACCCGTGGTAGATCATCGAGAGGAAGCCCGAGGCGCTCCACAACTGGCGTGGAGAACCATCGGGGGCGCCGTCTTCGGGGCGGTAGAGTTCCATGAAGGTGTCATTTTTCTCGGAGAGTTTGACCAGGGCGTCCAGCTCGCGGCTGAAGACAGGCAGGTCGCGGCTCTTCGAGGCCGCCCAGGCCCAATAGCCCTGAACAAAGGGCCAGATCATCCCGTTGTGGTAATAATGCGCAAAGTCCCTCTTGTAGTCCCGCCATTCCTCGAACTGGGGCCATAGGCAGGGCAAACCCCAGGCAGTCGTGGGCGTGGAGCGGAGGATTTGGCGGGCCCGGTCCGCGTCGGCGACGCCGGTCAGGATGGCGAAGGCCTCGCCCAATCCCTCCATCCGGGGATTGAGCGCGCCGGTCTCATCCAGGAAATAGGCGTAATAGCCCTTGTCCGGCAGCCAGAACCGCGCGTTGATGGCGGCTTCGAGCTTCTCGGCCTTTTCTTGCCAGGCGCTGGCATCCTCGCTCAGAGCTTCCCAGATTTGCAATTCGGAGGTCTTCATTGCGCGGTTCGTGCGGTTCCTCCGGATATCCTGGCCGAGGGCGTTGGCGGCTTGGGCGGCGACGGTGTAGCCGCGGTAGTAGAGCAGGCAGGTGCTCAGCGCGTAGGTTTTGGCGAGCATCTCGCCCTTCATGGCATATTTCTTCGGGTAGCCGCTGTTGGATTCCATGAAGCTGGCGCAGCCGCTGAACAGGCCGAGCTGCGGGTTAAAGGCATCCCGCTCCGCCCGTTTCAGGCTGCGGACGGTGCGCTCATAAATCGGCCGCAACAGCTCACGATCGCCCGTGACCAGGTACAAGGACCACGCCCCCGATGCCCCGACGATGGCGTCGGTCAAATTGGGCCAGCCGGCGAAATGCCCGCACTTGTCCTGGAACCAGCATTCGCCGAGGCCCTCGACCGACTGGGTCAATCCCAGGAGAGTGGTCTTGGAAACATCCGGATACAGCAGCGCGCAGGCCAGCTCGACCGAATAGGAGGTGTCGCGGGTCCACACCTGGGACCAATTCTGTCCGGCCAGGAACTTGCCATCCTTGACATCGGCGGCGATGACGCGGCGGGCCTTCCGATAGGCCGCGTCATAAGCCTCGACGCCCGAGGTGAAGTCAAACGCCCTCTTGGCATCAGCCTCGCCCTGGCCGGCCTGCGCACGGGGGGTGTTTCCCGTGATGAGCAGCGCCAGGCCGAATGCCAGGAGCTGCACTGTTGCATAATTCTTCATGTGGGTCTCCTTCCGTTGATTGCGGATGGTTAGTGTCATTCCATTTGAAGGGAGCTATGGTTTTTCCTGCTCCAGCGTGAGGCGCGCGACGAGCGAACGCTTGAATGCCGGGAGCGGCAATCGGTCCCCCTCCAGCGCTGCCGTCGTCCAGCGGTTTTCCCAGGGGTCATACAAGCGCGCCGAGGCCTTGCCGAGTTTCAATGGTCCGAGGTCAAGAACAAGGCCTTGCAAAGGGGCTGGGGCTTGGCCTTCGGCCAGTTCGCGTTGCCAGGTGTTCTGCGCATCGCGGCACCAGAGGAGCACCGTGCGCCGGCCTTTCAGCACATAGACGCGCAAACGCGAATGAGGCAACAGATCGGGCTGGAAATGCTCCGCCGGAGGGTCGAGGTCTTTGACGGCCTGGGCGAACCGGCCGAAATGCCACCAGAGGTTTTGTCTGGCCACGTAAGAATCCCAGTGCCAGATGTGCCCGGGGCCGGCAGCGCCGGCAAAGAACGGGGCAAAGAGCACGTCGTGCAGCAGGACGCCATTGGTGTCCTGGTTGTAGAGCTTGAAGGGACCGCTGTGGCTGGGCTCGACGGCGCCGCTTTCGGCCAGGAGCACCGGGCGTCCGGGCCGCTGCGAGAGCAGTTCGCGCACGGCATCGGCGGCGAGCAAGTCCATTGGGCCGCGGCAGACTTCGAGCCTCGCCCCGAGGTCGAGGTAGCGATGGACCTGGGCAACGTCGTTGCCGGGCATCGTAGCCAAGCGCCGGTACGGCGCGCGGGCATATTCACCGTCGTAGCTGCCCAGGCTCTGCATCGCGAGGTTGCGGGGGAAAAGCCGGTGCAGCTCCGGCAGCATGATCTCGGTCCAGCCCAGATAATCGCCGCCCTGAACGGCATTAATCTCATTCCACAGTTCCCACCCGAATACGGTCGGGTTGTCCCCAAACCGCCGGGCGAACCAAGCCAGCTTCTTTTTGAACTGCTCGCGGCTGGCCGTGCCGTTGAAGAAATCGCCGATATCAGCCGCCGTGCCGCCGTTGGCGATCAGGTGCAGCGGTTTGGCGGCCCAGGCTTGGCGGCCATCACCCAAGTGGCGGAAGTGTTCCAGGCACAGCTTGACACGAATGCCGTGCCGGGCGGCGGTGGCCAGCATTGCCTCGATGCGTTTGGCCTTGGCTTCGTCGTAAACACCGCAGCGCGCATGCTCGACATCGAAGAAGGGGTTGCTGAGCCAGACGCGGATGTAGTTGCCTCCGTTGGCCTGGAGTTGTTCCATCCAGGCCTGGAGGCCCGGAAGCCCTTGGTCGCCGGGCGGAGCGATCAGGTTCAAGCCAATCGGAATGTAGTGCGTGCCGTCCGAAAGCTCGAGATACCGGGGGTCTCGAGGGCTGACCCGGACAAAATCGGCGGAGGCAGTCGAGGCTTGTGGCGATGGTTCGGCGGGGTGAGCAGGAGTGGAGCCTGGAGCCAACGCAGACAACACAACCAAACCGGCGCGCACCGCGGCTTTCAGGAAACTCATGATTAAACGACCTCGTAGGGCTTGGCGGTTTCCCATTTGCCTTTGGTAAAATCAGGGAAGGGGACGGGGGCGCTGCCGCCGGCAACGGACTTTTCCGACAGGGGAGAGATGGCGCTGCTGGTGACGGAGTCGTAAACGTCCCAATCCGGCATCTTGCCGCCGCGTAGCGCGGCCACCAGCCGTTCCCAGGTCACCGGAGTGACGGCGCTGCCGCCGCCGTGTCCGCGCAGGGCGGTTTTCCGCGCTTTGGGCGTGTAGGTTTTCAAGAAGGGATGCTGAAACTCCTTGAAATAAGGTTCGGCTGACTCCCAGAGGTCCTCCTCCGGGGACCTGCCCTCGATGTAGAGCATTGCGCCCCTGCCTCCGCCGGGGCCTCGAGTCGCGGCCGCCGCTTGGCCGGGCGGCGTCTGCGGGTTCCTTTGCGCAGGCAGGCTGACGCCGGTTTGGTAAACTCCTTTTACGCACTGGAGGCGGAAGAACTCGCGCGGGTGAGGAGTGCTGGTGTCGAAATTGAGGGTGCAAACTTTCCCGCCGGCCGTGTGCAACAGGGTCACATTGACGTCGCCCTGGGCAAACTTGGCGTTGGCGTAGGGACCGTTTTCTCCGTATTTGAGGCGGGCGTACTTGGCCAACGAAAGGGACTTCGTGCTCATGGAAACCAGGGAGTCAAACCTGTCCCCGTGGTTGATGTCCAGCAGGCGGAGGATGCGCGCCATCGGGTGGTCCGGATACAAGTTCCCGTTGCGAGTGAGCGAATGGTTGAGCCGCCACGGTTCCTGGAGCGGATTGTATTGGACCATCCTCAGGTCGTGCACATAGCCGCCTTCGGCGTGAAGGACATCGCCCAGGATTCCCTTGCGCACCATGTTCATGAGCGTGAGGTCGCCAAACCCCTCCAGGCCCAGCGTCGCCCATTTGCCCGTCTTCTCGTGGGTCTCGACCAGTTCCCAGGCCTCGTCCAGCGTGACGATGATCGGGACTTCGCTGACTGCGTTCTTGCCGTTTTTCATGGCGGCCACGCACACCGGCGCATGGTACTCCCAAGGCGTGCAGCATATGACGCAGTCCAGGGTTTCCTGCTCGCACAGTTGCTTGAATGCCGTCCGGCTCTCGCCATAGAGGTGCGGCGCCGGCTGGCCGGCCTCCTGCACCCATCGCTTTGCCTTGTAGAGCGCCTGGTCGTCAATATCGCACAGGGCGGCCACCTCGACGCCGTCCATTCCCAGCGCGCAATCAAGATGGTAGGAGCCGCGGCCCCCGATGCCGACAAAGCCCAGCTTGATCGAGGAAGAGGCGGCCTGCTCTGCAAAAACCGCTCCCGCCATCGCCACTCCCGCCACGGAAGCGGACGACCTCTTCAAGAACTCTCTGCGATCCATTTCTTTATACATAGGGATTGATTATGGCCGGATGATGCCAGAGGGGGACGAGGGCGTCCAGCCCGGATTTCGGCGGAGACGCGGAGCGGGTGTGAGAGAGGATGGTTCGAGGGCAGACGCCAGCGGCGCGCCCTATTCCAGCCTGGGCCGGCGGCCGAGGCAAAAAGCCCAAAAAACAACATGAGGGCTTACGTCTGGGATCGGGCCAGGCGGGCGGCGATGGATCGGGCTAGCCCTCATCGGAGTTTGTGCTCTTGGCCTGGGGCTGCCCCAGGCCTGGAGTTTGGACCTCTTGCGGCACCGCGAAGCGGTGATTTGATGGTAGTAGAGTAGGCGAAGTGGAACCTGGGAGCTTGAACCGACCGTAGTTGTCAGTGCTCTGGTTACCACTTCGCCCCTCATCGAACCCGTCGTACGGATTTCCCATGGCGGGCTCTCCGGGTCTGTTTAGTCGCATTGCTTCAAGCTTGCCTCCGGTGCTGCGTCCATCCCGCTGTCACTGGCAGCGGCCACAGCCCATAGAAGGTATGGAGTTTCTTGTCCGGGTAATCTGCCCACAGGGCTTTGGCGCAACCCTGTTTGCGCCAGAGCCAGCGGCGCATCCGCTGGGTAACCCAATTCTTGGCTTTCCCGAATGCCCGGCTGCTGTTTCCGTAGTGGTAATACCCGGACCAGCCGCGCAGGATTTGGTTGACGCGCTCCGTAGCGGGTTGGACCCCGCGCCAGAGCGTCCAATGATTGAGTTCCGCGCGAATGCTCTCGCGCAGTTGTGCTTGGCTCTTGGCCGAGGGCTCCACGTGCGGATAGGACCGCCCGCTTTGCCCCCGTCGCCAACTCAACGTGAAGCCCAGGAAATGAAACCGCTCCTTGCGGAAGTCCACGACCCGAGTTTTCATTGCGTTGAGACTCAAGCCTTTGGCCTTGAGCCAGCGGTCCAGTCGCGCATGCAGGTCAGAACCCTGCCCCGGTTTGCTCAGGATGACAAAGTCATCCGCGTAGCGTACCAGGACGGGTTTGCCTTCGCAGCGTTCGTTAACCGCCCAATCCAGCGGGTTCAGATACAGGTTAGCCAGCAGCGGCGAGATGACCCCGCCTTGCGGGGTGCCCTGCCGGTTGGGCAGGACTCGCCGCTTGCCATCCTGGTCTTCTTCCACCACGGGGGCGCGCAGCCATTGTTTGATGAGTCGCAGCACCGCACCATCGCTCACTCGCCGGGCCACGGCCCGCACCAACGGTCGATGCGCAATCGTGTCGAAATACTTCGTCAGATCCGCATCCAGCACTTCGGTGCGTCCGCTGCGCAAGGCTGATTCAATGGTGCCCAGGGCTTGATGGGCGTTGCGTTTGGGCCGAAAACCGTAACTGTGCGGATGGAAGTCCGCCTCAAATATGGGCATCAGCACCAGATACACCGCCATCTGTACTACGCGGTCTTTGACCGTGGATATGCCAAGGGGCCGCTGGCCGCCGCCGCTCTTGGGGATGTAAACCCGTCGCACCGGACTAGGCCGATACGCCTTGGTCTGCAATTCCCTTTGGAGCGTCGCCATCCAACTCTGCCTCCTTTCCGGTGTCCCGGTGATAGCACCGATGGTTTGTCCATCTACTCCGGGCGCACCGCCATTTCGGGCCACCAGTCGAAGCGCGTGCTCCAGCAGGTCTGTCCGATAGATTTCTCCGTAGAGACTCCAAAACCGCCATTTCGGGTCGGCCTTGGCTTTGCGATAGAGCGCGATTTGAAGCTTCCGAACCTTGTTGGGGGTTATTATCCCCTGCGGGCCATCCCCCGGTCCTTCGCTTCGCTTCTGCGCATCAGAACGAGTGCCCCCCCTTTGCGCGGCCTCCCGCAATTGGGCGCGGTATCCCGCGTCCAATGCCCAGAGATCCACGCTACTATGGGGGACTCCGACTTCTGCGGCAGCCGCTTCGGCCTGGCCGGTGGTGCCGGCTGGAACCGAAGGTTGAGTTGCCTCACTGCCGCAGACCTCCCAGCCTTCACGGCTCGCACTTCCCGGCATGCTGCCCACGCTGACCCCGCCGGAGGCTTGCCGCGCTGACGGTTGGGTAGCGGCAAGTCGTCGGCCTTCGGTCGACACGGCAGCGACTCGGCTAGCTCCGGAGCTTGAAGTATCGGGGCTCATTGGATGTGGTTCATTTTCATTGCGGCCTGCCGGTTCAGGTCCCCATTTGCTCTCCCCTCCCAACCTCGCGGCGGGACAGGCATGGGACTGTCGGTCGTGAACCGTCCAATTCGACCGGCGGGACTTTCACCCGCATGCGAGCCAGTTGCGCTGGCTGCTGCGCCGTGTGGCTTCAGCCCACGGAATCAGCGGCCCGTAGCCGTTGCGTCGCGCCAGCGACGCTTGCACCCCCCGGCTTGCCTTGTCAATCCCACAGATGGCGACGGTGGGCGGTATCCCAAGCAAGACATGGATGTGGTCCTCCGTGCCGCCGATGAGCAGGGGCCTCAATTGATTTTGCCGCGCGATGCCGCCCTGGCAGGCCCAAACGCGCTCCTGTATGTCCAGCCGAGGCCAGGGCTCGCGGCCTTTGGTGCTGAAGACAACGTGGTAGTGGAGACTGGTGAAGGTATCGGCCACAGTGTAATTGACGCGGTTGGGTTGCGTGAACGCGCTGGGTGCAGCAGGCGTCGCTCCGCGACGCAATACTGATTCGGGGCGCGCCACCCGTGGGCTGAAGCCACACGGCTACCTTCAAGACAT
>Ga0181524_10001556_pt1 | contig 25996 bp, 23 predicted proteins | sample PEATcosm2014_Bin_34_FD_119761 | JGI IMG/M metagenome (GOLD analysis project Ga0181524, IMG submission 119761) | Peatland microbial communities from MTU Mesocosm Facility, Houghton, MI, USA - PEATcosm2014_Bin05_60_metaG | ecosystem: Environmental > Terrestrial > Soil > Wetlands > Peat | place... | reverse complement strand
TGACCAGCCTTTCTCGTACAGTCCAGCCGCCTTCTCGACGGCGGTGGGGCTGAGCTTGGGGTGGCGTTTTGGCTGGCCCTGACGTCGGGCGTGGTTGAGGACGGTCTGCCGGGCGATTCCGTAGCGCCTGGCGAGTTCCATGACTTCGACACCTGACACGTAGTCGGCAACCAAGCCGTGTAGTTCGTCTTGGTGAAGGCGACGTTGATGCTGCCTCTGGGGCCGCGTTTTGGGCACTTTCCGACGCCGAACAGGGGTGGCCGTGAGGAGTTTCCGCAGGTCAGCGGCCCGTCCAGGGGGGTTGGAGTAACGTGTCGTTACCTCCACTCGTTGCCAAAATTACAACGCTTTGGCTGCTCAGGACCTTAATTCCGTGTCCGGTCGCTCGACGACCTAAAGGGCCTTACTCCAACCCCGATGTTGGCGAGATCTGTTCGCGCACAACGTCTGATCCACGCGGCGTGATATCGGACGGGTTCAGTCCAACTGCACGCTGACGACGCCCCTAGCGGAATCGGCACTTACAGGTCGGCCGCTTGGGCCGTACCGTCCGAACTAGGGGCGGCGTCCACTCAGGTCAAGGAGGCGCTGCTGCAATGGCGCATCCTCGCCAACGCCACCGCTGGGACCGGTGCCAAACACCCCGATCTCACCAATGAACGGCGCCATCGGTTGGAGCCCGTCCCAGACATGCTGGACGAGATCCTCGTCGAGCTGCTCGTCGCCACCGATGGCTCTGGCCAGATCCCACGCATGAAGAGCAAGGTCCCCGGTGCGAAAGCCGAGCTGCTGGGCACCGGACATGTCCATGGCCGGGTGGTGGACAGTGCGATCGAGCGCGCTGGGCTCTCGGAAGGCCTTCGCCTGCTCATCTGCTGAGGCCACAAAAGCTGCATAAAGATCGCGCTCTGCCCGTAAAGCGGGACTTCCTTCAAGATCCGCCATCGCCTCCTCCTTGCTCCCTCCGCCGAGGATGCGAACCGTCATCTTGTTGCCCGAGATTACGTGGATTACAAGGTCGCGAACCGTCCAACCCTCACAGGGCGTGGGGGTCTCCCACTGGGCATCGGTGACCGTACTGAGACGCCGGTCGAACTCGGATTGAGCCACATCGAGAGCAAGGAAGGGATCCATAGCAGGAGCGTAAGAGTTGCCACGCATCTTGCTCAAATGCAGGTCTCTGGTCGGCCATACTCTTGCATATGAGCGAAGGGTGGGAGTGGGTGAGGATCCAGAAGGACCCTTGTCCGCAATGCGGCCAGGACCCGGCCAGCGCGCCAGTGCGCTCACTGGGCGCGATGGGCCGTGACGAGTCGGTCGCTTGGGGGACCTTCCTCTTGGCGGCGGACGACACCTACTTGCGGGCCAACCCGGCGGCCGGCGTATGGTCACCGCTTCAGTACGGAGTGCACGTCCGCGACATGCTGCGGGTCTTTGGCGACCGCATCCTCTTAGCTGTCAGCGAGGACAACCCGAGCGTACCGTGGTTCGACCCAGGCGAGGAGGAGTGGCGCCGTTACAACGAGATGAACCCCGGCGATGTCGCGTCGGACATTGACCGACAGGCAGAGCGACTGGCGGCGATCCTGCACGACCGCCACGAGGAGGACTGGATCCGAACGGCCATGCGTGACGGTGTCGACCGGTTCACGGTCACTGGGATGGCCTGCTTCGCCGTGCACGAGGCCCACCATCACTTGCTCGACGCCAACGGCCAACTCAACGCGCTCTAGCCATCCATCGGAAAGGCTCCTTGTGCCCCCTGTGCCAGAACATCGCTGGACTCGGCGGAAGAAGGCTTCAGCGGACCGAGCCGACAAACGCCATGACGGCTTCAGTAAGGGAGCGGAAGCCCTCCAGTGTGGCTCTTACATCGCCGGGGACCTCGAGCAGATGGTTGGCCCCGGGCAGCACAAGGGACGACGCACCCAATGCCTCGGCCACCGCCTCGTGATGCTCGGGCTCGTAAAACTCGTCGGCACCGCCGGCAACTAGGAGAGACCGCCAGGCGTGGGCGATCGCGCCGGACCTGACCGGCTCGCGCCCGAAAATCGGCGTCAGCCAGATCGCGTCGACTGAGGCCGGCAATGCCACGTGACCGGGCAGAGCCGCCAGAGCGACCGAACCCAGGGACTTCGCCAGGAAAGTGACCCGCCCTGGAGCGGCCTCGGATAGAAAGGAGGCCACCTGACTAGCCACCGAGCTGTGGAGGTCGTCCCACCATTCGGGGCCCTGGGAGAGCGGCGTGTCGCCGGGATACTCCACCACGACGGTTTCCGCGCCGGCCTCTTCGACGGCGAGGCGCGGAAGGCGCAATGCTGGGCCGAGGGCCCCATAGCCACGACCGGGCAGAACGATGGCCAAGTGGGCAGTCACGGAAGAAGTCTGCCCCAACCGGTATTGCGAACTCTCCCACGCTGGCAACAGTCGCACAGAACGATCCGTCGCGATCGACTCGGCTCCACTGCATCGCCTCACAGTGAGCAAGCACCAAATCGGCGATTTGTCGTCGTCGGACGGCCAAGCGGGACCGCTCGGGAATTCCAATTATGCATGGCAGGAGCTTGATGATGGACCGCTCACAAGTGCCGGGTGCAGTACGGGGCCGTCGAGCTGCCTGGTAGTGAGGGCCGGGCTGTATTGTCCAGGGCCGTCATTCCCGAGTGGGTCATGCTCGGAAGGCGCTTCGAGGATGGGGTGCTGTACCGGCATTCCACATATAGCCCGGCCTATTACTTGTTCACAGCGCTCTCGCCCACGCAGTCGTCAAGGTGATCACACGTTGGAACTCGGCGCGCCGGTCTCGTGTCACGTGCTCGAGCACGTCTACATGTGTCACGTGCCGGCAAGACCGCACTTTGACCTACTTGGTCGGGCGCACTCCGTCCTCGATGATCTGAAGGACGGCACATTCCCGGGCGAGCCGAAGCGCTTCGAAAAAGACACGCAGCAGCCTGGCCTCCTCGTCGGTGAGGCTCCTGCCCGCCAGTGCGAGGACGCGGCCCCGGGCGATCTCAACGCTGTACGGAGCCTCGTCTGGGTGCCCCAGCTCCGCGTTCCCGACAGTCGCCTCGACTTGCCATCTTGCGTCCTCTCTTCGAAATAAGACGACACCGTCGAGGTGGAAAGTGCGCTTGAGCGAGCGGATGGCCGTCGCGAGATCGCCCGTTGCAACCATGCTGTCGGCAGCCAGCCGAGCGAGGTTCTCGGCCTCGGCGTTCGCGCGAGCGACTTGTGTTCCCTGGCGTGTCAGCAGATCGATAAGCCCGCCAACGACAACCGCGACTACGGCGAAGGTGATCAAGCCGACGAGGTCCACCAAGTGCGCTACGCGCAGGCTATGAAACGGCGGCGTGTAGTAGAAGTCCGAGAGCACGAAGGCAACGGCAGTCGCTAGCAATGCGGGCGAGATTCCGCCGAGTAGCGCCACGCCGACCACTCCGACCAACGAGCTCAGCAAGGCCCCGGCAAGCCCGAGGGACGATCTCAAGGGAATCAAGCCGAGCGCGATCGTGACGGGCGCGACCAGAGCCAGCATCCAAGCGGCAAGACGTCTCTGTGCGGGAAGCGCGACGCGCCTCGACGGCCGGGTGGCCCGCTTCATGGGTTCGAGCTGCCGGGCCGGCCGACGGGCGGGAATCACGTGCACCTCGATCGGGCCGGCTGTGCGGATGGCTTTGTTGATCACCGAGCCGTGCAGCAGCTCCTGGGCGCGCGAGCGGCGGGTTGCACCAAGTACGAGCTGGCGAGCGTCCTCGGCGCGTGCGAAGTCCAGCACGGTGCTGGCCACGTCGATGCCGGCCAGCTCCACGTAGCGCCCACCGAGCTCCCCCAGCGACCTTCGTTGGCCGGCCAGCCACGCCGGTTCAGGCTTTACCGGGTCACCTGGCTCATGAACGTGCACGCCGATCAGCTCGGCGTGGACAGAGGTGGCGATCTGCGATGCCCGCCTCAGCACATGCTCGCCTTCGGGCGCTCCGGTCATCGCCACGACGACCCGCTCGGGTATCGCCTGAGAGACGGCTGTGCTGCTGAGGGTGGCTGGGGACTCCGCCTCGAGCAGGTCATGCTCTTTCAGCCAGTTGACGGCCAGCTCACGCATTCGCGCGAGCCGGTCCTCGCTGAAGAAGCCGCCGAGCGCGACATCCGCCGTGTCTGGCGCCACCACCTTGGCGCTGCCGATACGGGCTCGCAGGCGTTCAGGGGAGATGTCGACGAACTCCACTCGATCAGCGGAAGCCACCACTGCATCTGGCACTGTCTCTCGCTGCGCGACTCCGGTGAGCGTTTCCACGGCGTCCTCGAGGCTGTCGAGGTGTTGGACGTTGAGGGATGTGATCACGTCGATTCCCGCATCGAGGAGCTCAGCGACATCCTCCCAACGCTTCTCGTGCCGGTCGCCTGGTACGCAGGTGTGCGCGAGCTCGTCCACCAGCGCCACCGACGGACGCCTAGCCAGCAGAGCATCGACGTCGAGCTCACCAAACGCGGTACCTCGATAGCTGACCTGGCGAAGCGGGATCAGCTCCAGCTCTTGAAGCATCGCATCGGTGTCAGCCCGACCATGGGTCTCGATGGCTCCAACCACCACGTCTGCACCAGTGTCGGCGAGCCGATTACCCTCGGCCAGCATGGTGTAGGTCTTGCCAGCCCCCGGGGCGATGCCCAAGTAGACGTGGAGCTTGCCCTTCGGGTGCCTCGCTCGTGCTGAAGACGACTGCTTGTCACCTGCCACGCTTGTCCCGTCGGGTCCCGCGGGTGTCGTCACCGGAGGTCCTGCCTCAAAGAGGTTCGGCCTTGGCGGGTGGCGCATCCTTGCCGACGAAGCCCTCGGGCACGAAGCGCAGTCCGAAACCAGGCTCGGTGATGAAATAACGCGGATTGGACGGATCGGGCTCCAGCTTGCGACGGACAGCCACCATGAAGACGCGCACCAGGTTGGTCTTCGTGTCGCGTAGTCCCCATACCGCTTCTAGCAGCTGCCGCTGGCTAACGAGCTTGCCGGGATTGCGGGCGAGAAACTCGACCACCTGCCACTCCGTCGCCGTGAGCCGGACAGCGGCGCCGTTTGCCCGCTGAACGTGTTTCTTGACAAGGTCGATGCTGAAGTCAGCTGTCTTTACGACGGGGACCTCCTCGACGGAAGCGGGCAAGCGTAAGGCCACTCGAAGACGGGCCATGAATTCGTCCATGCCAAAGGGCTTGCTGACGTAGTCGTTGGCTCCCGCGTCGAGCGCGGCGACCTTCTGGGCCTCGGTTGTGCGGGCCGAGAGGATGATGATCGGGACTGTCGTCCAGCCGCGAAGACCACGGATGACCTCGATGCCGTCCATGTCTGGCAGTCCGAGATCGAGGACGACCGCGTCCGGATGGCGCCGGGCTGCGAGGGCGAGCGCCTGTGTGCCCGTGGAGGCCAGCTGGACTTCGTAACCCCTGGCGCGCAAGTTGACCGCCATCGTTTGAAGGATCGGCTTCTCGTCATCGACCACGAGGATCGTGCTCATGGCTCTTTCGCTTGTTGCAGGCTCAAGACCATGGTGGTTCCACCGCCAGGTGTGTCCTCGACGACAAGTTGGCCACCCATCGCCTCGGTGAAACCCTTGGCCACGGCGAGGCCCAAGCCGATCCCGCGAGGCCCACCACGTGACCCGTCACCCAGCTGCTGGAAGGGCTGGAACACCTCCTCTCGACGCTCCCTCGGGACGCCCGGGCCCCGATCGATGACGCGGATGTCGATGCTGTCGCCGGCAGGACCTGCTTCCACACGGGCCCCTGATCCTGGGGGTGACCACTTCTGGGCGTTCGAGATCACGTTGGCAATAGCCCGTTCGAGCAAACCCGCGTCTGCATAGACCATGGGAAGAGAATCGGGAACGCTCACGATGATGTCTTCTCCAGCAGTGGAGAGGCTTGCCACGGCGTTGAAGACGATGTCGTCGACGGCGATCGGTTCCAGGGATACCGGCAGCGTTCCCATCTGAAGGCGACTCATGTCGAGGAGGTTGCCGATCAACCCCGTGAGGCGGTCGCTCTCGTCGTCGATGGTCTCGCAGAAGGCGCGCACATCATGCGGTTCCCACTCCACCTCCGAGGAAAGCAGGCTGGTAACCGCCGCCTTGATCGAAGCAAGGGGCGTCCGCAGGTCGTGGGACACCGCGGCCAGCAAAGCGGACCGGAGGCTGTTGGCCTCGGCAAGCTCGGCCGCCGCGGCCGCCTCGGATTCGAGGAGAAGCCGTTCCTGCGCCATGCGAAGCTGCCCGACGAAGGCCACCAGAAGCCGAGAATCCTCAGCGGACAGCGCGTGTCCAGCGAGGACCAGCAAGGTGCCCTGGTCGAGCTCGACAGAGAAGTTGCCGGCCTCCGGCGAGCAGGGCGCAGGCGAGCCGGCGGCAGCGGTGACCCGCCAGCCGTCATTCTCCGGCGCCAAGATGGCTACCGCGTCAAGGTCGAAGGTCCGGCGCAACTCGCTGACGATGTCAGGCAGAGCCTCGACCCCCAAGAGCACCGATCCCCCTGCCAGCCTGGCCAGAGATTCGGCTTCTGCCCGTGCGCGCGTGAGTTGTAGCCCACGGCGGGCGAGCCGATCGACGAGCACGCTCACAAGGCCGGCCACTGCAAGGAAGACCACCAGCGCCACGATGTCGGCTGGATGGGTCATGCGAAGGCTGTGGAACACCGGCGTGAAGAAGAAGTCCGCCGTCAACGCTGCGACGGCCACGGCCACGACCGCCGGTATGACACCGCCGATGGTGGCCACCACGACGACGGCCAGCAACAAGAACAGCAGAGCTCCGGGCAGCTCCAACGACGAGCGCAGCGGGGAAAGGGCGGTCCCAAAGCCCGCGATGCCAATGGTGGCAAGGATCAGCCCGATCATGCGGCGCCGGAGTGGCAGTGGGGCCAGTCGACGCCGGGGCGCGAGCTGAGGAAGGCCCGCCGCCTTGCGTTCTGGGGGCGAGATGACATGCACGTCGATCGGCGCCACGTCTCGAATGACGCGGTTGATCACCGATCCGCGAAGAAGCTCGTTCAACCGTGAACGGCCACTCGAGCCCATGATCAGCTGTGTGGCGTTCTCGGCCCTGGCGAACTCGACCAACGCTTGCCCCTCGTCGGCTCCGGTGACCTCGGCGTAGCGTCCGTTCAGCTCGCCGAGCAGGCGCCGCTGAGCTTCGAGCCCCGTGGGTTCTGGACGCACCAGGCCGTCGCCGGCGCGCACGTGCACCGCGATGACCTCACCGTTCGACCTGGCAGCCATGCGCGACGCGCGACGCAGCAGATGCTCGCCCCCGGGGGCACCGCTCAGGGCGACCACGATGCGCTCCTTGGTCTCCCAGGGAGCCTGGATGTCGTGGCGCTCTCGGTAGTCGGCCAGCTCCTCATCGACGCGGTCGACCACCCACAAGAGCGCCAATTCCCGAAGCGCCCCGAGGTTGCCCACCCTGAAGTAGTGGCCGAGAGCGGTGTCGATCTTCTCGGGCGGGTAGATGTTCCCATGGGCCATGCGCCGGCGCAGAGCCTCCGGGGCCATGTCGACCAACTCGATCTGATCAGCAGCCCGAACGACAACATCGGGAACGGTCTCTCGCTGGGTGACGCCCGTGATGCGCTCGACTACGTCGTTCAGGCTCGCAAGATGCTGGATGTTGACCGTCGAGATGACGTCGATGCCGGCGGCGAGCAGCTCGTCGATGTCCTGCCAGCGCTTCTCGTTCCGGCTGCCCGGGACGTTGGTGTGGGCTAGCTCGTCGACCAGGGCGACGGCGGGGTGCCGCGCAAGTACGGCGTCGAGATCCATCTCTTCGAGGAGCTGTTCGCGGTATCGCAAGCTCCTGCGGGGGACGACAGGTAGGTCGCGGATCTGGGAGATCGTCTTCGGCCGATCGTAGGTCTCGACGAAGCCGATGACCACATCCGTGCCACGACCCCGACGTCGCCATCCCTCGTCGAGCATGGCGTAGGTCTTGCCCACACCCGGCGCCGCACCCAAGTAGATCCGCAGCTTTCCCGGGGCCACCGGGGCCTCCTTCTAGCTCCTGCTATCAACCGAGCTTATCGAGGGCAAGGTTGAGCTCGAGGACGTTCACGTACGGCTCTCCGAGGAAACCCCAGGTCCGTCCGATGGTGTGGGCCTTGATGAGGGCGCGCACCTTGGCAAGCGGGAGGTGCCGCACCTGGGCCACTCGGGGTGCTTGGAGATCTACGTTCATGATCGAGATTCCCGGGTCGAGCCCAGATGCGGACGCGGTGACCGCGTCCACCGGCACGGGGACGTCGGACGCGAGATGGTTGAGCTGACGGTAGGCCAAGGCGCGCTCGGGGACCGTGTTCGGGTCGCAGACGTAAGAGCCGTCGGAGTTCTTTGCATATTTCTGGCTAGAGGTGGGGCTGATGACCGGGTTGCCCTTCGGGTCGGTGGGAACGCAATAGGGGTCTGCCTTCGTGGCGAAGGGGTTGGTTTTGGACGAGACGCCGTCCAGCCCGACAGTGTTGAACCCTGGGATGAAGCCGTCGAGCCTCGGGTCGCCGGGGCCGAGATTCGACGCGCTGCTCGCCGAGGCGTTGTAGGGATCGGGGCTCGTGGCCGAGGGGCGGGGCTGGAAGTACTGGGGCAGCGGGTTCCCATTCTTGTCGGAGAAGGCCTGTCCGATGTTGGCAGCCCCGACGGTCTTGCCATTTCTGACGATGAGCGATCCTTTCGCCTGGTTCTTGAAAGTCACCTGCCCGATCCCGTAGACGGCGAGTGGGTAGATCACACCGACCACCACCGCCACGATGGCCGTGAGGATCAATGAAGGGAGCAGTTGGCGGCGTAGTGCCTGGAACATCAGTGCACCCCTAGGGGACCGACGATGAGCAGGTCGATGAGCTTGATGAGCACGAACGGGGTGAGCAGTCCTCCCACCCCGTAGATGAGCAGATTGCGTCGTAACTGGGCGGTGGCGCCCATGGCCTTCACGCGTACACCTCGTAGCGCGAGCGGGATCATGAGCACGATGATGATCGCGTTGAAGATCACCGCGGAGAGGATCGCCGAATGCGGGTTGTGCAGGTGCAGGATGTCGATCACCGACAGGGCCGGGAAGACACTGTTGAGCATGGCCGGAATGGCCACGAAGTACTTAGCGACGTCATTCGTGATGGAGAACGTGGTGAGCGACCCTCGGGTGATGAGAAGTTGCTTTCCCACCTCGACGATGTCCATGAGCTTGGTGGGGTCACTGTCCAGGTCGACCAGGTTCCCTGCCTCCTTGGCCGCCTGGGTGCCTGTGTTCATGGCGACACCGACGTCCGCCAGTGCGAGCGCCGGGGCGTCGTTGGTGCCGTCGCCGGTCATGGCCACCAGGTGACCACCCGCCTGCTCGGCGCGGATGCGGGCCATCTTGTCCTCGGGGGTGGCCTCGGCCATGAACTCGTCGACGCCTGCCTCTCTGGCAATGGCGGCAGCCGTGAGGGGGTTGTCGCCCGTGACCATGACCGTGCGGATGCCGAGCGCGCGCATCTGCGCGAACTTCTCGACAATCCCGGGCTTGATCGTGTCCTTCAGGTGGATGACGCCCAAGATGCGAGCACCGTCGGCCACAACCAGAGGCGTGCCCCCGTCGTTCGCGATCCGCTCCACCACCGGAGCAAGGTCGGGGGGAACCTGGCCGCCGTGGTCTTGCACCCAGCCTCTCACCGCGTCACCGGCGCCCTTGCGGATCGAGCGGCCCTGCCACTCGATGCCCGACATACGAGTCTGTGCGGTGAACTCGACCAGCTCGGCCCCGGGCGTCTCGCGGGGAGGGATCTCGTATTTGGCCTCAGCCAGTGCCACGATCGAACGCCCTTCGGGCGTCTCGTCGGCCAACGAGGACAGGAGGGCCGCCTCGGCGAGCCCCGCCTCTCCGACACCCCCGACCGGGATGAGCTCTGTGGCCATGCGGCTCCCGTAGGTGATGGTCCCGGTCTTGTCCAGCAAGAGCGTGGTCACGTCCCCGGCGGCTTCTACGGCCCGGCCCGACATGGCGAGCACGTTTCGCTGGATCATCCGGTCCATGCCGGCGATGCCGATGGCCGCCAGCAGCGCCCCGATGGTCGTCGGCGAAAGAAGGACGAGAAGGGCGACCAGGACGATGATCGGCTGGTGGGCGCCTGAGTAGGCGGCGAAGGGCTGGAAGGTGGCGACCGCCGTGATGAAGATGAACGTGAGGCTCACGAGCACGACCGTGAGCGCCAACTCGTTGGGCGTCTTCTTCCGGTCGGCCCCCTCGACCAGCGAGATCATGCGGTCGAGGAACGTCTCACCCGGCTTGGAGGTGACTTCGACCACGATGCGGTCAGACAGAACGCGTGTGCCGCCTGTGACGGCCGAGCGGTCGCCTCCCGACTCTCGGATCACGGGGGCCGACTCGCCGGTGATCGCCGACTCATCGACGAGGGCCATGCCTTCGATGATGTCCCCGTCGCCCGGAATGAGCTCGCCCGTCTCGACGACGCAGTGGTCGCCCATTTGCAAGGCGACAGATGGCGCGTCAACGAGCGAGCCATCTGGCTGCAGAACGTGGGCCAAGGTCTCCTGGCGGGTCCGGCGCAGCGTGTCCGCTTGGGCCTTGCCTCGGCCCTCGGCCATGGCATCGGCGAAGGTGGCGAACAGCACCGTGAACCACAACCACAGGATCACGAGTCCCAAGAAGACGTTGTCGGCGGCCGAGGCGTGGCCCACGTCCCGCAAGAACAACACCGTGGACCAGATGCTCCCGACGTAAATCACGAAGACGACCGGCTTGCGGATCATGTAGCGGGGGTCGAGCTTCAGAAACGCCTCCAGCAGCGCCTTCTTGACGATGTCACGCTGGAACAGCGAAAGGCTGCGCACGCGACGTTGGCGGGCGGCTGTGTCATGTGCAGAAGACGGCGGCGAGATGGTGTCAGTGGAAGACATCGACTCTTCTTACAGACCGAAGTGGCCGGAGAAGTGCTCGGCCAGCGGTCCGAGAGCCAGGACCGGGAAGTACGTCAGGCCGACCAGGATGACGACGATGCCTATGAGCATCAGGACGAACAGCGGGGTATCGGTGCGCAGAGTCCCGGCCGTCGTCGCGTAGGTGCGCTTGCGCACGAGGGATCCGGCGAGGGCGAGGGCAGGGATGATCTCGAAGAACCGGCCGACCCACATCGCAACACCCAGCGTGAGGTTGTACCAGGTGGTGTTGCCGCTGAACCCCCCGAATGCCGAACCGTTGTTATGGGCAGCCGAGGTATACGCGTACACCAGCTCGGTCAGCCCGTGCGGTCCTGACGCCGAGATCGACTTCGCTGTCGAAGGCACGAGGATGGCGATGCTCGAGAACACCAACACGGTGACGGGCAGCACCAGTATGTAGATGGCCGCCAGCTTCATGTCCCCAGCCAAGATCTGCTTACCCAAGTACATGGGTGTTCGCCCCACCATGAGCCCACCGATGAACACCGCGATCAAGACGAAGATGAGCATCCCGTAGAGCCCTGTGCCGTCGCCTCCGGGGATCACCTCCCCGAGCATCATGTTGAACAACGGGACCGATCCACCGATCGGCGTGTAGCTCTCGTGCGCCGAGTTGACACCCCCGGTGGAGGTGGCGGTGATCGCGACCGCGTTGAGCGCGGAGCCTGTGGCCCCGAAGCGGAGATCCTTCCCTTCGAGGTTCCCACCGGGATTCGTGGCGCTCACGCTCTGCGTCACCTTCGCCGGTGCCAGCTTCACGTTGCCCCGGTTCTCCAGTGGCACGACGATCAGGATCGAGATCAAGAACAAGATCCCCATAGCGCTGAGCACCACCAACCCTTGTCGTCGCGACTTGACCATGCGCCCGAATGCCCACGCGAAGGCGAAGGGGATCATGCACAGGAGCCACAGGATCAGGACGTTGGTGATCGGGTTGGGGTTCTCGCTCGGGTGTGCGAAGTTGGCGTTGAAGTATCCGCCTCCGTTGTCACCGAGTGCTTCGATCGGCACCATGCTGGCAACCGGGCCACCGGGGACCTGCTGCTGGAGTGCGGTGCTCTTTGTGTCGTGCGTAGCCTGCGCAGCGACGGTGGTGACGGCTGTCGAAGAATGGAAGTTCTGGATGACACCTTGGCTCATGAAGACGACGGCGAAGACAAAGGAGATCGGGATGAGAATGCGTGTGGCCGAGCGCACTGTGTCGACCCAGAAGTTCCCCAAGGTGTTCTGTCGGTGACGGATGAGCGAGCGGATGAAAGCAGCAGCCAAGGCCATGCCCACCGCAGCGGAGATGAACTGATGGAAGACCAACCCGAGCATCTGGCTCAGCTGGCTCATGGTCGACTCGCCGGCGTAGTTCTGCCAGTTGGTGTTCGTCATGAAGCTGATCGCGGTATTGAACGACACCCCCTGTGACACGTTGGAGAGGTGGTCCGGGTTCCCAGGGAGATAAGCCTGCAGACGCAGGATCGCGTAGGTCAGCAGCCCTCCCACCAGCGTGTAGGCGAGCAGCGAAACGACGTAGCTGCGCCAGCGTTGCTCGCTCTCGGGATCGATACGACACACTCGGTAGACGAACCGCTCGACGGGGAGGAAGAGCCGGTCACCGGGGGCCTTTTCGTTCCCGTAGACCTTGGCCATGTAGTTGCCGAGGATCGGGGTGCTGAGAGCCAGTAGCCCCAGGAAGAAGAGGATCTCGACCCAACTGGCTGCGGACATCTATAACCTTTCCGGCCGACCTTGCATCCGCCAATCGCCCGGAGAATGTCCGAGCCAGGATGCCTCGGTGCCTGAATGGCGGTCCAGCAACACGGCGGTGCACTCGACCGGCATCACCTCTCCTGCTGCAGGTGAATGACCGTCCGCCGCCGGCTCGTGTTCAAAGCGATATAGCGGGTTCCAAAGTTCCAGCCGTCCGCGAATCATTCTCGCTGTGCCTTCGACGGTGCAGCGTGCGCCGGGAATCATGCCGGGAACCGTGTGCCTCCCGACGAAGACCAGATCGAGCTCGCCCGTGCCGTCTTTGAGAACGCAGGAGTAGGCGAGACTGCTCCCCAGGGTGATCGTCTGCGCGTTGTCGATCGTGCCTGTGACCACTACGCGCTGGCGCGCCTGGGCGTTGGCGATCCGCCTCGCCACGGGCCTACCGCCCCAGGAGACGGCATCCGTGAATTCGAAGCTGCTCATCTAGAGTTTCTCCGGCTTGATAAGAACGAAGACGAGGTACGCGGCTAGGAGCACCGCCATGACGATCCCGATCAGATCGTCACCACTGATCGCCCACCCGAAGACCCCGGCGATCATGCTGCCACCTGGCCGCGTTCGGAGTCGGAGCTGTCTCGCTGTTGGTCGGCCAACGCCACCTCATCGGGACCGATGATCTTGTCGCAAGCGACGACGAACAAGGCAGCCACCATCACGAACGCCACCATCACCGCTATGTAGAGCAGGTCCTGCATGGCGCTCCTCCTCGGCCGATCGTTGCTCGACGACTGAACTAAGAAGAGACGATATGGAGGCGGAACGGATCTTGGAAGCTATTTAGCGCTTTCTTAGCAGGAAGAGCATGGGATTTTGCAACCTTCTAACGCGCAGAACAGATCGTCCGACGCGATCACGGGCCACCTGCGGTTGTCCCTCGCCCGACTCTGACGCCGCCTGACGAGGAACGCGACGACTGATTGTTCTCCATGTGGGTCTCCTGGCATTCCTCTCCTACGGTGTGAACAGCGGATGCTGAGCGCCGCTCGCATCTGAAGTTTTTAGTGAGCCCGCACTGCTTCAGCGTGGGTGATGAGGTGGATGACATGCACACCTTCGAAGAATGGTTCAACGACGGGATTGATGAGAAGGAGGTATCGCTCCTACAGGCTCTTCATAGAAAGCGGACTTTCGTCTACGAATGTGGGGCTATGGGCACCTACTCGAGGTAGTCGCTCATCCGTCTCACGAGGATCACAAGGAGTTGCTCAAATGAGTGAACGAGTCTATTGACTCGAAATTCTTCGACCTTGCAGTTGCCAATCGCCCGGAGAATGCCCAAGCCCGGATGCCCGCGGGCCTGAATGACGAGCCATGAACAGGGCGGTGCACTCGACCGGTATCACCTGTTCTGCGGTAGGTGAGTAACCGTGCCAAACCATCCGCTACTGCCGGGTTGCGCGACCCCAGATTGGAGCCCGCCGGAACAGTGTGCGAGCAGTATCACACTGGAGGTTTCGTTACAGGACGGTGAGCTCCGCGCTACCTGACGAGGTGACCGCTCTCACCCGGCACCTATCGCCCGTGGCAATGGAATACACGATCCGCACGGGATCGCCCAGTTATCGGTCACATCGGCTTCTGATCGCGGGTGTCCCCGAACGGCACATCGTGGGCGCGCCGCCAAGCCTTCTCGAGGGGTGCCTATGGGGCACTGCCGGAGGGTACTGAGGAATTTCATTGCCGCAGTTCTGGCTCTGGGCGGCGGCCATCGCGCACCAAGCCGTCTGATCGGTGTGGACGCCTCGCCGGCACTGAATGGCGTTCTGTGCGCGAGCTGGTCCAGCGTCACAGAGGCCTGTCAGGAGTCCAATTCCTGGAACTCGACGTTTGAATGACACGCCAAGCGGTCGTCACAAGCTCGTTACTTGTGCACGCCCAGTTCGATCGCCTTGATGACGAGCAGGATCACCGCTACGACGAGGTAGCTGCGCAGCATATACATCGCAGCCATCCTCCCGCGGGACCACTTGGGGCGATCGAGGAGGTTCAACGGCGGCATCCGCCACGTGTCGCGACGCTCGGTGGAGGCGGGCTGAGCTTGTACCGGGTGCTTCAGCCTCCCCCACACGAAGAGCGCGCCGGCCACAGCGTAGCCGCCGAGGAGCACCGCGCCGAGAACGACGGAGAGAGTCTTGACGTTGATGTTCGAGAACATCGTGGTCGCCATTAGGACGAGGGACAGCATCAAGAGGACCGACACGATGAACGAGGCCACAATGTTGAGCCAGGTCTTGTTCACCCAAGGCCCGAGTACGTCCTTGTCGTTGCACAGCAGGACTAGGAATACCGTGGCGCTCGGGAGCAGCACGCCTGCGAGCGCCTGCACCCCGGTGGTGATCACCCCGAGCGGAGCGCGGGGAATGAGGATCAGCGCTGCGGCGAGCACGATCATCCCTGTGAACGTGCCGTAGAAGAGCTTGGCCTCGCGCCAGGAGCGGTGCAGCGAGTGCCGGGTGCCGAAGGCATCGCCGAAGGCGTACGAGGTGGACAGCGTCACCGCGGCTGCGCCGATAATCGACGAGTTCAGGAGGATGATCGCGAAGATCGCCCCGGTCCCGTGCCCGACATAGTGCTCCAAGCCGCGGGCCACACCGCCTGCATCCGTGAAGGCTCCAAAGGCCTTCGTGTGGGCGAAGGCGGCGGCGGGCACCACCACGAGCATCGACGCGGCAAAGACAACCACAAGCGAACCCATGAACGTGTCGGCCCGCTCGTAGTTGATCCACCGCGGGGTGATCCGCTTGTCGATGACGTTGGACTGCTGGAAGAACAACTGCCATGGCGCCACCGTCGTTCCCACGATGGCAATGATGAGAAGCACCGAAGTGGAGTTGAATCCGCCTCTGACCCCGGGAACGACCAGACCGCGTAGGAGGGGTCCCGCACGGGGGTGACTGAAGATGGCCAATGGGATGACCAGGAAGTTGGCGAACACGAAGACGTACATGAACCGTTCCCAGCGGCGAAAGCTGCCGGAAACCGTCATGAGGATCAGCCCCACGGCGGCGATGGGAACGGCGAGGTAATCGCTGATGCCGAAGTATCCGAGCGCCAGGCTCACGCCGATGAATTCGGTGGCAATGGTCAAGAAGTTCAAGATGAAGAGGTCGCCGACTGAGAACGCCCCCCAGAACTTGCCGAACCGCTCGATAATTAGCCTGGCGTGGCCGACCCCGGTGACCGCACCCAGCCGGACGACCATCTCCTGGTTGACGATGAGGACCGGAACGAGCAGGGGAAGCGTCCACAGGAGCGTCAGGCCGAAGTTCTGACCAGCCTGCGCGTAGGTGGCGACTCCACCCGCGTCGTTGTCGCCCACCATGACGATGAGCCCAGGGCCCATGATGGCCAGCAATACCAACAGGCGCGCCCCCCACGACCGGCGCCTCGCTGTGTCGTGCTGCTCGATCGTCCCGAACGCGCCCTGGATGTCCCCGACGTGGGCTTCGTCGAGCACGGCGCTCTTGTTGGCGTCGGCACCCGTGTCGGACATGGCTCACCTCCCTTCCTTGCTGGGTCTCGGACATGCGCTTAAACGCACCGCACGCCGAGGCGGCTCAGCCCTCTGGGGGGTGGAGCTCCTGCGGACCCATGACGGGCCGGCGTGCGTATGGGGGTCTGGGGACCCCGCGTTGATGCGGGCCGTTGCGGTCGGCCGCGCCCAAACGCGCCCGCCTGGCGAGGTGGCCACGGCACAAGCCGGGACGCCGGTGGCGCACGATTTGGGGGACCGTACTCATTACTCGGCCGCCGTCATTCCGGCGTCACGCCGCCAGCCGCTCGGCAGTAGCAGTTCCAAGACGTCGTCCACGGTCACGACGCCGAGGATCTGGTTGTGCTCCTCATCCATGACAGGGGCGATGGTCAGATTGAAATCCGACATCTTGCGCACCACGGCCTGCAGATCCCAATCCGCGTGCACGTGGACGAGATTCGCGCCGGCCAACGAAGAGAGGGGTTCGTTTGGATTCGCCCGGATCAGTGATAACACCGGCACCGACCCGGCCCCGGATCCGGCGTCGTCGAGGGTGAAGATAACTTGCAGGGCCTCGAGCGGAGTGGTGCTCTTTCGAATGGCCGCCAGCGCGTCGGCGACCGTTGAATGCTCACGAAGGGCGAGGAAATCGGGACTCATGAGGCCACCGGCGGTCTCCGGGTTGTAGCTGAGCAGCGAACGGACCTTGCGCTGCTGGGAGTCTGGGAGGAGGTTGAGTACCGGTAACCGTCGTTCTTGGTCGAGTTCCATGACGAGGTCAGCGACGTCGTCGCTGGCCATGCGGGCGAGGAGCCAGGCGGTCTCGAAGTTGGACCGGGAACGGAGGAACTCGACCTGATGCTCGACGTCGAGCTCTTCGAAGACGTCGGCTTCGAGCTCGCGGTCGGCCTTCACCGCCTCGATGATCTCCTCGCCCTCGTCGTGCGATGCGGCCTCCACGATGTCGGCGATCTCGTGAGGATGCAGGCGAGCAAGCGTTCGATATGGGATCCGCAACCGCGCGGAGGGGACGTGGGAGACGAACGGCTCGATACTCGCCCAGTCGACAAGCGACCCGGGTCGGATGCGGTTGCCGAGTTGGCCCGGCAACATGCGCCTGAGCACCGGGCGACCGCTGGGATCGACGCCCACGACCTCCCACTCACCGTTCACCTTGGCGAGCTCGATCTCATTGGCACTGATGAGCCGCCTGCCGACCAGGTTGATGAGGTGACGGGCAAGCAGGTCCTTGGCGAGAAGTAGCTCGCCCGGGCGGCGCTCGAAGCGTCGGAGGTCCACCCGCTCACCCTCGAACCGGACCTGGCCGCCCTCGAAGTCGGCGATCTTGGCGATCGGGACGAACAAGTCGCGTCCGCCAATGCGCACTACCGCTCCGACGACCGGCGGGTACGGACGCTCTCCGACCCGCACGATCAAGTCCTCGACGCGACCTATCCGGTCGCCGGCGCGGTCAACGAGCGGACGCTTGACGATGCTCGAGAGATGCAGGATCGGGTAGTTCATCTCAGCGGCCGTTTCGCAGGTTGGTGGCGTGGGGACGATTGAAGCGTCTCGCGGCGTGGTGTCGTAGTCATGCCTATAGGAATGGTCGTGGCTGGGGATCCGTCGGTCTAGGACTCCCGGAGTTGTGTGCCTATCGTGGGACCAGCCGAATCGCTTCTCCACCGCAAATGAGGCGACGGCCACGGTCAGGACGACCAGGGACGGCTCCACCGATTGCGTTGGTGATGGGCGACCCGCTCGAACACGGATGTCATTGACGCGCCCGCGAACGGGCACAAAGCTCCGTTGGAAGCGGGAGGAACGTTGAGCCCCCGACGTCAGTGCGTCAATTGACGCCGCGTCAGATCAGAAACCAGGAGCTCAGAGTGACGCGTACAGGACGCCGGGGCACGGCTGTGGAGGTTGGGAACTATGAGGTTCGGAACTCAATGACCCCACCTCCTTTCGCGTCGACTCATATCTCGTAACAATTCTACGGTCTTCACGTTGACGATCGCAAGCCCACTCCTAGACTCCTGTTCGGATCCAATGGCCGAAAGCCATGGGCCCGGTGTATCGAGCTCTGGCAGACTCCGCTCAGCGCCTAACAACAGGCCGCCCCCGGGGGGAAACTCGCAACTAGCACGCAGGAAGACTGAGTTAGAGGAGGTCGTGCATGGTTGGCGTCGTCGTCGGCTTCAGCCTGTTGACCTTGACGAACTGGGCTGTGCTGTGGGTTGTATGGCGGCGTCATGTCGCCATTGAGGCCAGGATGGCTGAGCCGGGGCTAGTCAACACCGAGTTGATCCGGCGACTGGCTGCCTCGTACGGTGCCGCCAAAGCGATGCTCGAGGCGTGTCCGCCGTCGGACATGTTCGGTCCCTGCGCCGGGCGGCGCCGAGTCCTCGCTGGCGCCGTAGCGGCGGTCGACGAGTTTGGCCCCCAGGATGCCGCGCCACACCGTGGATAGCTCGAGAGCTTCAAGGAACGCGTTTCTTGTACAGATCCATCGCCAAAGGCACTCCTCGGGTCGCTCCGCGCCAAGCACCCGGCAACGGCATAAAGTTACGAGCCGGCCCGCGCCTCCACCCTCGTCAATTTGTCGACCAGGTTGTCGAGCACGTGATCCTGAGCGAGTAGGTGCTCTTGGATCTTCACTGCCTCGTGTAGTACGGCGTCGGCATCGTTGTAAGTGGCCTCGGACCGCTTGTCAGCTGCGGCCGCCATGATGTTTTGACCGACGATGATCACAGACAGCAGGACCAACTGGAGAAAGGTCTGAGAGATCCAGGACACAAGAACAACGGGGCTGTGTGAGGTGATTGCGGAGGGCAGGCTGACAAAGGCCAACACGGCGAAGGCATAGGCACACCACATCGTCCCGACCCCGCTCGTCACCTTCACCGCGAACCATGCGTTGAAGCGGGCCATGACGTTTCCCGTGGGGAGTTGCTCTACGACCTTCACTGGTCCCGCGTCCGCCCCCTCGACCTTCGTCTTCGTCCGGTGGTGGGGGATGTAGTCGTATATGGCGTGGTCGGTCATCGAGGCACTCCTTGCGTTGTCATGGCTCTAATGGTTCGACTTCCACAGGCAGGAACAAAATCATGCTCTCCGAGCGGGGACGCGCACTTCTAGAGCAGCCCCGTTCCGATGGCAACCCCAACGAGGATGAGCACAGCACCGCCGACCAGTTCGCTTCGTTGCCCCAGACGTTTCCCTAGGTGCCTGCCTATCTCGAGACCGAGCAAGGAGAGCGCGACGCTGATCGCTCCGATGGTGAGCGCCGCGACCACGAGGTTGACGTGGTAGGTGCCGAGGGCGAAACCGATGACGAGGGTTGTCGATGCTCAGTGCGCCACCGATGAGAATGAGGCGCTTTACGCCCGGCTCGGGGTCCCTAGCGGATTCTCTCTTGCCGACCAGTTCGGTCACGATTACATAGGCACCGACAAGACCCAGCAAGGCGCCCCCGATGGGCTTGGCGGCGCTTCCCAAGTCCTTGGCCAAGGAGTGCCCGAGTAGGAGGCCAACGACAGGCATTGCGGCCTCGAACACTCCAAAGATCGCTGCGACTTGAAGCCGCAGTTTCCGGTCGACACCGGAAACGCCAATGGCTGTCGAGGCACCGAAGTTGTCCAGACCCACTGACGTGGCGACCAGGATCAGCGCGAGCACCCGTGAAACGTAATCGGCATGCTTCCGTCCCGGGGAGCTGTTTAGTGGCGTGTCCCAAAACGCCGGGTGAGCAGCGCTGAACCGCCCCGGCACCCGCGGAGGCCAGTACGACATGCGAAAAGTGCAAACCTTTGTGGAGACGCTTTTGCCTCCCGAGGCCGTAGTAACGATCGTTCATCGTGGGAGACGTTTCCCGTCCATTCGGCGGGCGATGCATCGAGCAAGGGTGCAGATCGGCCGCGAGGACGACGCGAGCGCATGGGTCTCGAGCAGGTCAGGACCAGAGAGAATGTGAAGAGGCCGGTCGGCTTGGGCCCTCGAGTCGCCGTCTGCGATGCGGGAGATCTGATTTTCTGAACAGGTAAGGCCCCCGATCGCATAGCATCTGCAGGTGATCCCCTAAGTGGGGGAATCTGGACGGGGATGAATGGCAACACAAGTCACGGGCATCTCCATGACTAAGGAGTCTCAAATGGCAGTGAGTCCTCCAACTGCAGCTACTGGCGATTCAAATGGCTACGTCCTCCCCATTCTGCACACGAGTATTCCCGAGAACGTGGTGCAGTTAGGGTTCTGGAGCGGGCTGGTTGGTGCGGTGGTGTTCGGTGCTGTCGAAGCGCCCCTCGCGGCCCTCGTCGGGGTGGGAGTAGTTGTGGCTCGACACCACCACAAGCAGTAGACGAACTCTCGACGCCGTGAATCAGCACGTGCCGAGAACACATTCACACAATCGACGCCATATCGCGTAGCTGTGTCCGGATGCCCGCAGCCACCGTGCGGGGCGCGAAGCATGCCACACGATGTTCACTTAGTGTTCGTCAGTATGACGCGTACAGGCCACCGTCTGTTCACCTGCCTTCCTTACCATTCTTCGGTAGCAGCGCATCTCAGCGAGATGGGAGGGTCCGGATGGAAGTCTTCCTCGAACGGTTGCTTCTCGAGCTGGTTGTCATTGCCGTGCAGCTCGCAATCATGCGGCTGGTGGCCCGGCTACGTACGCGATCGTCCGGCATTGACACTGACAGGAGCATCGCAGCCGCAGCCTGACCGGACCTCTGCTCGCCTGATCTCGGCGCCTGTCATTGCGCCACCGCGGAGCCTGGCCGCGTCGGCGGCACTCGCAGCAGTTCACATCCCGCCAACGCCGCTCGAGGCGTGCCGCTTCGGCAACCCCACTCTGTGAGACTTGGCGACACCCCGCGCAGCGTCGGCGCGATCCCTCGGGGCATGGCGAGCTCGGCGGGGGAGGCAGTCGGCGGTGTCCTGCAGCGACTGAACCCGGGCCGTCGCCAACGCCGTGTCTGGGTAGGCGATGGCAGGGCCCACATCGAGGTCCGTGCCGTACATCGGCCTGGCCACGAGGACGTCGCCAGGCATCTGGAGCACGTCCTGCAGGACGTGGAGGGTGTCCACTGGGCGCAGGTGAACGCCGTTGTGGGTCGAGTGGTCGTCATGTTCGATCCCGACGGCCCCTCGCTCGACGATCTGCTCGACGTCGTCGACGGCGTAGAGGAAGCCCACGACATCAGCAACGAGCGCTTTCCCCATGACCGACCCGAGCACCCGGGCGACATTGAGCCGATTCGTCGAAACGCCATCGCGCTAGGCGCTGATGTGCTCGGCCTGGGAGCGAGCGTCTTGGGACAGCTTCTGCGGGTCGTTCCCTTCCCGGTCGAGATCGTCTCGTTGGTGTCGCTCGCTGAGAACGAGCCCCGGGTAAGGCGCTTTCTCGAGCAGCACCTCGGCGTTCCCGTCACGGACCTCGGGCTGGGCATCACCAACGCCTTCGGGCAGGCGCTGTCGCAGGGCCCGCTCGGTCTGGTGGTGGACATGGCGCACCGGGCCAACGTCGTCGGCGAGCTCCAGGCGCGACGGGAGTCGTGGGAACGGCGCGAGCCGGAGTTGCATCCCGAGCGGACCGACGTCGCGCCGGATGTGCTGAAGCATGAGGCTCGTCCGACGCCGCTGCCCTCTGGTCCCGTCGAGCGCTATGCCGACAGGGCCGCACTCGCGTCGCTCGGCGCTTTCGGCACGGCCCTCGCGGTCACACGAAGCCCCCGACGCGCGGCAGCAGTCTTCGTCGCCGGCTTGCCCAAGGCGGCTCGGCTCGGCCGCGAGGCGTTCGCCGCGCATCTCGGACGTGAGCTGGCACAGCGAGACGTGGTCGTGATGGACGGCGCTGTGCTGCGCCGGCTCGACCGGATCGATGCGGTCGTGTTTGACGCCGACGTGCTGGTCACCGATCGCTGCGAGCTCGGCGAGATCGACGCATTCGGCGGACCGGGAACGTCGGAGGTCCGGGCCCGGGCGTCGGCCCTGTTCGATCCGACCGATCCCGACCGGGTGCGCCGACGCGGTGCTTGGGTCGTCGGCCCGCTTCGCGCCTTGGAGGCGCTCGGCGTCGTCGCACCCCGCGGCAGCGCCACGAGGGCGCACACACTGGGCCGCGGCCGGGAGGGCGTAGTGGGGGTTGGGTGGAGCGGCGAACTCGTAGGGATGGCGGCTTTCGACGCGGTGTTCGACCCAATGGCCGAGATCCTGGTCGCCACGGCAGTGCGTAACGGGCTCGAGGTGGCTATCGCAGGTGCCCCTCGTCGGCTGGCAGGTCGTCTCGGCGTCCAGCGCACGCTGCCGGGCGGGCGTCGCCTGCGCGCCGGTGTGCGATTGCTCCAGGACGAGGGCAAGGGAGTGCTACTCGTGTCGGGCCACGACGCGCTCGGCGCGCTCGCAGCGGCGGACTGCGGTATCGGAGTAGAGGACCACGAGCAGCGCCCGCCATGGAGTGCCGATCTGCTGACCGGGCCGGGGTTGGCCAATGTCCATCTCGTCGTGGAGGCGGTATCGGTGGCGCGGCGCGTGAGCGCCCGGAGCGCCACGCTTGCTCTCGCCGGTAGCGGAGTCGGTGGGCTGTGGTCGATTCTCGGACCGGCAGGAAGCGCCGGACGCCGGGCGGCGCTGCCCATGAACGCCGCTGCGCTGGTAGCCCAGGCGCAGGGGGTCGCCTCCGCCGTCGCCCTCGGCCGTCGCCCCGTCGTGGTCCCACGGTCGCAGACCCCGTGGCACACCATGGAAGGCCCGGCGGTGCTGAGGGCCCTGGGGGCGACCTCGGCGGGACTCACCACAGCCGAGGCGCTCCGTCGGCGGGTCGATCGCCACCGCGAACCGCCCGGCATCGTGAGACTGACCGAGGCGGTCGGCGCAGAGCTCGTCAACCCGCTCACCCCGGTGCTCGCCGTCGGGGCCGGGCTGGCTGCGGCCGTCGGGTCGGTCGCCGATGCCGGTCTCTTAGCAGGTGTGACGGCTGTCAACGCGGTGATCGGGGGTGTCCAGCGGTTCCGTGCCGACGTGTCGGTCGAAAGGCTGCTGCAAGTGAGCAGCACCGTGGTGGACGTCCGGCGCTCCGGCAAGACGGTCGCTGTCGGTCGCGACGAGCTCGTGCAGGGAGATGTATTGGAGCTGAGCGCTGGCGACGTGGTGCCTGCCGACTGTCGGATCCTCGAGACGGATTCGTGCGAGGTCGACGAGTCGGTCCTCACCGGCGAGTCGCTGCCGGTAACCAAGCATGCGCGTGTCGTGCAGGGAAACACGCTGGCCGACCGCGCCTGCATGCTCTATGAAGGCACCACCGTTTCGAGTGGCACGGCGCTCGCTGTTGTGGTGGCGGTGGGTAGCGACACCGAGGTCGGCCGAAGCCTGGCCGAGGCGCCGGAACCGCCTACGGGCGGAGTGCAGGCGCGCCTCGGCGCCCTGATGGCGGTCACGCTGCCCGCAACGGTGGCCAGCGGCGCGGCCGTGACCGGCTTGAGCCTCCTGCGTGGCCGGTCGCTGCGGCGTGCCGTGTCCTCCGGGGTCAGCCTGATGGTTGCGGCTGTCCCCGAGGGTCTGCCCCTGCTTGCCACCGCGGCCCAGCTATCCGCTGCCCGCCGACTGTCCGAACGTGGCGCTCTGGTACGAAACCCCCGCACGATCGAGGCCCTCGGCCGTGTCGACATCTTGTGCTTCGACAAGACCGGCACCCTCACTTTGGGAAAGATCGCGCTGCAGCGGGTGTCGGACGGGCACACCGACGAGTCCCTCGAGACACTCCGAGACCGGTCGCGTGCCGTGCTGGCGGCCGCGCTGCGAGCCAGTCCCGCGACAAATGGCTCTGACGTCGTCCTTCTGCCCCATGCCACTGACAGGGCGGTGATCGCAGGGGCACAACGCGCTCAGGTCTCGGCTTCTGACGGGCTCGGTGGCTGGTCGTTACTCGGCGACCTTCCCTTCGACCCGGTACGAGGCTTTCACGCGGTCGTCGGTGACAGCCCGCAGGGCCCGCGGGTCTCTGTGAAGGGCGCCCCCGAGGTGATCCACCCGAGGTGCGCTACCTGGCTCAGCCCCGAGGGACCCGTACCGATAGACGGCCGCGTTCGGCGCAAGCTTGACGCCGAGGTAGAAGGCCTCGCCCGGCGAGGATTGCGGGTCTTGGCCGTGGCAGAACGCGCCGCCTCCTCTCGGACCGAGGTAGCCGCGGAGCGTGTCACCGGTATGGAGTTGCTCGGCTATCTGGGCCTCGCCGATTCAGTCCGCCCGACTGCGGCCGCAGCCGTGTCAGCTCTGCGCGCCGCTGGGGTCGACGTGGTGATGATCACCGGAGACCACCCCAGCACGGCCGGCGCCATCGCCACCGAGCTCGGCATCTTGAACGAGCATGGGGTGCTGACAGGGCCGGAGCTCGAAACCATGGCCGACGCTGAGCTCGACGCCGCCCTTCGCGAAACCGCCGTCTTCGCGAGAGTCACCCCCACGCACAAGGTGCGGATAGTTGGCGCCTACCAACGCGTCGGCCGCGTCGTGGCGATGACCGGCGACGGCGCTAATGACGCCCCTGCCATACGACTCGCACACACCGGCATCGCCCTCGGTGATCGGGGGTCTCCGGCCGCACGCGAAGCCGCCGATCTCATCGTCTTGGACGACCGGATCGAGACGATCCTCGACGCCATCATCGAGGGCAGGGGTACGTGGACGTCGGTGCGCGATGCGTTGGCGATCTTGGTGGGCGGCAACCTCGGCGAGGTCGCCTTCACCCTCACGGCTACGGCCATCACGGGTGATTCTCCCCTCGGCGCACGACAGCTCCTGCTCGTGAACCTCTTGACCGACATGCTTCCAGCCATGACGATCGCCATGCGCCCACCTGCAAACCGCTCACCGGATGTGTTGCTGCACGAAGGTCCCGATAGGTCGCTCGGTACGGCGCTGATAGAGCAAATTGCTCTGCGGGCGACGATGACCACCGCCGGAGCGACTGGGGCATGGCTCGTAGCCCGAAGCACCGGCACGCGGCGACGGGCGAGCACCGTCGCCTTAGCCGCGCTCGTCGGAAGCCAACTCGGTCAGACGGCCGTTGTGGGGGAAACCAGCCCCGTAGTGCTCGGTTCGACCATCGTGTCCGCAGGGGCGTTGTTCGGCATCGTGCAGACGCCCGGAGTTAGCCAGTTCTTCGGGTGTACACCGCTCGGACCAGTCGGGTGGAGCATTGCTGTCGGGTCGGCTGCTGCCGCAACCGCTGCCTCCGTGATCGTGCCATGGGGTGCCAAGCGGATGTTTGGCACATGGATACCGATACGAGCCGACGCCGATCTGTGCTCAGAGGGTTCCCGTTAAGCGCAGTTCGTCGGTAAGGCCGCATGAATAACGTCCCACTTCACCTGTCCCCGAACGTGTGGGTGCCGAGAATCCCATCCGGGGCGTTCACCTGGAGTTTCTCGCCGACGTCACAGGGGGCCAATGATGCATCGTGGCCTTGTCCTTTCTATATGTCGCCTTCGTTCGGACTCTCCAACTTCTTCGTCTTGGCCGACGCGACGGCGGCGATCTAGCGATCGAGATCGTGTGGGTGTCAAGAACCTCATCCGTATGCCTCAAGCAGCAAGTTCGTGCTCGTGGATGAGACCCCCGAGCCTGTCTCATCTTCGCAGAGAGCAGCTTTCAGCTTGACCTGACGTCCCAACCTGATCGAGGCCGGATGGCAGTGCCATTCGCGCGCAGGACGCGGTCGATGGTCGTGGGGTTGACTCCGAACCACCGACCGACCTGTGCCAGTGACCAGCCTTTCTCGTACAGTC
>Ga0181524_10001555_pt1 | contig 26000 bp, 29 predicted proteins | sample PEATcosm2014_Bin_34_FD_119761 | JGI IMG/M metagenome (GOLD analysis project Ga0181524, IMG submission 119761) | Peatland microbial communities from MTU Mesocosm Facility, Houghton, MI, USA - PEATcosm2014_Bin05_60_metaG | ecosystem: Environmental > Terrestrial > Soil > Wetlands > Peat | place... | reverse complement strand
GGGAGTGGAGGGAAGCATCCAGAACAACAAGCTAGGAGCGAATCAGATGATCGTAAGCGGAAGCCTCGGCGGCGTTCCGCAGGGAACCTTGCTGTGGGGCGCCAGTATCATATCCTCGACTTCCGATTCTCTCGCGTCTCTTCCCGTCTCCGCGCGCGCGATCAAGTCCCCACCCGCGTGGGTGCCTGCTCGGCCACGTCCCCACACAGGCGACCTCGGCCTTCTTGTGGGACCAAGGGTCTGGAACCAAGGGCGGCCCGTACCCTTGGGAATTTGGCCGTAATTGGAAGGTTTGTGCTGTGGTTCCACAAACCCAGACTAGTAAATACCCCCGGTTCACACCACCATCGGTTCGGAACCCTTCTTTCCGATGACTGTGAGTAGCCGGCGCCTCCCTGCCATGGGGTGGACTTCGCTGATGGTCTTCTTTTTTCACACGGTTGCTGGAGGCCTTATCACACGCGATTCCTTCCCCCGCAAGATTGACAGAACTAGGGCGACAATGATCACTGATATGGACCCGGCCAAGGCAGCATGCATTCCATTCACGAAGGCCGAAGAGAGCTGGCTTTGAAACCCACCGACGCCCAGGAAGATTTCGAAAGCCATCTGCCGCGGGATTGACAAGGAAGCAACTAACAGGGCGACGGCGAAGCTGCAGACCATGCCTATGTTGGAGAACGTTCGGAGCAGACCAGAGACTACGCCGTACGCCCGACTTGGGGCGCTTGCCATGACGGCGCTGTTGTTGGCGGGGAAGAATGTGCTGCTCCCAGCTCCGTTGAGGACGGCGCCGACTACTACGACGTAGGTTGAAGTTGTCAAGCCGAGCGTAAGATAGACTAGAAAGCCGCAAGCCTGTAGAGCGAGTCCGGTCGATGCGATGACGCGGGCGCCCATCCTGTCAGACAGCCTGCCGGCGAACGGCGCGACCATCCCACCCAGTATGTAGCCTGGTATGAGCAACAGGGAAGCGTTCCAGGGAGTCATGTCGCGCGGCCCCTGCAGATACATGATCACCAGAAACAGCACGGCGAAGCTGGCCAGCGACTGAAGGAAGGCCGCGAAGATGGATGCGGTCAGGACTCTCTGCTTCAGCAGTGAGAGGTCGAGCAGTGGGGAGGAGTGCCGCCTCTCGTATTCGACGAAGGCAGGCAGCAGCAAAAGGCCTACCGCGACTTCGGCGGCGTACTCTGGAGCGAAACCCGACCCCGTGATATTGGTCATTCCAAAGAGCAGGAAGAAGAGCGAAGCGCCGAGAATGATCATCCCAGCGATGTCGAACCTGGCTTTGATTCTTGGGGAGCGTTCCCTCAGCATCAAGAAACCGACCGTGGTCGCAACGACTCCGATGGGGAGGTTGATGAAGAAGATATAGCGCCAGTTCAGAAAGGTGACAATGGCGCCGCCGACGAGGATTCCCAGTATCGCGCCCAGCGAATAGCCTGTCCCCGTGATTCCGAATGCTTTTCCTCTCTCGTTCTGCGGGAAAGTATCGGCGATGATTGCCCCGCTGTTCGAGTAGACCAAGGCACCTCCCAGCCCCTGCACCGCGCGGAAACCGATGAGCTGGGGCCCGCTGGCTGAGAGACCGCACAGCAGTGAGCCGAAGGTGAATGAGGCGAAGCCGAAGTTGTACATCCTGACCCTCCCGAACATGTCACCCAGCCTGCCAACCTGTGTGCCGAGTATCGTAATCACGAGGAGATATGCCATGATCACCCACACCATGCTGATGAGGTCGGAGTGGAGGTCCCGCGTCATGACGGGCAAGCCGAGGACGACTGCTGATGTGTCGATACCGCTCATCGTCACCCCCAGCATGACGACCGTGATTGCGATGTTGCGATAGCGCCGCTCGGCAGCTGATACGGTGCGGATTGTCCCACTTGTCGCCGTGCTACTTGATGAGTCGCCCAAGGTGGAAGAGCCTATGGTGAGGGGCGGGTCTTGGTTGTCTTCTTCAGGACGTAGTCGAAGAACTTCTGTGTCGTTCCATTGTCGGAGGTCCACTCGGCGCGCAACCTCGTCTTCTTTTCCACTCTTCTCAATGCGGAAAGAATTGAACGGTTCAGCTCCTTTGCGCTGTCGCCCGCCATCTCCGCCTCGACGATGAACTCGCCTCTTGCCTCTTTGACTGAGCCCGTCTTGATGAACAACTCCAGAACAGGCTTGATAGCCTGAAGGTTCGAACTACTCACTCGTGCCACGACCCTAAAATGCTTGCTTACCACTTGCGGTCAGACGTCGAGACGACCGATATTTTAGAAGAGCGTTTCTTGGCGCCTACTGGTGGGACCCTGAATCAGTCCCTGGCGACTTCGGCAGGTGCGCGACGATCCAGACAGCCGAGAAGAGAAGGACGCCGGCCAGCACGAAGGTCGTGTAGAATCCCAGGTACACGGAGATGAACCCTGAGGCGAGGGACCCCCCCATAGTCGCTATTCCGATGACTGCAGAATAGACGCCGAGAGCCGCACCGGGGTTCTTCCTCTGGACCGTGTTGAACATCATCGTGTTTGAAGAGGTGTAGTAGACTGCGAAGGCTATCCCGCTGGCAATCGGGTACATGACGAGGGCAGGAACGATGAACAGGGGGCCGGCCAGAAGCAACGCTGCTGCTCCGATCACGATGTAGGACCATCCGCGGATGAGCAGTCCCTGGGCGCTGGTTGTCACCAGCGACTGAGCGCTCACGTAGGGCCCAGCCCACTGGAAGGCCAAAACCTGGACCGCAACTCCGATCAGAATGACCGCGAAGGTCTCGACTTCCGTGAGGGAGAAGGCGGACATGGCTGGCACAAATGATGTGTTGAAGAGGCCGCTGGACAGGTAGAACAGGACAGTGGATATGTAGAAGAGCGGCACGTAGCTGGTGAGACTCGAATGGAGCCCCCTGAAGACCCTAGTGAAGTCCGAGGCCTTCGGCGCTCTGATGAAGAATACCGGGAGGGTGAGGAGTCTGCTGAAGAAGCTCGATCTCCTCATGGCGACGGTCTCCCTTTCGAAGATGAATGCAGGCTCTGAGATGGTGATTACCGAGAGGGCCGCTGAGGCCAGGGCGAAGAAGCCCAACGGTACAGAAAGCAGGATCAGTGGGAACTTCTCGGACCACAACGTGCTCAAGATGAGACCTCCGACGTTTCCGACGCTCGACACCATGGAGAGCCTGGCGAAGGCGCCCGCCCACCTCCCCTTCTCCTCAGTTTCCATGATCAGGAGGTTGAGCGGCGTCGCAGAGGCTACCGAGACGAAGGAGAAGATCGAGTATGTGGCAATCGTCCCAGCGGTCGTCCTGTCGAAGTAGAACGAGACGAGCACGACCGCCATGAGTGCATAGCTGGCCGCTATGAGGCCCCGACGCCTGTGCAACCTGTCGGTCGTGAAGCCCCAGAAGATTGCGGCAGGGATGCTGACCCCATTGAAGATAGCGATAGCCAGACCGCTATAGATCGTGCCCAGGGTGACCCCGTTCAGTTCGATGAGGTACAGCTGAATCAGCGTGCTCAGCGGGCCCGTTGCAAGCGCGACCGGGAAGACCGAATAGACCCAGTTGATCTTCTTCGTCCGTCTGCCCCCTTTCGGCTCCACGAGTCCAATCCCTACCGAGCTCTGTTCATCTGTGTATCGAACCGAACTCGCTTCCTCGCAGAAAGCTGAATTAACACAGGAGAGAGAGTCCTGGTTCGATGGCCCTGCTTGGGAGGCAGCTCGCTGTGGCCTTCCCCGACACTGTACTCGAGGAAAGGGACTCGCTGAGGGACAAGACTGCCAAGCTGGGCCTGATCGCGAGGGCCTGTTCCATCTATGGTGTCGACGTCGTCCAGGTTTTCAGAGACGGCAAGAAACGCGGCGAACCGACGCTGATCAGAAAGGTGCTGGAGTACCTCGAGACCCCCCAGTACCTCCGGAGGAGGCTGTACCCCCTTGACGACATGCTCAGATACGCCGGCCTCCTTCCTCCTCTGAGGATACCCTCACACAAGCCCAAGGTGCCGTTGGAGAAGCTCGTTGTTGGAGACGTGAGGGAAGGAATCACCAACTCAGATGGGACAGTCGACATCGGCCTCGACAGGAACCTTCGGCTGCAGGGAAGGACTGGGACTGACCTGAGAGTGACAGTCCGGATTGCATCCACGGCTCCGCTGGCCGCGGAGTTGATTCCGCGGGACCAGGTCAACGAATATTGGGGCTACTCCGTTGAGACCAGGACGGTGGAGGAAGTCTTCTCAGATCAGAGGTTCGCGCTCAAGGTGGCTACCTCGAGGTTCGGGAACTCCCTCCAGTCGCTGATCCCCAGCTTGAGGAGCGCAGTCCTCAAGGCCGGCGGTGTGAAGCTCATCTTTGGTTCCCCCTCAAGGGGCCTCTTCGATATAGTCGGCCCCGAACTGGCACGGAAATCCGACTACGTGGTGAACCTCTTCTTGGACCAGCATGTGGAGACTGTAAGGGCAGAGGAGGCGATTTTCGCCGGTCTCAACCTCGTAAACATGCTCGTGGTCTGAGAAAGCTTAAGTGCGAACCGAGAAACGGAGCTCGGGAAAGGTTAGCGTGAGTTGGGTCACCGCAAGCATAGCGCGCCACGCAGAGGAAGTCTTGCATACAGGCCTAGAGGGCGTGCCAAAAGCTTACTCCCAAGGATAAGAACCTGGCCTAAGATCGAAAGCGAGAAGCCCACAATCCTAGGGTTCCCGGCATTCAAGGCAGGTACGATTCATGCCATCACGGTCGACGACAGGGCGAAGACTCCGAACTTCGGCAAACCGCTCTTCAACATGTCCAGCGTGCTGTCGCTGCCGGAGGCTGAGGTGGTCGGGTTGCGCCTCTACAGTCATGAGGACGGACGGGACCTGCCGATCGCAGATGTGAAGGCAGCGGGTCAGACGTCGGAGAAACTCCCGCTACAACGCGCCAAGCGCGTGGCCGCGATAATTTCGACGGTCCCTCACGACGTCGGGCTCTCCCAGAAGGAGCCCATCGTGATGGAAATCGGGGTTGCGGGAGCGGACGTGAAGTCCCAAGCAGACTACGTCCTTGGATTGATTGGGAAGAAGGTGAAATTTGCGGATGTCTTCAAGGCCGGCATGTACGTCGATGTGCTGGGGATTACGAAAGGCAAAGGATTCGAGGGTCCGGTCACTAGGTTCGGGGTCAAGAGGAAGCAGCACAAGTCCAGGAAGAGCGTCAGAGCTGTAGGAGTGATAGGCCCTTGGCACCCTGCAGCCGTCATGTACACGATCGCCAGGGCAGGGCAGATGGGCTTCCACCAGAGGACAGAGACCGGAAAGAGGATCCTGCTGGCGGCGAACGCAGTCGAGAAGCCGATAACCCCTGCTGGCGGCTTCCTCCATTTCGGCGAGGTGAGAGGCGACTACGCGGTCGTGAGAGGTTCCGTGCCAGGTCCGGCCCGAAGGTTCGTGATGGTCAGATTCAGGGCGAGAGGGGTCACGAAGAGTCAGGCGCCGCCTCAGGTCGTCGAGCTGAGCCCGATGATAGGAAGATGAGTTAGATGAAGACAGAAGTCGTGGGTCTGGACGGGAAGCCGGCAGGGAAGATTGACGTTCCGGAAGTCTTCTCCACGCAGCTGAGGCCTGACCTGGTCAAACGAGTGTTCTGGCTCGTGGGTTCCCATGGATTCCAGCCGAAGGGGAGGGACCCGATGGCGGGCGAGAGGACGTCGGCTGAGACGCACAGCCCCCCGACGGGCACCGGAAGGTCCAGAATCCCCAGGGTGAAGGGAGAGAGGTACTCCAGATCTGGACTCGCAGGGGGCGTCGCAAGCGTAGTGAAGGGGCGCCTAGCCCATCCGCCGAGGTCGGAGAAGGTGATTCATCTGGGCATCAACAGGAAGGAGAGGCGCCTAGCGACGGACTCGGCCATCGCCTACACTGCGAGCCTCGACGCTGTGAAGGCGCGCGGTCATCGAGTCAAGAAGCTCGAACTGCCGCTCGTGGTCACAGACGACATAGAGACCGTGGAGAAGACCACAGAACTGATGTCGTTCCTGGAGAAGGTGGAGCTCGACGCAGAACTGAAGCGGGTCGACGAGGGGTCGAAGAGGAGAACCGGGAAGTCGAGGCTCCGCGGGCGGGTGTACCGGACTAGGGTCGGACCTTTGATCGTGGTGACGAACGACAGAGGGGTCGGCAGGGCGGCAGGCGGCATCCCGGGCGTCGAAGTCGCAAGAGTGGACAGCCTGAGCGTGATGAATCTCGCGCCGGGGGGCGTTCCCGGAAGATTGACGCTGTGGACTGAATCGGCCTTGGGGACTTTAAGCGCAAGAGAAACGGAGGTAGAATCTTCAGATGCGGCTTGAAGACGCACAGAAGCTTCTGAGACGGCCCTACGTCACTGAGAGGACCTTCGACCAGATCGAGAAGGAGAACAAGCTCTGTTTCCTGGTCGACGACAAGGCCTCCAAGTCGCAGATAGCAAGGGCCTTTGAAGCGCTCTACGAAGTGAAGGTAGCGGCGGTCAACACTGAGAGGACGGTAAAGGGGAAGAAGGCCTTTGTCAGGCTCCTAGAGGAGAACAAGGCCGCGGAGCTGGCGACGAAGCTGGGTCTGGTGTAGAGATTGGGAAAGAGAATCCTTCAGCGCAGAAGAGGAAAGGCCGGCATCCAGTTCAGAGCCCCAATCAAGGGGAAAATTGCCCCTGTAAGGTACCCGAGAATCGGACCCGACTCGGAGGGGACTGCGATGGTCACAGCCCTCATGGACGAGAGAGGTAGGTCAGCCCCGCTCGCGCAGATAGGATACGGGGACCACAGGTTCGCCTACCTTCCGGCGGTCGCGGGCCTGTCGGTGGGGAAGCAACTTTCGATGGGGGCGGGCGCGGCCCCGGTCCCTGGGAACATGATGCCTTTGTCACAGATTCCGGAGGGCACGAGGGTCTGCAACATCGAGCTGAGGCAGGGAGACGGGGGCAAGTTGGTGAGGGCCTCGGGCACCTCTGCGGTCCTCTTCTCGAAGGCCAACGAAAAGGCGATCATCAGGCTACCATCCGGCAAGAACATTCTGATCGACGATAGGTGCAGGGCGATGGTCGGCGAGATCGCCGGAGGGGGAAGGCGCGAGAAGCCATTCCTGACGGCGGGCGCGAGGCACCATGCCATGAGGGCGTCTGGCAGAGTCTATCCGCGCATGAGAGGAATAGCGATGGCCGCCGTCTACCATCCCTTCGGCGGAGGAAGACACCAGCATCCGGGCAAGTCGACCAGCACATCCAGAAACGCCCCTCCTGGAAGGAAGGTAGGGTTAATAGCGCCAAGAAAGACCGGGCGGGGGAGATTGCCCAGGGCGAGCGTGGAGGTAAAGTAGTTGCCGAAGGAGTTTAGATACAGAGGACGGTCCCTGGAGGAACTCAGCTCGATGTCCACCGAGGCGCTCCTTGAGCTACTGCCTTCTAGGGCGAGGAGATCGCTCAACAGAGGGGTCTCCGAGGAGAAGAGGAAGATACTGGAGGACGCGAGGGCAATCAAGGAAGGAAGGCTGCAGGGACAGATCAAGACCCACGCGAGGGACATGATAGTCCTGCCGTCGATGGTGGGGCTCACGATAGGGGTCCACAACGGGAAGGAATTCGTTCCCCTCGAAGTGAAGCCCGAAATGATCGGCAGATACCTCGGCGAGTTCGTGATCACCAACAAGAAGGTCGTGCACGGGACGCCGGGCATCGGCTCCAGCCGCTCGAGCCTCTACGTCCCGCTAAAGTAACCCATTCGAATCTGATTCGTTCGCAAGGGGAATCGTCTTCGCCGAAGTCTACGCAGGGATCTAGTGCAGTCCGTCAACAGGAGAGAGGCCGAATGGACGGTCAGTCTGGCGGTCGCTGGGCCTGCTCGTCGCCCTCGCGTTGTACCTGGTCCCGATGTAGTCAGCTAACCGTCGTCTGAGACTGATCACGGACGAAGTTGAGCAGGTAATGGGGTCCGCCGATCCCCCTCCCGGTGGCGCCACTCGCGTTCCAGCCAGTGAAGGACTGCGCTCCGGGCCACGCGCCTGTCGTGGAGCCGCCGCCCCTGTTGGCGTACGTCACCCCGAACCGAATGCCGTCGAAGAACTTCTTGACCTCGCCCCTGTCTTTGGAGAAGATGCCGGCCGTGAGGCCGTACTCCGTGGCGTTGGCCTCCGCTATTGCTTCTTCCACGGATGAGAACTCTTCGACGACGACGAGCGGAATGAAGAGCTCATCCTTGAAGAGCCTGTGGCCGCGCGGGAGACCGGTCACGACCGTCGGCGAGACGTAGTAGCCTCTTGCGAGTCCACCCTCCTTCATCACCGTCCCTCCGATGAGGACCTTGCCGCCCGCGGACTTCGCCTCGTCCACCGCCGCCTCGAACCTCGCGACTGCCGCCTCGTTGATGACCGGCCCCATGAAGACGTCTCTGTCGCGCGGATCGCCGACGACCAGTTTGTCGACCCGGTCACTCAGCGCGTCGAGGAACTCGCGCGCGATGCCCTTTTGGAGGTAAAGACGGGACGTCGCGCTGCACTTCTGGCCGCTGTACCCGTAGGCCGCTCTGACGGTCCCTTCGACTGCCTTCGCGATGTCCGCCTTTGCGGTGACTATCGTGGGGTTCTTGCTACCCATTTCGAGCAGAATCGGCTTCGGGAAGGGCTGGCCGGTGAGGAACCTCCTGTAGAGGCGCATTCCGACGTCCCTCGAGCCCGTGAAGGCGATGCCGGCCACGTCAGGGTTTGAGACGAATTCGTCCTCGAAGTTGGCCCCAGGACCGGTGACGAAGTTAACCGCACCTGCGGGAACGCCCGCGTCGCTGAAGGCCTCGTAGAGCATCAGGCCGGTCAAGGGCGCCTCGCTCGTCGGTTTCAGGATGATCGAGTTGCCGGTGATCAGAGCACCCAAGGCCATCCCGCTAGCGAGCATGAACGGGAAGTTGAACGGAGAGATGACGGGCCAGACCCCGTAAGGCTTACCCAGGACGAGTGTGTGCTCTCCAGGCCCTCCTGGCCCCATCTTGGTGGCGTACCCCTTCTCGTCGCGGATGATCTTCGCACAGTACTTCACGGAGTCTACAGCCTCCCACGCTTCCGCAAGCGCCTCGAGCCGAGTCTTACCGACCTCGTAAGCTATCGCTACGGCTATCTCGAACTTCCTTTCGTCGACGAGCTTGGCGTACCTCTGCATCACCCTGACCCGCTCCTGCCAAGGCTTCGAGCTCCAGACCTCGAAACCCTCTTTTGCTGAGGCTATCGCATCGACTGCATGCTCCCGCGTGCCGACCTGGAACCTCCCGACCACGATCGAGGTGTCGATGGGGCTCCGGTGCTCGAACTCGCCTGCACCGGACCAGACCTTCCTCCCTCCTATGAACATCGGGTAGCGGCTGCCGAGCTTCGGCTTGAACCGCTTCAGCGCTGCCTCGAACTTCGGGTGCAGGCTCTCGTCGGCGAAGAGGGTTACGTAGGTCACCTTTGGCGCGGCTTTCTTGGGCATCTCAACCCGCGCCACCCGCTGCTCTACTTAACGTTTCCAAGCTCGGCCAGACTTTCGAGGCTCCGACGTGCGAAGGCTCGGCCCGACACCGAAGAGAACTCGACTCCGACAGCTTCCTTCACCTCCTCGAAGGGGACCTTCTCCTCCCTGAGCCGTTCCATCGAGGTCATCAAGTCAGGGTCGAGACCGCACGGCCTGATCAGGTTGAAGTATGACAACTCCGTGTTGACGTTCAGTGCGAACCCGTGGTAGGTCACCCAGTTAGTCACCGTTACCCCGACGGAGGCGAGCTTCTTGCCCCGAACCCAGACCCCCGGGTGACCTTCCAGCCTCTCGCCTTCGATGTCGAACCTCCGCACGGCTCTTATGACGGTTTCCTCGATGTTTCTGACGTGTCTGCGCACGTCGTGGTCTTCCAGCAAGAGGATGGGGTAACCCACGAGCTGTCCCGGGCCGTGGTACGTGGCGTCACCTCCCCGCTCGACCTGAAAGACAGGAACGTCCTGGTGTCTGAAGTTCTCTGGGGATGTCTTTCTCCCTAGCGTGATCACGTGGTCGTGTTCGAGGAGGATCAGGACGTCCGGGACCTCTCCCCTCGCCCTCCGACCTGCGAGCCTCCTCTGGAGCTCAAGAGCCGCTCCGTACTCTACCCTGCCGAGGTCGAGGAGTGCTCCAGTCATGTCCTCAACTGGTGAATCGGCTTCCCCGCTGCCGACTCGGACGCCTCCATGATTGCTTCAGAGAGTGTCGGATGAGGATGGATGGTCAGGGCGATGTCCTCCACCGTGGCGCCCATCTCGATTGCGAGAGCCGCCTCGCTGATCAGGTTTGAGGCCTCTGGGCCGACGATTTGGACGCCGAGGACGAGGCCGTCGTCTGCCTTCGAGACAACCTTGACGAACCCCTCCCCCTCTCCAGTGGAAAGGGCTCTGCCCAGAGCCGCGAACTGGAACCTGGTCCTCTTCACGCTATAACCAGCCTGGACGGCCTTTGCTTCAGTTAGGCCGGCGCTGGCGACCTCTGGGTCACAGAAGACGGCGTCGGGAATTACCTTCCAGTCTGCAGCGCTTGGCAGACCAGAGATGCACTCTGCGGCGACCAGACCCTCCTTCGATGCTTTGTGGGCCAGCAGCGGCGGGCCACGCACGTCGCCTATGGCGTAGACCCAGCGGGCTGACGTCTGCATCCTGTCATCGGTCACGATGAAACCCCCTTGGTCGGTCTTGACCCCGATCGCCTGGAGGTTCATCTTCCCGGTCCTGGGCTTGCGCCCTACGCTGACCAGGACCTTGTCAACTTCCACGGCCACCATGCCGTCCGGCGTCTCCACGTCGACTTTCACGCCCGACCCTCCCTTGGAGACCTTGGCGACCTTGGACTTCAGATAGATCCTGACACCCCTCCCCTCGAATTTGCGCTGGACCACCCGGACGACCTCGGGGTCGCTGCCGGGCATCAGCTGGTCCATCACCTCGACTATTGTAACGGCGCTTCCGAACTTCTGAAACATCGAAGCAAACTCCAACCCGATTGCGCCCCCTCCCACGATCATGAGTCTCTTCGGGGCGCTCGTCAGCTCGAGACCATCCCTCGAGCCGATCACGGTGTCCCCGTCGAACTCCAACCCAGGGAGCTGGACGGTTTCGGTGCCCGTCGCTATCACGAGATTCTTTGTCGAGATCTCTTCCTGGCCGTCCGCCTTCCTGACCAAGACTCTGTTCGTTCCCACGACCTCTGCCGCTCCCATGATTATCGTGACGCGGTTGCCCTTCAGAAGCATCTCGACCCCGCTGACCAGCCTGGAGACGACTTCCGACTTCCACTTCTGCATCTGAGCGAAGTCTACGGTCAGCCCAGAGGCCTTCAACCCAAACTTCTCGGCCTCCCTGACCCTGTCGAGGAGCTTGGAAACCGTAATCAGAGACTTCGAAGGAATGCAGCCGTAGTTGAGGCACTCGCCGCCGATCCTGTCAGCCTCGACGATGATCGTCCTCAGGCCAAGCTGGCCGGCCCGGATCGCGCATGTATAGCCACCGGGCCCGCCTCCGATGACTGTGAGGTCCGCTTCGAGCATGACAGGTTCTGTCGGCATTGTCCATCTTTATGGCTTAAACCTTGCTGAGTTAATCCGCAGCTCACAGAACTTCCACGAGCCCTGCGAGGCCACCGGCGCGACGGCTCCGGATGATCCGTCGTCTATCACCATGATCGTCTGACCGACCTTCGCGATGTCACCTTCCTTGGCCATGATCTTGGAGACCTTGCCGCTTCTGGGTGCCGGTATCTGCACGTTGACCTTGTCGGTCATCACCTCAACAAGAGGTTGATTCTCCTTGACCTGGTCGCCCTCCTTGACCATCCACTTCAGGATCTCGCCTTCGGTGACCCCCTTGCCAATGTCAGGAAGCTTGAACTCGAAGACCAACGACGATGTCAGAGCGATTCGACCGACTGACTCTATTAGTGTTTTTCGAGAATCTGTCAGGTCCGCCGCGGACTTGACAGTTCCCGTTCGCGCTAATCGCTTTCAATGGCAGAATGGATGAAGAACTCACCGGCCCGGTAGCTGCTCCTCACCAAGGGGCCGGATGCCACATACCTGAATCCTAGCCCCTTGCCCAGAGCTCTGTAGCGCTCGAACTGCGAGGGTTTCACGTATTCAATCACAGGAAGGTTCCTGCTCGACGGACGAAGATACTGTCCGACTGTCAGGAAGTCGACCCCCGCCCTGCGGAGGTGGGCCATCGCAAGAACGACCTCTTCTTCGGTCTCGCCCAGCCCCACCATGACCGACGACTTGGTGAAGATGCGCGGGTTCACCTTCTTTACGTTCCTCAGGACAGAGAGAGACTGCCAGTAGTTGGCGCGAGGGTCCCTGACCTTCGGGGTCAGCGATAGCGTCGTCTCGATGTTGTGTGCGATGACGTCGGGCCTTGCCTCTGCCACAGTCCTGATTGCGTCCAGGTCGTCCTGGAAGTCAGGGATGAGAACCTCAACCAGAAGACCCGGGATTCGCTCCTTCACGAGCATTATCGTCTCCGCAAAGTGAGCCGCACCCCCGTCGGGAAGGTCATCCCGGTCGACCGAGGTCAGGACCACGTACGTCAGGCCCATCTGCGAGAGGGCAAGAGCGACCTTCTCAGGCTCGAGCCGGTCTAGGGCCCCGCCGGGTCTGCCAGGGGTGACCATGCAGAAGCGGCAGGCCCGCGAACAGACATCTCCCATAAGCATCAGGGTGGCAGTCCCGCCTCCCCAGCATTCGTGCACGTTGGGACAGTGGGCCTCCTCACAGACTGTGTGAAGATTAAGCCTTCCGAGCAGATTTTTGAGTTCCTCGTGGCTCTGACCACCTGGAGGCCCCACGACCAGCCAATCCGGCTTCGTGTCGGCTTGCAATTCAGTTGCCGGCCAGTACTTTGAGCCTATCAAAACCCTTTCCGGAGAGTGCCCCGTCGCACGCGTCGCAGCCTTCTACCTGGAACCCTGGTTCGAGATCGCTGTGCAGAGAACACATCAGGTGGTTCAGCCTGATGTAGTCGAGCACATCGGTCATCGACTTCAGGGATTCTCCCTTGTCGGGATCCTTCTCGGAGAGTCCACGGGCAATGATGTCTGCGGCCTTTGTGACCGTGGGGTCGTTCTCGAAGTTCACCATCATGCCCCGCGTCCTGCGGGTGTAGTTGCTGACGGATGCTTGGGTTATGCCAAGGGCATTCGCGACCTGCTGCTGCGTCATGTTGTAGTCCAGCTGCAGACGCCGGGCCACCATCGCCCTGAGGGCGGGCAGTGCCGACTTCGAGACTATCTCATACGGGCTTATCATGACTTTATTACTTATGTTATAACCAGTTATTTAAGGGTAGTTGACCTCTTTCACATAAAGGCCGGGGACGAGCCGGAACTTGCCAAGAGACCGCAAGCTTATTGGAGGAGAAACCAACGAGAGAGCTTCTTCGCAGCAGGGAATCTTATGAAGTTCACTTTCTCGGATAGAGGCCTGGAGGATGGCATTTGAGCGAGCCGAACATCTTCCACCTCTTCTCGCCTCCGCTGATTCAGGCGTTGAAAGAAAGAGGGTTCGAGACACCAACCGACCCGCAGACGAAGTTGGTCCCGCTCGTGAGGGCAGGCAAGAACGCGCTGTTGATGGCACCGACGGGGACCGGGAAGACCGAAGCCGCGCTTCTCCCGATACTCGATGCCCTGGTCAGGGAGGGTGATGGACGGGAGAGGGGGACGAAGCTACTGTACATCACGCCTCTCCGGGCCCTGAACAGAGACATGCTCGAGAGGATGCAGTGGTGGTGCAAGCGCTTCGACATAAGGCTCGGCGTAAGACACGGCGACAGCTCTCAGGCGGAGAGGACCAACCTCAGTTTCGCCCCGCCTGACATCCTGATCACGACGCCGGAGACGCTGCAGATCCTGCTGGTCGGGAGAAGAATCAGGCAGAATCTTTCGAAGCTGAGATGGGTCGTGGTGGACGAAGTTCACGAGCTCGCTGAGGACAAGAGAGGGAGCCAGCTGAGCGTAGGACTTGAGAGGTTGCGCGATGTCGTTGAGAACGAGATTCAGATGATAGGGCTATCGGCCACGATCGGGTCACCCGAAAGGGTGGCCAAGTTCCTCGTCGGCAGCGGGAGGGATTGCGAAGTCGTCAGGGTCCCTGTAGAGAAGAGCCTCTCGCTGAAGGTTGTCGCGCCGAGGGCGACAGGAGAAGACAGAATCCTGGCCGAGGCAATCTACTCTTTCCCCGAAGTGGCCGCGAGGCTGAGGATGATAAAGGAGACCGTGGAGAGATACGGGTCTGTACTGATTTTCACCAACACAAGGACTGAAGCAGAGGTGCTGGCCAACAGGTTCAGGGTCTGGGACCCCAAGTTCCCCTTAGGAATACACCACAGCTCGCTCTCTAAGGCGACGAGGGAGGCAGTCGAGAGAGGTCTCAAGGAAGGCAGACTCCTGGGGGTGATTTGCACGAGCAGCCTGGAACTAGGAATCGACATCGGTTTCCTGGAGTACGTCATCCAATACAATTCGCCCCGACAGGTGACCAGACTGATCCAGAGGGTAGGAAGGAGCGGGCACAGGGTCGGAGAAGTGTCGAATGGGATGATCATAACCCAAGATTCGGACGACACGCTCGAGGCTGCGGTCCTGTGCAGGAAAGCCGTGGCCGGAGAGCTCGAACCACTCGAGCCGGTCATGGAGCCGTACGACGTTGCGGTCCACCAGGTCGCGGGCCTCCTCATTGAGCAGGGAAACTGGAACTTCAGGGACCTGGAGGGACTCCTGAAGAGGAGCCATGTCTACTCTGGGATGGACGAACAGAAGCTGAAGAAGGTCCTGACCTACATGCGGGAGAGGTACCCGAGGCTGGCCTATTACAGCGAATCCGACGGCAAGATCTTCCGGGCAAGAGACGTCAAGCCTCTCTTTCAGTACTACTTCGACAACCTGTCGATGATTCCGGACGAAAGGCAATACCTAGTGATTGAGGGGGACAGCTTCGTCGGAACCCTGGACGAGGCATTCGTCTCCGAGTATGGGGAGGTGGGCGTCAAGTTTGTGGAGGCTGGGAGGTGCTGGAAGGTCGAACAGATCTACGGCAACAAGGTGTACGTGAAGGCGGAAGAGGACCCCACCGGAGCGGTTCCCAACTGGGTGGGAGATGAAATCCCAGTCCCAAGAGAGGTGGCTGCCGAGGTCGGGATGATCCGCCGCAGGTATGCGGAAGAGATCGAGAAGGGAGACGGGGAGAAGTATGTTGACGAGATCTGCAGGATGTACCCGGTCTCCAGGGAATTGGTTCTGGACGCACTCAAAGAGGTGGCGGAACAGCATTCCGCGAAACTGCCGATTCCTTCGGAAAGGCTGGTCACGATCGAAAGGTGGGATAGATACATCGTGATCCAAGCGGCGTTCGGACACAAGGTGAACCGGTTGCTGGCGAGGGTGATGGGACACCTCATCTCTGAAAGGATAGGGCAGTCGGTCGCCGTGCATCAGGACCCGTATAGGATAATTATCGAGGCAGACGTGGCTCCGTCGGCAGTCGTCTCGGTCTTGGAGGAGCTGCACAAGCTGGACCTCAAGACGGCGACTGAGAAGGCTGTGGAAAGGAGTGGAATCTTCAAGAGGCGGCTCATCCACGCGGGAAAGAAGTGCGGAGCGATTGCCAAGGACGCCGACTATGCGAGTGTTTCGATAGCCGGCCTAATCGAGGCGTTAAGGGACACTCCTGTCTACGAAGAGGCGATGAGTATGATCTTCCACGACGACCTGGACCTCGCTGGGTCCGCAGATGTGATCGAGAAGATCAACGCAGGCGCCATCGAAGTGAAGCTTATTGAGTCAGAGGCGCTTTCTCCTATTGCAAGGATAGGAGTTGAGGAGATCAGCAGGAGGGGAGAGATAGTCTCCCCGGAGAGGCTCAGGGCGCTGCTCAAGCAGTCGACCCGGGCGAGGATCAATGACACATTCCTGGTGGCTGTCTGCACAAACTGCTGGAACTTCCTCGAACTGAGGCGGGTTGGCGACTTAGAGAGCCTCCTGAAGTGCCCAGTCTGCGAGAAGGAGGCAATCGGTCTTTCGACGGATTCCTACGAGAACGTCTTCTCACTTGCGATGAAAGCCCGGAGCCGGGCAGACATGCGGGGGAAGAAACTGAAGCTCGTCGAAGCTGTGAGGAAGTCAGCGGAACTGAGGAAGGAGTATGGGCACTCGGCCGACATGCTAATCGCAGGGAGGGGAATCAGGTTCGCGGAAGCGGCCACTCTCGCAGCAAAGATGAGGAAGGAAGGAACTGACCTGGTTGAGCTGATAATCGAGGGCGAGAGGGAGGCACTCAGGCGTCGCTACTTCTTGGGGGCTTCCTGAGCTCGGGACAGAATCAAGGTCATCAGAGTCTTCTCGTCCACTTCGGCTCGTGTCCTCCAGCCGACGTGCAGCATCGTCCTGTCGTCCTGTTCGAGGTAACCCCTCTTCACGTACCTGTCCAGAGAGTACTCCACCCTCCATTTCGGGAACTTTTCGCGTAGAAACTGCTCGGCCTCCCTGCGTGCTGCTCTTCCCTGCTTGGAATTGATGAAGGCGATAGTTGCGGCGAGGACCGCCAGGTCGTCGATCCTGATGCCTGACGTCTCGGCCTCACTCACTGTGGGCGGCTCCTTGAACCTGAGGAGGAACCGGGACGAGTCGTCGGTTCCGTCAGCCCCCTTCACCTCGAAGACCTCCAGCCCGAGGGCGGATACGTCTTCAGAGAGGACCTCGACTATCTTCCTGTAGTCCCTACCGAGGTGCCTCTTCATCTCCCAGCCCTTGACGCCGGGGTTTCTCCCTCGCTGCAGCACTAGCACTTGGAAGGCCTTCCTGACCTTCCTTTCGAGGAGAGCCCTATCTGCCGACTCCATCAGTTTTCACCCACTATTGAGATAGCCACGGATTTGGACGGGCCCTTCGCCTTCTCGCTCAGGGCCGTCGTCCAGACCCTCCCTGTCAGAGGCTCGGTTCTCAGTGAGGCCCTCCCCTCGCTGATTAGGAAGGCCAGAAGGTAGGCCCTTAGCACCCTGGTCTCGAAGTGAGGAGACTGAATGAATTCCATGTAGTCGATCCACTCCCCGTTCGACTTCTCGAGGAGTTCGTCGTGCAGGTCCTTCAGCCTGTTCTCGAACTGGTCCTGAGTGAAGACCCCTAGCGAGATGAGCTCCTCGTAGTCGACCGCACCGGGCCTGACCCCATAGTTGCTGAACTCATTCCTGAAGCGCTCTGCCATGGGCAAGAGGTCGCGCCAGTAGACGAACGCCCTCTCCAGGCCCTTCGGTGAAATCTGGTCGACCTGAGCTATAGGGTGCCAGCTCTTGACGAAGGCCTCGATCAGCGCTTCCTTCGGAAGGAGCTTGACCTTGAGCTGAATCAGGAGAGGGTCGATGTACAGCGACGAAGCCCTGTGCTTCAGCCACTCGTCCTGGAGCTTCACGATTTGGGCGAGCTCGAGCAGAGCCTCTGAGTCGACGAGCAGTTCGTTGAGGAACCGCCACTCCGGCAGCCGGCTCTTCAACATGAGGATCTTTTCCTTTATGTCGACATCGAAGGGGTTCGCGCTGCTAGTTTCGACTGCGCGGCAGAGTTCGATGACTCGTAGCAGGTCCTCAAGCCTATTCTCTTCCACTCTACTTCAGCTCCTTCACTTCGGAAGCCCCGTGGACCGCTTGGACGGTGATGACGTGGGCGCTCTTGTCAAAGACGGTGAGGATTGAAGGAGTGATCACCAAGTACTGGGAGGCTTCGCGCTGCTTCATCTGCGAGAGGATCATCTTGAACATCGCCTCCCTGTTCTTGGGGTCCATGTGAATGTCGAACTCGTCCATCGCCCTCATCGGCGAGACTATCCTCCCCTGAAGGGAAAGTATGAAGGCCATTAGGGCGACTGAGCGCTCGCCGCCGCTCTGAGTGAAGGGGTCAAGGGTTGTGGGCGATCCACCTTGGAACCCTACGTAGAGCGCAATGCCTGCGTCCTCGATGTCCGCGCCTTCCTCGAATTTGATGAAACCACTCGCGTCGACCGCGGAGAGGACGGCCTGGTAGGCGGGGTCGGCGGACTCCACCAGGTTCTCCATCGCGTCTCTCCAGACTTTCTTCCTCGATTCCAGCTCGGCGAGCATCGCCTTCTTGTTCTCCTGAAGCTGGGCGAGCTTGATCTTGAGCTCCTCGATGCTCCCCGAGTAGTCGTTGTATATCTTCTCCGCCTCGTCCGGCACGTCCTGCATCTTCTGGATGTGGGCTGAGACGAGCTTGAGCTCCTCTGAGACCTCATAGGGCTGGCGTAGAGTCTCAACGCGGGGACCCGCGTTGGCGAGCTCGGGCGCCATCTTGTCCAGCTCTGTCTTGAACTCCCTAGAACTCCTTTCCAGGTCGTGAAGATCCGACTCCGTCACCTTGATTCTGTATGAAAGAACCTCGGATTTCACCCGGAATGAGATGTAACTCTCCATCGTTCTCCTAATCAGATCCTCAGTCCTGCTGATTTCAGGTTGAAGCGAAGAGACTTCCCTGTCGAGTTCCATTCTTCGCCTCTGCGCGTCCGCTTCGGCGGAGGCGCCCTTGCCAGCGATGTAGTCGACGAGCTCCTTCAACCGCTTGGTCCTCTTGTCCGTGCCTTGGGACAGCAGCTCGTCTATCGCGTTCGAGAGCCCCGCAAGGTCCTCTTTGAGGCTCTGGAATGCACTCCTTGCAGATTCGTCCTTTGCCTTTTCGGCCTCCGCCCTGACCAGCGCGTAGTAGAACTTCCTGAGCTCGACCTGCTTGTCCAGAAGGGTCTGGTGAGTCTGGTTCGCGTCAGCCGCCACCTCCACCTGTTGAGACTTTAGGTCCTCTAGCGCCCTCGTCTTCGCTGTAATCTTCTCCTCGACCGACTGGAGGGACTTGCTCAGCTTCGCCTCTGTGCTCCAGAGGAGCTCCTTGCCTAGGAGATCTCGGTGTTCAATCAGCCTCCTCTTCTCCTGGTACCTGTCGTAGACCTGCTTCCAGTACTCGAGCGCCTGGTTCGCGTTCTCGATGAGCTGCAGCAGGGAGCTCTCCTCCCCTATGAGCCCGCTTAGCTCCTGCTCTGCGAGGAGGATTCTCTGCCTGAACTCCGCGAAACCGACGGCCTCCTCGACCATTTTCAACCTCTCCTGCGGCGTCACAGCACCGAGCTCCTCGATCATGCCCTGATGCATGATGATGAGCAGGTTGTCTGGGTTGATCCCGAACTCCTTCAGGAGCCTGACGACCTCGCTCTTGTCTATCTCCTTGTAGTCTGCCTCGAACCAGTACGAGCCATCCCGCCGCAGATACCTGCTGAGCATGAACGTGTCAGACTTCGAATAGGGAATTGGGCGCCTGCCGTGCTTTGCCGAGTTGTCGAAAACGAGCGAGACCCTTGCGATGTCCTTTCCCCGCCTGATCAAGTCTGAAAGCTTGCGGGAGCGCTCGGTGTAGGCCTGGCCGAAGGCAACAGAGATTGCGAGAAGAACAGAGGACTTCCCCGCCCCGTTCGGACCGACTATCAGGTTGAGGCCCTCCCTCAGAGGAATCCTTGCGTATTCGTAGCTCATGAAGTTCTCAAGGATGATTTCCTTGACGGTCGTCAGAGGAACGGGCGCTTCTTTCGAGAGCTCCTCGGTGCGTCTGGACAAGATTTGCACTGCGCAGATGCGGGAGGCATTTAGAGGTTGCGCGCGTGAGCGGGGACTGACGACACTTTCGGCTGACCCTCCCCCGCAAGGGCTTAAATGAACGGAAAGGGTCGAGGGCGACCGTTGATTCAAAGGTCCTTCGATGCCCTTGCTCCTCAGGTGAGAGACTTGCTCGCTGAGAGTGGCATCACCGAACCAACCCCTCCCCAGACCCAGGCATGGCCACTGATCGCCCGCGGCGAGGACGTACTCATCATCGCGCCGACGGGGTCCGGGAAGACCGAGGCGGCGCTACTCCCCCTGCTCGGGCGGCTCGTGACAGACGGACACGGGGAGGGGATCTCCCTGCTGTACATCACCCCGATGCGCGCGCTGAACAGGGACATGCTGAAGCGATTGCAAATCTGGTGCGGAAGGCTGAGCCTGACAGTGGATATCAGGCACGGGGACACTCCCCAGCGCGAGCGCGCGCGGTGACAGTCGGCGAACTGCAGGATGAACCGAAGTGTGTCTCGTGCGGATCGGGGCTGCTGGTGCCGTGTTATTGGGGCACAGCCAAGATTATCGACCTCCTTGAGAAGAGAGGGGCCAAGGCGCAGCTCAACGAAGAGGAGAGGGCCGAGCTGTCCAAGGCGAGGATGGCGGCCGACCTTGTCTTGTCGTACGGAAAGAGGGCGGTGGTGGCCCAGACGGTCTACGGCATTGGCCCTCAGACGGCTTCCAGAATCCTGGCTCAGATGCATGATGACGAGGAGGTGTTCTACAGGGAGCTCCTGGAGGCAAAGATCAAGTTTGTGACGACCCGGCAGTTCTGGGGCAACTGAAAGTCCATTAAAGGGCGCGGATGGGGCAGACTCGAGTTGGTTCTGGCTGGGAAGGTCTTCCTAGTGAGAGAGAACTTCGACATGGACGTGCTCGCGGAGAAGCTGAAGGCGTTCAGAGTCGAGACAGAGAACACGGTGGAAGATCAGGAGTTCAAACTACTCTCGGAAATCACTGACCTAACGGCAGGGAAAGGGACGCTTGAAGGAATGTTTTCCTTCGATATGGTTTTCGTGGTAAGGCACAGAGAGAAGGCGGTCCCTGTCCCGAGGACTTACGAGGCCCCGTTCTCCTTCAACCTCTACAAGGACAGGCTCTTCCTAATTGTGTACGACAAGAAGAACAGGGCAAACAACATCGCGAATGAAATGAGCAAAGCCGTCTTCCTGAGCTTGGGGCAGATCGTCGAGGCTAGAATCGACCCCGAGACCCTGCGGAAGTTCCATGAGAAGAACTTCGAAGATACGAAAATCATCTTCTTCGATGATATGGACATCCCGAGCATCAACAAGCTGTCGCTCTACGGAGCGAGTCTCGGAAACACGACACTCTATTCGGATTATCTCACTCATGGGAAGCTGTGGTACATCGTGCTGAAGAGCTCGAAGACCGGCTACGTGATGGGGGTGACCAGGAACTGCGTCGTCACCGGCTTTAGCAAGATGGACATGTCCGAATTCAGCTCGTTCATCAGGGGAGAGATACTTCCGCTGATCGCATAGCTTGCTGAAAATAATACCAGGTGACGCCGCTCTCATCTTCACGAGCCCCAGCCAGAGCACCCTCCTCATTTCCGACCTTCATCTAGGGCTCGAGAAGGAGATGGCGAAGAGGGGATTCAGCCTCCCTGCCTATTCGATAAAGATGGTCGGGAGAGTCCGTGACCTGGCAGAGAGATATCACGCGACGAGCCTGGCGGTCTTGGGCGACGTCAAGCACACTGTGGGAAAGGTCGAAGACATCGATTGGGGGGTCGTTCCGTGGTTCTTCGACACGATGCTGGATCTCTTTGAGGCCGTCGATGTAGTGCCGGGCAACCACGACGGGAACATCAGGACTGTACTGCCTCCCCGAGTGAAGCTTCACCCGTCACAGGGGACGGTAATCGGACAGGGGCGCGGAAGAGTCGGACTGGCTCACGGTCACGCCTGGCCCTCAGAGGAGGCAATTGCCACGAAGAACCTCGTAATCGGTCACTCCCACTTCACCTACGAGATGAAGGATGCGCTGGGGTCGAGGACCAGGGAGTCTGTCTGGGTCTCGGCAACGTATGACGTTCCCCAGCTGATGGAAGGGGCGGGGTACCGCTCAAGGGCAAAGGGGAAGGGAAAGCTGACAGTGATGCCCCCGTTCAACAGGATGGTGGGAGGCCAGCCAATCAACAGGAGCAAGTCGTTTCAGTTCGGACCAGTGCTCTCGTCCAGGTCAGTCAGCCTCGAAGAGGCAGACATATTCCTGATGGACGGTACGAGGGTGACCTAGATAGTTCAGGTCGGCTGAGAGGGGCCACCGATGGCGGACCTCAGCAGGCGTTCCAGAGATGGCTCACCGACCGCGCCAATGACGGCGTCCATCGGTTGACCGCCCCTGAAAACCATGAAAGTGGGGATCGAGAAGACCTGGTAGCGCGAAGAGATGTTGATCTCCTCGTCGACGTTGACCTTCCCGAAGACCACCCTATCGGAATACTTGGCGGCCAGCCTTTCCACCATAGGGTCCATCACCCTGCACGGGCCGCACCAAGTCGCCCAGAAATCCACGAACAGTGGTTTGTCTCCCGAACTGAGTTCGTCGAAGTTCGTCTCGGTAAGCTCTACGGTTAAGTCCTGGTGTTCCGTTCTTGTAGGCATCATCTTGAATCGCTTCGTCCTTCGAGCGGAGATGTATATTTAAGATAATGTACGCGCATGGGAGTTACTAAGGTACCGAGGAGTACTGAGGACAGCGCGTACCTGCACCTACATTTCAAACCCAGGCAGATTCGCCACGTCTACGAAGACCCGAGGGACGACGCGATAAGGGCGAACCAATGCGTCCAAATCTACCTGTCAAGCCTGAGGAAGTCAAACGGAGAACCGTCAAAGAACACATACAGTCAACTGCTCTCGGCAACTAGACGCTATCTGGAATTCCACCGTATCGAAGCCACAGATCATGCGCTTGACGACCTCATAGCAATGAAAGTGAACAACCCCACAGGCATGAATCCAGAACGGATGGTCCGCCTACTCCAAGCCAGATCGGGAGACCATATGGCGAGCGCGCGCTAGCGCTCTTCAGGAACGGGAGGGGCTACCAGAAGCTCGAAGTCTCGGATTCTCGCTTAGGCAGGGTCGCAGATTCTAAGAAGTCGTATTCCTCATTTTCCGCTGTGGGTTTGAAAGCGTACCTGCTTTCTCTGTATTTCTTCCACATCTCTGTGGGTGCAACTCTCTGCGATCTGTTTATGAAGCCAATCTCAATGGTAACTATTCCTTTCTGCGGCTCCAGGTTTTCCCTGACGAATTGCTTGAGCCTACCCCTGCTTGTGGAAAGCATAGACGTGAGTATGTCTTCTTCACCGAAGGAGTATGCTGTGTACGTTGGAAACGCATCTATTGGATAATCTAAGTGAAGTATGCAGTTGAAGATGTTCTGCACTTCTTCCGACCTTGTTCTTATTTCGACTTGGTATCTTTCAAGATTCGCAGCTCTGCCCTTGGGGGCTGGGAAGAAGACGGGTTTGAGAAGGGTGATAGTCCTCGTCTTCTCGGGCTGCAAGAGTGACGGGATGTTCTTTACAAGGATATCGCCGAAGGAATTCACCTCCTTCACGTCGTAAATCAGGCTCATGAAGTTCTCCTCCTCCCGCTGGGATAGATAGAGCGGGGTGCAGTACCTGTTCGACATCATTTCCAAATTGTTAAGAACTTTGTTCCAACTTATGTCCAGCTCGCCCTTCGGAAAGATTCGGACTATTATCATCATAGACGTTCCAAAAAGAGTTTCCGTGTCATATAAGGAAGGAGGTGATTCCCAAGGCGCATCCTACTCGGATAACCGTCCGCGTCTAATACATCTAGCGTGCGGCGCGCGCGCTTCCAATAGGACTAAATAACGCAATCTAGATTGATGATATAGATTGGCTCGCCTCTCGCCAGCGGCGATACGAGGGCTGAGCGACTATCTGGACTACCTAGAAGCAGAATATGATATTCGCATCGAAGCCCGTGACCTGAGTGACGGCATTCACGAGAACCTGGAGAAGTATCAAGCGGAGTTTGGTGCCATGATTCTAGAGTTCTACGATGCCGTTGACAAGATTGAGAAGAAGGCGTTTGACATTTGCGATTCAATCGAGGAAGATGCCCCAACCGATGCAGATGAGAAGATGGATGAGGTGTTGAGAGAAGCAAGGGAAAGGATATTGAAAGAAAGTGGAAGACTCTCAGAGAAGCTGAATTCTCTGAATCTCCAGTCCTCGCAGTGGCTGCCGTCAATTAATGACGTTGTGGGACCTTCAAGGGTGGAAGACAACGTCATCAGTCAGGCTAGGTTCCAATTCTTGCGTGCATGGACTTGTGCAGAGGGTTGTGGGAGAATTGAGGGAACGGAAGGGTATGAACAGCATAGAACTCTCAATTCTAATCATCATCCGCAGGTGAGTGACGATGTGGGACCGCCAAGAGATGGAAGGCAGCCTTTGGTATGAAGGGTGTTGGGTTGTAGTGGGATGAAGTTCGCATACATTCAGAGTCCTCTGGCCTTCGTCCTCGGCATCAGTGCCTTCGCGTGGGCCATCGGCTTCGCCAGGTATTTCGGCCACTGGGTCTTCTTCCCAGCCTTCCCCAACATCCTCGACTCCCTTGGGATATCCCTGGTAGGGGTCTATCTTCTGTATGTGGCCCTAGGCAAGAGCGCGCGCGCTCGCCCTCTTGCCGACACATCAGATGCGGAATCGGAGCCTGTCTTGTCAGTCCTTGACGACATCGACCCCACAGAGGGATCTTGAACCAAACGCACAAACTGTTAGTGCTCTATCTTTGGCTTGAGCGCGCGCGCTAAGACAACAGTGTTGCTATACTACAACTGAGGTGTACTAAGAAAGTACTAAATACATTATTAAGATTGCGAGGATCTCTCTAGACTCTTCCGCGGTGAAAATGAGAATCATCCAAGCTCTGAGTGGGAAACTGAACGCCAACGAACCTTCAGCCGGGCAGCTCAGACGGGCTTCAGTCGCTGTGACTCTCAATGACCCTGAATCACCCAACGTGCTCTTAATCAAGAGAGCGGACCGGGTGGACGATCCGTGGTCGGGACAGGTCGCGTTCCCAGGCGGGAAGGTCCAAGAGGGAGACAGAACATTAAAGGAGACCGCAATCAGAGAAACTCGCGAGGAAGTGGGTATCGACCTAGGACAGGATGCCGATTTCCTAGGTTATCTCACGCCATTCAGGACCCACACGGGCACTTTGGACGTCTTCCCCGCTGTCTTTTTGCTCAGGAAGAAGGTTGAGGTGCGCCCCAACGAAGAGGTCTCATCTTACCAATGGGTGAAGCTGGAGAGGCTGACGGCTGAACAAGTAAGGTCGTCCTACAGAGTTGACGCGGGCGGCCAGACCAGAGAGTTGCCTGCCCTGCTCGTGGACGGCTACGTGGTCTGGGGGCTCACCCACCGAATCATCTCCTCTCTCCTTAGCTGAACTGAGCCAGCCGTTACTCTACATCAGATCAAGAGTTAGCCCGAATCCAGATGCTTCCTTATCGCCTTCAGTGCAGCCGGGTTGCTCCTCAAGTACTCAGCCAATCGTTCCAGACGACGTAGAGTGGTCGGCTGAACGTGATGCTCGATCCCCTCGGTGTCCTCAAACGCGGTCTGATCGTCAACCCCGAGCATCGAGAGGAATTCGGCGATGACTTTGTGTCTCTTGATGACCGACTTCGCCATACGCTCCCCGTTCTCGGTCAGCTTCATCCCGCGGTATCGTCGGTACTCCAAGTATCCCTTGCCGGCGAGCTTGCCTATCATGTTTGAGACCGTAGGAGGCGTGACTTCCAGCGCAACGGAGATGTCAGAAGTGGTCGCGTAGCCTTTGTCTTGAATGAGGTGATACACAGCTTCCAGGTAGTCCTCCGACCTGGGAGTCTGCTCAGAATGACGCCCGCCGGCCGCCATGTCCCGTTGTCTCATCCGTCTCCTCAAAAGGTTGATGCTGCAATAACTCCTTTCCGGAGAGGTATTACAGCACCAAGGAACGATTTTCGCAATCCCGTTGCTGTCCTCCGGGCATCGCTTCGTCGACAACCGGGACCCTTGCGGGCTAGGCGATAATGGAGGGCTTGTTAGGGACAAAGATCAACATCGCGTTCGTAGAATCGTTACACGATTCATCAACGTCGTCCTGACATTCATGGTAATCTCGCTCGGCCTCCAGCCGTTGTCGCTACTCGTCTACAGCCAGGTGGTGCTTAGTCTGATGGTACCGCTGGCATGGTGCCCCTCCTCCATTACCGAACTACGCGAAAGCCCCGGATTTCAATCCGGGGATGAATCGCGTTGGG
>Ga0181524_10001554_pt1 | contig 26001 bp, 26 predicted proteins | sample PEATcosm2014_Bin_34_FD_119761 | JGI IMG/M metagenome (GOLD analysis project Ga0181524, IMG submission 119761) | Peatland microbial communities from MTU Mesocosm Facility, Houghton, MI, USA - PEATcosm2014_Bin05_60_metaG | ecosystem: Environmental > Terrestrial > Soil > Wetlands > Peat | place... | reverse complement strand
CGCTCGCAATGACTACATTCGTTGTCCTAAACGACAAGGACAAACAATGCTCGCCAACGACAGCTTCCATATTGCCGTGCTTGCCGGCGACGGCATCGGGCCCGAGGTGATGGCGCCGGCACTCGAAGTTTTGCGCAAGATCGAGGCGACGACGCCTGGCTTGAAGTTCCGCTTCAGCGAGGCGCCGGCCGGCGCCGGGCATTATCGCGACACCGGAAAATCGATGCCGGAATCGACCGTAAAACTCTGCCGCGATGCCGACGCGATTCTGCTCGGCGCCTGCGGCCTGCCGTCGGTGCGCTATCCCGACGGCACCGAGATCATGCCGCAGGTCGAGTTGCGGTTCATCTTCGACCTATATGCCGGTGTGCGTCCGGCGCGGCTGGTGCCCGGCGCGCCGTCACCGATCGTCGGTGCCGACCGGCACGGCATCGATCTCGTGCTGATCCGCGAATCGACCGAAGGCTTGTTCGCCTCCATGGGCAAGGGCGTGGTCACCCACGACGAGGCGCGCGAGACGCTCCTCATCACCCGCAAGACCTCGGAACGGCTGTTCGAATTCTCATTTCGTTTGGCGGAGCGGCGCAAGGCGCGCGGCCGTCCCGGCAAGCTCGCCTGCGTCGACAAGGCCAATGTGTTCAAGGCCTATGCCTTCTTCCGCGGCATGTTCGACGAATGCGCCGCGCGCCATCCCGACGTCGCGACCGAGCGGCTCTATGTCGATGCCTGCTCGGCCATGCTGGTGCGGCGGCCGTGGGATTTCGACGTGATGGTGATGGAGAACATGTTCGGCGACATCCTCTCCGACCTGACCGCCGGCTTGATCGGCGGCATGGGCATGGCGCCGTCGGCCGATATCGGCGACACCCATGCGGTGTTCCAGCCCTGCCACGGCACCGCGCCCGACATCATGGGCAAAGGCCTCGCCAATCCCGCGGCGATGATCCTGTCGACGGCGCTGATGCTCGATTGGCTCGCCGACAAGCACGGGCACCCCGGGGCCGAGGCAGCTGCCCAACGCATTGAAGCGGCGGTCGACCGCGCCTTTGCCGACGGCATCAGACCGCCCGATCTGGGCGGCAGCGACGGCACCGCAGCGGTGGCGAAGGCCATCCTGGCGGCGCTCTGACGGCCTTGCCAATGCGGCTGGCGCTGCCCACTCTTTCATAGGATTTTGCCCACTATCTTGCCCACTACGATAGTGGGCTACTTTGTGGTTGACCGTGCCCCGCCCTCTTGGTTCGCTTGGCCGGTCCACGCGCGCCAAAACGAACGCAGCCAAAGCGTCGACGCGGGTGGACTTCGAGGAAACAACAGGGAGCGAAAACGCCCCATGAACGCGCAGCAACTCCTGCAGGAAATCTCGGACTATTGCCGCCAGACCGGCTTGGCGGAATCCACCTTCGGCCGCCGCGCGGTGAACGACGGCAAGCTGGCCGCGCGGCTGCGCAACGGCGGCCGCATCACCACCGACACGCTCGACCGCATCCACGGCTTCATGACGGCAAATCCGGCGCTCCACGGACGCCCCGCGATCATCGAACGCGTCCGCGACGCGCGCCTGCCGGCGCCGGCGCCGGGCGCGGAAAAGCCCGGCGACCCGCAGCGCAATTTCCGCTTCTTCGACAACCGGCAAAAATATCTGCTCTTCGTCAACACCTGCAGCGAGAAATGGGAAGTCGCGCACCGGGTCTCCGAAGAGCTGGCGCATATCCATCCGCGTCCGCCGGCGGTGCGGCTGTTCGACGCCGGCGTCGGCGACGGCTCGGTGCTGGCGCGGGTGATGCGCGCCAGCCACGACCGCTTCCCCCATATGCCGTTCTACATCGTCGGCAAGGAGATCAGCCTCGAGGACGTGCGGCTCAGCTTGCAGAAAATGTCGGACCGCTTCTTCGAGCATCCGGCGACGGTGCTGGTCCTGACCAATCTCGCCTACGCCGATGCGCCGTGGCTCGCGGTGAAATCGCTCAGCGCCGCGTCGAGCCTGGTCTGGCACGAGCTGCCGCTGCAGGGTAATTCGGCGCACCGCTTCGAGCAGCAGATCATCGATCTCGAACCGTTCCTGGCGCAGAACTGGAAAGCCGGCGTCAGCGCGCGCACCGGCAATCCGGTCTATGACCGCCCGGTGGTGCTCGTCATCTATCGCGAGGATCACCGCTTCCTGCTCGACCCGATCATTCCGAAGCCGGGCGGCACGCGCGCCGATTACGACCTCGTCATCGCCTCGCAGCCTTATCGCGCGCGCGCTTCGCTCGACTTCAAGGCGAAGCGCGTGATCGGCCCCTTGGCGCGCGCGCTCGGGCCCGGCGGCCGGCTGATTGCGCTGCATTCGCACGGCCACGACCCCGGCATGGAAATCATCCAAAAAGTCTGGCCGGACGACAATCCGTTCACCCACGACCGCCACCAGATCCTCAAAGCGGTGAAACAGGAACTCGGCGCCGCCGGCCGCGACCTCAACTTCAACGCCTATGCCGACAACCGCTCGCTGTTCCGCTACGACATGCACACCCTGCCGTCGGAAATTTCCGAATCGATCGGCACCTCGACTTTGTTCGCCGCCTGGAACGCGGCGATCTATGTGGCGCAAGTCGAGGACGACCGCGTCGCCGAAGCGGCGGCCGACGGCCGCTATATCGACGCCACCCGCGCGGTCCTGCACGAGCGCGGCGGGTTGTGGTTCTTCGACGAATCTTACGTCATCTCGCGCCGCCGCGCCTGATCGGATGGCTGCGCCCGCACCCGTGCCGGCCAATGCGCTTCCACCAGCGGTGGCGCGCATCGCAGCTTTCATGGCCGGATTTTCCGTCGAGGCGACGCGGCCGTCGCATGCCGACATCGCGGCGCTCGCCGCGCTGGCGCGCGGCACCCGCGTTTATCTGAGCGCCCTGCCGGGCCGGCCGGCCGCGGAAACCGTCGACGCCGCGGTTCGCTTGCGCGCCGCCGGCCTCGAGCCCGTGCCGCATATCGCGGTCCGTAATTTCTCGACGCGCGACGAACTCGACGACTTTCTGGCGCGGCTCAACGGCGAGGCCGCCGTCGAGCGGGTGCTGGTGATCGCCGGCGACCGCGCCGAATGCGGACCGTTCCGCCGCGCGGCCGACGCCATCGACAGCGGCTTGTTGCAGCGGCGCGGCGTCCGCGCGCTCGGCGTCGCCGGCTATCCGGACGGCCATCCGCGCATCGGCCCCGACGAGCTTCGCCTGGCGCTGAGCGAAAAAATCGCCGCCGCCGAGGCGACCGGCCTCGAGGTCGAGATCGTCACCCAGTTCTGTTTCGAAGCGAAAGCGATCCTCGATTATGTCGCGCGGCTGCGCGCCTTCGGTTTCGAGCAGCCGCTGCGCATTGGACTTGCCGGCCCAGCCGGGCTCGCCTCGCTGTTGCGCTATGCCGGCCGCTGCGGGGTGCGCGCCTCCGCGCAAGGGCTCGCCAGGCGCGCCGGCTTGCTGCGCCAGGCCTTCGCCATGGCGGTGCCGGACGATCTGTTGCGCAGCCTCGGCGATGCTTCGCTCGCAAATGTCAGCGCGCATTTCTTCTCGTTCGGCGGCGTGCCCGCGACCGCGCGCTGGGCGCAAGCCGTCGCCGAAGGCCGCATCGCCATCGAAGGCGATGTGGGATTCAAGGTGGTGGCGCCGTAGCGGGACAGCAGCAGTGTCTCAGTTCGAATTTCCCGCCGATCGGATCCGAGTCTTCAGTTCCGCAACGGTTGGGCAACAAGGCTTTTGATGAATCACGCGATGACAATTAGCGCAGAGCACCGTTACGTCAGCATTGCCATTTAGAACGCCTTTGCCCCCTCGACCCGACAGCGGGTCAATGTGATGACATTCGATGCAGCGCTCGCCTCGATTGTCATAGAAGGACGGGGTCGCTTGACGTGCGGCCAGCGTGCTTCATTGTGAAGGACGACGCTGAGCCGATGTGGTCGATTGATAGCGACAGCGGAATATCGGCTCAAAGGAGGCCGCGATGCATACGACGAGATTTGAGCGGATGACGCTGGCGAAGTTTTTCGTGGCCGGATGGGTGGCCTTCTTCGGCGTAGCAATCGAACATGCGCAAGCGCAGTTTGTGAATCCCGTTCCACCGCCACCACCGCCGGTCTTCAATCCATCGAGTCCAAACACTGTGCCTCAATCGCCCGAGACCCCCGTTTCGCCGGGAACGCCAAGCACTTTTCCGAGATCTGAGGTGCTCTCACCTCGGGATGGAAGCCCACCGAGCACAGCCGCTCGCTCTCATCGGCGGGCAGTTACTTCAGCGACGGTGACATCCAAAGTCGCGAAAGCGCGCGGGCGCCGACATCGCCCTAGGCATCACCGTTGGAGCCGGAGCCGCGGAAGTGACGGGAGAGCCGGCGCTATAGTCTTCGCCACAGTGGCGGCGCCGTCCAAATATTCTCCATTCGACCGGGGCTACGGTCAGCACCCCTGCATTCGGCGGCGAGAGTGGGACGGCTACTGGGTGCGCAGCTGTATATGATGCGGGCAGTGCGGCGCCGATCGTCTGGGTGAACAGCATTCATATGATTGGGATATAAGCCTGATGCGGCGATCCGAGTCCCTGTCGCATTGCGAATCGCGTTTTATCCCGCGCACCAGTTTGGCGCTCAACAATCTGCACGCCATTGTCATCCTGATCGTGCTCGCCTTTCATTCGGCGCTGGCCTATCTGCAATGGCTACCCGCGGCCGGTGCCGATTTTGATCGTCCGCCATTCGATTGGCGGGCGTTCCCGATCATCGATAGCAACCGTTTCTTCGGATTCGACCTGCTTTGCGCCTGGCAGGACGTCTATCTGATGTCGCTCTTCTTCCTACTTTCCGGGCTCTTCGTGTGGCCGAGCCTTCAGCGCAAGAAGGAGTGGAGGTTCTTGCACGATCGCGTCCTGCGGCTTGGGCTGCCCTATGCCTTCGGTATTGCCGTCCTCATGCCGCTCGCAATCTATCCGGCCTACCGCGTCACGGCGGCCGATCCAAGCGTTTCGGCCTATTGGCATAGCTTGATCGCGCTTCCATTCTGGCCCAACGGACCGCTGTGGTTCCTGTGGCAGCTGTTGGCGCTGAATCTCCTGGCGATCGGCCTGCATATTATTGCTCCGGGCGCGATACCGATGCTGGGCCGGTGGTCCGCCGCAGCCGATAACAATATCGCCCGATACTTTGGCGTTCTTCTCACCGCATCGGCATTGGCCTACGTGCCCTTGGCGGTCGTGTTCACGCCCTGGGCGTGGTCCGATTCCGGACTCTTCGAGGTGCAATTAAGCCGGCCGTTGCTTTATGCGGTTTACTTCTTTGCCGGTATCGGCCTCGGCGCGGCGGGCATCGAGCGCGGCCTCCTCGCGGCCGACGGCGTTCTGGCGCGGCGCTGGGCCTATGGGCTCGTGGTGGCGCTCTTTTCGCTATTTCTTTGGATGGGATTGACCGCGCTGACGATGAACGCCCGTGCACCGATCGGCATCGAGATTGCCGCCGCTCTCAGCTTCGTGCCGGCTTGTGCAGCCGGCAGCTTTTTCTTCATTGCGGTCTGTTTGCGGTTCGCGACCGGATATTCGCGGATTCTCGGCCATCTCGCGGCCCATGCCTACGGTCTCTATCTGGTGCACTACGTTTTCATCGTCTGGTTGCAGTTCGCGCTCCTTGCCCTGCCGCTGTTCGCCGTGTTCAAGGCCGCGATTGTCTTTAGCGGAACCCTGCTACTCAGCTTGCTCACAACGACCATGGTTCAGCGCATCCCATTGGCTGCGCGCCTTATTGGCGTTTAGTTTATGAAATGGTAGATGCCGTTGAGCCCGATCAAGCCGACTATGATCAGGTAGAAGGCGACGACGTAATTCAACAGGCTCGGCATAATCAGGATCAAAATGCCGGCGATGAGAGCGGCGATGGGTGCGATGTGACCGGCGGTGAGAACCATTTTAAATCTCCCAGAATGGTGAGAAGGATCGAGCTCCCGACAAGCGATACATCGGATTCATGCAAGGCCGCTGAGTACGACGCAATACCGTTCGGTGGCTTGTTCGCCGGACTTCCTCGCGCGCTAATTTGCAAACAATGCTTTGCCCCACCGCGCCCTAATCTCAGCGAGGAAATTTCGAGCATCCTGAGACAACAGGATCTGAAATGCGCTCACTCGATCTTCCTGAGCCAGCGGCACTAAATAGGGCCTGAGCGCCGCAAGTCCACGATCGGTCAACGTCCCGCCGTTGTAAGCAATCTGCACACGTTCGACCCATGCGCATAGTTCTTGCCTTCCGGCGGAGCTAATCAGCGCGGGGAAGTGCTCTTCGTTGACCCCCGAGTATGAAAGCGGAACGTCCGGCGATATTTGATTTCTGATAATCCAGACCTTGCGCCCTTGTATGAAGCCGTAGCCCGGATCTGACGGAGAATTCCACTGGGCTTCGTCCAGAATTACCCTGATCTCCACGGGCATAAGCCAAAGGCCGGAGCCGCTTCTCGTTTCCGGAAGCCCTGGTTTGTCGGACAACTTTGCAGTTCGGCTGCCTTCGCCCTGAAGCAGCCAGCCCTCCTGTAGCGAAACGATGGCGACCACTTCCGAAAGAAGTTCCCGCGCGGTGCTTGCCTGGAGAGCTTTCGTCCCGGTGTAAAGGAACACGCCACCCGTTATTATGCTGCCTGCTATGGCACCAATCAGACCGGCGAGGATGACCCTCCAATGCGTCATTCGATCCTGCCGTGCCCGCTGAAATGTATTTCTCTCGCCAAGAAATAACACCAATGAAAGATACACACAACCAAAAGGCCGTTGCCAAGCTCCGATAGGCAACTGGGCCCCGCCAAGACGATCGGGGCCTCCATTCAATAGCCGCGGAGCGCGAGGCGGCAGCGCGCTACCGCCGGATCGTGGCTGATCATGACGCGGATGTATGCGACGGCGCGCGCGGCCTCGGCAGGGGTCAGCGTCATCGGAAGCCCCGCCCGTTCGGCCAGTGCCCTGCAGGCGTCGGGGATGGGTACGCGCTGCTCGTCGGCGCGCGAGGGCAGAGCGAGCAGCACCAGGGCGATCATTGCGACTATGGCAGGCATCCCGAGGTATTTACCCGACATTCCCCAGATGGCTTAATTGCCGAGGTCCAGGTTGCTCCTTTGCGGCTGAGCCGGCAAGGCAGACCGGGAGATGCAATATCAATTGGAACCATTCCAATTTATCATCTTGGTCATCCCCCTGACATTTCAACCGATCGGCCGCCGATCCGTTCGACAAGAGCCCTGCTCTGGACGCCGACGACATCGCGGAGGAATCGCGACAAGGATCCTCAAAGTATTGCTTAAAATGCGACGGTTTGTACGCCATCGAATTTAGGAAGACGCGTGCGATCGTGGCTAAAAGCCGTTCCTCAAATCTGGGCTTCCGACCAATTCAGAAAAGGGCTACCATTCACGCAGATCGGCAGTCATCCACGGAATCCCGGTTCAACGAGAAAAATACTCGTGCGAGGAGGTCGTTCCGAGGAAGTCAATTTGTTCCTTGGCGTGGGTCGATCCTCACGAGACCTTGGACGCGGAAAGCTCCGTGCGCGTCCGCGGGCCGCAACGATCCGCCGGCGAATGCGAAGCCGAGGAGGAAGATATGCCCGACAACCGATCGCGAACAGCGAAGGCACCTCTGATTCCTGTTGCGCTGATCCTGTTCGCCGCGTTCGCGCTCTCCGCCTGCGTGCAATCCGAGACGCCATTAGTGATTGGATCGACGCCGCTGCTCGGAATGCAATTCCAGCTGAATCTCTACCAAGACTTCAGCGAAGGAAAAGCGCTGTCCATAAAAACCTCGGTCTTTCGCTGGAACGACACCCACTATTCGCTAGTCAGCGGCGATTCCTCGGGCCTGCAATACTTCGTGGTTGAACCTTTCGACGACGGCAATTTGCTGATAGAGGCTAACGAACATGATCATGCTTATCTACTGGCTCGCAAGCTGGCCAAAGCGACTTATCGCATCCTGCCCATCGACCAAAATGACGTCGATGAAGCGACGCGCAACCGGACATGCGTGAAGAGAAATCCGGTGATCTGCATGATTCAGACCCGCCGGCAGCTTGACACTTTCGTCCGCGCCGCGGCCGCGAAGACAGGCGGCGACATCATGGTGGGAGTGGTTTCCGCTACCGCGAAGTGAGGCGAGCGGACGAGCATAACCCCCGTCGCGGAAGGTTTTCCGCCTCGGTGCAAGGCCTTGTTTCGACATCCGTACATCACGCAGTTTAGTAGGCGATTTATATTGGAGAGACGCTACCCGCAAAGCTGATGTGTTTTCCTTCCCCTGGGTTAGCCTCTACGCTCCACGCCACAGCCACCGCGCTTCGCGTGGTCCCCCTCCTCCGCGTCGCTTCGCGCGGGGGGGAAAGTCGACTCACGCCCGCACCTTCTCCCGCAGCCCCATCCGCTCCAGCCGGCCGATCACCTCGTCGCAAAAATACGGCGTTTCGTCGAGATAGTTGACGAAGGAGATCGCGATGCCGGTGAGGCCGGCTTTGCTCAGCTCGCCGAGTTGCTCAGCGACCTGGTCGGGATCGCCGACCAACGACAAGCCGCCATTGCCTTGGGCATATTGGCTGCGATGGGTCAGATAGTCCTGCATCGGCACGGTTTCCGGCGAGATTTTCCGCAATGCCAAAATGCCGTCGACCGCCGCCCAGTCGGCATGCGCGACGATGCAATGGTGGAAATACTCCTCGGCCTCTTTATTGGTCGGCCGGCAGGTGACGACGCCGACCGTGTAACATCCGATCTCGCCGCCCGCTTCCCGCGCCGCGGCTTTCGTCCGGCGCACGCGGGCCGCGGTCTCCTCGAGCGAGGTGCGCGAGGCTTGCAGGAAGAACGCGTCGCAATTCCTCACCGCGAAGGCCTGGCCGGTCGCCGACGCGCCGGCATTCATGATCAGCGGCCGCGAGCCGCCGAACGGCTTCGGCTTGCCGCGGATGCCTTTCATGTCGAGATATTTGCCCTTGAAGTCGAAGTCCTCGCGGTCCGACCATATTTGCTTGATAACGTCGAGCCATTCCTGCGCGTATTCGTAACGGTCGTCATGGGCGCGCTGTGCGACGCCGAACATGTCGAACTCGCCTTCGTTCCAGCCGACCACGATGTTGAGGCCGAAGCGGCCTTCGCCAATGTGATCGGCGGTGACCATTTGCTTGGCCGCGACCACCGGATTGAAGATCGGCGCGTGCACGGTGCCGAACACGGTGATGCGTTTGGTCGCGGCGAGAAGGCCGGTCGCCCAGGTGATGGTTTCGAGCGTCGCGCCCTGGTAATCGGTGTCGCCGCCATAGCCCTTCCAGCGCCCGATCGGCAGCAGAAAGTCGATGCCGGCGTCGTCCGCCATCAGCGCGAGCTTCTTGTTGTCCGGCCAGTTGCCGGACCAGCGCTCCGGAACGCGCGTGACCGCGCGGCCGGACGAGCAATTGGCGCCGAACAGGCCGATCTGCAACGTGTTGTTGCCGTGCATCGACCGGCGCGACGACAGCGTAGGCGATGGAGCGTGCACGATCTGACCTCCCGGTTGACGGCGCAACCGTAGCCCGGATGGCGTAAAGCGCAATCCGGGGATCGGCAATGCGGTCGCATAAAGGGCCGCGAAGCCGATTGACTCAAGCGCGGCAATGCCCGTGAATGATGCCGAAGAGGGAGGCGTCCATGAATCAGGCATCCAATCAGGCATCCGATCAGGCATCCGATCAGGCATCCAATCAAGCGTCCTGGAATAATGCGTCCTGGAATAGGATATCCGGCAGCTTTGCCGCGGCGCTCTTCGCAGCAGCGATCGTTGCCGCCACCAGCGTCCCGAGCCACGCCGCCGACACCGTCAAGATCGGCGCCATCTATCCGCTGACCGGCAATTCGGCGAGCGCGGGGCAATCGCAGAAGGACGCGCTCCATCTCGCCGTCGATATCGTCAACAACGCCTATCCCGAACTCAAGGGTCTGCCGCTCGGCGCCACCGCGGGGCTGCCTAATCTCGGCGGTGCCAAGATCGAACTCGACGAGGCCGATCACCAGGGCAACCCGCAGGTCGGCCAGCAGCAGACCCTGCGGCTGATCACCGAAGATCACGTCGCCGCCGTGATCGGCTCCTATCATTCTTCAGTGACGCTGGTGGCGACGGCGGTCGCCGAACGCCAGGGCATTCCCTTCGTCGTCGCCGACTCGGTGGCGGCGAACATCACCCAGCGCGGCTTCAAATGGACCTTCCGGGTGACGCCGATCGCGCCCGATTTCGCCAAGGCCTATGCCGATTTCCTGAGCGGGCTGAAAAAAGCCGGCCGGAAGATCGACACCGTCGCCGTCGTCAACGAGAACACCGATTACGGCTCATCGGTCTCCGCCAGCATCATCGACGCCGCCAAGGCCGCCAATTTCAACGTCGCGGCGCATATCGCCTATAACGCCAACAGTTCCGACGTCTCCGCCCAGGTGCTGCAGCTCAAATCGCTCAATCCGGACGCGGTGATCTTCGTCAGCTACACCGCCGACATCATCCTCTATTTCAAGACCATGAAAAATCTCGACTACCTGCCGCCGATCATCATCGGCGACGATGCCGGCTTCGCCGATCCGAGTTTCATCCCCAATGTCGGCGATCTGGCGCAGGGCGCGCTCAACCGCTCAGCTTTCGACATCGGCAAGCCCGGCACCAACAGCGCCATCATCAACGGCATGTTCAAGGCCAAGTACGGCCGCGATCTCGACGACACCAGCGCGCGCTGGATGCAGGCCTTCTTCGTCCTCGCCGACGCCATCAACCGCGCCGGCTCGACGGAGCCGGAAAAAATCCAGGCGGCGCTGAAGGCGACCGATCTCAGAGGCGATCAACTGATGATCGGCTACCACGGCGTCAAATTCGACGACACCGGGCAGAACACGCTGGCCTCGACTTTCCTGATCCAGCTCAAAGGCAAGGAATATGTTTCGGTGTGGCCAGAAGCGCTCGCCACCGGGAAACTGGAACTGCCGATGAAAGGGTGGCGCCAATAGCGCATGACGGCGGGCGCTGCTCGATCGCGCTCCACCGGCACGGCATTAGGCCACTCGAATTATTTTCGGAGCTTTGTCTTGTCGACTGTCGTCGGCCCGTTCGACCCGATTACGGCCGCGGGTTTTCGCCCGATACAACGCGCGGTCGGCGTCTTCCATGGCGGCGAGGAAGCTGGTCGATAGCGAGGCCGCGGCGACCCCGGCACTCACCGTCGTGTAAATCGCAAGACCGTCAACCTCGCAACACGCCGCGGCGAAGGCTTGGCGGATACGATCAGCGATAACATAGGCGGTCTCGACGGTCGCGCCGGGCATGACCACTGCGAACTCTTCGCCACCGTGACGACCAAAAAGGTCGTTCGGGCGCAGCACGCGCCGAGCGGCATCGACGAAAAGACGAAGGACGCGGTCGCCGACCGCATGGCCATGCGTATCGTTGACCGACTTGAAGCGGTCGAGGTCGAACGCAATCACGCTGAGCGGCGGGCCGTCGACGCGGCAACGGTCCAATAGGCGCTCAGCGCCAGCGAAGAAAGCGCCGCGGTTTGCGATGCCGGTCAGCGCGTCGATACGGGCTGCTTCGATGTAGCGGAGTTCCGACCGCTCCTTGCATAGCAGGACCATGCAAGCGCCGGTGGCAATGACGTAGATGAACGTCTCGATATGGATCAGACCGAACCAGCTGTCGAGCGGCGGCACCGAGTAGTCGTGCATCTTTTGTAAAAGTGCATCATGAACGCCGCCGAAAAAGACCACCATATGCAGGGTGAAAAACGCCATCAGCGGCCGGCGCGCTTTGAACGGCTCTGCTCGCGCCCGCCAAAGCTCCCAGTTCGAAGCGAGCAAATAACCGATCCAGGACGCGAACCCGGCAATCATCGACCATTGCAAGGCGTCGGCGCCGGATACGGCGCGGACGACGAACGTTGCGAGGACGCCGGCGACAAAAGGTAACGGCAACACCGGCCGACGCACGAACGTCCGAGTCCCGGCCCAAACCAAGGCCGGAGCGGCGTCGGCCAGCATACCACCGACGGCTTGCGACGGCAGTACTCCGGTCGCGGCGCCGTAGGCGAGAAACCCGATGCCGATGGCGAAGACAAAGTCCGCCGCCGCCCACCACAGCAGTGCGGGCTCGGCCCTGATCAGCAGCCATGCCCCGGTGAGCAGGAGGCCGCTGACCGCGACGACGAAACTGCCGGTGGCAAGGAGGGTCGTGATGTCGAGGTGCATGCTCAGCAGGGCCGTGCGTCGGGTCCGCGGTGCGGAATGTTGGACTTACGAAGATCGAAATCATCGCATCTAAAGGTTTCGATAGCGGCGGATGGGAAATGTCGTTTTGAGGATTATTCGCCACAACCTGTTAACCGTCACGATCGGCGGTCGCCATCATAAGCCGCGGCGCCGAAACTTATCGGCCGAGGCGCGATCTGATCGCGAGGGCCAAGATGGAAGAGTCGCGTCGTAAGAGTCGCGTCGCAAGAGTCACGTCGCAAACGGCAGGCTCATCCGCCATCCAGCCGCGCGGCGGCTTTCGGCCGTCAAAATGATCGCCGCGCATTTCGATTGACGGGCCGCCGGTTTTGCGAAAACACCGTGCGCTCAGGAAATTATCGTCGATGAGCAAGCCTGCAATGAGCAATTCCAAAGTGAGCAGTCCCGACCTCTTCTCCCCCTTCCGCCTCGGCCCTCTCACGCTGCCGAACCGGATCGTGATGGCGCCGATGACGCGCAATCGGGCCGGGCCGGGCAACGTGCCGGGGCCGCTCACTGCCACTTATTACCGGCAGCGATCGAGTGCCGGACTGATCGTCAGCGAGGCGACGCAAGTGTCGCCGCAAGGCGTCGGCTATCCGGGCACGCCGGGCATCCATAGCGCCGAGCAGATCGCCGGCTGGAAGCTCGTGACCGACGCGGTGCACGGCGCTGGCGGACGCATCTTCCTGCAGCTCTGGCATGTCGGGCGGATTTCGCATCCGTCGATCCAGCCGCATGGCGGATTGCCGGTGGCGCCGTCGGCGATCGCGCCCGCGGGGCAGGTCATGACGGTCAGCGGCATGCAGCCCTTCGTCACGCCGCGGGCGCTGGAAACGGCGGAGATTCCCGGCGTCGTCGAGGACTACCGGCGCGGCGCTGAGAATGCCCGCGAAGCCGGCTTCGACGGCGTCGAATTGCACGGCGCCAACGGCTATCTCGTCGACCAGTTCCTGCGCGACAAGACCAACCAGCGCACCGACCGTTACGGCGGCAGCGCGCAAAACCGCGCGCGGTTTCTGCTCGAGGTGACCGAAGCGATCGTCGGCGTCTGGGGCGCCGAGCGCGTCGGCGTGCGGCTGTCGCCGACGACGCCGTTCAACGACATGGCCGACAGCGACCCGGTGGCGACGTTCACGACCGCCGTCAATGAGCTCGACCGCTTCGGATTGGCTTATCTGCATGTCGTCGAGCCCATCGCCAGCGATCCGGCGCCGGAAGGCGAGCAGCCCGACATCCGTTTCTTCCGCAAACTCTGGCGCAGCCCGCTCGTCGGCAACAAGGGCTATGACCTGCAACGGGCGCAAACCGTGCTGCGCGACCGCCTCGCCGATCTGGTGTCGTTCGCGACTTTGTACATCGCCAATCCCGATCTGCCCGAACGGCTGCGCCGCGGCGGGCCGTTCAATCCGCCGGACCGCAAGACGTTCTACGGCGGGACCGAAGTCGGCTACACCGATTACCCGGCGCTGGTGGGGTAGCGAAGTTCGTTTAAATATGCGGTAATTTCAATAACTTAACATGAATGCACAAAACTGTGACACGGGTCACATCGCGCCTAGACGATGTGCAATAGGCTACGAGTAATGGTTAATGGGCCGTTAACACAGGGAGCCGGCCATGCAGACCGCCCTGAAATATCTGAGTCGGATGACCGACGAGCTTTTCGAAAGCCGGATGCGGCGCGCCGCACGCCGGATCAGCGACCGCCAGAATTTGTTCCCGCGCCGCACCGCTTGACCCGTCGTCACCGGGTTTGCCGTGCGAACGCCGTTCACGCCCCGAGTTGGTCCGCCAACTCGTCGAGACCCTTCACCGCGAAATCGACCGCCACGCTCGGCGCCGCTTCGCCGCGGCCGCCGGGCCCGTGCTCGTTCGGCCGTGCGATGTGGCCGGTGGAGAGCCCGAGCGCTGCGGCGGCCGCAAGATCGCTGGAATGCGCGGCCACCATCATGCACTCATGCGGATCGAGATCGAACGCCGCGGCGGCGGCCAGATAGACGCGGGGCTTCGGCTTGTAGTCGCCGGCGATCTCGGCGCCGAGAATGGCGTCCCACGGAAATTCGTTGCGGCGCGCCAGATCCACCATCAGCGAGATATTGCCGTTCGAGACCGGCGCCAGCAGAAATTTACGCTCGAGTCGGGCGAGCCCGCGCGGCACCTCGGGCCAGGCGTCGAGCCGGTGCCAGGCCAGATTGAGATCGCGCTTGACGTCTTCGCCGAGCGCAGCGACGCCGAAGCGCTCAAGCGTGATGTCGAGATTGCGACGATGCAGGACATCGAGCTTGCAGAAACCGATGCGGCCGGACCGCACCTCCTCCAGCGCGCCCTGATATTCGCCGCGCCAGGCATCGGCGAAAGCCGCCCAGTCGAGCGTGACACCGCGCGGCTTAAGCGCGGCTTCGACCTCGCGGGCGATCGAACCGCGCCAATCGACCAGCGTGCCGAAGACGTCGAAGAAGAGAGCTTTTACGGCCACTGTCATCCGAGAGTTCTAGCGTAATGCGCTTGGAATGCCAAAATGCCGCAAAGCTGGCGAGGCGGTTAAATTGGCATCTTCGAAGCGTACGGCGAAGAAACACCGCTAAAGCAGATCGGCAAACTCCTCTACGGTGAAGCCCGCTTGCCGGATGATCGCGCGTAACGTTCCCGGTTTGAGGTCACGCCCGCCATGTACAGGAACCGACACGGTTCGCCGCGAATCGCTCGGATGCATCAGGACGTGATGACTCCCGACGATTCGATCGACCACAAATCCCGCTCGCGACAGTCCGCGGATAACGTCTCTGCCATTAACAACGGGCAGTCGCGTGCCGCTCATAATCTCACGCAGCCACGATCACGCGGCGAATTTCCGGGGGCGAATCGGAAGGGATCGCGATGCCATGATCCCGTCGGTAGCCCAGGATCGCGCGGATCGCCTCTTCGACATTGGCAAGCGCTTCCAGCTCGGTATCGCCCTCCGTTACGACCTCGGGCAGCGCCGGCACGAGGACAGTGAAACCGCCATCTTCCTGCGGCTCAAGGATGACCGAGAAGCTGTAATTCGAAGCCACGGCACTTTACCTCCGACCCTGTGAACTCACAGTATATTTGATCGGGGCCGGTCGCGAAAGCCGGTGCAACGTATCCGGTGCAACGGATCCGACATCGCCGTTATTGGGAACCAACGGGTCGGGCCCGATGACAAACGCGGGCGCCTCGACAGGCGAAGCAAAGCCCGTTATCGCTTCGTTCGTTGCCCATCGCCTTGCCGGCGCACCGATTACCGACCAACAAGAACGCGGACCACCGCGCGCCCGCCGACCATCAACGAGGAAACCATGCCCACCATGCAATCGCCGAACATGCAATCACCGCGCCTGCCCGAGCTCGCCGAGGACAGTTTCACCCCCGAGCAACACGCGCTGGCGAATTCGATCAAGTCCGGACCGCGCGGTCAATTCAAGATGACCGGGCCGTTCGCGGTCTATCTGCATTCGCCCGCTTTCGGCGAACTGGCGCAAAAGCTCGGCGGCCATCTGCGCTTCAACACCAGCGTGCCGCCGCGGCTGTCGGAATTCGCCATTCTCGTCACCGCCGCGCATTGGAAGGCGCAATACGAATGGGCGGCGCACGCGCCGATCGCGGAAAAGCAAGGCGTCAAGCCGGCGACCATCCGCGACTTGCAGTCAGGCCGCGCGCCGAAATCGGCGCCGAAGGACGAGATGGCGATCTACGCCTTCGCCAAGGAACTCTATGCCAAGCGCCGCGTCGGCACCGCGACCTATAACCGCGTCCGCAAACTGCTCGGCGACGCCGGCACGGTCGAGCTGGTCGGCATCCTCGGCTACTACGCGCTGGTGTCGATGACGCTCAATACCTTCCGCATGCCGCTCCCCGCCGGCACCAAACCCGCGTTCCGCGAGCCGAAGTGAGTTTGCCGCGCTCCCGGATCGGCGGTGCACCGCCATAGCGCATCGAAGACGCACGTAAACGCGCAGAGGCTGCACCGCGTCGGGGAATCGCATCTTCGCTCACTGCTTGTTCATCTGCATCTGCATCGTGCCGCCGGAGCCCTGCATCATCATGGTGCCGCCGGGATGGTCGCTACGCGCGGCGGAGCCGGGCGCCGGCGCCCCGATGCCCGTGATCGCATAGTCGACATCGACCGTGCCGGCGTGGTCGAATTTCAGCTTCGCCTCCACCGTTCGACCGGTCTCCAGCGGGTGCTTGAGATCGACGAACATGATGTGAAGACCTCCCGGGGCGAGCGTCACCGTTTCGCCGGGTTTGATTTCCAACCCGCCTTCGACCGGGCGCATTTTCATCACGCCGTCTTCCATGGTCATGCTGTGAATCTGGCATTGCGCGCTGGCGTCGCTCGACAAGCAGATCACCCGGTCTGGCGTCGCGCCTTTGTTCGTGATCGTCATGTAGCCGACGCCTTCCGCCGCCCCCTTCGGCGTCGCCCGGGCCCAAGGCTGCGAGATGTGCATCGAGCCCAAGTCGTAATCGGCCGCTTGCGCGGGGACCGCGCCGAACTGCGCCACGGCAATTTGCGACACCACGGCCGCGCTCGCCGTGACGATCGACTTCCAAGTGAAACTCTTCATGGGGGCTGCTCCAGCGTCGATGCGACAATTGCGACGGCGGACTGTCGTAGTCTTATGCGGCGGGAATCTAAAGCACCCCGGCGCATGTTGGAATGCCGGAGGCGGAAAAACGGAAGATGAAAGCCGCCGGCTTTGCGACGCGCGCGCCGTTCGGGAATTATCGTCGGCGAGAACAGATTCGGCGCTTCGAGGTTTTGCCGCGTCAGCATAGTCTAGAGTGGGATGACATTTCTTCGAATCGTCATCCCGCTCTAGCGGTTTCGTTTGGCATGTCATTTTCGCAAAATCGGCCTCCACTTTTGCGGGACATGCTGTAGAGATCAGGCCCGTGACACGGAACCAATCGAAACTGCGCGACCCGGACGACGTCGGGCGGGTGGTGCAATTCCCGCAGCGCCGCATGGCGAAGCCGCCGGCTTCCGGTTCGCCGGACAACGAGCCGGCCGACGCTTTTGCGCGCTACGAAGCGGCCCCCGACGACGCCGCGGATTATCGCCAGCGCATGTTGATGAACGTCATCGCCGCCGCCATCGTCGCATCCTTGATCGGGGCCGGCATATGGATCGCCGGCGCCATCGCCGAAATGGACAAAGACCAGGATTGCGCGATGCAGGGTCGCGCCAATTGCGCGCCGATCGAGGCGCCGGCCGCGAACCGGCGATAGGAACGATCACTTGGCTATCGACGACTTGGGTTAGGGCTGGGTCGCCGCCGGCTTGGCCGGTGCGACATCGGCGCTTGCCCGCGCGCCGCTTCGCTCCGGAAGCGCGATAACCGGAGTACCGCTCGCGGCCGCCGGCTTGATCGTGCCCGTTGTCGTGGCGTCGCCGCTCTTGTCCTCGGCTTTAGCCGCCGGCTCCGGAGCCGCCGCTTTGGGGGTAGCGTCATGCTTGGCGGCATTGTCGCCGGCCGTCCCCGTCTGGGGGGCGTTCTCCGCGCTGTTCGGCGCTGACCCGCGATGTCCGCCCACGACGGCAAGAACCTCGCTGATGACGCGGGCATGCAGCCGCGGCGACTTGTCGATCGTCAGGTGATCGATATTCGGATCGTTGCTCACGTCGACATTGACGAGCGAGCCTTTGAAGCCCGGACCGCGCCGCATATAGGCGTAATCCCGCTGCGTCAGGTTGAGCACGCGCGCGACATTCGGCGAGGCCGGGAACGATTGGGTGCCGTCGAACGGCACCACGAGCGCCACCGGCACGCCCTTGGCGCCGAGGTAGCCCGCCATCTCCATGACGGCATCGGCGCCGAGCGAGTGACCGATGAGGATAATGGGCCCCTCGCTGCCGGCCTTGTATTTCGTGGCGGCCTCGTTGGCGAGCGATTGCCAGTCGGCGTGGTTATCCACCGTCGCATAGACGCCGCGCCTGTTCAGCTCGCCTGCCAGCGTGTCCATGCCGCGCGAAAAAATATTCATCAGTCCGCGCAGCAGGTAAACGTGCGCGCGCGACTGCGCCATGCTCGGACTGGCACCGAGCGCGAATATCATTGCTGCCGCCAGAACCCCGATCGCGGGAAAGCGCCACCTGCCCTTCATGACCTCCTCACGGTTTGCTGCATCGCCATCGATCCCGGGAATTCGACGTGCCGGACGGTATTCTAAGCATTCCGCACCGCACTGCCAGACTTCGTCGCGGAAATCCCCCTAATTCTCGCCGCGCGGCAAAGCTGCGCGGAACCTGTAGCAAAAATGCAACGAGTACCACGCAGGCCGAGGGATTCGTGTCAGGAAAAGCATGTCAATACAGCCAAGGAATGACGCGCGCGGTGCGTTGCATATAGGACACATAATCATCGCCGAAAGCGGCGATCATCATGCCCTCCTCCCGCCGCACGCGGCCGAAAAACAGAATGCCGAAACCGACCAAACCGGCAGGCCCGGCAATCCAATTGGGCAACAGCAGGAGTTGAGCGAGAGCCATGAGCCAAAAGGCCGAATACATCGGATGCCGGACCAAGGCGTAAACGCCGCTTGTGACCAGCGTGTGGCGCTCACGCAGGTCAAGACTGACCGACCAATTTTGGCCGAGATCGCGATGGGTCCGGTAGAACAGCCACAGACAGACCACGTCGACCGCAATGCCGAGATAACTCAGCGCCGGAATGAGCGGATAGTCGGCAAATCGCGGAAAATGCGTGGCGACATAGACCGCGGGCACGATACCGAGCCCACTGAGCGAAGCGGCGAGCAGTGCGAACTCGCGCGCGCCCCGCGCCGAGTATCGCACCGGCGTCTTGCGCGAGCGCCGTCCCGGCCGCTGCCGCAATATGAACCAGGCGACGACGAAGGCGAACCAGACGATTTTCGAAATCGTCGGCGTCATGGGCTATGCCTCCACGGCATTCGCGGGCACGGGCGTAGCCTGGATTGCGTCTGGGCCGGCATCCACCAGGCTGCCGTCGAGGGCAAAGGCGGCAACCGCCCGGTCCGGGTCTTCGACCCGCCGGGCGAGCGCGAGCGGGCCGCAGCACAGCATGTAATAGTCGTAGAAATAGCGGCGCTCGTTGCCCATCACCGCCTGACGGTGAATGCGCAGGAAATTGAGATGGAAGCCCCGGTAGGTGTGCTCTTCCACCATCAGCCGGATGCGGATGATGCGGACGAGGGGTTTGCCGGTCGCCGGCAGGCCAACAGCGACCACCGGGTCGACTTTGTACACATTGATGATATCGACCAGCGCTTGGTATTCGACCCAATAGACCGAAGGCGCGTTCGCCACCCGGCCGACGGCTTCGCGCAGCCAGGCGGCGGCCGGATGCAGCGCGACCTTGAGCAGCGAGGAACCGCTTGAAACCAGATGCAGCGGTTTGCCGCGGCTGCCGAGCTGCGGATCGAGCTTAAGCGCGCGGTCGAGCACCGTCAGCGACAGCGGCGCGCCGAGGCTGTGCCCGTCGAACACGATCTCGTCGGCGTCGGTTTCGCCTACGAGCCGCACCAGTTCGCGCGCCAGCCGGTCGAGCCGCGCCTCGACTTCCGGCCGCGCCCGATGGACGAGATCGCGGGCGAAATACCAATCGTCGAGCGCATAACGGATATGCACCATACGGCCGATTGTCAGGCGCAAAGCGACGAAAAGCGCGAGCCAGAGCAAAGGCGCGAGCACCAAGGGGAAGGGCAGGCCGACATGGATCACCACGAATCGCGTCGCCGCGATCGACGCCCACATCGTGCCAAGCAGATAGAGCAGCGGATAAAGAAAAAAACCGCCGTAGCGCCAAGCGACGATGAAATACTTGACCACCGTGCCGGTAAGGATGAATTCCAGCACGGCGGCAATGCCGAGCGGAAACCGCCGCCAATCGCTTTCCGCCGTGTCGGCCGTAATGAAATCGTCCCAGCGGAATTGGTGAAAGTCCGTCGTGACGCGCCAGTTCGGCCCGAAAGTCTCGACCGTCCAGCGGGCCACCACACCGTCGGCTGCCAGACTGAGCGGCGACACTTTGCCCTGCACGTTCCAGGCTTTGTGGAACCTCGCCATTTCGCGAATGAAGCGGCGGTGCTGGTGTTCCGGCCCGACCGGCTCGTAGCCCGTCATCTGCACGAAACAACGCTTGCGCACCTGCGCCTTCGACATCGCGGACCTCCCGGGCCGGTTCATTAGGTAATATGGCCCGGCCGATCAAGCGTCACGTCCGCAGCCGGTCCGCGCTCGTCCGAATGCCGTTTGCGGCGAACCCCGGCGGCAAAGGCGGCGCTGTCCCAATTGCGACCTCGCCCGGCCTGCCGCCGTTGAACTTCACGGCATCCTTCGCTATACGGGGCGTTCACAATTGAGGGGCCCGAATACCGGGCTTGCTCGCGCCGGGCTGGGCCGGCGCTCCTTCCTGCTGACCGATGAGCATGCTCGATGTCCACTACTTTCGATAAAGTGGCTGAAATCATTGCGGAAACCTGCGATATCCCGCGTGAAAATATTAAGCCGGAAAGTCACGCCATCAACGATCTCGAGATCGACAGTCTCGATTTCCTCGACATCGCCTTCGCCATCGACAAGGCGTTCGGCATCAAATTGCCGCTCGAGCAATGGACCCAAGAAGTCAACGACGGCAAGGCGACGACCGATCAGTATTTCGTGCTGAAAAACCTGTGCGAACGGATCGACGAGCTGATCGCTGCCAAGGGCGCCTGAGGCGCCGCGCATGCGCCTCGAATATTTTCAGATGGTCGACCGCTTCGTCGATGTGGATATCGGCGAACGCGTGGCACGCGCGATCTGCACCGTGCCGAAGGAGAGCACGGTGTTCGAGGGCCATTTTCCCGGCTACCCGCTGATGCCGGGCGTGCTCCTGATCGAGTGCATGGCGCAGACGACGGGGTGGCTGGTGAGCGCGTTGACCGGGTTCACCGGCTTGCCCGCCCTTGCCGGCGTCAAAGAAGCCAAGATCCGTAGCGCGGCATTCCCGGGCGATGTGCTCGAAGTCGAAGGCAGGGTTGTGCACGAGGGTTCCGGTTACGCCATGGGCGAAGCGAAGATCGCCTGCCGGGGCGCCGCGGTCTGCGACGCCAAGCTGACCTATCGCATCATCCCCTATCCGAGCGCGGAGCTGCGGGCCGGGCTGTGGGAATGGGCGGAACGCATCAACTTTCCGGCCAAGGAGTTCGCAAAGTGAGCGAACGCCGCGAAGTATGGATCACCGGCGTCGGGCTCCTCACCTGTCTGGGCGAGGGCTTGGAAACGGCATGGAGCCATCTCGAGCGCGGCGACCCGCCGCCCTACGACGATAAGAGCTTCGCGCCCTATATCGTGCATCAGCTCAAGCCGATGAGCTATGACAAGCAGATACCGAAAAAGAGCGACCAGCGGCAGATGGAGACCTGGCAGCGCGTCGGGGTCTATTCCGCCGGCCTGGCGCTGACCGATGCCGGGATCGCCGGCAAGGCCGACGTGCTCGACCATACCGACATGATCGTCGCCGCCGGCGGCGGCGAGCGCGATATCGCCGTCGACACCGCGATCATGGCCGGCGTGCGCAAGACCAACGAACCCGGCGCCTATCTCAACGAGCGCCTGATGAGCGACCTGCGGCCGACCTTGTTTCTGGCGCAGCTCCCCAATCTCCTCGCCGGCAATATCTCGCTGGTGCACGGCATCGTCGGCTCCTCGCGCACCTTCATGGGCGAGGAACCGGCCGGCGTCGACGCGGTGCGCGTCGCGCAGGCCCGCATTGCCGCCGGACAGAGCGAACTGACGCTGGTCGGAGGCGCCTATCATGGCACGCGGTGGGACGTGCTGTTGGCTTTCGAACTCGGCGGCGTGGTGCTCAAGGACAAGTTCGCGCCGGTCTGGGATCGCGGCCCGAACGGCGGCATCGCCTTCGCCACCATGGGCGCCTTCCTCGTGCTCGAAAGCTCGGACCACGCCAAAGCGCGCGGCGCGCGGCCGCGGGCGCGCATCTCGAAGGTCTTTTCCGACCGCAATCTGCGCCGACCGGGCGAAACCGAAGCGGCGCTGCGCCGCCATTGGGACGCGATCGCTCCGCAGGTCGACCGCTCCCATGCCGCGGTGATTTCCGGAGCCGCCGGGCTCGAGCCGGCGACCTCCGCCGAGCTTCACGTTCTTAACGACATCGGTCTTCCGATCCGCAATACCGGTACGTATATCGGGCATGGGGTCGATACCCAGTTCATGGCTAATCTGGGCATCGGCTGCGGAGCGATCGAGCACGGCAAGCTGTTCGCCCCGACGGGGACTGGGGATACCGGCGCAAGTCCACCCGGCCTCTCCCAGGTCGTCGTCACCAGCGTCGGCAATTGGCGCGGCGAAGGCCTCGCATTGCTCGAACGGGTGGATTGAGGGAGACCGATCATGACTTCGACACGTCCCACCGCCAGCGCGCATCGCGACCGGGCGGGCCGCCCGGTGATCGCGGTGACCGGGATGGGCATCGTCACCTCGCTCGGCGTCGGCAAGGCCGACAATTGGGCAAAACTGACGGCCGGCAAGTCCGGCATCCGGCGCATTTCCCGCTTTCCGCTCGACAGCCTGCGCACCACGATCGCCGGCACGGTCGACGCCGTCTACAAGGACTATATGCCGCCGGCGGAATTGTCCGAGCGCATCGCGCTTCTGGCCGGCGACGAGGCGGTCGCGCAGTCAGGCCTCGGCAGCAAGGGCCGTTTCCCCGGCCCGCTGTTTCTGGCGCTGCCGCCGCTCGAAATCGAATGGCCTTATCGTATCCAGATGGCCAAGGCGGCGGCGCCCGACAAGGATGCCGGCTATCCCGACCTCATGCGGGTGGCGCACGAGCCGAAATTCGCGCCGATCTACGAGACCTTGAAATACGGCATCATCGGCGAGCACCTCGCCGATCATTTCGGCACCGAGGGCTCGCCGATCTCGCTGACCACGGCCTGCGCCTCCGGCGCGACCGCGATCCAGCTCGGGGTCGAGGCGATCCGGCGCGGCGAATGCCAGGCGGCGCTGGCGCTGGGCGCCGACGGCTCGGTGACGAATGAATCGCTGGTGCGGTTTTCGCTGCTCTCGGCACTGTCGACGCAGAACGACCCGCCGGAGCAGGCCTCGAAGCCGTTCTCCAAGAACCGCGACGGCTTCGTGCTCGCCGAAGGCGCAGCCGCCCTCGTGCTCGAAGACTACGATTATGCCGTCGCGCGCGGCGCGAAGATTCTCGGCATCCTCGAAGGCTGCGGCGAAAAATCGGATTCGTTCCACCGCACCCGGTCGAGCCCGGACGGCAAGCCGGTCATCGCCTGCATGCGCAATGCGCTCGCCGACGCCGGCGTCGGGCCGCAGGACGTCGACTATATCAACGCGCACGGCACCTCGACGCCGGAAAACGACAAGATGGAGTGCCTCGGCGTCTCCACCGTGTTCGGCGAGCGCATCCGCAGCATTCCGATGTCGTCGAACAAATCCATGATCGGCCACACCCTGACCGCGGCTGGCGCGGTGGAGGCGGTGTTCAGCCTTCTCACGCTGGAAAACCAGCGCATTCCGCCCACCATCAACCACAACGTTCCGGATCCGGGCATCCCGCTCGACGTGGTGCCGAACGTGGCGCGCGACGCCAAGGTCACGCGCGTCATCTCCAATTCGTTCGGCTTCGGCGGCCAGAACGTCTCGCTGGTGCTCACCCGGGAGCCGGCGTGAGCGGCGCTGCGGAGCAGGCCCTGAGCGAGGCGCCCCGGCCGACGGCTTCGGGGAACACGATGCGCGCACTGACGCTCGTCGCCGACCGCAAGATCGAACTCCTCACGATCGCGGCGCCGCCCGAACCGGGACCGGGCGAAGTGCAGATCGCCATCAAGGCGATCGGGCTCAATCATATCGACGTCTGGGGCTGGCGCGGCATGGCCTTCGCCAAGCGCAAGCTGCCGCTGATCGTCGGCGTCGAGGCGGCCGGCCAGATCGCCGCAGTCGGGCCCGACGTGACCACGAGCAGAGTGGGCGACCGCGTCGTCGCCTACGGCGCGCTGACCTGCGGCGTCTGCAAGGCCTGCCGCGAGGGCCGCGACAACCTTTGCGAAAACGTCGGCAGCATCATGGGCTTCCATGTCGACGGCTTCGCCCGCGACCGCGTCAATATGCCGGCGCGGCTGGTGGTGCCTGTTCCCGACGGCGTGAGCTTCCGCGACGCCGCCTGCGCGCCGGTCGCCTTCGGCACCGTGCAGCACATGCTGTTCGACAATGCCAAGCTCGAGCCGGGCGAGACCATTCTGGTGCAGGCCGGCGGCTCCGGCATCGGCACGAGCGCCATCAAAATGGCGAAGGCGATCGGCGCCACGGTCATCACCACCGTCGGCGACGACGCCAAGGCGGACAAGGCCAAGGCGCTCGGCGCCGATCATGTCGTCAATTATCGCACCGACCGCTTCGAGACCATCGTGCGCAAGCTCACCGGCAAAAAGGGCGTCGATGTCGTCTTCGAGCATGTCGGACCCGACACCTTCAACGGCTCGCTGTTGTGTCTCAAGCGCGGCGGAAGGCTCGTCACCTGCGGTTCGACCACGGGCCAGTCGATCACCATGAACCTGTTCCAGCTTTATCTGCAGCAATACCGCATCTTCGGCTCGTTCGGCTGCTCGCTCCGCAATATCCGCGAGAGCCTCGCCAAGATGGCGGCAGGCCTGACCCCTGTGATCGACACCGAAGTGCCGCTCGCCGAATTCGAGCGCGGCCTTAACCGGCTCGAAAGCCGGCAGGTGTTCGGCAAGATCATCGTCATGTTCTAGAATACGATCGATTCCATCGGATCGATCGCATTCTATTTTTTGGTGAAGCATGATCTTTTCGGAAAGCCGGCTGCCACCCCGGATCAAGTCCGGGGCAGGCTTTTTCCGGATCATGCTCTGATGGCGGCACCGCGTTTCAAGCCTTTGCTCGACGCGACGCTGGGGGCGCTCACCGTCGGGCTGCTCGGCGCCATCAAACACACCGACCGCAAGCGCATGGCGAATTTCGCCGGCGCGCTGATGCGCAAGCTGGGCCCGCTGTTCAAGGAGCATCGCATCGGCCGCGAGCAACTGCGCGCCGCGTTCCCGCAGAAATCCGATGCCGAGATCGAGAAAATCCTCGGCGGGGTATGGGACAATCTCGGCCGCATCGCCATCGAGTTCGCCCATCTCGACGAATTTTCCGTCGAGGGTTTCGGCACGCCCTCCCCCGACGTCATCACTTATCCGGCGGCGTCGAAGGAACGCTACGACCGCATCATGAAGACCGGTCGGCCGACGATCGGCTTTGCCGCGCATCTCGCCAATTGGGAGCTGCCCGGCGTCGGCGCCAAATTGCTCGGCGTGAAATCGGCGGTGCTGTTCCGGCGGCCGAACATCGGCGCGGTAAGCGACGTCGTCATCAAGCTGCGCGAGCCGTTGATGGGGCAACTGATCCCGACCGCGCTCGACGCGCCGATCAGGCTGGCGCGGCTCCTGCAATCCGGCGTCCATGTCGGCATGCTGGCCGACCAGCACTACAGCAAGGGCGTCGAGGTGACGTTCTTCGGCCGCCGCTGCCTCGCCAATCCGCTGATCGCCATGCTTGCGCGGCAGACCGAATTGCCGATCTACGGCATGCGCGTCGTGCGCAACCCCGACGGCAATAGTTTTTGGGGGGAGGTGTCCGATCCGGTCGAGCCGGTGCGCGACGCCGATGGCCGCATCGACATCCAGGGCACGATGCAGGCGATCACGTCGGT
>Ga0181524_10001553_pt1 | contig 26003 bp, 23 predicted proteins | sample PEATcosm2014_Bin_34_FD_119761 | JGI IMG/M metagenome (GOLD analysis project Ga0181524, IMG submission 119761) | Peatland microbial communities from MTU Mesocosm Facility, Houghton, MI, USA - PEATcosm2014_Bin05_60_metaG | ecosystem: Environmental > Terrestrial > Soil > Wetlands > Peat | place... | reverse complement strand
GGCGACAGCATGGCGCCGACCGTGATGTCGGGCGACCGCGTCATCGTCAACACCGCGCACAAGAGCCCGTCGCCCGACGGCCTCTACGCCATCCGCGACAGCTTCGAGTGCATCGTCGTCAAGCGCCTGCAATTGCTGCGCTCGTCGCGGCCGACGCGGGTGAAGATCATCTCCGACAACCCCAATCACCCGACCGAAGAAATCGCGCTCAACGAATTGGAAATCGTCGGCAAAGTGCTGTGCTGCCTGAAGCTGTGCTGAGGCGCCAAGCGCCCCCGACCGGCGCTCCGGCGCGTTTCGTTTCCGGTCCAGTGATTCGCGGCCCGTTACGGGTTCGGACGGCCTGTCTCTTTTTTAGCTACTGACGCTTGACAAGCGTCATCGTAATTGTTACATCTGTCACCGGGAAATCCAAGTGGCAGACCGATGCCGTACCGGCCCCGTAACCAGCGCGATTTCGAGCGAGCCCGGGCCGCGGCAAGCGCGGCGCGAACCGCGTCGGGCTCGGCCTTGGACGCGGGTTTGGCGCAAATCGGCGCGACTTTCGATGAAGCCGCCGCGGTCAACGGCTTCAAGCTTCGCATCGAGCATTGGCTTCGGCTCGGCCCGCGCCACGCCGCCGTGCGCGCCCGCTTCGGCGCCCGCGCCGCCATGCTGAGCGGCGCCGGCCTCGACGCGGCAAACGCCGCCGTCGAGCGCTGGTGGCGCGCTGAGCGCAAGGCGTTCCAGATCGCGAGCGCGTTCGGTTACGGCAATCGGCTTGCGCTCGAAGTATTGCGCGAGATGCGCGTCGTGCTCCGGCTGATGCGATCAAAGCGCATGCACGCGGAGTTCGGCGCGATCACAGCCGCGCTGTGCGGTACGAGTTTGCCGGAGGCCGCGGAATGATACCGCGCCCTCGCCATAGAGGCTCTACCGCCCGCCGGTCAGCCGGGCGTCACCACCCGGATGTGCAGTTCGCGCAATTGCTTCGGCGTGGCTTCCGCGGGCGCGCCCATCATCAGATCCTCGGCGCGCTGGTTCATCGGGAACAGCACCACTTCGCGCAGGTTTTCCTCGCCGCACAACAGCATCACGATGCGATCGATACCGGGCGCGATGCCGCCATGCGGCGGCGCGCCGAGCGACAACGCGTGCAGCATGCCGCCGAATTTCTGCTCCAGCACGCTTTCCTCGTAGCCGGCGATGGCGAAGGCCTTTTTCATCACGTCAGGGCGGTGATTGCGGATCGCCCCGGACGACAGCTCCACGCCGTTGCAGACGATGTCGTATTGAAAGGCTTTTATGCCGAGGATTTTTTCCTGGCCCGCCGGATCGAGTGCCAAGAACTCATCGACCGGCAGGTTCGGCATCGAGAAGGGATTATGGGAGAAGTCGATCTTCTTCTCCTCTTCATTCCATTCGTACATCGGAAAGTCGACGATCCAGCACAGTTCGAAACGGTCCTTGGCGATCAAGCCCAGTTCGTCGCCGACCTTGGTTCGCGCCGGGCCGGCGAATTTGACGAAGCTCGCAGGCTCGCCGGCGACGAAGAACACGGCGTCGCCAGCGTTCAATCCGAGTTGCACGCGCAACTGCTCGGTTCGCTCGGGCCCGAGATTATTGGCAACTGGACCCGCCCCAAGGATTCTTATTGCTTGGCCAAGCTTGCCTTCCTTGACCCGCTTTTCAACATTGTCACGAAGATCTTTCTGGTCCGGGTCCGAAAGATCAAGCGTTCCTCCAAAATTACCGGGGCTACTTTTCTCGTCTTCACGCCAGAAAATATAGCCCAGGCCGGGCTGGCCTTCGCCCTGCGCCCAGGAATTCATGCGATCGCAGAACGCGCGCGAACCGCCGCCCGGCGCCGGGATCGCCCACACCGCGGCCTTCGGGCTCGACTCCAGAATACGCGCGAACACCTTGAAGCCCGAGCCGCGGAAGATCGCGGAGACGTCCTGCATGACGATCGGATTGCGCAGATCGGGCTTGTCGGTGCCGTATTTGGCGAGCGCCTCGGCATAAGGGATGCGCGGGAATTTCGCCGTCACCGGCTTGCCCTCGGAAAATTCCTCGAACACCCCGCGCATGACCGGTTCGACCGCATCGAACACGTCGTCCTGGGTGACGAAGCTCATTTCCAAATCGAGCTGATAGAACTCGCCCGGCGAGCGGTCGGCGCGGGCATCCTCGTCGCGGAAGCACGGCGCGATCTGGAAATAGCGATCGAAGCCGGAAACCATGATGAGCTGCTTGAACTGCTGCGGCGCCTGCGGCAGCGCGTAGAACTTGCCGGGATGGATGCGCGACGGCACCAGGTAATCGCGCGCGCCTTCCGGCGACGAGGCGGTCAGGATCGGCGTCTGGAACTCGAAGAAGCCCTGCTCCTTCATGCGCCGGCGGATCGAATCGATGACCGCGCCGCGCTTCATGATGTTCTTGTGCAGGTGCTCGCGGCGCAGGTCGAGGAAACGGTATTTGAGCCGGATTTCCTCAGGGTATTCCTGGTCGCCGAACACCGGCATCGGCAGTTCGGCGGCTGGCCCCAGCACCTCGATCTCGCGGATATAGACCTCGACCGCGCCGGTCGGCAGGTCGGGATTTTCGGTGCCGCCCGGCCGCCGCCGCACCTTGCCGTCGACGCGCACCACCCATTCCGAGCGCAGGGTTTCCGCGAGCTTGAAAGCCGGGCTATCGGGATCGGCCACCACCTGGGTCAGCCCGTAGTGGTCGCGCAGATCGATGAAAAGGACGCCGCCGTGGTCGCGAATACGATGGCACCAGCCGGAAAGCCGGACCTCGGTGTCGATGTCGCCCTCACGGAGCGCGCCGCAGGTATGGGTGCGGTAGCGATGCATGTTCGAATCCGCCGGTGGTGGGGATAAGTCGGCGCACAAGCACATGGGCCGCGCCGACTTGTCAAGCACCCGCCTGCCCGCGGGCCGGACGCCTCGACAGAGCGGCGCCGATCTGCGCAAAACGAACCTTGAGGAAACGACTATGCGACAAAAAAAGCCCGCCAAAGCCGGCGCCGCGACAATGACCGCGGCCGATGCCGTGGTCGCGACGCTGATCGCCCACGGGCTCGATACGGTCTATGCGCTCCCCGGCGTGCAGAACGACCACCTGTTCGAAGCGCTGTTCCGATATTCGGACCGGCTGCGCACCGTCCACACCCGCCATGAGCAAGGCGCCGCCTATATGGCGCTCGGCGCCGCACTTTCGACCGGCAAGCCGCAGGCCTATGCCGTGGTCCCCGGCCCCGGGCTTCTGAACTCCGCAGCCGCGCTCCTCACCGCTTTTTCGATGAATGCGCCGGTGCTGGCGCTGGTCGGGCAAATCCCGGACGCCGATATCGGCAAGGGTCTCGGTCACCTGCACGAAATCCGCGACCAGACCGGCATCATCAAACGGCTGGTCGGCCATAGCGCGCTGATCCGCCAGCCGGCGCAGGCCGCCCGCGCCACCGCCCAGGCGATGCGGGCGATGCGCATCGGCCGGCCGGGGCCGGCGGCGCTCGAATGCGCGATCGACGTGTGGGGCAAATCCGCCGCCAAGTCCGACGCCAAGTCCGCTGCGGCGACGGCGCAGGCGCCGCTGCCGGTTCCGCCGCCCAAGATCGACACCGACGCGCTGCGCCGCGCCGCCAAGCGTCTCGGCGCGGCGAAACGCCCGATGATCATCTGCGGCGGCGGCGCCCAGGATGCCGCCGAGGAAGTCACGGCGCTGTCCGCCATGCTGCAGGCGCCCGTGCTCGGCTACCGGCGCGGGCGCGGCGTACTAGACAGCCGCGATCCGCTCAGCGTGACGCTGCCGCTCGGACGCGAGTTGTGGGGCGAGGCCGATGTCGTGCTCGCTGTCGGCACGCGATTGCTCACGCAGTTCCAACAATGGGGCGTCGATCGCGACCTCGCCGTGGTCCGCGTCGATGCGGATCCGCAAGAGCACGGCCGCCTGCGCAAGCCCGCCGTCGCGCTCGTCGGCGACGCAAAACCCATTCTGCAGCGTCTGCTTGCGGAATTGCCGGCGTATAATGCGAAGCGGCCGCCGCGGCGCGCCGAAATGCTGGAGCGCCAAGCCGCCTGGCGCAAACGCCTCGACAAGCTTAGCCCCCAGATCGGATTCCTCGAGGCGATCCGCGCCGAACTGCCCGAGGACGGCATATTCGTCGACGAAGTCACTCAACTCGGCTTCGCCGCGCGGCTGACCTTCCCGGTCTATAAGCCGCGCACCTTCCTGTCGCCCGGCTACCAGGACAATCTCGGCTGGGGCTTTGCCACCGCGCTCGGCGCGCAGCACGCGAGGCCCGACGTGCCGGTGCTTTCGATTTCCGGCGACGGCGGCTTCATGTTCACCGCCAACGAACTTGCGACCGCCATGCGTCACCGCATTCCTTTGGTCGCAATCGTGTTCAATGACGGCGCCTTCGGCAATGTGCGCCGCATCCAGCAGGAGCTTTACGGCAACCGGCTGATCGCGAGCGATCTCGCCAATCCGGATTTCGTGGCCTTCGCCAGAAGCTTCGGCGCCGAAGCGGCGCGGGCAAGGAACCCGCAGGAGTTGCGCATCGAATTGCGGCGCGCCTTCGCCCGCCGCGACGGCCCGACCGTGATCGAGGTCCCGGTCGGGGCCCTGCCGAGCCCGTGGGAGTTCATCCAGATGCCGAAGATTCGCGGCGTTTAGACCATGCTCCGCATAAACCCTGCCCGCGGAGGCGATCCGAGGATGGGAACCGGTTTAGCGAGAACGTCAGGCCCAAATAAACAGCTATAGCGTATTCGAATTCGATCGAAACGGAATACGCTGTAGCGCCGTTCACAGCTGATAGATCTTTTGCTCGGTCTTGTGCAGCCTCTCGGGGGCCGCCTTGCCGACGAGAAAGTTGTCACAGACCACGGCGAACATGAATTTGGTCGCGTAGCCCGGGTGGACCACGATGTTCATGTTTTCTTCGACGACCATGGTTTCGTCATCGCGGATCAACGGCCGCTCGACCATGTCGTAGCCCTGGCCGTGAGCGTAGAGGCGCCGCTCCGGCGGCAGCCCCCGGCTGCGCATAAAGGCATCGTGCTCGGCGAAGATGTCCCGGCTGTTGGCGCCGGGCCTCAGATACTTCAGCGTATGCTGCTGCGCCTCTTTGGCGACTTCGAAGCCCTCGACAAGCTCAGCGGGTGCCGTACCGAAAACAAAGGTGCGCGCGATCTCGGTATAGAAGCCGCCGAATCCATTGTTCTCGATCAGCAGGGAAATGTGATCGCCGACGGCGAGCTTGCGCGCCTGTTCGTGACGGTGCAGATGGATGAAGGATGGCTGGCCGAGCGGCGCGGACGCTCCGTTGAACGTCCCTTGCTCGCTGCCCAACGTATGACCGATATATTGCGCCAAAGCGGTGATTTCGAAATCGTGCATTCCCGGGCGGATTTCCGTCGCCAGGCGAGCCATGATTTCGTCCTGCATCGCCGCGGTGCGCCGCACGCGGTCGATTTCCTCGGGGCTTTTGATGGCTTTGCAGTTGTCGACGAACTCGGTCGTATCGATGAACTCGACCTTTCCCGCAAGCGCCCGCTGCAGGTGATCGCAGAAGTCGAAATACATGGCAGCCGTCGCGACCAGCCCGATTCGGCGATACCCTTTCGCTTCGATTTCGGCGATGGCCTGATCGCTGTTGTAGTGCCTCGTAAAGTGGGCCGAGCAGTAACTCGGATTCAGCAGTCGCTTGGCGACTCCGCGATAGGCGTGGTCGCCGGGTTCGATCGTGTGGATGCCGCCGAACGGCCCCTGCTCGATCAACGTCATCGCTTCGTCGCGGGGAAACAGCACCGTTTTCGGGTAGCCGTTGGTCGCCGGTAGATCGGTGAACCATTTGACGTAACCGCCCAAATGCTCGGAACTGTTCTGCATCACGAGGAGATCGATTTTCTGCTGTTTCATTTCTGCGCGAATCAACTTCCACCGGCGTGCAAGCTCGGTCGTGGAGATCGGGAACAAAAGATTTTCTTCGTGCATCGTCGGTCGCCCTTTCTGATCGATCTCGGCACGCCAAGCGGCGGCGGCGCCCACGGCCGAGCGCCGCGGTGGTCTCGCACCGCCTCGGAAGCCGTCCGAACCGCAAGCGGCGCCAGCCACGGCCTTTTGCGCATTCATCGGGCTCTTTGGCTACGCGATGACGCGCGGTTCCGGGGCAGATTTTACTCGCCGGTAATGCCCGCCTGCTTGATCGCGCTAGCCCATTGAGCCTGCTCCTTCGGGATTTCAGCGCGCAGCTCTTCAGGCGCTTCCCAGGACGTCAGAATGCCAACCCCATTCAACTGCTTGATCAATTCCTCATCCTTCATTACCGCGGAGAGTTTCTCGGTCAGCTTGTCCCGGATGATCGCAGGCGTCATCGAGGGGGCGAACACTCCGTGCCAAATCTCGACGTTAAAGCCGGGAAACGTCTCGCTTGCGGTGGGAATCGCTGGATATTGGGCAAGGCGTTTGGGGCTGAACGTCGCGATGGCGTGGAGCTGTCCCGAATCGAGATATGACTGAATGGGAGTGATGGTCGAGATCAATAGTCCGATATTGCCCGCCAACAAATCGGTCAGACCGGGGGCGGTGCCTCTATAAGGCACGTGCAAAAGCTCGATACCGGCCTCGCTTTTCAACAGCTCCATCCCGAGATGATGAGGCGTACCGACACCGGGCGTCCCGTAAGAGAGCTTGCGTGGATTGGCCTTTGCGTAAGCGATCAGATCGGACAGAGTTTTGTTGGGCGCCGGGGCCAAAGTTGCGACAACGATCGGCATGACCGTGACCTTGCCGATCGGCGTAAGATCCTTGTTGGCATCGTAAGCCAGGTCCTTGTAGAGGGAGGGATTGATCGTGATGCTGTTGCTGCTCAGAAGCAGCGAATAGCCATCAGGTTCGGCCCTGGCGATTTGGCTGATCCCGATGTTTTCGGCACCCCCCGGCCGGTTATCGACGACGATGGGGACGCCGAGCGCCCCGCCGTATTTGGCTGCGATAAGCCGGGCAAGAGTGTCCATGCCGCCGCCCGCAGCGACCGGTACCGTCAAATGGATGGACCGTGACGGATAGTCCTGCGCCGGCGCGGGCACGTGGCATATGAAGATAGCGGCGATAGCCAGTATCGCCGTCGCGACAGACCTCATGGGCTCACTCCGCCTTTTTTCTTCATCGCACCTTTTCATCATTCTGCATTGGCTGGTGCTTGCGACACATTGAGGTTATCAATCTTCCGAGTGCGCGGCGTCAACCACCGCGACGCAACGAAGTGCGAGCGGTCTCAAGCGACGAGATGATCGGCAGCTACAACTTTTTCACGAACCGACGCCAGCCCGGAAAAAACGCAGATCATGCGCGAATATCCACACCGCCTTGGAAATCTGAGCGCACATTCGCCTCGCGGTGGCCGGCGGCTTCAGAGACCCCGAAGCGCGGCGCTCGGCATTGCGGCGGGCATTCGCCCGGCGCGACGCACCGACCCGAATCGAAGTCCCGGCAAAACTCCTGCCGAGCCCCCCGGGAGGTTATCCAGTTACTGGAAATCGCGGCGTTCGAGGGGGGCCAGGAAGCATGCGGGGCCTTGCCACGCATGCGGAATTTGGCCGACACTGTAAAAGAGTCCAATGACGATTGATTCCGCAACCACCGTCGCAATGCAGCCGATCACGACGACGTCCGAACTGGCCGACGCGTGCCGGCGGATGGCGCGCTTTCCTTTCGTGACGGTGGACACCGAATTCCTGCGCGAGACGACCTATTACCCGCTGCTGTGCGTGGCGCAGATCGCCTCGCCCGACGAGGCCTTGGTGGTCGACGCCCTGGCGCCGGGCATCGACTTGTCGCCGTTCTACGCCTTGATGGCGGACGAGAAGGTCATGAAGGTGTTCCACGCGGCGCGCCAGGACATCGAAATCGTCTGGCACGCCGCCAAGCTCATTCCGCACCCGATCTTCGATACGCAAGTCGCCGCCATGGTGCTCGGCTACGGCGACTCGATCTCCTACGATCAGCTGGTCCAGCGCATCACCGGCGACAGCCTCGACAAATCGCACCGCTTCACCGACTGGACGCGGCGGCCGCTGTCGGACGCGCAACTGCGCTACGCGGTCTCCGACGTGACCCATCTGCGCGACGTCTATCTGGCGCTGGTCGCGGATCTCGAGCGGCGCGATCGCGCCGCCTGGGTGCAGGACGAGATGCGGATTTTGACGTCGCCCAACACCTACCGCATGGAGCCGGACAACGCCTGGCAGCGGCTGAAGACCCGGGTGCGCAAGCCCAAGGAGCTTGCCGTTCTGATCGAAGTCGCGGCCTGGCGCGAGCGCGAGGCGCAGTCGCGCGACGTGCCGCGCTCGCGCGTCCTGAAGGACGAGGTGATCGGCGACATCGCCGTGCAGGCACCCACGACCATCGACAGGCTCAAAAGCCTGCGCTCGTTGCCCAAGGGCTTTGAACGCTCGCGCTGGGGCGAAGCGATCGTCGCCGCGGTGAGCCGCGGGCTCGAGCGCGATCCGAAGACCTTGCCGCTGCAGTCGCGTAGCCAAGCGGCCCCGAACGGCACCGCCATCGTCGAATTGCTCAAAGTGCTGTTGCGCATGGTTTCGGAGAGCCACCACGTCGCCGCCAAAGTGATCGCCACGGTCGACGACCTCGAGCGCATCGCCGGCGACGATGCAGCCGACGTCGCGGCGCTGACCGGCTGGCGCCGCGAACTGTTCGGCGAAAAGGCGCTGGCGCTCAAGCACGGCAAGCTCGCGCTCGCCATCGAGAAGGGCCGCGTCGCTACGATCGAGCGGGAATAGTCCGCTTTGGCTCACAAGCGGGAGCTGCAGGTTTCCCAATCAAACAACGATCAAGCAGGCATGCGAAGGCGCTGCCGCCTTGCCGGTCGTCGCCAAGTCTGCCGCACCGAGCCGAAGACGGGCAGAACTTTCAGTAGGCAACACCGAGAACGAGCAGTTTCACAGGGTAGGAGTAGTCTTGGGAAGATGCGGGAGCGACCGCCGCATAAGCCTGCCGCGACACGCCGTAATCATCCGCGCGCGCAGGATTGACGGCTTGCGCCGACGCGACAACGCCCGAAGCTGCCAACGCTGTGACGGTCAGGATCATCAATCTCGTCATTTTCCACTCCTCAGGGGTCGCCCGAACGCCGTCCGCCTTCTCAACGACGGATCCGGCAAAAGGTTCCTGCGGCCAGACAACCATTCGGGGAGCAAGACACGGTCCGATCTGGCCGCGTTCTCGGCGGGTTACGGCTTCGCCTAATCCGCCAAGAACTACTCACTCACCCCATCAACACCACCGGCTCGCGGCCGATGAGGCGGGCAAGCGTGCGCAAGGGGTTCATGATGCGGTCGCCGGCGAGGGTGGAATATTCGCCGGGCAGGCGTACCGCGAGGCGGCCGTAAATTTAAATCTTAGCTGCGTGCCTTCCCTCTCGTTCCCAACGAAGCAGGGTCCAATAGGCATTAAAATGGGCGCTATTGGCGTGCTCCTTCTCCGCGATCTCACGCAGGATGGGAATGACGCGTTCGGGCATTGATTTTATCAGGTAAGCGCCCGCAAATGCCCCAACCCTCGGGTCGCTGTCGTCGAGAAGCGTGGCGAGCGCTATCCGGTCGGGATCGATTGCGTCCAATGCATTGACGATCTCCAACATGAGATGGACAACCTCGGTCTCGCCGTCCGTATCGCGAAACTCGTCGTGCAGGGTCGAAGCCAGTTTAGCAGAGAATGCGAAACCCCGGACAAGAGATGCCACGCGTTCTGCTTGCGTGACGGCACCAGTATCCTGACGATTGAGCAGCGCCCCGATGGCAGCCAATCCCTCAGCCTTCAGGCGATCGAATTCCTTCGTGATCTGGAAACCTCGAAGCAACGCATTGCCCTGCGCCACGCGGTCATCGGAATGGAGCATCGTGGAAAACCCGCCCCACCATGCGTCCAGTTTTGTTCCTAGCTGCACAATCGATTCATCGATGTCCATCGGGGCCTCAGCCGCAGCGCAGCGCCATCCCAGTTAGGTTGTTTTGCCGTGCTTTCCCTCGAGTTCCCAGCCAAGAAGCGCCCAATGCGCCGTGAAATAAGCACTGTTGCCTTTCTCCTTTTCTTCGATTTCTCGAAGGACGGGTAACACGCGCTCCGGCATCAAATTTACGATCAGTAAGTACGCGCCTGCCGACGCGCGCACCCTGGCGTCGGGGTGGTCGAGAAGTACGGCAAGGATAGCCCGCCCGGAACCGGTCGCATCCAATCTGCTGGCAATTTCGTTCATAAGACGCACGACCTTGGTCTCGCCATCAGTATCCAACAATTCGTCATGCAGGGCGTCCGCTAGTTTAGCGCCGAATTCAAAGCCATTGAGAAGCGATGAGACGAGTTCGCCTTCTGATACGGAATTCGGACGACTGAGCAATGTATTAATGGCAGTCAATCCGTCAGCCTTCACTCGATTAAGCTCCTTCGCTATCTCGAACCCGCGAAGCAGCGTCTTGCCCTGTGCTAATCGGTCCTGCGACCCGAATGTCGAAAGGCTCTTACCGAGCCACTCGTCCAGCTTTTCCCCCAAATGCGAGATGGATGCATCGACATTCATGGCTAACCCTCGTCAACTGCTCACTTCAGGATACCTAGATCTCGCAGAATTCTCAGACCCTCCTCGCGCTGCACTTCGTAGGGCTGAGTTTGCAGCCATTGGTATATATTCATGCCCGTGCCACGCTTTGGTTTCAAGTATTCAGCGTTGACGGCCTCATGCAAGAGCGTCGGCAGGCGAATGATGGTGTCGGTGTTCTGCAGCTGCTCGGGCGGGATATTGTCTGCGTTCTCGCCGCCTTGCGTGACGATGTGATGGTACTGCGAGCCGTCGCCTGCGGGGCCGAACCGTTTGGCCATTAATTCAATGCCAAAACTGTCCTTGAGAAATTCGTCATAACTTGAAAATTCTTCATAGCCGCTCGATGAAACTTGAAGGTCCTCTAAGTTTTGCGGGCCTTTCTCGACAAATGCGATTGCGGCTGTGGCGTCGTTTGCCAATTTCTTGAATTCGGAAATCGCATAAGCGAGGTCGGCTACCGTCGCTACGTCCGCCGCAAATCCGAGAAACGGTATGGCGTTGGCTGCCGTTTCACCGCCCAGGCGCAGGATAGCAAGTGCGCCAATACGCAATGCGCGCCGCATCGCAATGCGCCGAATGCGGTCCTTGGTTTCTACCGTAATTTCCGCTTCGGTCTTCGGACGGAATTTTCCGCCGAGCCCGCCTTCCGTTCCGGCCGGCCAACCGGGGTGCTCCGGATCGTCTGGGCTTGCTTTTTGTACTTTGCGCTGATGCGGATCGGAATTCGAATGCATCGACTTGATGAGAACATCTTCCGCCTTCAAGTCGGCTCGCGCACTCTGGTTGGCTAGATCGGGAATCCGTAAATGGACCGCGGCGATATGCGCCAAGCAGCGATCGTTTGCGTTCAGCGCGGCCGCTACATTCGCGAGACCATGCATGACGCGATCTATATGAAATTCGATCGGATAGGCGCGTCTGAGCAATCGCTCGACCTCGCGCCGATCGCGGACAACAAATTGTTCGTCGCGTCGCTCAACGAGTGGCGTGCGTCCAAGGAGCACTCCGTCGGCCGTAATGGTCAGGCCTAGATTGCTCTCGCTGCTTTCTGTCAAACGCCAGAGGTGATGAATCATATTGACAATGTCTCGCAAACAGAGACGTATGTCAATATTGACGTGACAAATATTTTCTGTCCACGCAAGTCAATGAAATTAAAGGAAAATCAGTGTATCTCAGCGCAAATTGGATAAGCCGATGACCCACGCTCACCCCATCAACACCACTGGCTCCCGCCCGATCAGCCGCGCCAGCGTGCGCAGCCGGCTCATGATGCGGTCGCCGGCGAGCGCGGAATATTCGCCGGGGAGCCGCAGCGCCAGACGGTGGCGCTCGATCGCCAGCGGAGTCTCGGGCAGCACGCCCGGCATCGCGGCGGAAATGACATAAGCGAGCCGCAGCGCCGCGCCGTGCACGCGGGCGCGGTCGAGCATACGGGTCGAGACCAGTTCGCGTAAGCGCGGCGACAGTTCGTCGTCCATCACCAGACCGACGTGGCGGAAGAACACCGACAGCGCCAGATAGGCGCGGCCGGAATGGTCGATCGCCGAAAACGCGCCGTGCGCGATGATATTGAGCGACTGCTCGCCGCGGTAATCGGGGTGCGCGCGCCAGCCGATATCGGCGAGGAGACAGGCGGCGTGGCGCAGGCGGCGCTCCTCGGCGGTTTCGTCGAGCCCGGACGAGGCCATGAAGCGGTCGGTCCAGCCGATCAGTTCCTCGCCATGACGCGGCGAGCGCGAGCGCAAGGTGTTGAGCTGGCTTGCGGCTTCGATCAGCCCGTCCTTCTCCTTGTCCTTCTTCTTGAGCTGCGAATAGAGCAGGCCCTCGCGCACGCCGAGCGCGGAGAATACGACCTTGCGCGGCTTGCCGACCCGCAGGATCTGTTCGAGCACCAGCGCCGCGTAAGGCAACAAGGGCCGCCGCGCATTGTTGACGATTTCGATGTGCGACAAAGTCTCGACGTCGACGCGGTGCACGAGTCTGGCGAACTCAAGCGCTTCGTCGGCGGGAATGGCGTAGCCGTGCATGACGTGCAGCGGATATCCGGTTTGCCACATGTGCAGGCGGGCCAGCGAGCGCCAGGTGCCGCCGACGGCGTAAAAGTCGCGGCCCTCGCAAGCCTTCAGCATCGCCAGGCCGCCGAGCGTATTGCGCACGATCTTCTCGGCTTTCTTCACCGATTTCCCGGTCACGTCGGCAAGCGCCAGTCCGCCGAGCGGACGCGTGAGGCCATGGCGGGCGCGAGTGCCGCGAACATCGACCAGCTCGAGCGAGCCGCCGCCCAGGTCGCCGACGATTCCGTCGGCCCGGTGCAGGCCGGAAATGACGCCGAGCGCGGTGATTTCAGCCTCGCGCGTGCCGGCAAGCACGTCGATGTCGACGCCGATGGTGCGCTCGGCGAGCTTGATGAAGGCCGCGCCGTTCTTGGCGTCGCGGCAGGCCGCCGTGGCGATGGCGAAGGTCCGCTTCACGCCCATCGTCCGGCACAGCGCGCGGAAGCGCTTGAGCGTCGACAAAGCGTGCTGGATCGCGTCGGCGGCCAGGAGCCGCGTCGACTGCACTTCGCGGCCGAGCCCGCACAGTGCCTTTTCGTTGAACAGTTCGGTCGGGCTGCGCGTCAGTCCCTCGTAGACGACGAGCCGCACGGAATTCGAGCCGATGTCGACGACGCCGATCGGCGGACCGTGGTCGAGACGGCCTTGGGCATCGAGTTCGGCCTTGGCGACGATTTTGGCGCGGCTCATCGATCGCAATCAGTCACAGGCATTCAAGGAACACTCATCCAAGGCGCAGTCCGCCCTTTGTTCGTACTTGGCCGCGGATCGCAGGTGTTACGAGGTATCGCGGTAGTCGGCTGCCGGGCCCGGCAGAGCGGCACGAAAATCACCCTACGCGATTCGACGGCAATTCACATTCGCTCCGGGCGATGACGCAAGCGCGGGATCGAATCCTTGGGCGACTTGCCGCGGCCGGACAGGCTCGGATTGGTCATGAAATAAGTGGTGGAATTGAACGCTTCCTCGCCGGCATCGCGCACCACGCGCGACGACGAACCGTCGGCCAACAGGTGCCAGCTCTGTTCGGTGTCCTTCAGATTGGCCACCATGATCTGATCGAGCACCTGCTCATGGACGGTGGGATTGAGGATCGGACACAATACTTCGACGCGACGGTCGAGATTGCGCGGCATCATGTCGGCGGAGGAAATATAGACCGCGGCCTTCGGGTGCGGCAGGCCATGGCCCGAGCCGAAGCAATAGATACGGCCGTGCTCGAGGAAGCGCCCGACGATGGATTTGACGCGAATGTTCTCGGACAGGCCGGGCACGCCAGGCCGCAGGCAGCAAATGCCGCGCACCACGAGATCGATCGGCACGCCGGCGGCGGAGGCGCGATAGAGCGCGTCGATGATGTCGGGATCGACCAGCGAATTCATCTTCATCCAGATCGCCGCCGGACGCCCGGCTTTGGCGTGGGCGATCTCTTCGTCGATGTGGTGGTGAATGCGCTTGCGCAGCGACAACGGCGACACCGCCATGCGCTCGAGCTCGGCCGGCTCGGCATAGCCGGTGACGAAATTGAAGACGCGCGCAACATCGCGCGCGATAAAGGCGTCACAGGTGAAGAACGAAAGGTCGGTATAGATGCGCGCCGTCACCGGATGGTAATTGCCGGTCCCGACATGCACATAGGAGGCGAGCGCCGGGCCTTCGCGCCGCAGCACCAGCGAAAGCTTGGCGTGGGTCTTCAGCTCGATGAATCCGAACACGACCTGCACGCCGGCGCGTTCGAGATCGCGCGCCCAGCGGATATTGGCCTCCTCGTCGAAGCGCGCCTTCAGCTCGACCAGAGCGGTCACCGATTTCCCGGCTTCCGCCGCTTCGGCGAGCGCCTTGATGATCGGCGAGTCGGCCGAGGTGCGATAGAGCGTCTGCTTGATCGCGACCACGTCGGGATCGCGCGCAGCCTGCTGCAGGAAATTCACCACCACGTCGAACGACTCGAAGGGGTGATGGATGATGAGATCCTTCTGCCGGATCGCCGCGAAGCAGTCGCCGCCATGGTCGCGGACGCGGCCGGGATAGCGCGGCGTATAGGGCACGAATTCAAGATCCGGCCGATTGAGATTGGCGATCTGGCCCATCTCGTTGAGCGCCAGCACGCCGTCGACGCTGAACACGCTGTCGTCGGTGGCGCCGAGCGCCTGTTGCACGAAGCGCCGCAGCTCGACCGGCATGGTGGCCTCGATGTCGAGCCTGATCACCGTGCCGCGGCGGCGGCGTTTGAGCGCGGTCTCGAACAAGCGCACCAGGTCTTCCGCCTCTTCCAGGATTTCGACTTCGGAATCGCGGGTGACGCGGAACGCCCCCAGCCCTTTCACCGCGTAACCGGGGAACAGCTTGCCGATAAACAGGCTCGTTGCGCCCTCGATCGAGATCAGCCGCACCTTGCTGCTTTCGCCGGCTTGCGGCAGCCTTACGAAACGTTCGATGCGGTTCGGCACCCGGATCAGCGCGTTCATCGCCTTGCCGTCCTTGCCCCGCGCAAGCTGGAGCGCGATGGTAAAGCCGAGATTGGGAATGAACGGGAACGGATGCGCCGGGTCGACGGCGAGCGGCGTCAAAAGCGGAAAGACGTGGGAGAGGAAATAGTCCTCGAGCCAAGCCTTCTCCGCTTTGGTGACATCGGGACCATCGATCAGAGCGATGCCGGCGCCGGCAAGCGCGGTTCGCAACTCGCGCCATTGCGCCTGCTGATCCTCGACCAGGACCGACACCGCCTCGGCGATCCGCGCCAGCTGTTCGGCGGGGGTCAAGCCCTCCGGGCTCTTGGTGGTGATGCCTTCGCGCAGCTGCGCGCCCAGGCCGGCGACGCGCACCATGAAAAATTCGTCGAGATTGTTGGCGGAGATCGACAGAAATTTGAGCCGCTCCAAGAGCGGGTTTCTGCGATTGGCCGATTCCTCGAGGACGCGCCGGTTGAAATTGAGCCACGACAGTTCACGGTTGATGAAGCGGTCCGGGCTCGACACCAGCTCCGAGGCCGGTTCATGCGGGGCCGATTCGTGCGGCTGCAGTCTCTCGAGCTGCCGCTCGGTCTCGGATTCTCCGGCCGCAACAGCCACTTGGCCGTTCTCGGCCAGGGCGGAGCCATGATCCTCCAGCGCTAGATTTGCCAGTTTTGTCACAATGCGATGACCTGATTTGTCGAAATAAGACGGCAGCGGGCCGCGCCGTCAAGCCTGTTCAGAGCAGGAAATGTGATCGAAATCGAGGCGTCGCCCGCGCCGCTGCTTCAGCCGCCGTCGCGGAACATCTCCGCCGCCAACGGCCGGCTCGGCGGCCGGCCCTGGCGCAGCGCCTCTTTATCCAAGGAAATCACGGCCGCACGCGCCGCCGCGAAGGAGCGCTCGATGCGGCTCGACAGATAGCGCACCACCGCATCGTCGAGCATGAGCTGACGGTCGGCCGCCACTTTCACGATGACGCCGCGCAGCATCGCGTCGTCCGGCGCGTGCAGCGTCACCACCGGCAGCGCGCGCAGCCGCGACGCCACATCCGGAATGCCGACACGCCATAGCGACGGCGCGGTGCGCGCGGTGAAAAGCAGAAAGGCATCTTCTTCGCGAGCGAGATTGATCAGATGGAACAGCGCCCGCTCGTCGCCGATCGCGGTCGAGTCCTCGACTACCAATGCACCGGTGGCGAGCGCTGCCGGAATATCGACTTCGGCAAGCGTATGCGCCGAGACCACGCGCGCCCCCGCCGCCGCCGCCCAGATCGTCGCCAGATGCGTCTTGCCGGACCCCTCCGGTCCGACGAGCGCGATGGCGCGCGCCGGCCAATCCGGCCAGGAGTCGATCAGCGCGAGCGCGTTCGCGTTGCACGGTCCGGACAAGAAGTCCTCGCGGGCATAGCTCTCGGCGTGGTCGAGCGCGAGCGCGAGCTGGCGCGGGCGGGAGGACATGACGGCTAAGCCGGCCGATTTCCGGTGTAGAACGGGGACGCCCAATAGCGGCGGATCGCGAACCGGATCAGCACGCCGGCCGCCGCGGCGAGCGGAACGGCCAACAACAGTCCGACAAACCCGAACAGATAGCCGAACGCGAACAGAGCGAACATCAGCCAAACCGGGTGCAGTCCGACGCTGTGGCCGACGAGGAACGGCGCCAGCACATTGCCCTCGAGGAACTGGCCGAACAGGACGACGCCCGCGACGATGAGAATATGGCTCCAATCGGGAAAGAACTGGGCGAGCGCCACGCCGAGCGAAAGCACGAGCGCGGTCAGCGATCCGACATAGGGGATGAAACTGATCAGCCCGGACACGACGCCGATCAGCAAGCCGAAGCTCAGGCCCGCCGATGTCAAACCGATCGCATAATACGAGCCGAGAATGAGACCCACACCGGACTGGCCGCGCAGATAGGCCGAGATCGTCTTATCGATTTCGTGGCCGAGACTTCGCACCGTCTCGCGTTGCGGCACCGGGATCAACCGATCGAGAGTACTCACCATCCTGTCCCAATCGCAGATCAGGTAGAACGCCACGACCGGGGTGATGATCGCCAGTGAGAAAATCGAAATCAGGGCTTGGCCCCTGGTCCAAAGCGAGCCGAGAAATCCGCTCAGGTAGCCCATGGCCTCTTTCATCAGATCGCCGACCGACTTGTCGGCGCCGACAAAATTGTCGCCGACGATGCTCTTGATCCAGGGGTGGCTCGGATCGCTCACCAGCGATTGCAGCCGTTGCACGTAGCCGGGAGCATTGGCGATGAAGCCGGAAAACTGCTTCGCCAGGACCGGGGCGATGAGCAGCGCCAAGAGCGCAATGCCGAGCACGAAACCGCCGAGAATGATCAGCGCGGCGACCAGCCGGCTCATGCCGCGTTTGCTCAGCCAGCGGGCCAGCGGATCGAGCGCATAGGCGACCGCCATGCCGAGCACGAACGGCAGCAGGATCGGACTCAACAGCCAAAGCAGGCCGGCCACGACGATGAGTGCGGCAAGCCAGAACACGATGTTGCGCTCGAACGGCATTGCCCACCCTTGACGGCGTCCGCGATCAGTGCCCGGCGCCGAACGAGTTCATATGGCGGACCCACTCGGCGAGATAGAAGGCGATCGAGACCAAGGTCAAGACGGCGACCGCCGCCATCGCGAGCTCGTAGGTCAGAACGGCGTCGAAACCGAAGGCCTGTTCGGCCAAGACCAGCGTGGCCAGGAGGATCTGTGCGACCGTATTGGCCTTCGAGACCAACAGCGGCTTGATCGGCATCGGCTTGCCGACAAGCCATGACAGCATGAAGGCGCTGATGATCATGATATCGCGCGAGACGACGAGGATGACGAGGAAGATCGGCAGCGCACCGGAAATGCCGAGCGAGACGTAGATCGACACGATCAGCGCCTTGTCGGCCAAGGGATCGAGGTAGGCGCCGAGTTCGCTCGCCATATGAAAGCGCTTGGCGAGAAAACCGTCGATGGCGTCGCTGATGCCGGCCGCCAGAAACAGCAGAAAAGCGATGCGCATCTCCCCGGAAGTGATCGCCCAGACCACGACCGGCACCAGAAGAATGCGTCCCAAGGTGATAAGATTTGGGATACTCAAACTACGCCCCGGCTTGCAGCACGCCTTCATTGGAACCGGCCGCGGTTCCGCGTGCCGCCCAAGAATCACGCAGTATACCAATCACGCGGCATACCGATTGCGCAATATACCGGGGCAGGCGCGCTTGCGCACCCAGTGATTCCGACGTAGGAGGCGCCAGCTATGCCTTCCCAACCGGGGAGGATCAGCGCAGCGATTTGGTGGATTTCGTGGATGAGGCGCGCTACGCGGCCGCCGGCGTCGATATCGATGCCGGTAACCGCATGGTGGATTTGATCAAGCCGCTGGTGCGCGGGACGGCGCGTGCGGGCGCCGACGCGGAAATCGGCGGCTTCGGCGGCCTGTTCGACTTGAAGGCCGCCGGCTACTCAGACCCGATCCTAGTTGCCGCGACCGACGGTGTGGGCACCAAGGTCAAGATCGCGGTCGAAACCTCCCGCCACGACACGATCGGCATCGACCTCGTCGCCATGTCCGTCAATGACCTCGTGGTGCAAGGCGCGGAGCCGTTGTTCTTCCTCGACTATTTCGCTTGCGGCAAACTCGACCCGACGGTGGGAACCGCGGTGGTGAAAGGCGTGGCGGCGGCCTGCCGGGAAGCCGGATGCGCGCTGATCGGCGGCGAGACGGCGGAAATGCCGGGGGTCTACCAAGGCGGCGACTATGATCTTGCCGGATTTGCCGTCGGCGCGGTCGGGCGCAAGGACGTCTTGCCGCGCGCCGATATCGCGGCAGGCGACCTCGTCGTGGGGCTGGCGGCGAGCGGCGTGCATGCCAACGGCTTTTCCCTCGTTCGCCGCGTGGCGAAAAACGCAGGCTTGACCTGGGACGATCCGGCCCCGTTCGAGCCTTCGCGCAGCCTGGGCGAGGCGCTCTTGACGCCGACGCGTCTCTACGTGCGATCCTGTCTCGCCGCGATCCGCGGAACGCGAGCGGTCAAGGCATTGGCCCACATCACCGGCGGCGGTTTTACCGAGAATATTCCGCGCGTACTGCCACCGGGGCTGGCCGCGGCCGTGGATCTCCACCGCGTGCCGGTGCTGCCGGTATTCAAATGGCTTGCCGCGGCCGGCGCCATCGGCGCGACCGAAATGCTGCGCACGTTCAATTGCGGCATCGGCATGGTCGTCGTGCTGGATCGGGAAGGCGCGGAGGCGGCGATTGCGCATTTTGCCGGCAACGGCGAAACGGTGGTTCGGCTGGGCGAGGTCGCACCGGCCACCGGCGGCGCGCGCGTCGCCTATAGCGGTGCCCTCGATCTGTCCTGGTGAGCCGCATGGCCAAGATCCCGGCCAAGACGCGCGTCGCCGTACTCATCTCCGGCCGCGGCTCGAACATGGCCTCGCTGATCGAGGCGGCCAAGGCTGACGACTATCCCGCCGCGATCGTGCTCGTAGTGTCGAACCGGCCCGACGCTTTGGGGCTAGCCCGCGCGCGCGAGGCCGGCCTCGCGACCGCCGTCATCGATCACAAGCCGTTCGGCGACGACCGCGAAGCGTTCGAACACGTGCTCGATGCGGAACTGACGGCCCATGGCGTCGAGCTGATCTGTCTCGCCGGCTTCATGCGGCTGTTGACGCCGTGGTTCGTCAACCGCTGGAACGGCCGCATGCTCAATATTCATCCGGCGCTGCTGCCGCAATTCAAGGGGCTGCACACCCACCGCCGGGCGCTCGAAGCGAAAGTCGAGCGCCACGGCGCCACCGTCCACTTCGTCGCCGTCGAAATGGATGGAGGCCCCATCGTGTTGCAGGACTCGGTGCCCGTGCTCGAAGGCGACACCGAAGAGACGCTAGCGCGCCGCGTGTTGGAACTGGAACACCGGCTCTATCCGCGAGCCTTGCGGCTCGTCGTCGAAGGCCGGGCGACGTTCGCTCCGGGTGGCGGCGAACGAACCACGCCATGAATTTTTCTTGCGGATTTCTTGGGACTGAAACTTAGGCGCCAAACAAAACCCCCGGCTGTCAGACCGGGGGCTACGGTAGACTGACCCTTGGCGGAATTGCCTCACGCAACTTTCAGATTTTCGGCCGAGGTCCTGCCGCGATTGGTGACGAGTTCGAACTCTACCGACTGCCCCTCGTTGAGCGTGCCCAGACCGGCGCGTTCGACCGCGGAAATGTGAACGAACACGTCCTTGTCGCCGGTCGACGGCTTGATGAACCCGTAGCCTTTCGTCGGATTGAACCACTTGACGGTGCCCTTCTGCATCGCCTGTCTCCTAAATCTTTGTAGATGTCAGCGAAGACGCGGGCACGGCATTGCCGCCGCGGGCCATGCTGCGCCGAGCGCCACAAGACAGATTTTGGGAGAGGTCCGAAGCGGGGAAGTCCAAGGCGATTGTGTCGGCAAGGCAGCACCAGCCGGATGACCAAAATCCGATTGCCGAGCAACGAAGCCTCGAAAATACGGCGCAAACATGGCTAGGTTTCGTCGGCGGCCGCGGCCGATCGCGCCCTGTCGCCGTGCAATGATCGCCACAGCCCGCCCGCGCCCAGCGCGAGCAACGCGCCCGCCCCGGCGGCGGCGAACTCGATGCGCTGCGCCAATTGCTCGCCCACGGTCGCGGTCAAATGCGCCGCCACTGCCGGATCGGTGGCAATGACCTCGCCGGCGATCCAACCAAGAAGCGCCGCGCCGGCCCAGACGAAGATCGGAAAGCGGTCGATCAACGCCATGATCAGAGCCGCACCAGCCATGATCAGCGGTATCGAGACTATGATACCGATTGCGAGCAACAAGAGATTGCCCTGCGCGATTGCGGCGATGGCGATGATATTGTCGAGGCTCATGACGATATCGGCGACGGCAATGATCATGATGGCACGCCAGAAATGGGCAGCCGCCTTGATTTCATCCCTATGAGCATCCTCGGGCACAAGCAGCCTGGCTGCGATCAACACCAGCGCGACGCCGCCAACGAGCTTGAGGTAAGGCAGCAGCAGCAGCCTGGCGATGACGCCGATGAAGACGATGCGCAGGACGACGGCCACGCCGGCGCCGACGACGATGCCCCAACGGCGGTGCTGCGGCGGCAGTTCGCGGCAGGCCATCGCTATCACGACGGCATTGTCGCCGGACAAAAGCATGTCGGCGACAATGATCTGCAGTACGGCGAGCCAGAATGCCGCGTGGCCTATCTGATCGATGCCGGCGTCGATCCAAACCCGCCACGGCGCGGGATCAAGATATTGCGCAAGCAAAGCCACCCGGCACGGCCTTAGCCGACGATCTCATTGCCGGCGAAGAACTGCGCGATTTCCTTCTCCGCGGTCGCGGCGGCATCCGAACCGTGCACGGAATTTTCGCCGATCGACTTCGCGTGCACCTTGCGGATCGTATTCGGCGCGGCTTTGGCGGGATCGGTGGCGCCCATCAAGTCGCGATAGGCGGCAACGGCATTCTCGCCTTCCAGCACCTGCACCACGACCGGGCCCGATGTCATGAACTCGACGAGTTCGCCGAAAAACGGCCGCTCGCGATGGACCGCGTAGAAAGTCTCCGCCTCCGCGCGGCTCATCCGCATGCGCTTCTGCGCCACGATGCGCAGGCCGGCTTTTTCGATCATCGCATTGATGGCGCCCGTCAGGTTGCGGGCAGTGGCATCCGGCTTGATGATCGAAAACGTACGCTCGATCGTCATCAACTCGTCCTTTAAAATTGCAGGCTTTGGGATTTGCGAACGCGGCGCGACGCCGCGCCGGCTTATAGCCCTCGCTCACGATCCCGGCAAGCGCGCGTGAAATACATGAACGCGTCGTGAACGAGCCCGTGATCTCGCCTTCAACTTGATAAATCCGCGATAAATTCCAGCCTCAGCGGCCGTTCAGGCACAAGCATTCAAGATCGCGGCATGAACCGGAAGGCCGATCGGCCTGACTAATGCACATCAGGTTCGAAAACGAAAACCGAGGAGATCACACATGCTGCGCAAGACGATCCTGGCTGTCGCCACCTGCGTCACGCTCGGCGCGACCGCGCTCGCCCCCACCACCGCATCCGCCTGGCATGGCGGCTGGCATGGCGGCTGGCACCCCGGCTGGGGCCCAGGCATCCATGTCATCGCCGGCCCGGCTTACGGCGGCTGCATGGTTCGGCGCTGGGTTTACACGCCCTATGGTCCGGCGCTGCGCTGGGTCAACCGTTGCTATTGATCTGATCCGACCGCCCGATCCGGCGGCCCCGGTTAGATTACTGGCCGGGGCCGATCGGGGGCGGCCGATTTCGAGCGAGCAAACGACCGATCAGGTCTGATCGTTTTTCTTTTGCGGCTTGGGCGACTTCTCGGCCTTCTTCTTCGCAGGCTGCTCCGGCGCCGCCGAGGCCGGCTGCGCGACGCGATCCATCTGCATCAGTGCCCCGTGTTCGAAGTGATAAACGCCCGGTCGCGGGCCGCCCATGACACTCAAAACGGCAGTGCGGTCGCCATTGGGATTGCGGCCGATTTCGACGCTGTTGGGTTGGCCGGCCCGGAACACCACGTCGCACTCGCTCATGCCGAGCGCGATGCCGCCACCCAGCAGCGAGGCCGGCGCGGGCGGCGGACTTGCGGCCTGAACGCCGGGTGCCGGCTGGGTCTGCGGCACGGCCGGCGCCGGACAGGCGCCTTTGCTGTCGACCAGATCGTTCGCGGTAATCGGGCGCTGATGCTGTTTCGTCTCCGCGAGTTCGGAGAAGGTGTAGCCGCCGGCATTGCGGCCGCTCAGGTCGAGCGGCTTGGCAAACCAGGCCTGCTGGCTGTCGATATCGATATTGGCGCAGCCGGTCAGCGCAGCGCTCAATGCCAGCGCCACAAACACGCCGGGTCCATTCGATCGAAGCTGCACGCTCGTCCCCTAAACCGTGCCGGCGCCAATGAATGCGCCGGTTTGTGTTGCGATCATGGCAGAACGCCACAGCCTATAATAGCCAATGGCGGCGCCCGTCGGGGCGCATCAGAGCCCAATGAACGAACGTGGTAAAGAGAGAAAATCAACGAAAAAACGATAGCTTGGCATGGTCGGCAGCACCTGCGGCCGGTTCCGGGAAATGTGATGGCCATCACGGACTCTGGAATGCCAGGGCGCCATATTTACCGGTGAGGTCGCCGCCCATGGCCGCAGCGCCGTCGCCGCACGGCGCGAATCGCGTAAGGAGTGTTCATGCAATTGCAATTCGTCGGCTGCGGCGATGCGTTCGGTTCCGGCGGACGATTCAACACCTGTTTTCATCTGGTCGGGCAAGGCATCGACGCGCTGATCGACTGCGGCGCGACATCGCTTGTCGCGATGAACAGGCTCGCGATCGACCGCAACGCCATCGACATCATCATGGTCTCGCATTTCCATGCCGATCACATCGGCGGGCTGCCGTTCTTCATGCTGGAATCGAACTACGTGCTCAAACGCGAGCGCCCTCTCACCGTGGCCGGCCCGCCAGGCCTCAAATCGCGCTTTGCGGAGCTGATGGAGGCCGCCTTTCCCGGCACCAGGACGCTGGAGTTTTCCTTCCCCCTGACGCTGCGGGAGCTTGAGATCGGCAAGCGCAACGAGATCGGAACCCTGGGCGTCACGCCCTTCCCTGTCGTGCATGACGAGCGCGCCGGGCCTTGCCTCGGCTTGCGTATCGAGGCCGAAGGCAAGGTCGTCGCGTTTTCCGGCGACACCGAATGGACCGACAGTTTGATCGATGTCGGCCGCGCGGCCGACCTGTTCATCTGCGAGGCCTATACCCGCGACAAACCGATCAGGACGCACATGGCGCTGAGCGTCTTGGAGCGGCATCTCGGCAAGATCGGCCCGAAGCGACTCGTGCTGACCCATATGAGCGCCGACATGCTGGCGCGCCGCGCCGAACTGCCGTTCGAGACCGCCGAGGACGGAATGGTGGTCGAGATCTGATGCGCGCTCGAAAGGAGCGCCGATAGCCAAGTCGGCGATGCATCACTTCGGCGGCGCCGGATTGTCCCGACGCTGGTTCCTATCCGCCGAGCGCCGCTTCGATCGCCGCCAGCGCGGCATCGGCTTTGGCGCCGTCGGGGCCGCCGGCTTGCGCCATGTCCGGCCGTCCGCCGCCACCCTTGCCGCCCAGCGCTTCGGCGGCCTTGCGGACGAGGTCGACGGCGTTGAAGCGCGCGACGAGATCGTTGGTGACGCCGACGACCACGCCGGCTTTGCCGTCGCCGGTGACGCCGACGATGGCGACGATGCCGGAGCCGACCTGTTTCTTGCCCTCGTCGGCGAGGCTGCGCAGGTCCTTGAGGTCGATGCCTTCCACCGCGCGCGCCATCAATTTCACGTCGCCCACGGTGCGGACGCCGTCGGCGCCGTCGCCCTTGCCGCCGCCGGCCATGCCGCCCGACATGCCTCCCGACATGGCGAGCTTCTTTTTGAGATCGGACAATTCGCGCTCGAGTTTCTTGCGCTCGTCGAGCACCGCGGCGGCGCGCGCCGTGGCCTCGCCGAGTGGCACCCTTAATTCGCCTGCGATGGCGCGAAGATCGCTCTTGGATTTGTTGAGTTCGTGGCGCGCCGCGACACCGGTCAAAGCCTCGATGCGGCGAACGCCGGCGGCAACGCCGCTGTCGCCGACCACCGAGATGATGCCGATATCTCCGGTGCGCTTGACATGGGTGCCGCCGCACAATTCGACCGACCAGCCCATGGTATTGCCGCCGCCCGATGTCGAAGGATGCCGGCCCATGGCGACGACCCGCACCTCGTCGCCGTATTTCTCGCCGAACAAGGCGCGCGCGCCCGACGCGATGGCGTCGTCGCGGCTGAGCAGACGCGTGATCACCGGCGCATTTTGCAGCACGATGTCGTTGGCGATGTCTTCGACGCGCTCGATCTCCTCGCCGCTCATCGGCTTCGGATGCGAGAAATCGAAGCGCAGCCGGTCGGGAGCGACCAGCGAACCTTTCTGCGCGACATGATCGCCCAGAACCTGCCGCAACGCTTCGTGAAGAAGATGCGTCGCGGAATGGTTTTTCCGGATCGCGCCGCGGCGTCGATGGTCGACGTCAAGCGCGAGCGCAGTGCCCGCCTTCAGCGTGCCCTCCTCGACCGTGCCGATATGCGCGAAGACGTCGCCGGCATATTTTTGCGTGTCGGTGACGCGGAAGCGCACCCCGTCCGCCGTCAAGAGGCCGGTATCGCCGACTTGGCCGCCGGACTCGCCGTAGAACGGCGTTTGATTGAGGACGACGGCGCCGCTGTCGCCTTTGTCGAGCGCCGCGACTTCCTTGCCGTCGTGCACGAGCGCCGCGACGACGGCTTCGGCACTTTCGGTTTCGTAGCCGAGGAACTCCGTGCCGCCGAGTTTTTCGCGCAAGCTGAACCACACCGCCTCGTCGGCCGCCTCGCCCGAACCCGCCCAGGAGGCGCGCGCCTTCTTGCGCTGTTCCTCCATGGCGTCGGTGAAGGCCGCGAGATCGACGCCGATGCCGCGCGGCCGCAGCGCGTCCTGGGTCAGATCGAGCGGAAAGCCATAGGTGTCGTAGAGCGTAAAGGCCGTCACGCCGTCGAACATGTCGCCCTTCTTGAGCGACTTCGACGCCTCGTCGAGGATAGCAAGCCCGCGATCGAGCGTGCGGCGGAAACGCACTTCCTCGAGCTTCAATGTCTCGGCGATGAGCGCGTCGGCGCGCTGCAATTCCGGATAGGCCTGGCCCATCTCACGTACCAGGACCGGCACCAGCCGCCACATCAGCGGGTCCCTGGCGCCGAGCAATTCGGCGTGGCGCATGGCGCGGCGCATGATGCGGCGGAGCACATAGCCGCGGCCCTCGTTCGACGGCAGCACG
>Ga0181524_10001551_pt1 | contig 26023 bp, 15 predicted proteins | sample PEATcosm2014_Bin_34_FD_119761 | JGI IMG/M metagenome (GOLD analysis project Ga0181524, IMG submission 119761) | Peatland microbial communities from MTU Mesocosm Facility, Houghton, MI, USA - PEATcosm2014_Bin05_60_metaG | ecosystem: Environmental > Terrestrial > Soil > Wetlands > Peat | place... | reverse complement strand
TTCGCCAACACCATCGGGCCGGCCTTCTTTACGCGCGCCGACTACGCCATTGGCGGCGCGGACGGTGAACTCGGCCGCGGTATGCAGTGGCAGGGCCTGTCGTTGTGGGTCACGTTGCGGCACCCCACCAGTCGTCACGTCCCTTCCACGTGGATGCCAACGCAGCCGGGCGTCCTTTACTTTACCAAGGCGCTTGCAGGGCCTTTGGTCGCGGAGGTCAACTGATGCCTTCAGAGCAACGAGTCCCTCGCCTACTGGTGGCTATGGCTCACCCCGACGACGCTGAGATGGTAGCGGGGGGAACTCTATTTCATCTGAAAGAACTAGGCTGGGAGTTGGGGATCCTCACCATGACGGCGGGGGATTGTGGCTCGGCCACAACCCCGCGGGATGAGATCGCGCGGATTCGCTACGCCGAAGCGCAAGCCGCGGCGGACTTCCTGGGTGCAACCTACCAGTGCGCCGGTTTCCTGGACGTTGACATATTTTGCAACGCCGAAAACCACCGCCGGGTCGTTGACTGCCTGCGACGATTTGACCCCGACGTAGTGATCACTCATTCACCGGTTGATTACATGCTGGACCACGAAGAAACCTCCCGCCTGGCCCGGGGAGCAACCTTTGCCATCGCTATGCCGAACTACGACACCCGGCAGAATCCGCCGGCCAAGCTCGGCCGCGCCACACCAGCCCTTTACTACGCGGATGCCACCGAGGGGTTGGATCATTTGGGAAAACGGATCCATCCCCACTTTTATGTGGACATCAGCAAACAGCTTTTGAACAAACGCGAGATGCTGGCTCGCCACGCCTCGCAACGGGAATGGCTGCGTTCCCATCATGGGCTGGACGAGTATTTGGATAGGATGACAGCGTGGGCGGAGGGTTATGGTCGCGAATGTGGGTTTGACTATGCGGAAGGTTTTCGTCAGCACCTCGGGCATGCCTACCCGCGCGCGCCCATTTTGCAGGAAGCGCTGGCAAGTTATGTTCGCGTACGAAAACCCGACGAGATAGCCTAAAACCCTGGGTGACTCGCTTGCCGCTTGTCCCCCTCTGTGCTGGCGGTGCTGAGAGAAGCCTACTTCATTCTCACGGCTGGCTGCCACGCCGGCCTTGGCGTGCGAATCGGATCCAATCCTGTCGACGCGCCAGATCCACTTCTTGAAAAGGAGCGACGATATGGTCTCGCACTTAGTCCGACGGCGAGAATTTCTTGAGTTGTTTGCCGTGAGTATGTTGCCTGCCGCGTGGATTCCAAGAGAGGGCAAGCCGGCTGACAGGCGGAGTGGCGCTAATCACGGAAGCTTTTTCTTCACCTCACAAGGCAAGACCGGGCTGATGAAAACCGACGGAACGGGATTGCGCTACTTGAACTTTGACGTTCCCAACCAAGCTTCGGTGCAGCCCGGCGAGTTCTTCTCCGATGGCCGGCGGGTGATCCTCCTGAGCTTGGAAAAAGTCAATCCCAACGGCAGACCGTTCAGCGAGTACTACCATAAGACCCCCACTCACATTTGGATTTACGACCTCGATAACGGGTCTTTTACTGAGATTCTAAAAGAGCAGAGAATAGCCCCTTTTTACGCGCCGTGCGTAATTCTACCGGGCGAGCAGCGGATGATTGTTCAGGTCGTCTTGCTCAACGGCCAGGCATGTTTCTTCAGTATGGACCTGGACGGCACTCATCAGAAGCAGATCACGCGGCCTGAGGAGGGCTTCCCCTATGGCCTTAGCGTGAGCCCCGACGGTAAGCGTATCGCGTTCCATAGTGCTGGCAAGCCAACTTACCGGGTCTTTTGCTCCAACGTCGATGGCTCCGGGCGCGTGTTGGTGGCCGGTAATCCAGATCATTTGTACTTCGGAACGAGCTGGTCTCCCGAGGGGAACTGGATACTCTACCAAGACTGCACTTACAAGACAGACCCCGGCCACCAATGGTCGGATATCTGCGTAGGGAAGCCCGATGGCTCTGAAAATCGAGTGCTGACAAAGGGGCAAAGCCAATGGTTTGCGACTTCGTACGGAAATGAAAAGCACCATGGCGACGGTTCGAACGTGCCCCAATGGTGTCCCGACGGACGCATTCTTTACACGCGCAAACTGCCCGGCTCGCAATCAGCGTGGCAATACCAGTCCCAGCGCCCTGATACCGACCACTTCAACCGGGATTTCAAGCCTGAGGAAGCCCGTGGCGGGACCGAGATCTGCCTTTTGAATCCGAAGGATGGCTCGGTCACGCGGCTCACTCACAACGATCCACCTCAATGGGACTTTCGAGCCACATGCTCACCGGATGGGGAACGGATTCTCTTCTGCCGAGCTAAGAACGGCGAATTTCCAGCGATCTGGGTGATGGATGCCGACGGCAAGAATCAGCGACTGCTTACCCGTGGCTTGGACGACCAAGGGGCGGACTTTCCCCGCTGGCTGCCGAAATAACTTATCGCCGTGAACTCAGCGCTGGTGAGCTGTGACATCCAATTCTTGACAATGGTGGCGGGGCCCTGCCTGGTTGTAGGGGTACGGCTTGCCGTACCCTCTTGGTTCGGTCGCGCGATAAAAATGAAGAGGGTACGGCAAGCCGTACCCCTACAACCAGGGCGGAAGAGCCGCTGGCCAATTGTCAAAAGTTAGGTGTTACGCGACACTAGCGAGATGCGGCGCCGACGGCTCGATCGATTAGCGCCTGATAATACGCTGCGGCGATCGGCTCGTACGTGACCCGGTCAGTAGCCTTCAACTGGGAAACGACCAGCGAGCCCTTGCCCACACGCAGTTCGGCCGAGACCGGCATGATCTTGCGCTGGGGGTTGGGGTCTCCCGGTCGTGCCGGCTCGGCGGTCTGGAGGATAGTAATGAGGCTGGGGCCCTCAAGATAGCTGGTGGCCACGTATTCGATGTAGTCCTTCTCGGCGTCATACCAATACGAGAAGTCAAAGGGCTGAAAGGCGGCAACCAACGCATGGCCCGTCTTGCGGGAGACGAATTCTCGGCCGATCATCCCCTTGATCGCGACATCGGCCTTCCCAAAATGCCAGACGGTACCGGGCGCCTGCTCGAGGAAAACAGCGGTGCCGCCGTGCTCGGCAAAGCGCAGCAGGCCGTTCCCGACCATCTCGTAGGCATCGACGCTGTCCACGAAGGCCATCGGGGCGCGCTCCAGGCCCGGGGAAAACAGGTGCGGTTGCAGGCCCAGCGCCTCGGCCAGTTTCCAGGCGCGGCCGTTGGGCTGGCCGACGATCCCGGCCTCCACCCCGCCGTTTTTCGCCTTACCGAGTGCCGGGAAAATCTCGACTTCAGTCTCGCTGTCGTGAATCAAATGGCCAGAAGGATCCTTAAGCCCGAGGCGGATGGTCAGCCGCTCCCGGTGCGTGACCTCCGAAGCTTGGAAATGGAAGAAACCCTGGAAGGCCGCGCCCCAGGACGGGATGGAAGCAGGTCCGGACTGGGCGAAGATGCGGTTGCCCTGCCGGCGGACCTCCCAGAGCAGCTCGCCGCGCGGGAACTCGGCGCGGCGGTCATTCAATACCCAGAACTCAAGCGCGAGTTTCTCCCCGGCATAGTAGCGGAGACGGTCAGTGCGGATATCAACCATGAGGGGCGTGAGAGATTCGCGGAATTCAAAATAGGCCGGCTTAGGGTGGCGGTCCACATCGACTAGAGACTTCTGCCAACCGTCAGGCCAGGCATCGATTAACAGGTGCACCGCCGTGGAGACCATGCGATCCGACTGCCGGCGGAAGGCTCGGGTCATGGTACCAATACCCCAGGCCTGGTGGGCTTGGCTGGCAGCAATCCATTCACGCATGGTGTGCTGAGTGTCGAACCAGCTCCCGTGCATGGTCCAGGTCTGCGCGAATGGGATCTTGTCCGGGTTCCAACGGTCGTCGAGCGAGGCCGGCAGCCAGTCCTTTGGATAGTGCTTGAACATTGTCTCGGCGTCCTCGAGGCCTTCGATGCCGTACTCGCCGCTGCCGTGTTTCCATCCCTCCTTGCTGGCCACCCAGTAGCCGCGCATAAACTTGCCGATGGGAAGAGCGTGGGAACCGTACCAAGCGCAGTAGATATGGTTGTCAGGGAGGCCCGGCTCGGGGGGGTCGTAATCGCCGTCCACAGGTTTGATGACGCGGTCGGGGTTGTAGACGTGGACGACCGACGAAGCGGCCTCGAAAAACAGTTCCAGCTCAGGGCGGGTGAGGTAGCGGTGCGCCACTTGGCTGCGCTCCGCCGAAGAGGGTTCGTTAATGTAACTGATCATGATGTTCGAGGGGTGATTGCGAACCAGCTTCTCCATCTCACCGGCCTCGCGAATAGCTTCCTCAAGTTGGGGCCGGCGGAGTTGCCCGAACAGCGGCAGATCGGTCTGCACCATCATGCCCAGGCGGTCACACATATCGTAAAGCTCGGGCTGCTCGGGGCTTTGCGTCAGGCGGAAGAAGTTCATGTGGGCGAGCTTGGCAATGAGGATGTCCTCGATCAACTGCTGCTCGTCGCCTTTCATCACAGGCACTTCGAAGTTGCCCATGGTGTTGGCGCCGCGCAGGATGATCGGCTCGCCGTTGAGGTACAGGGCGCCCTTCACGGCTGAAGTGTCGTCCATGCGGAACTCGCGCATGCCGAAATGGTCTTCGGCAACATCGAGAGGTCCGCCGTCCTTGGGACGGAGCGTGGCGCGGATGGTGTAGAGATAGGGACTTTCGGGCTCCCAGGCGCGGAAGTCTCCGAGGCGCACGTCGACACGGTACTCGCTGGCGCCGGGGCCGGCAGGCGCGGCCTTAACCGGAATGCTTTCGAGGGCGGGACCATGGAAGTTCTTGGGGTAGATGGAGAGCGAGAGATCGATGTCGCGATTCGCATTGTCCCGCTGGTCGACTTCGACGCGCACCTCGACAGTTTTCCGCTTCAGGTCGGGCCGCACAAAGAAGCCGGTGACGGCGAGCTTGGGACGGCCCTCGAGATAAACTTTCTGCCAGATGCCGGCTCCGGGCGGGCAGCTATGCCAACCGAGAACGGGATCGTCCCAGCCCGGCCCTACGTCTGCATAGATTTTGTCGCCATCCACTGCGCCTCTGGACCAGGAACCGGCGCCGGTCATGATCGCCTCATTCTGGATGCGAACCACGAGGACGTTTTCGGCGTCGCGGCGGAGGTATGGAGTAATATCGGCCTCGAAGGGCGCAAAATAGCCCTCGTGTGTGGCGACCATTCGGCCGTTGATATAAACTTGACACTTGTAGTCGACTGCGGCAAAGTGCAGCACGATGGCCTGCTGCTCCCACATGCCGGCTGGGATGTCGAGCACCTTGCGGTAAAAGCCCGCCCACCCGCCGAGGGGGCCACGGTAATCAGGGATGCGCACGCTTTGCCAGACTCCTTCGCCGCGCCAGACGCGGGAAAAGTCGCGCCGGTCCTCGGCCTCTTCCATACGGAACTGGAATGCGTTCAGCTCGACGCGAGCGCGCGTGACGGGTGCGGCCGGCGTGTAGTCAGCGAGGAACGGCCCGTACTGCTTCCGCAGCTCGCCCAAGGCGGCCTGAAATTCCTCGCGGGTGCGCATGAGGCGCCGCTGCGGAAAATCCACCGAAGGGTTGCTGCGCGCGGCCTCCAGCTCGATAGCGGGCAGGACCGGAGGCAGGTTCTCCACCAGGGAGGGGCGCGGCGGAGGCGGCGGTTGGAGGGCGATTGCGGCGAACCGGTCGATTTGTTCGCGCGCGCTTGTAGCGGGCTTCTGCTGCCCAACCGCGGCAGAAGCACCGGCCAGCAGCAGGGATGCGATGAACCAGGCGGGAACTCTTCTCACGAGTTTGCCATTCCGACGATAGAGATGAGTATGCCATTCCGACATAGATATAACCAAAGAGGCTCGATGGGCGAGGGTCACGCGGGCGCTCGAGCTCGAGTACTCGACAATGACCTGATAAGCCTCCACCGGGCGAACGAGTATAACACGTGAGCAAAGTGGAGGCTCAACCGGCTTTTACCGGCATATGTTGACGCGCTCCTTGCGCGCTTAAATTCTTTAAGGAGGTTGTGACTGTGAACTACTTCGGAAAAGCTCACGTCCTCGCCCTGTCCTTCACCGTGTTCGCGATTCTCTCTCCCTGCGAGCTTGCTCTCGCACAGCAGCAAAAGGACATGCACACGGTTGCCGATGAAGCGAAAATTGCTTTCACTGAAGTTCCTTTCATGTTGGGCCACACCTCCAACACCTGTGAGCGGGCCATGACCTTGAGGGGCCCCCTCGAGTTCAAGCCTCAAATCTTGCATACGGGGGGGACACATTACGGGACTCAGTTTGTCAAATGGCTCAGAGATGGCCACACGGCGATCGTAAGCCGAATCGCACTGGCCCCGGGGTCGTGCCCAAACGTGAGTGACTGCGCGTGCGAACCGGAGCTTTCCCATGTCCACATAGTCCCATTTGTTGTGGACATGCGAACCAGGGATGTGGTGCTCAAACTCACGCAAAGTTTCCCCAATAGCGACAACCTATATGCTGACGCGGGGCCGGTATATCCTGACAACACCTCCACAAATGTGGCGGGATATCTGGTCGGTATTCATGATGTTCACGAGAATAGTACTCAAATGTACAGGCTCAATGCCGACGGTTCCAATCCCCAGCCCGTTCCCATACCGCAAGCTGCAAAAGCGCATGGATGCCAATTGTCACCGAAGGGGCGCCAACTGGTATGCGAGGTTCCCGCAGTCAGTCCTGGCCCAAATTATGTGCGTTTCTGTCTAACCGACCTCAGCGGCTCGCCATGTACATTCATTCAAAAGGACAACGAACGGATTATCTTGGGATACGCCGTCTGGTCACCCGACGGCAGTGGTTTTGTTTACTATTCCGAGGACGATGGACGAGCGCAGTTGATGTACTACAGGCTCGGCGGGACACCTGTCGCGTTGGGTCCGCAGTGGACGGACACCTCGAAGTGGACTCCAAGCTTCGCTTGCGACGATTACAGATTTTCCAGACCCTTCTCTTGCAGGTTCTACGGGGGTATGGGCAGTAATATCGGAAGTGACGTGCCCGCTTGGTCGAAAAACGGAGACTACGTTTACTTCTCTACCGTAAATCTTGCCGAAGAGGCACCATTTCACAGATACCTGGCTAGAATCCCGATACGCCATGCGGACAGAATCGAGATTCTAACTCCGAAATTCGACGGCGAGCCGGGACACCCAGCAGTGTCACCCGACGGAAGCTCGGCGATATTTACCTCTCCAGCCTCGCCCTTCGATCCGAGAACAGAGGTATTTCGGGTCAACGTAAAAGAAAAGAAGCCGGCACGTTTGACTCATTTGCCTGCGTCTTCGCAAGCCTACGCTCTCCACTGGTGGGAGTAGGTGGTATTCCCTCTTGAAGGGCGCACAATTCCGTTGCGTCTTCGATGCAATTCGCTTCCTCAGTGGGTCGCTCCTATGCTCTGCTCGATATAGATCAAGTCGCTGCTGTACTTGCGCGGAAGGTCTACTTTGAGCCCGCTGCTCATCAAATTGTTTCCGGCGCGTATTTCTTCCGGGACTGAGCCATCCTCCGAGCGGATGCGATATTGCGCCTCGGGCGTCAATCCCTTCAGCCGGATAGGTTGAGTGGTTTGGTCGTTATTCGGCCGGAAGATATAGAGCGTTCCTCGCTTGAGGCTGGGACTCCAATAGAACATTCCATCCCAATGGAGATCATCCGGCCTCGGGAGGATGTGATGAACCTCAACATCCTTGAGCATCGGCCGAATCCAGGACTTGTAGATTTCAGTCGCGCGCTGGGCGGCGGTGATTTCCTCCGGCGACCAGTTGGCGGTGTGGGTCGGATCGATCTGCCAGGCGCTCATCATCGCGCAGCGCCAAAAGAAAGGACGCGGCTGGTCAGCCTCTTTGTTGTAGAAGTTCTCATACGTGTAGGCCATCAAGACTGCGGGCGGAAAGGCGAACGTCGAATCATAAATACTCTGCCGGTCAGGAAGAGCAGAAAGGGTATCGGTGGTTACAATGTAGTGCACGCGTTTGATATATCCGAAGTCCTTAATGTGTCCGCCCCCGGAGCAGCCCTCGAGGATGAGGTTCGGATGTCGTTGCTTCAGGGCTTCCATAGCGTGGTAGTAGCCTAAGGTTGACCAGTAACTCACGTCGACTCCGTAGTGGTGCCGGTGGTTGGTTTGGACACACTGGGTTACGATGGGGGTGTAATCATGCTTCAGGTAGTCGAGGCGATATTCGCCAACAATTCTTTCCAACTCATGCTCGGCCCAGTCTCTGGCCGGATTAAATCCCAGATCGATCAGGGTGCCCCAATTGATGTCACTCGGTTTCCAATCCGGCGCCATCTTTTCTGTAGCCCAGTCTGGGTGCCGAAAAATGTTTAATGCTCCTGGATATTGGGAGTCTCCACCCTGCGTCCAGGCAACCCAGAGGCCCAGTTTCATTCCGCTCTGGTGTGTGTACTCCTCGATCGGTCCCTCACCGCGAGGGAATCTCGCCGGGTCCCAGCGCCAGTCCCCACTCTGACGGAACCACATCGCGTCGGGTACGAAGGTTTCAAAACCCAGCAGCTTGCAAAATGCTGCGCTGCTCATCACCTCCGGCTCACGCGCCTTATTGCCCCCAACGTCAAGATAGAGATTGTAGGCTAACGTTGGGTAGGGTTGATCCCGAGGGAGGGGCGGCAAAAGTTTTTCAAGAATGAAACGGTGCAGGGTGTAGCTGCCATCATCGATCTCTCCTTTGTAGCAGCCGACAAAGGCCGGAGGCGCGAGAAAGGTTGCGCCCGCGGCGATATCAGTCTTGAAATCAGGCGCCAGGCCAAGACGCAACGCGAACCGTGTGGGGTCCACGGAAATGGTCTTGGCGTGAATGCCTCCGAGGCCCGAAAACTCCCAACCCACATAGAGTCCTTCCTCCTGGCCGACTTGCACTGCCATCCAGGGAACAGGACTTGACCCATCGGTGGGGTCACTCAGCAAAACCTGGTTGAAGTCGGAGCCGAGATCAACAGTGAAAGTTCCTCCCTCGTGGCTGGCATTGCCGCCGCCTCGGTTGATCCACCATGCTTGCGCAGATTGTTTCGAGGGGACCACCAGATTCGCAAAATCGAAGCTCGCCTGTTCAAGCACCGTTATGGTGTGTCCCGACTCATTCGTCATTGTCAACCAGTGTTCTGCCGGACCGTGTCCTGGTCTAGCCCGCCACACCGATTCAAGGCTCAGCTTCGGGTTGGAGTTGCTGTAATGAAGGTTCAACTGCTCGCCGTTACTGTCAAGGTCTGCACCCTCAAATTTCCAGTCGAGGCCCTTCGCTACGCCGTCGACTTCGACTGTCTTCATCAGCGATTCTTTGAGGGGAGACGTCAGCCAATTGTGGCGCGTGGCGGTTGACCTTAAGGCTTCCAACACCGGCCAGCCGCCCTGTCGAGACAAGACAATCTCGGTGTCATCCGTAGCGAGTCTCCAGGAATTGGGGGCGTTCTGGCGCTCGGAGCCTGTGGCCGCAAGGGCGGCGCTGGCTAGCCAGAGCGCCAGCATAACGGCGAGCCAAGCGCCTCCGCCGGAAGGAAGTACAGGCCCTGTCATCGCTGTTGGTTTCGGCTGCTGAGATGGCATCGTCGTCTCCCCCCTTGAACATCAGCCTTGCTCGCCCGAGCCCAGACCGCCAGTCGGGTGCTGTCCTAATTTGAACGTAGCGCCGCCATCTTGGCGGCTCAATGCCGGCTGGAAGCCGGCGCTACATATGAAATTAGGACAGCACCGCCAGTCGACACCGCTTGACTACGCGAGGAGGTTGTAATAATCAGGAAGGTCACCTAACGGCGGGACTAAAGCCCCGCCCTTCCCTTCCGGGGTGAGAAGTCCCCGCTAAAGTTGCTGTACGCTCGCTGGAGGGCGAGCGACGGCCTTGCCTCAGGACTTGAACACAAAAGGCTTCACGTAGTCGAGTTGCTCATAACGCACTTCAGGGGCCCGATAGCGTAAGCTGGCGCGGAATTGCTGGGGATCGGCAGCATTGTCTGGAAACATGTCGTAGTGGCAGGGGATGGCCACCTTGGGTTTAAGTATCGCCGCAAGCTCAGCCGCTTCCCAATGGCTCATATTGTTGAACCCGCCATTCATGCAAGCGATCATGAGATCGGGTTCAAGTTTCCGCACGTGGCCCAAGAGATCGCTGTAGTCGGTATCCCCCGAAATGTAAATGCGTGGACCGTTTTCCACGGCCAGCACAAATCCCATGTGATTCAGGTCGGAATGGTCGGTGGGCAGGGCAAAGGTGCCATGTAGGACGACATCATAGACCTGCCTCTTTGCCCCTGGATAAACCTGATGGATTTTTGCGTTTTCCACGCCGCAATTGCAGAAGGTTTCGCAGGCTAAACCGGGTCCTACGAAGGTTCCGACAGCCTGCTTCCGCAGCCGCCCAATGGTTTCGGGATCGGCGTGATCGTAATGGGAATGGGTGCAGAGGAAATGGTCAACCTCGAGTTCCTCGGGCTCGATAAACACCGGCACCCGGCGACCCATATTCAGGCCCATAGACTCTCCGATCTTCCGGCACGAGTCGGTTAAATAAGCGTCGACGGAGAGCACCGCGCCTCCCGGTGTCTTGATCAGATATCCCATCTGCCCGAGCCACCACAAAGCAACCGAACCCTTATCCACCTTGAATTGGCGAACCGATTCCATACATTCGCGTGACATAGCTACCTCGCTTGTCTGATTTCCGGCCTATTATTACAGAAGGAGAAGATCCCATTGTACATTAGCCGAAGGAAAGTATTGATTCGTGCCGCAGCGGCGCCGGCTATTTCCCTGCGCCAGGGTTCATCAGGGAATCCCAGCGCGCTGCCGCCCGATCGGTGATCTTGGGAACGTCGGCCGCGATCAATAGGTGTGCGCGGACCAGCGTTTCCGCCGCTGCGACGACTTTCTGCAGGTAATCCTCGCGGCTCTTGTAGCGCTCCTCGATGGACAGGCGAGGATCGCCCATTTTCTCGCGGTCGGCTCGTGTGCGCGGGAAGGGAAGGAACGACCCCACCATGTCATAGGTCACGCCGGGTGCGCCAATACTGGCGTCGCGAAGATTCCAACCGGTGTAGGTGGCCAGCGGCACACTCTGTTCCGGCAGGCGAACCCCGGAAATCTCATTGCCATCCGCGTCCACCTGCGGCACCAGAATGGGGAAAGGCTTCCCGAGCTTGGGCGGCTCGAAATCGATAATGCCCTTGGTGCGGAAATCGGGGCCAAAATCCAGGCGATAGACCGTGTACGGTTCCTTCGGTAGATGCACTCCGGGGATTTTCGGGAATCGGAGCGCTGCAGGAGCCACCAGCTCGTGCTTAGCGATCAGCGGCAGGCGCGAATCGGGTGGAGCGGCGCCGCTGGTGATCCAGGCGTTCATCGCCAGCAGCAACGCCCGCAACGCAAACCGATAATCCTGCGGATTGGCCGGGTTTTCGGTGTCATGGCGCACCGGATTGGCATTGGGGCCGTGCTGCGTGCCGGCCAAATAGTAAATTCGCGATTCGGGCCCCGGCGCAAAATCGCGCTTGCCGTTAACGGTGATGTGAATCAACGACGCCCCGCGGCCCCAGTATTCATACGATCCGTTGGTGTACAAAATCTTAGGCACCACCCCCTGAGCGGTGGCGCGCGCCAGAAGCGAATCCGTCCGTCCGGAATCGGTCTGCGGCAGGTCGCTGAAGGGGAAAATGTCGGTGGGGTAGAAGCGGTTGAGCCGCGCATGGCCGTCGCGGGAAGGCTGACCGAAACGGATATTGAAGCTGCCGCGGCCCGCGCCGCCCACGTGTGCCCACACACCCTCGAAGACCCGGGCGCCCTGTTCGTCCGCGTTGAAGCCCTCGTAAACGAAGGTGCGCAGGAAACGGCCGCTTTGCGAACTGCCGAAGCCCATGGCGCGCTTCACCACGCCGGTCTGCTTCATGTACGAGATATAGTCCCGGATGGCCGCCGAACCTAGTCCGGTAACGGTCGGATCCTTGCCTTTGTAGATCACCTCATAGATGCGGCCGGGCACAAAACCCGGCTCCAACTCAACGCCGTTGCCGTCCTCCAGGAAGCGCCACTGGCTGCGCGGGACCACGGTGCGCGGGCCGGTGGGATCATCCCGCCAAGTCATCGTCGCGGCATCGGGGTCGGCCACCGCGTACGGAGTTTGCGCGCGGTCCCCCAGCGTGCCGCGGGTGGTGCGCTGGTTGCGGATGATCTCGGAACGAACCAGGCCGGCAAGACCCGGAATCCTTGGCCCATCCAGTGCCAGCATGCCGGGACGCCTTGGCACGTCCCATTCCCACCCGACCCAGACCAGCGTGAATCCCTGCTCGAAAAGCAGCGGATCTCCCAAGTCCTTCGCGGTTCGAGGGTCGGACTCGCCGCCCAGGTCGAACATCCCGAGCATCCCCTTGCCACCGCGGTTCGACACCTCAAAGAGCGCCGTCCCGTTTCCTCTTGCCGGATCGACCGGCTTCAGCATGTACAAGTCTGCCGTAAACTCAACCTGATCCTGCGCGTTGCGTGGGGCAAGGTCAATGTCAGTGATAATGCGATTGGCGGCGAGCTTGGGGTCGACGGCAAAGTGAATTTTCCCAACGATTCGCTCATACCCAGGGTAAGCGGACAATTCAGTGCGCTCGATGATGTCCACATGGGTAACCGCCGCGCTGGCGGTCGCGGCGAATAAGAGGGTGGCAATCTGCAGCCGGCGCATTGGATCATTTTACCTCAAGCGGGTAGATTCACTTGAAATTCAACAGGGATTGTTCTCAGGAAATGGGCGGCCTCATTTCGTTCCGGTGATTTCCCTGCGTTCACTCAGCGTGCCGTCCGGAATCACCACGGCCACCCGGGGAGTCGTGGGCGAGACCACATGTGCGTGCCAGACCGCCTCTCGGACATGTCCAGAAGCCAGATCGATTTCCTGCTTTGCCGGTTCGGTAAGGGCGAGATTATCACTGCGAATCGTGAAGGTGTGGTGGCCCGCACCTTCAGCGGACATTCGCAGGACCAATCCACTCTCACCCACAGCCTGAAACGTTACTTTGAAATCGAGGACGTGGTCAGGACGCAGATCGACGCTATAGAGCCCTCCCGGTAGGACAGTAATGCTGGTGTGGGTTGCACCCTGTCGCACTTCGTATTGGCCCTCCAGCATTTGAATGCTGAATTCGCCGTCCGTCGAATTCAATGTGATGGTTTTCACCTGCCCGGTCTTCTGTTCGCGGAATTCCACTGGTTCATGACTCGCCGGATTGGCCGTTCCTCGAACGATGGCAGGCACGCTGATATCCTGCATCAGCCAGATCCACTGTCCGACCGGTCGCGTCCAAACCTCCTTATAGGTCCAGCAAATTTGTGTGGGCCAGTACGGGGCGTCTTCGAACCCCTTGGTTTCGATGCCGACAGGAAGCGCACCAACCATTTGGCCGGAGCGCACGCTGTAAAGCGGTGTCCAGTCATAGCCCTCGCCATACATCAGGCTGGCGTCAAAGGGGTTGCGGCCGACGAGCCACTGGGCCTGTTTCTGGGCCAAGTCTTCGGCTGGCAGATCGCCGCGCAACCGTGCTGCTGCGGAAAGTGCCTTGGCCTCTGACAGCAGAACACTGGAGTTGCCACGAAAGTCAAACCAAACCGGAAACCTGCGCAGATAGTAATCGCCACCCAGCGGAATTCCGCGCTTTACCTCTTCCACATAGGCATCGCGGTCAGCGGCCCGAAGCGGGGTCCAATTCTTGGATTCAGGAAGAAGACGTGCTTCGCTCTCACGATATACCGCCGCCGGCAAAACCGCATAAGGCTCATCCACGACGGCAGCGGACTTGAGATAATACTGTGAGTGCAAAACGACTGCGGAGTACCACTTCATCCATTGGTCATGGTCCGGAAAGGCTTCGCAAAGGTGTACCAGAGCGATTATCGGCTGCTCCTCCTCGCCCATGTGAAATCGGTGGAAGAGATTCTCACGCTTCGGGCTGGTGTAGAAGTAGCCGGTCAATGGGATTGTCCAGGGCTGTAGCTTGCGCTCCTGAGAAGCCAGTACCAGATCACCCAAGGCTACAGCTTCATCTGCGTAGCGACGATCTCCGGTGGCTTGATAAAGGTCGACCGACGCGACCACGCCGAATGAAATTCTTTCCAATTCGTCCTTTGCCCCATAGACCTCAGCAAGTGGACGAGCCGTTTTCAGGCCATCCACCGCATACTTCCAATCTTCTTCCGCGATGGCGAGACTACGGTTCGCCAACTCCGGATTGCTGTCTTTCAATACGCGTGCTGCCAGGGCCTCCACTCCACTCACGCGGAAGTTCCATTCCGGGTCATTAACGGCTTTGCCGAAGCGGTCATCTGCGGTGCCCATAATCCCATCGGTCCAGTAACTGACCAACTGGCCGGTGCTGCGATATCCGTCGCCAAAACGCGTTTTGAGCACCCAATTCAAGCCCCATCGCGCTTCTTCGAGCACACGATTGTAGAGAACTGGGTCCTCGCTCTGCCGCTTCAGACTGTCCGCAAGTGATAGGAGCGCATAGACCATCCCAGGCGTGTTTCCCGTAGCGGTAAGGTCCCCGGCGTCATGGTATCCGCCGTTGACGACAATTCGCTTGTCGTCATGGGTGGTGTAGACATCTTGATGACAGATGCCATGAATGCCCGGGATCTCGGTTCCGCATCGTTCGCAGTACATGAAGTTGATTGCCTTCCAGATACTGTTGCGCCAGGCGTCCTCCCCAATTCGGAAGGAACGAGTCAGCAAGTCGCCGGCTTTGATCGCGTACTCGCCGGGGTCGCGGACCGCAGAAAAATCCAGCACTTGATACTTACCCAGAGGAGTGGTCGTTTGCTCAACCGGTTTGGTGAGAACCACCTGGCCAGTCTGTAGGTCAATCACCGAGAACTCGCGTGCCGTCAGATCGGTGGCGATAGCGGACTTCGGGGAGCCCGTTGTGTATCCGCTGTGGCTGAAAGCGATCTTTCCCGGAGCCACACTCCAACCCTCGACATGATCGGCAACCACGCGCTGCAATTCCAATTGATCGATGTCCAGGATCGTCTGGTCGCCGGGGTCGGGTAACTTCTTGGGGAGGCTGTACCCAAAATCGAGCGCCGTAACGCGATCCCGGTCGAGGGGAGCGATTTCCCAAACTACATGGTTCCAGATGTGGTTATGGAGAATGATCGATTCGTGGCGGCCCTCGTTATACCGGTCCGGCAATTTGTGGGAGCCGTCATTGTGGAGGGTTAGAGTACAGGAAATAGCGGGGGCACCGATGATATCGGGATAGACCCAAAGTGAGATTCGGTTGTATTGACGCCAGTCTTCACCGCCGAATCTTCGGGTGGCCACAAGGTCTTCCCACTCTCCCTCACCACCCACCTGGGCCACATTGGAAATCGAGCGCATGCGCAGCGAATGCCGGCCATCTTTCGTATGGACCTCGGTCAGCGTCATCTCTCCGGCGCCTGTGAACGACCAGGTGGAGAGGTCTTCCATGCTGTCCAGCACACGCGAGTCGAGGACTTCCTTGTTCAGCCATCGGAATTCGGCACCGTCTTCATACCTCGCGCGCATGGGCATGGTGGGAGCTGTTTGCGGTGCGGCGAGGGATGCACTGAGACACAAGATACTCACCGTTATGCCGGCGCCGAATCGCCGTGCCTTTGCCATGCCGCCTCTCAATTTTGAACTGAGTTTCATGGTTGGGACCTTCCGCCTCCGCGCAGGGATTACACGCGCCCTCGATCTCGAGGAGCAAAACGTAGCTACTCACGCTTCCAGAGCGAGATTCCTCGCTTCGCTCGGAATGACAGGCCTGATGGGGCATGGCGCAGAATGGAGGCGCCGACCTTCCCCCTATTGCTTCGTCGGGGCGACCACAGGCGTCGCTGTCAACGTCCTGCCATCAATCACCGTGAGATAGTCACCAGCAAGGTTGGTCACGTAAATCCGATTGGTCGCGGCATCCACTGCGATGGCATAGGGTCCATTTCCAGCCTGCACAGTTGCGGCCACCGAATTGTCTGTTCCGTCAATCACGGTCACGCTGTTACTGTGCGTGTTCGCCACGTAGATCATATGAGTTAGCGGGTTGACCGCGATCGCTTGCGGGCGATCTCCGACCTTTAATGTTGTGACCACCCTGTCGTTCGCTCCGTCGAGCACCGTTACATCGTTGCTCGCGTAATTGGCCGCATAGATCTTGTTCGCCGCGGAATCCACGGCGAACGCGCAAGGGATACTCCCCGCACTCACTGAAGTGACGGCATTGCTGGCACCATCGATCACCGTGACCTTCGAGCCGCCGGTGTTTCCAAAGTAAATCTTGTTTGTGGCCGGGTTCACCGCGATTCCCCACAGATGGGCGCCGGTAGCTATCCTCGTAGTGGAATCGCTGGCGCCGTCGATCACCCTCGTGTCACTACTTTCGTAATTAACCAAATAGATCTTATTGGTCACCGGGTTCACGGCGATCGCGTCTGCCTGTATACCCGCCTTCCAAGGGCTGGCGACGTTGGTTGCGCCGTCAATCACCGTCATGGTGTTGCTGAACGTTCTGGAGACGTAAACCTTGTTCGTCACCGGGTTCACTGCCAAGGCGTAGGGCAGACTTCCCACTTTCACCGTCGCAGTGACTTTACTGGCTGCCCCATCAATCACGCTCACGGTGCCGCTTCCTGAGTTCCCCACATAAATCGTGTTGGTCAACGGGTTCACCGCGATCGCCTCGGGTCTCGCTCCCACCTCCAGGGTGGTGGCCGAGTGGCCGGAGTTATCGATCACCGTTACTGTACTGCCGCCGGTGTTCACCGCGTACACCTTGGCCGTTTTCGGATTCGCTACCACGGCATGAGGATTGATTTGCAATCCCGACGGTGCGGGATGCTCCGCCGGGGCCGGCATCGTGCCGAGCCAAAGCGCGACCTTCTCAATCAGTTCGTTCTGAACGGGACTGGAGAATATCCTGTCTCCATGTCCCATATTCATGTACACCATCTTGTATTTCTGGTTGGTCCACACTACCGGGAGGTCTCCACTGGTGACGACATCCTTTAGCCCCAAGGGGTAATTTGAGGGATCCAAGGTTAACAGGACTTGCACATCTTTATCCCGACGAGGACTTGGGTCCCAGCCGTACCATTCGCTGGCAGGCGATATGTAGGCATCCGGAAGATTCATCGTGGCAGGATGCGTCCGAACGTCAACCACTAGCTTGGCGGGCAAAGGTGGCCAGCTATTGATATGGAAGATTGCTCCCCCAAGAAAATCGACGAACCATGGCCAGCCTGTGCCTTTGTCGTTATAACCGGCTGCGTGGAAGCCCAGCCACGCCCCGCCCCGCCCGTCTCCATGTATTTCTCAAAGGCGCGCCTTTGTTCCGGCTTCGTGGGTGACCCGTTGAGCCAAATGATCAATTGGTATTGCTTCAAGTACGCATCGTTTAGGTTTTCCCAATCCGTGGTCGCGTCAAAGGTGAAATTGTCTTTGGGCGCGATGGCGGCAAAGAATTTCAGCGCGCCCTCCGCAAACTGAACGTGGTCAGGCTCTGCATGCGTCGAATAAAAAGCGAGCACTCGAAAATGGGGTGCTTGGCCTGAAGCTGCGGTAGCGTAGAATACGGCTGCAAACAACGGTAGGAGTAAAAGGAGATGTCTTTTCATCGGCTGACCGCCCACAATATTGCGCTCCGAAAGATCGTTGTAAAGGCATGAATACCGAAAGCCCTTCTTATTGGGGAATCAGCTCATACGTAAGCGTCCTCGGCAGCGCCGCGGCGCGCTGCTCATCCACAAGTTCGCCATCCAGGGCATTCAAATCATCCATGGTTGGTTGGAGATGGGGTGCGGAGAGCCCGGCTAGCGGAACCTGAATCATCCGCCAGCGGACAAAGTGGATGGTGTTATGTTTTTCGGTCAAGGTCTCTACCGTCATCGCCTGCTTGCTCATGGGTGTGGCAAGCTCCGCGAGGTTGATTCCCGCCGCGAGTTGCGCCGAGGTAAATGTGCCGATATTTTCATCCTCGATTTTGAGCGTATAGCTCTCCGCTTTCAGGCCTGTCACCCGCAAAGGTTCTTGGTCCAAGGTTTGGATGAAATCCGAACTGCGCATCACCAGGGCCGTCACGGAATCCTTCGGATCGAAAGGCATGGGCAGCGCACCGTCGGTTTGCTTCCAGGTCAGGCCGTTGGCATCGGAGGCCAAGTCATTAACCTGGGTATTCGTGGCGCGAACGACGCGCTTCTTTGCCGCGTTGATTTCCACCGAGGTCACCGTGGCAGGCGCATTCCAGGCTTTCAGGATGGCCTCCGCCATAATCAGATGCCCCTGCTTGCCCGGATGCACTCGATCGGGCAGGATCCCTTGTGCGAGTTTTGCATCGACGGCGTTCGCTTTTTCCAGCACGGCTACGACCGGTGTGTTCAAATCCGCCACGGTGGCGCCAATTCGCCGGGCATAATCCTTCACCCACTCCCCGTAACGAACCAGCACGGCATTGTAACCCCCCGCAAAAGTGGGTGGGCGGGTCACGTCATCAAATGGCGAGGGCTGGATCAGCGTGAAGCGAATCTGCGGAAGGGCCTTCTCGACCGACTCAACGATGTGCTGGTACCCTTGGGTGAACTGGGCGAAGGTCGCTTCATCAAAGGCGCGATAACCACCATCATTCATCCCCAGCATGATGGTGAGCACCGTGGGGCGGTAGGGAATGACATCGCGTTCGAGCCGCACGTCGATGGGCCCGCCGCCTCCGCCGGAAACACGGTCGCCACCCCAACCGCTATGCACGAAGCTGGCATTGAGCCGGGGGAAGCGCGTCAAGATGTAAGTCTCAACATAAACGGTGTAAAGCCGCTGATCGGTGATGCTATCACCATAAAAAACCACTCGGTCGCCGGCGTGAAGAGAAAACGCGGCCTGGGCCCTCGCGGCAACCGGGATGAGTAGGCTGAGGATAAGAGATGCGATGCGAATGCAATTCTTCAAGGGGATCTCCTGAAATACCCATCGATTTTCACTTCTGGGTAAGGTGGTTTCAAGGGCGCGACTACGGCCGGCCCAAACGATTGTACCAGCGGCATGGAGAATCTCCCAATGCAAAACAACTAGCGCCTGACATGCGGTCCTTCTTCCCCAGCTACCACCTACTAACTACCTGTATTTTAAACAACATTCCCGCATTCAACGAGTAACTACCTTTGTTTTCTATAACATTCCCGCTTCACTTCCGTCTGTGAAAATCCGATCCTTTGTTTTCATAGACATTCCTGTATCGTTCCTTCAATTCTTAAAGTTACCAGTTTTTTCTTTATGTGCCGGCGGTGACATCCTGTCGTAGGCTGAGGTACGGGCCAAGAGTCCCACCAAATCGAACTCCCCTCTAATCCGGTAGGCAGTAGGCGGTATGTGGAGGACAGTCGGCGGTGGCTAGAAGTAAGAAGGCAACACACAACCCATAATTCAGAATTCAGCATTGCCCAAGCCCGAGCACCTGTCACCTGAAACCTGACACCTGGCGCCTGCCCTTCGGCCTCCTGAATCCTGGCGGCCCCCCTATGGGAAACCAGAGAACGAAGTGATACGCCAGCAAAGTTGCTCACACGCATAGGCTATCGTAACCCTCGTCGCCTGTCAAGAGACTGAATGTCCACGCGGCGCCGGTGCTGCTATGGCATGCCCGCCGTTGCCCCGCTCATGCGGCAAGGCGAGGAGCGCTGGGAGGCGTGCAGGCTTTTACCTCGCATTTTTCAACCCGAATTCGTATGTTGGGGGCCGGTTCCGGAGCTTGAGAATGGGGGTCCCGCAGGGCGGGTGGCGCATCATGTTGAATTTAAGGCCGGGTCTGAAACCGGGCGCGAACTCAGCCTCGCTCGACCAGCGGGATGCGAGGCGATTCGAGCAATCGCCTCCCGAGGCGAGCACTGTGGCGTCCCGGCTAATTCTTTACGACAACCACCCCCTACCCCCTCCTTACCAAGGAGGGGAGCCAGCTCATCAATTCCCCTCCTCTTTCAGGAGGGGGCCAGGGGGTGGTGAGCGCGCGTGGCCGGTAAATGCTTATGTGGGACACCAGGGTGCGCACTATTGCCCGCGCTTAAATTGACCGCATGCCCAGGTTGCAGCGTCGGTTCCGTTATGACCGCGACATCTTGGTGGCTGTGGCCTACATTCTTAGCGAGGTCCGATTGAGCAAACTCATAGCATTACTCGTCTGTCTTGCGTCCTGTCTGGTTTCGAGACCATTGATCCTAGTTTATTTCGGAGCCTAATCGTAGCGCAACGCCACGGTAGGTTCGACACGCATCGCTCGCCGCGCCGGTATGTACGACGCTAAAAGAGCGGCAAGCTCAAGGAGAATAGGCACGCCAACGAACGTGCCCAAATCGTTCGGGGCCACGCCGTAGAGCAGGCTCGAAATCGTACGGGTAAGGCCAAGGGCGACGCCCAAGCCTATTACTACTCCGAGCAGCGTCATAATCATCTGCTGCCCGATAGCGAGCCTAAGAATGTCGCTGGTCCTTGCGCCGAGCGCCATGCGAATCCCTATTTCATGTGTCCGCTGGCTGACGGAGTAAGAAACAACGCCATAGACGCCGACGCTCGCCATGAGCAGCGCCAGGAAAGCAAAAAGGCTGAACAGCGCAGCATGGAAGCGCGGCCCTATGACCGACTCCGAAAGAACCTCATCCATTGTCATCACGTCATAAATGCCCTCGTCCTTGTCGGCAGACCAGATTCGATTGACAATGGCATTGGTCAAGCCTTGGGGTGGAACGATGGTGCGCGCGACTAACGCAAATTCCAGATCGCGCGCCTGGAGGTTGGGGCGGTAAACTTCCGGCCCGGGTTGTTCGATTTCTAAACTGACATCCCTGGCGACGTCGGCCACTCCCACGATCTCGCACCACTGGCTACTCCTCCATTCCACTCTGATCTTCTTACCGATGGCATCACCATTAGGCCAAAAGCGGCGGGCCATGGTTTCGTTCACTATGGCCACGGGGGGAGAACCATAGCGGCCAGCTTCCGTGAAGGCGCGGCCCCGCAAAATACGAATTTTCATGGTGCCAAAGTAGCCAGGGCTAACAAACTGGATATGAGCCATATGGGTATGCGAATCTCCAGCCATAAGGAGTTGCATTTCACGACGGAAGGCTTCGTGTGACCAACTGGGCACTGACTCACCTTCTCTGTAAATGAGCGTTACTAGCCCCCCTTTCGTCATTGATGGAGTCGTGCTTACGAGAGCCGCCGATTCAACACCCGGGAGCGCGTTCACATCATCCAAAACTCTTTGGTAAAAAAGCGTCAATGCGTCAGGGCCTAGAGGCAGGAGGTCCCTTTCGTTCAACTCAACCACCAGGAGGTGCTGCGGGTCAAAACCCAGGTGCACGCTCATCAGCCGCGAGAGGCTTCGCACCACAAGCCCCGCTCCGATCAGCAGGATGGTGGCCAGGGACACTTGGCAGGCCGTAAGTACACCTTGCGCCTTAGGGAGGCGCGTGGGCCCCAACGCCGCTCTTGACGCCATGCTCCCTTCCTTCAGCGACTCGACCAGGTCAGGTTTGGAAGCCGCAAAGGCAGGGAAAACTCCGAATACGATTCCGGTGAGAAGCGAAACCGCAAACGTGAACGCGAGCACCCAACCGTTAACGCTGACACTGTCAAGCCGCGGCAGCCGTGGGGGTGCGAGTGCCCGCACGAGGTGGGTTCCGCCCAGCGCCGCGACCAGACCAAGGCAGCCACCGAGGAAAGCCAAAAGTAGGCTTTCCGTCAGCAGTTGGCACATAAGGCGAGGGCGAGACGCGCCCAGCGCCGCGCACACCGCGATTTCGCGCCGCCTGCGAGCGTTTCTGGCAATCAACAGGTTGGCGATGTTTGAACAGGCAAGCAAGAGCACTAACCCGACCGCGCCCAGCAGGATCAAGAGGGCTTTCTTCACCGGGCCAACGGTTTGTTCCTGAAGAGACGCCACCCGCAGATCCAGGTTTTCGCCTGTCCGGGATTTCCTGCCTAGACGCTGGGCGATGACGTTCAGCTCAGCCTGCGCCTCTCGTGTCCCCACGCCAGGCTTGAGGCGCCCGACGGCGATACTGCCCACCGTAATTTTCTTCTTCGTCGCCGAAGTGGCGGAAATTGGGGTCCAAATATCCACAAGCTGGCTGGGAAAACCGAATCCCGGCGGCATTACACCGATAATCGTGTAAGGTTGGTTTTCCAAGCTTATTGTCTTTCCGATCACTCCTCGATCCGAACTCAGGTACTTTTGCCAGGACGAATAACTCAGGATTACCACTCGGCCCCTGTCCGGCGTGGTTTCCTCTGCCAGAAAGGTTCGGCCGAAGAGAGGAGCGACGCCAAGCACCGTGAAAATCTCGGGAGAGATGTCAACATCTTCCAAGCGGGTAGCGATTGCCGCGCCGGTCAAGGTCACGGGTATTGGCGCAAAGCTGCAAGTGCCTATGGATTCGAGGGAATGGCTTTGGCTCCGAATTTCCGCTGCGTCAGCAGGAGAGATGTTATCCCCGAAAGGCGAGTCAATTCGCACCAGTCGATCAGCGTGTGGGTAGGGCAAAGGGTGTAGGACAACCGTGTTCACCAAGCTGAAAATCGTGGTATTGGCCCCGATCCCAAAGGCAAGGGTGACCACGGCCGCCAGAGTGAAGCCGGGATTCTTTGCCAGCATGCGCAAGCCGTAGCGAAGGTCCTGCCAGAGCGTCTCGACGGAATTCCATCCCCACATCTCCCTGCTCCTCTCGTGCGCCAAGGTCACGTTCCCGAACCGGCGCAACGCTGCGTAGTGAGCCTCGTCGGGCGGCATGCCGGATTCCAGGTTCTCCTGCTCTTCCATTGCGAGATGAGCGCGAATCTCTTCCTTGAGATCGTCCACCGGCTTTGGCCGGCGAAACAGAAAACGGAATTTGGCAAGCTGTCGTCGCCAGCTCATCTTAAGTTCTCAGTTATCAGTTTTCAGTCACCAGTCAGTTCCAACTCCGTCCTCACTGACCACTGACGATTTCATTCGTGCCGCCACCCGTAGCGCCGCCATCTTGGCGGCCCTAGGCCGGCTGGAAGCCAGCGCCACTCACTGTCCTTCCTCGGACTGGGCGGGCCGCAGAACGTCGGTAATGGCCCGCACAAAACGCTCCCACCGCGAGGTCTCGGCCACCAATTGCCGCTGTCCCGCCGCTGTCAGGCGGTAGTACTTGGCCCGCTGTTTGTTTTTGGAAACGCCCCATTCGGCGGAAATCCAACCTTCCTGTTGCAGGCGCTGGAGTGCGGGGTAGAGCGACCCGTGTTCCACCTTGAGCGTCTCTTCCGACAGGCGCTCAATGGACTTGGCAATGCCATGTCCGTGAGTGGGCCCCCAGCGCAAGGTGCGCAGAATCAGCATGTCGAGCGAGCCGTAAACAAGTTCGATTCGATCTCCGGATGGTTGCTTCGTCATAGTGGCAGCCAATCTACCACACGAGGTGGTAGATTGTCTACTAAATAAAACGGTAGGCTCGTGACCCGCCTCAGAGCTTCTCGAAAGGTCTTCCTAGCCTGGTCGGAGGCGCCGAACTGATGTCTCGCTTGCGGCGCCTGGCATTATCCGACCGACTCTTCACTCCTACTTTTGCCGCTTGACATGGCGCCGCCCTTTCAGCGATGGTCACCGGCCGACGGTGTGGCGCGGGCCTCCTGGATGGTTTTCGTAACGTTTTTGAGCCATTCGTCGCCGTTATAAGCATAGCCGACCTGCGTGCGCAGCACACCGTTCCGATCCACGATCCAGTTCTGCGGAACCGCCACGGTCGCGTCAATGCGCTCGAGGTAAGAGATCGCTGGCAGAACCGGGAACGTGTACTTGTTCTGCCGCATGAAGGGCTCGATGAGCGCGGGGTTTTCGTCCGCATTGAGTGTGAAAACGAGCACGTCCTTGGCCTCCTTCAGTTGCTGGTAAAGCTTCTCGACAAATGGCAACTCGGCGCGGCAGGGTCCGCAGGAGGTGGACCAGGCGTTGACGAACGTGACCTTGCCCTTGAGGTCGTCGAGCCGCCACGTCCGGCCGCTCAAGTCCGCGAGAGTGAAATCGGGCAGCGGCTTGTCCTGCTTCGTCCAGTTAGTTTCATCGGCGTTGGTTGTCGACGGGGCGCGCTGGGCGAGCCAGGCCTGCCAGCCCTCATCCGTTCCGCCCAGGGAGCCCCACAACTGGCGCGCCGCCTTGGCGGGGTCCTCATCCTTTTTGTCGACGCCGGAATGCTCGTGCGGGATGGCCAGGGCGTTCTGGTAACAGGCCAGCGCATCGAGCTTGCGGCCTTGCGCCTCCGCCACGCTCGCCATCTTTACCCAATACTCGCGGGTCTGATCGCGGTACGCTTTCTGGCCCAGTTCGGTCGTTGACCTCGAGGCTTTCTGTTCGCCTAGAAACGTCTCAATCTGGAAGAGAATCTCGCGCGCCTTGGCGGGCTGATTCATTTTCAGGTACGCGTCCGTAAGGATCTCGAACGACCGCCAGCGGGTGTAATACGTCGCGTTCGCCATGGATCTCTGGGAATCCTCGGGCTGACCCAGGTCGCCACGGAACGAACGGTGTGTCAGCTCGAGAGATTGGGCGAGCCCGCTCCCGACAAGCTGAGGAACACTGGAAAGCTCGATGCCGCGCTTGACGTATTCTTGAGCGACCAGCAGGGGCGGTGCGGGATTGGTGGAGATGGCATCGTGATTCTTGGCGAAGGCATCCACAAACGCCTCCGCCGCCCCCTCGAGGTCCGCCGCCGGAACGTCCTTCAGCGCCGTCATGGCCCAGAATCGCTCGCTTCGCGGCATGGGCGCGGCGGGCCAGCGCCGGATCCATTCGTCCGCGGCGCGAACGAGGGCCCGGTTGTAGGCCTCGAGCTGATCGGCGGGGCTGCCCTCTTTCGGATACGGATTCTCCTGATGCCAACGAGCGATTAGGAACTGGACGGTGAGGCTCGACTGCGGGAAGCGGCCGAGAAGCTGACCCTCCACCCACTTCTGGCCCGCGTCATCGCCCAAAAGCTCGTAACCGCGATGCAGGGCTTCAAACCACTTGAGGCTTCCGACGCGGCCGAGCGCCCGCAGGCGCGCCACATCCGCACCCACGCGCTCCCGCGCCTGCGCGTATTCGGAGGTCGGCGCCACATGGAATTCCAGGTCCCAGAGCGCCTGGTGGGCGGCAATGGCATCGTCATCGGAACGGCCTTCGAGGAGCTTCGTCAAGCGCTCCAGGCCTTGTCGAAGAAGCTCTTTGTCCTCGAGCATGCGCAGACCTCCGTAAGGCGCGAGGCTCGCGGGACAGAGCTTCATGAACGCCTCGAGGTGAGCCTGAACCTTCGCCAGGTCGCGGTAGCGGCCGTAGGCGTGGATTCTGGCTATTTCGAGATGCGGCCGGGCGAAATCCGGGGCGCGCTCGAGGGCCTTCTCGAAATACTGTTCCGCCTCCGGCGTGCGCACCCCTACCAAAGTCCGCGCGTAAAGATAAAGGAAGGCGGGACTGTCGGGATGCTTCGCAAGCCGCTCCTGGTACTCTTTAATCAGAGAATCGAGTTCGGCATCGGAGGCCTGGAGACCCTGACGCCTGAAGTCCTGATAACGGGCCTGAACGAAAATGTCGTCCGGGTATCGCGCCAGCAGAGCGCTCAAGATCGCCTGGCGCTTGGCCGTTCGGTCCTCGCCCGTCATCGCGGCATCGTTTGGAAAGTCGAGCCGAGCGAGCTCCTGCCGGACGGCGATGGGGGCCTCGCATGGGCAAGTGGGCGTTTGCGCCCGCGCCACAATCCCACCAGGAACCAATAATAAACAACATGTTAATGCCACGTGTCGCATAAGAGACCTCCGGGAATCGAGCGCAGAGTTGCTGTTTAGTGCGAAAAGCCGCAGACCTGAAGAACAGGTCTGCGCTTGTATCTTTGCTTCGCCGCTGATTTCGGGTGTAAAACGGTCCCAGGAGTTAGCGGTGTCCGGCGGCGGAGGCCGATCTGCGCTGAGGCCGGGAGGCAACTCCCGAGCCTGT
>Ga0181524_10001550_pt1 | contig 26030 bp, 24 predicted proteins | sample PEATcosm2014_Bin_34_FD_119761 | JGI IMG/M metagenome (GOLD analysis project Ga0181524, IMG submission 119761) | Peatland microbial communities from MTU Mesocosm Facility, Houghton, MI, USA - PEATcosm2014_Bin05_60_metaG | ecosystem: Environmental > Terrestrial > Soil > Wetlands > Peat | place... | reverse complement strand
CCTCAGGGACGACGACTCCCTTTGGTGAGAGCCGTGGTGGAACGCCGACAGGCGAGCTGCCCCCTCCCATGCCCTCCCCCGCTTGCGGGGGAGGGTAAGGGTGGGGGCAGAGCCGCATCCGATGATGCGGAGGTTGATGAACAGCGTTTGTCGGCGTTCCGCTTCCTTTATTTATTGGTTTGGCTTTCGTTCTTGGCATTGGCGAAACGGGCGTAGCGAAGAGCGACAACGAGGCGCCACCCCTCGATTGCCTTTTCCCTCCCGGCCTTCGCGCTTCACGTTGCAGCGTTTTGCAAAGCTCGGGCGCCAAGACGCGTCGCGAGAACGCTCGCGTTCATCCTGCCCCGCGATAGCGGGGAAGGAAGAAATCAGCGCCGCCCACGCCGGCGGGCCGCCACCTCCCCGCCGGCTGACTCGGCGGCGGGTTCGTATAGTATCGCGGCAAAGCGGCGAATGTCGCGCGGGCGGGCAAACGAATCGGGGGGGATCGCATGGCGGCGGAGCGGACGGTCACGGTAGCGGCGCGGCTCGATCGGCTGCCGCCGTCGCGCCACACCAGGCGACTGGTCACGCTGCTGTCGCTCGGCGGCTGGTTCGAGTTCTACGATCTGTTCTTCACCGCCTATATCGCGGTCGGGCTGTTCAAGGCCGGCATTTTCAAGCCGACCACGCAGGGGCTGTTCGACCTGCAGGGTTTTGCCAGTTTCGTCGCCGCGCTGTTCCTCGGCCTGTTCATCGGCACGCTCGCCTTCAGCTGGCTGTCCGACCGGTTCGGCCGGCGCTCGATCTTCACGTTCGCGCTGCTGTGGTACTCGCTCGGCGCGCTGGTGATGGCGTTCCAGAACACGCCGGAGACCATCGACCTGTGGCGGCTCATCGCCAGCATCGGGCTCGGCGTCGAACTGGTGAATATCGACACCTATGTCTCCGAACTGGTGCCCAAGGAACAGCGCGGACCGGCCTTCGCCTATAACCAGTTCGTCATGTTCACGGCGGTGCCGGTGGTCGCCTTCCTCGCCTGGCAACTGGTGCCGCAGACGGTGTTCGGCCTCGACGGCTGGCGCGTGGTGGTGATCATCGGCTCGGTCGGGGCTTTCGTCATCTGGTGGATCCGCCGCCGCCTGCCGGAATCGCCGCGCTGGCTCGAGCAGCACGGCCGCATCGCCGAGGCCGAAAGCATCGTCGCGGAGCTGGAGCGGCAGATCCGCGCCGACAGCGGCACCGAGCTGCCGGCGCCGCACGCACTCGCCGGCGAGGCCGAACGCAAGGCCGGCAGCTTCGCCGAAATCTGGAGCGAGGCCTATCGCAGCCGCACCGTCATGCTGGTGGTCTACAATCTGTTCCAGACCGTGGGCTATTACGGCTTTTCCAGTTGGGTGCCGGCGCTCCTCATCTCGCAGGGCATCGGGGTGACGAAATCGCTCGCTTACACCTTCGTCATCGCGGTGGCGGCTCCGGTCGGCCCGCTGCTCGGCGTTTTTTTCGCCGACCGTTTCGAACGCAAATGGCAGATCGCCTGGGCCGCGATCGGCATCGCCGCGTCGGGGCTGTTGTTCGCGCAGCAGACCGGCGCCACCGGCGTCATCGTCTGCGGCGTTCTGATCACGCTGTGCAACAACTGGATGTCGTTCTCGTTCCACGCCTATCAGGCGGAGCTCTATCCGACCCGGATCCGCGCCCAGGCGGTGGGCTTCGTCTACTCGTGGAGCCGGTTTTCCGCCATCTTCTCCGGCTTCATCATCGCCTTCTTCCTCGGCCGTTACGGCACCATCGGCGTGTTCGGCTTCATCGCCGGCGCCATGGTCGTGGTGTTCGTCGTCATCGGCCTGTTTGGTCCGGCTGTTACCAAGCGCAGGCTCGAAGCCATCGCGGCCTGACATGGGGGCCTGACACTTGGTTCTCACATTCGGACCTCACAAGTAGACCTCGCACTTGGACCTGATGCTTGGATCGATTCGTTGCCTATAGCGGGCTGCACTTCGTCGCGGTCGGCGTCTGCTGTCTGGTCGTCGCCGGCATGGCCGCCGCCGGCCGCGCCTTGCGCGCCGAGCACGAACTTGGTCTGCGCCGCGCGCTCGGCGTTGTCGGCCTGGCCTATTGGCTGTCCTATAATCTGTGGTGGAATCGCAACGGCATCGATTGGACCAGCGGCCTACCGCTGCAGCTCTGCGATATCAATGGCGCGATCGCGCCGCTCGCGCTCTGGACTTCGCAGCGCTGGTTGCGCGCCGTTCTTTATTTTTGGGGCTTTGCGCTGACGACCCAGGCCTTCATCCAACCCGCGCTCGGGTTCGGGCCGGCGACGCTGTTGTTCTGGTTCTTCTGGGCCCAGCACACGATCATCCTCGGCTATGCCGTGTTCGATGTCGCGGCGTTCGGCTTCCGGCCGACGTGGCGGGACCTCGGAAAGAGCTACGGCGCGGGCGCGATCTATCTCGCCGTCGTGGTCCCGTTGAATCTGATACTCGGCGCCGACTACGGCTATCTCGGCAATCTTGCGCCGGAGCAAATTCCGCCGTTCGTCGCCGCGCTCGGCCCGTGGCCGGCGCGCGCCGTTGCCGTGGTCGCGCTCGCGGCCATCGCCTGCGCGCTCGTCGAATTGCCGTGGCTATTCCGGGGCCGCGGCAAATCTATTTGATGGCGGCGAGCCGCTGCAGTTCGCCGCGATCGGTGATTTTCACCATGCCGTGGCGAACGTCGCAGATGCCGTTCTTGCGCAGCCAACTCAACACCCGGCAGGTGTGCACCGGCGTCAACCCGGTGCAATCGGCGATCTGTTGCTGGCTCAGGGGAAACGGGAATTCATCGTCCGGCAATTCGCCGCGTTCTTCGTAGCGCGACATGATGTGAGTGATGAGGGCGGCGATGCGCTCCTGCGCGGCGCGCTGGCCGAGGTCGACCAGCCGCTTGTCGGCGTTGCGATGCTCCGCCGCGCTGAGGCGGAGCCACAGATCGAACAGAGCGTGATTGTTCCGCATCCGGGCCCGGACCTCCGCGAATGGAAGGTAAGTGTAGCGGACATCGGTCACCGCCTGGACGGAAAACGAGAATTGCCGTTCCAGGATTGCAGTCGGGCTGACCAGCTCGCCGGGCAAGACCACCGAAAGGATCTGCCGCTTGCCATTCGGCAATTGGACGAAGCGAACCGCCCAGCCCTCGCAGATGACCAGCACGCCTTCGCTAGGCTCGCCGGCACGATAGATGTTTCGCCGCCCCGCGGTGGTGCGGTACGTGGCGTGGATGAAGTTCGGACTGCCATCGCCCTGCAACAACGCGGCGCAAAATTGCAGGCTTCGTAGGCTGCAGGTCTCGCACGGTGACTGCGGCAGGACCGGCACGATGCCGGGTGCCTTGACCAAGGCGGCTATCGGTTCGATTTCGCTCAAGAACATGGGGATCCGCTAGGTTGCATTGCACCAAAGTCCGGGCCGGAAACGAACGGTCCTGGGTCTGCGAAGCGCCAGCTTTAACCTCGGGATGCCCCAGGACCGCTCGAATCTTGCACTCGAATCTTGCGCCAGTTTATGGCGCTCGATTATTCACCCCGGCAGGTTAGGTCGCAGCCCTTGTCGATCGCCTAATTTCGACCTCCGTAAAAGCGCGTATCCTGGATTGCCGGCGGCAGGGCCGGCCGCGCCTGGAACGGCACTCGAATACCGCCGAACGGCGAGGTCGAAGCTTGGCAGGGATTAACAAGAAAATTTTCTTTTGCAGAGGAAGCGTTAATTTCCAGTGGCTTAAACAACAGAGGGTGGCGTGTCGCGGCCTGGCGGTAAGGGCCCGGCGGTCGGTGGAAGCGCCAAGAGTCGGAAACGCCAAAGAGTCATTTCGGGCTTGCAGGATGTGCTGTGCTCGCCGCGCGTAATCCTTCGATCAATATTACGGGACTCTCGTTCCTGTTGGCGGATCCCAATCCGCATTCGACGGCGATCATCCACGGCATTCTGCGCGGCTTCGGCGCCAATCGGGTAGTCGAAGTCCGCAATAACCGCGACGCCGTCCAGGTGCTCACCGAGCAGAAGATCGATCTGATGATGGTGGATCCGACCCTGCCCAAGGGCGGCGGCCTCGCCTTCATCCGGTCGCTTCGGCAGGACCCCAACAGTCCCTGCCGCACCATGCCGATCCTGATCATCACCGGCGACACCCGGACGTCGATGGTCAAAGCCGCCCGCGACTGCGGCGCCAATATGGTGATCGCCAAACCGATGTCGCCGGCAAGCCTTTACGAGCGGCTCACTTGGGTGGCTTTCCATCCGCGCAAGTTCATCGAGACGGCCACCTATTTCGGGCCGGATCGGCGCTTCAAGATCGAGGGTCTGCCCAACGGCAAGGGCCGGCGGGCCGGCGACAGCCAAATCGAGATCAAAGCCGAGGAGGGACCGACCCTCTCGCAGAACGACATCGACAGCTTGCTGGCGGAAGCCCGCGTCGGAGGTGCGGCATGACGAATAAGCGTTCGGCTCACAAGGAATACGACGTCGATCACAATTTCGGACGCCTGGCGCGCTCACCCGGCGGAGTATCGCGCGAGGCAGCCCTGCAACGTGCGGCGGCGGAAGTCGAGCGGCTGAAACCTCAAGTGACCGAGCACATCAGGCAGGAGTTCAAGCGGCTGGAAGCGGCCCTGCGTTCCGCCCGTTCCGGAGACCAGCCCGCCGCCATTGCCGAAGCCTACGCCGCCAGCCAGAATCTTCGCGATGTGGCGGAGTCGGTCGGCTACTCGCTGATCGGCCTGATCGCGACGAATCTTTGCACCATTTTCGAAGCGGTCGAGACGGCGCGCATCGCCTATCCGGCGGCGATCATCGATTGCCACTTCAAGGCGCTGCATCTATCGCTGAGCGATCCCTATCACGGCAAGAAGCCGCATGAATTCCCCGAACTTTCGGCGGGATTGGCGCAGCTCGCCCAGATCGCCAAAGAGACGACTGCGGACCCGGACCCGGCGCTTTCCAAAAAGTCCTGACGTTTCGTTCAAAAGACCTGTTCGATTTCCGGTTCGGCAACCGCCGTCGGACGGCCTTGATCGAGCGCGGCCTGGATACGATGCCGCATCTGCCGCATCGAAACGCTCGCGACGATCGCATCGACGTTGTGCGGCGCAGCGTGCAAGATCAGGCTGTTGCAGTGCTCCAAGACGTCGCCGACCGCGGTCAGCTGCTGCCGCATGCGGTCGAAGTCCTGCAGCCTGACCATGACGTCGCTCGAACAGCTACCGGTCTTCATGAGCTCCTGCCCGATCCCGCTGCTGGTCGTTTCCAGATGCTCCGCCACCTCGCGGGTTATCACGGCAAGCGCCCCGAGCAAGGACTGCAGCGAATGCGTGGCCGGTAGGTCCGTATCGTTCATGACAGTTCCCTTTTGAACGGCAGTATTATTGGAGTCGCCCCAGCACCGCTTCCATCTTCTGGCGCAACGTGGCTTCGTCGAACGGCTTGACGACGTAGTTGTTGACGCCCGCCTGCGCCGCCTTGACCACGAGTTCGCGGTCGCCGCGGCCGGTGATCAGGATGAACGGCAGTTTGCGGATCGCTTGATGGCCGCGCACGGCGCGCAACAGCCCGATGCCATCCATCTCCGGCATGTTGAAGTCCGAGATGATAAGGTCGAGCGGCTGCGCGGTCGCCACCGAAAACGCCTCCTGCCCGTTTTCGGCTTCGTGGATCAGACGAACCCCGATCTTCTCGAGCGCGAGGCGTGTCATCTGGCGGACGCTGAACTGATCATCCACGACCAGGACTTTGAGAGCTGCTGCATTCGGCATGGTGCACCTAATCTATGCTGACGATTATTGGACGTACTGTTCTCTACGCGCGGTCACGAATTCGGGATATTTCGCGAATTCGCCCAGTCGTTCGGCATCCAAGATGAATGCCACGTGGCCATCGCCGAGAATCGTGGCTCCGGCAATGCCGCGTACCGCGCCGTAATTTTCCTCGATACTCTTGATCACGACCTGCTGATGCCCGCAGAGCTGGTCGACGACGATCCCGACGCGAACCCCCTCGCTCGTCTCGATGATGATCACCGTGCTTTCGTCCGTGGTTTCCCGCGACGCCGAAAGGTCGAACAGCTCCGCCAGATAGACGATCGGAACGATGGCGCCGCGCAACCGCAAGGCGCCCCGGGTGCCGAGCAAGGAATGATATTCGGACGCCGACGGCCGGATGCATTCGACGATGCTCGAAATCGGCATGACATAGGTCTCGGTCGCGACTTTCACGATCATGCCGTCCATGACCGCAAGCGTCAGCGGCAGCGCCAATTGGATCGTCATGCCCCTCCCGGGCGTGGATTTGAGCGAGATGCGCCCGCCGAGGTCCTGCACATTGCGGCGAACCACATCCATGCCGACGCCGCGTCCGGAAATCTCGGAAATGCCGCTGGCGGTCGAGAAGCCGGGAAGGAAGATGAGGTTGTTGATTTCGTCCTCGCTCAAATGGCCCTCCATCGGGATCAGGCCGTTGTCGCGCGCCTTCTTGATCACGCGCTCCGGATCGATGCCGGCGCCATCGTCGCTGATCTCGATGACGATGCGGCTCGAACGCTGGTCGGCCAACAAGGTGATGGTGCCCTCTTCGGCCTTTCCCACCGCACGGCGGCGGTCCGGCGATTCGATGCCGTGGTCCATCGCGTTGCGAATGATGTGGGTCAAGGGATCGCTCAACCGCTCGATGACGGTCTTGTCGACTTCGGTTCCCTCGCCGAAGGTCTCCAGGCGCACCCGCTTTCCGGTCTTGACCGATAATTCCCGAACCAGGCGAGACATCCGTTGGAACACCGAACGCACCGGCTGCGCGCGCATGGCCATGACGGCGTTCTTCAGCTCGCGCGTATGCAGGAAGACGTCTTCGAGGACCTGCGCCATCCGGCCCTCGGGGTCGCCTTGCACGTTCTGGAACATCTGCCCCAGCATGGTTTGCGAGATCACGAGTTCGCCCACCATGTTGACCACGCGATCGATCTTTTCGAGGTCGACGCGAATCGTCGTCGTGGCCGCGTGTTTTCCGGACGTCGCGTCGCGTTGCTCTGGATGTTCCGCGGCTTGGGTGGCGGCTGCTGCCGGCGCCGCCGCGGCCGGCGCGGTTTCGCCAGCAGACGGCGCGAGGTCGACCGCGGGCAGCGCATCGGCGGGTTCGGCGGCCGCGGCCGCCGTCTCATTGACGGCGTCGCCGAGCGCCCAGCTGCCGCTCGAGTCGATCCCCGTCACGATATCGCGGAGCTCGTTTTCGTTCAGTTCGGTTTCGATCGCGCCGGTGCAGACGATATAGGCTTGGTTGGGATCGCAATCCGCCAAAGTGGGGACGGCCTCGATATCCGCCTGCAAATCGACCTTGCCGACGGCGCGCAGCGCGTTCAATACGGCGGCAAATTTGTCGTCGTATTGCGCTTGCGTGGCGCGATAGACGAGACCGATACGCCGCAGTTCGCCTTCGGTGTCTTCGGCGCGGATCGGCTGGAAATCGATGTCGTCGAAGTCGTCGGCAACGCCTTTATCGTGATCGCCGCCCTCGCCGCCGCCGATCAGTTGCGTCAAGGCCGAGCGGCTGTCGGCATCGAAGTTAGCCGGCGGCGCCTCGCCCGAACGCGCCATGGCCACGAGGTCCGACAGCGTATCGTTGGCCTTTTGCAGCACCTCGACGACCTGGGGCGCCGCGGCGAGCTTGCCGTGCCGTAATTGATCGAGCACCGTTTCGAACACGTGCGCAAAATCGACCAGGCTGCTGAATCCGAAAACTCCGGCTCCGCCCTTGATCGAGTGGATGGCGCGGAATACCGCATTGACAGCCTCTTCGCTCGACGACTCGGTGAGCTCACCGAGGCCCGTATCGAGCGCTTCGAGGCCTTCCGCGCTTTCTTCGAAGAACGTTTGTCTGAGATCGTCGATCGTCGTCACGACACTGTTCCCTCTGTCAGAGCCGGAATCTTATCCGCACACCGAATTGACAATCTCGACCAACCCGGCCGGATCGAACGGCTTGACGATCCACCCGGTAGCGCCGGCGTCCCTGGCGATATCCTTGCTCTCCTGTTCCGCTTCGGTCGAGAGCACCAGGATCGGCGTATTGTCGTAGGCTGGATCTTTGCGAATGGCGCGAATGACGCCGAAGCCGTCGAGCTTCGGCATATTGATATCGGTGATGATCACATCGACCGGCTGCTGCGCCATCGCGTTCAGCCCATCGACGCCGTCGACCGCCTGCACGACCGTGAAGCCCGCCCCGCTCAGCGCCATGTTCAGCATGTCGCGCATGGTGCGGGAATCATCGATGGTCAAGATTGTCCTGGTGACAGGTTCCGGCGCTGGAGCGAGCGCGGGCGCGTCGGCGATCGGCATCTCGTCGGATGCCGGCGCGGCAGCGGCAGCCGGCATCGGGGCCGCGCTTTCTTGATCGGCTACGGCAACAGCAGCCGGCATGGCTTCGACGGTCGGCGACGCGGTTTGCGGGTACGACACGCCGCATCCGGCGAATGCCTCGGCGAATTCGGGCGATGCGTCGGACACGCTGAGGCGCGGAAACGTCTTGAATGCCGACACGAGAATTTGCAGATAGCCCGGCGAAACCGCCGTCACCGCCGCGGCATTGAAACGAATCTCGCCGGTCTCCGGCAGCTTGTTCATCTGCGCGATGAATGCCGCGGCGCCGTCGGCGTCGAGCGTCGCCGGCAGGTCCAGAAGGATCGTGCCGTCGACTGTCGTATCGTTGAGCTGTGTCATGGATGACCTATCATGGCGAGTGACGGTGACGATGCGGTTTTGGTCGAGATGCAGGCGGCGAGGATCGCTTCGGGCATATCGAACAAGCCGTGTTGGCTTTCGACCGCCCCGATCTCGAAAGCGACACGCGGCATGCCGTAAATCAGCGACGTGGCTTCGTCCTGGCCCAGCGTCGGACAGCCGGCTCTGCGCATGGCGAGCAAGCCCTGGGCGCCGTCGCGGCCCATCCCGGTGAGAATGACGCCGACCGCCCGCGGCGCGACGGCTCGCGCCACGGAATTAAACAGCACATCGACCGATGGCCGGTGGCCGGAAACCAGCGGGCCGTCGTTCAGGCTGCAATGAAGACCGCCGGCCCGGCGAACCAATTCGAGATGGTGGCCGCCGGGCGCGATATAGACGTTGCCGCGCTCGATCGGCTGGTCATGGGCTGCTTCATGCACGCGCATGCGGCACTCGGTATCGAGGCGCCGCGCGAAGGCCGCGGTGAACCGCTCGGGCATGTGTTGTGTGATCACCACCGGCGGCACGTCGGCCGGCAACAGCATCAGCACCGCCTTCAAGGCCTCGACGCCGCCGGTCGAGGCGCCGATGGCGATGATCTTGTCGCTCGGTCCACGCAGCGTTTTATGCGCCTGAAGGCGCTGCTGCCCGGCGACGCGACGACGCAAGCGCGTTCGGGCCGCGGCTTTGACCTTGGGAATGAGCTCGCCGCCGAGCTGCAGCACCGCCCCGGCATCGAGCGGCTTGGCGACAAAGTCGACGGCGCCGATCTCCAAGGCTTCCAGCGTGGTTTCGGCGCCCGCCTGCGTCAGCGTCGAGATCATGACCACCGGCGTCGGCCGCAGCTCCATGATCTTGCGCAGGAATTCGATGCCGTTCATGTGCGGCATTTCGACGTCGAGCGTCACCACATCGGGATTGAGCGACTTGATGTGCTCGCGTGCCACAAACGGGTCCGGCGCGGTGCCGACGACTTCAATGTCGGCGTCTTCCGAGAGTACGTGGGTCAGCAACTTCCGCATCAGGGCGGAGTCGTCGACGATCAAGACGCGGATTTTTTCGGGCATGATTTTCACTTGAACAGTTGCACATCGGGGACGGGTTTACGGGCGCTCAATGTCGTCGCGTAATTGGTCTCCTCTCGCACCGCCGAGTCCTCGTCACGACCGGTCAGCAGGCGGCGCACGACCCTGCCGGTCATCGGGAAGTAGATGATGCGTCGCGGATGGATGCCGCCCAGATCCTGCGCCGCGCAGCGCAGCCCTTCCGCTTGCAGGTAGCGCAACACGAAATCACCATTTTCGGTGCCGATTTCGTTGCGGGCACTGGTCACATTGGCGCCGCCGAAGACCTTGATCTCCATGCGTTCGCGCTGGCAGCCGCGCTTGAGCATGCCGTTGATCAGCTTCTCCATGGCGAAATTGCCGAACCGCGCGGATTCAAGCTCGTTGCCCCAGGCCCCGCTGGAGCCGGCCTTGTTCTGCACCAACATGAAATGATTCATGCCGCCGATCTGCATGGCCGGATCGCGGATGCAAGCCGATACGCACGAACCGAGCACCGTGACGAGCACTTCCTCCGGATCGGAGGTGACGTAGAACTCGCCCGGCAAGATCTTGACCACCCAGGCGGCTTGCGCCGAATCGTAGAACCGACGCGCCGCCCGACTGCCCGGCGTCGACGACAGCGGAGCAAATCGGTCGACGGCGGCGGCGGCCGACATCATGCCGTCCTCCGATAGATCGTGCGGCCGGACAGCGTCAGCCGCGGATGCGAACCGATCAGAGACTCGGAATGACCGATATAGAGCCAACCGCCGATCCGGATGAGATCGGTGAAGCGATCGACCAGCTTCGCCTTGGTCAACTGATCGAAATAGATCATCACGTTGCGGCAGAAGATGGCGTCGAACGGCCCCCGCATCGGCCAGTCATCCATCAGATTCAAACGACCGAACGTCATCAGCGAGCAGACGTCGCGATCGATGGCGACCTTGTCGCCCTCCTCCACCTGCGAGAGCGCGCCGCGGTATTTCGGCGGCACCGCGTCGACCGCGTCGGCCGCGAACACGCCGAGCGCGGCCCGCCGCAACACCTCGGTATCGATATCGGTGGCAAGAATGCGGACATCCCGACCGGAGATGTTCTTGATCTCGGCATTCAAGATCAGGGCGATCGTGTGCGGCTCCTCGCCGCTCGAGCAACCGGCCGACCATACGCGCAGTCGACCGCCGGTCTTGTGCGCCGCGACGAACGGAGCGACGACTTGCGATGTGAAGTGATCGAAGTGATGCTGCTCGCGAAAGAACTTGGTGTGGTTCGTCGACAACGCATTGATGAACAACTCGAGTTCCTGGTCGGCGTTCTCGGCCAGATGTTTGCGGTACTCTTCAAATGCCGACATGCCGAGCGTGCGCAACCGGCGCGACAGCCGTCCGTAAACCAGGTTCTTCTTCGCTTCCGGCAAAGTGATGCCGGCGTGCTCATAGGCGATTTTCGCCAGGGCGCGAAAATCCGCGTCGGAGAAATCGAATTCGCGCTGCGGCTCGGGAATCGAGAGCGGCGTCGGCCGTACGGCTTGCCGGACTGCGGCCATTAGAATTCTTTCCAATCAGGTTCTTGTTGTCTGAACGCCGTCGCCACCATGGCCTGCATGCGGCCGACCGCTCCATTGCGGTCGCCATTCATGGCCTTGGCGGCGGACCTTGCCGACCTGTTCGTTGCAACGGTTTGCTTCGTGCTGCTTTCCTTCGTGCTGCTTTCCTTCGTGCTGCTTTCCTTCGTGCCGCCGTCCTTGGCGTTGCTTTCCTCGAGGCTCTTGCGGGTTGCGGCCTTCGGCGGAGCGGCCGGCATAACTTTTCCGGAGGCCACGCCCGCGGGCACTTGTGCGATGCCGCGATGCACGGATGGCGCGTGGTTCACTGCGGCCTCGGCATTCGACCCAAGCTTGAAGGAGGCGAGGCGCTCGTCCATCATGATCGAGTGATTCTCCAGCGCCTTGGCCGACGCCGCGTTCTCTTCGACCAGCGCCGAGTTCTGCTGGGTGACCTCGTCCATCTGCGCCAAGGCCAAGTTGACTTGCTCCAGACCTTCCGACTGCTCGGCGCTTGCGCTGGCAATGTCGGCGACGATTTGCACGACCTGCTTGATCGAGCCGACAATCTCGGTGAGCGACGCGCCGGCCTGGTTGACCAGGCCGACGCCCTCCTGGACCTGGCTCGAACTGTTCCTAATCAGGTTCTTGATGTCTTTCGCCGCTTGCGACGAACGTTGCGCCAGGCTGCGCACCTCGGACGCCACCACGGCGAAGCCTCGCCCGGCGTCGCCGGCGCGCGCCGCCTCGACCGCGGCATTGAGCGCCAACAGGTTGGTCTGTCGTGCGATCTCGTCGATGACGCCGATGATATCGCCGATCTTGCGCGAGGATTCCTCGATGCGCGCCATCGCCTTGACGGCGTCGCCGACGACGGCGCCGCCGTGATCGGCGATGGTGTGAGACTCCGTCGTCAATTGATTGGCGCGCTGTGCGTTCTCGGCGTTCTTTTTGACGGTCGCGGAGATCTGCTCCATCGATGCGGAGGTTTGCTCGAGGCTTGCGGCCTGCTCCTCGGTGCGCTGCGACAGGTCCGTGGTGCTGGCCGAAATTTCGGCGGCGGCATTCTTGACTTCGCGCGTCGTGTCGCCGACCTCGGCCACGAACTTCGCGAAATTGTCGCACAATTCGTTCATCGCCTTCGACAGCGTGAGCATGAACTCCTTTTTGCCCTCGAGGTCGACCCGCTGGGTGAGATCGCCGGCAACGGCCGCATTGACGACGCGATCGACCTCCTCTTCGATCGTCACCTCGGCGGTTCGATTGCGCCATTCGACCACGAAGCCGGAACGCTTACCCTCGCCATCGGCGATGGGAACGACGACGAGCTGAAAGGATTTTCCGGCGATCTTGATCTGCACTTCGTGCGGATCGCTCGACCCGTCCAGGGTGGCTCGCACATCTTTCGGATCCTTGTGGAAGACGTCGATCGACTGTCCGAGCAGCCTCGACGAGTCGAATTGCGGCATCTCCTTGCGGATTTCCTGTTCCGTATCGCGGAACATGGCGAGCAGGTTCGGATTCATGTAGACGATGTTGTGGTCGTTGTCGGCGATCATCATGTTCGAATTCGAGGCATCGAGCGCCGAGCGGACGCGCAGATTGACGGCTGCCGTCGCCAGCGCCTCGCTCTCCATCTTTTTCTTTTCGATGGCGCCGTCGCGCAAGAACAATACGGCCTTTGCCATCTGGCCGACTTCGTCGGCCCGATCGGTGCCGGGCACATCGGCTTCGAGATTGCCCGCGGTCAACTCTTCCATCGTGCCGCACAGCGCGATCACCGGATCGGAAATGCCGCGACCGATGCGCCAGGCGATGGCGCCGCCGAAAGCCAATGCGAATCCGGCAACCGCGAGGCTCCAGATGACGGAGCTTGTGACCGTCGAGTCGGAGGCCCGTCGGATTTCCCCGAGCGCGTCGACTTGATCCCGGGCGAGTTGCTTCATCAGCTGATTGCCGGCTGCCGCCAGCTTCACCAACGTGTCGTCCACGAGGTGATTGGCCTGCGCCGACAGCTTTGCAACGTCGTGGAAGTCGTCGACGAGGGCGGGGAGGGCGGCGGAGAATTCCCGCATCTTGCCTTGACGCTCGGCACTGCTGTTGGCGTCGTTTATTCGAGCGACATGACCCGAAAGATTCTGGAACGACTGGTCGAACTCCTCGACGATTTTCGGATCAGCGTGCAGAAGGAAACGGACCGAAGAAAGCCGCATCTGCATCAAGTCGCGTATCGCGCCGCCGACTTCCGTCGTAACCGTTATGTCATAGTCCTTGACCGCGCTGTCGAACATCTCCGATAATTTCGTCAGCAACGCCGTGCCGCTTGGACCCATTCGCTCGACCAGACGTTGACGCTCGATCATCGCTGTCGCGACTTGGTCGAACGTCGCCAGGTAATCGGCGATCTGCCCGCTGACCTTGATGCCGAGTTGTTTTGTTTCGGGCTGCTCCGCAACGCCGGCAAAATCGTCGATCAGCTTTTTGGCCTCGGCCCCGGTTTCTCGGGCGTTCTTGGCGTCGTCGTCCTTGAGCGTCAGAAGATAGGTTCGGACGCTCCGACGCGCTTCCGCGAACGCCGTGGCCGCCTGTTGCACCTGCACGGCATTGTTCGAGATTCCGGAATAGGCGTGGAAATTCGACCGGATGGTCGTGAACCCGAAATAGGCCGTCGTCGCGACGATCAGAAGGAGCGCGAGAACAATGGCAAAACCGGCGCCGATACGGGCGCCAATCTTGAGGTTCGCGTTCAACTGGTTGAGCGCGTGCATCATGACCCGGCTTCCCCCGCTTTAATTCAGCCGGTCGCTGGTCGGGACTTGTCTGGACGAGGAATCGCCCTCCGGGGCGGCGTCCGAGGCGAGCAGGTTCGACAGGTCGATCAGCGCGATCATGAAGTCTTCGATCGTGACCAGCCCGGCCAGGAAGGTGATGCGCGCGGACTTCGCGATTTGGGGCACCGACTGGATTTTGGCGACCTCCACCGAGACGATATCCAGCACGCGGTCGGCCAGGAGCCCGACCAGGCGATTATCGACGCTGACGATGATGACGACATGCATCGGGCTGGCGTCGGTCTTGCCTTGTCCGAACCGGCAGCGCAGGTCGATGATCGGCACCATGACGCCGCGCAGATTGAGCACGCCGCGGATGTATTCCGGCTGCCGCGGCAGGTGGGTGACATCCGACCAGCCTTTGATTTCACGCACCGACATGATGTCGACGCCGTATTGGTCGTTGCCGATGGCGAAGCTGATGAATTGCATCAAACCGGCCGGGGCGCCTTCGAGCGGGCGCCAGCTGCCGGTAACGGTTTCTTCTGCGAGGGGCGTTTGCGCGTTCGACACGGTCCAATCCCAGCGTTCTTTGTTCCTGGCCGATCACGGCCATAGGCTCGCGTACCGACGGCACGCGCGATCAGAGTGCCGCAAAAGGCTTACCAACATGTCAAAAGGGCAACGCCCCGGCAGCGGGACGCCGTGGAACCATATACTGGGATAAGGTTTTAGGGCTCGTTGGGCGTCAGACGATGCGAAACGGCGACGGGCTGCTCGATCGGGTGGACGATGTCGTTGCGCGACGCACCGGTCTGGTTCGCCGAGCCGACGCCGTCCTGAGCCTGCCCGGAGCAATTCGCAAAAAAATTCTTAATGCCTTTCGCCGCCTGCGACGAGCGCTGCCGCCGCGTGCCGCCTCGACCGCGGCATTCGCGACGTAATTCACGTCATTCTCGACCACCACCCGGCAATCGCGTCGTCGGATAGGGTTCGAACCCGAAATGCGCGCACCGGCTTAAGAACAAGTATATTTTGCCGGTACGACGGTGAAACGTCGGTTCTAAGCGGTGCGTGCGCCGACGATACTGGGGGAACGATGCTTGCCGGCAAATGAATGACGGCTTGCTCGAAAGCCGCCGGCGCCCACTTTTGCATTATACTAGGTTAGCAGCCTGGCTTAAGTCACGATCGGTTTAATCCGTTCTTTGCCGTTGCGCGTTATCGACGATCCCGCAACCTGCGAAGAGCGAGCACATGTTCAGACCGGCATCTTCGAGCGCGCGGGCGAACGCGGCCGGACAAGATCGTATCCGGCTTCTGATCATCGAGGATGACAATGTTCACCGCATGATCGTCAAGCGGGTCGCCGCCGGGCTGGGCTTCGATGTTGCGGAAGCCAGCAATTACGAGCGCGCCGTCATGTTGCTCAGTGAGCATCGATTCGACTGCATCACGCTCGATCTTTCGATCGAAAGCCACAGCGGGATCGAGGTCCTGCGGCATCTCCGGGATATCGGCCGCCGAATTCCGGTTCTGGTCATCAGCGGCGCCGATCAAGCCAAGCGGACGGAAACCGCGCTGTACGCCGAATCGATGAAATTCGACATTCTTCACGTCGTGAAAAAGCCGTTGGATTTGAGGGCGCTTCAGGAGGCGCTGGCGGAATTGAAGGCCGTCATTCAACTGAGCGCGACCGCCAAGCCGTAACGCGTCATCGGCCGGCTTCGGAAAACGCTATCCGGCGGAAGCGAAGGATCGCCTTTATCCGCGCGAACTCGGCTTTCAATCCGTCGAGTCGCGCTTCGAGCGTCGGCCGGTCGAGGCCGGCGATATCCAGCTCGAGCGATTCGGCCAGGTTGGAAAAGCGGAGAAACCCGAGGCTGCCCGAGGAGCCTTTCGCGGTATGCGCTTCCCTGGCGACCCGAGCGAAGTCGCCGGCGCTCATCCCCTCCCGCATCGCTTGCAGTCGCTGCGCCGTATCGGAGAGAAATTGCTCGATCACAACGCGAACATCGTCCGCGCCGAGCGCGTCGGCGAGCTCGGTATAAATCGCTTCGTCCACCGTGCCGTCGACCGATGTCGTTTGCCCGCCGTCGGACGCCGGGGCGCCGTTTTGCGGCGCGGCAGCATGGAATTGCCGGAGCACAGCGGCGATGCCGCGGCGGGTCACCGGCTTGCCCAGAAAATCATCCATGCCGGCGCGGCGGCAGGCGTCCCGGTCATCCTGCTGCACGTTCGCGGTGAGCGCTATAATGCACGGCGTCGAGAACGGCGGCGGCAGTTTTCGGATCGCCTTGGTCGCAGCAATGCCGTCCATTTCCGGCATCATCACGTCCATCAGGACAAGGTCGTATTTGGTTGCGCCGCAAGCCGCGACGGCAGCGGCGCCGGTGTCGACCACATCGACCGTGTAGCCGAAGCCCTGGATAAGCTTGATGGCGACGAGTTGATTGGTTTTGTTGTCTTCGGCCAACAGGATGCGAATCGAATTCCGCTCCGCCAAGGCGGCGGGAGCAAGCGGCGGGGCGAGCAGCGGATCGCAAGCGGGGACCCGTTCGGGTCCGGCTGCCGATGCCGGCAGATAATCGAGCATGAGCTTGAACGTCGTCCCTTTGCCGAATTTGCTCTCGACCGAAATCGTTCCGCCCATCAGGTCGATCAATCGTTTACAGATCGCCAGGCCCAGCCCGGTCCCGCCGAAACGGCGCGCGATCGAGCTGTCGAGTTGGGAGAATTCGCGAAACAGAAGCGGCACAGCGTCGGCCGGAATGCCGATGCCGGTATCGGCGACCGCAAATACAAGGCGCACGCGTCCCGGCGACGCGTCCCGGCCGAGGCCGACCTCGACCGCGACGTGACCGGCCTCGGTGAACTTCAATCCGTTGCCGACCAGATTGAGCAGCACCTGCCGCAGCCGGGCGGGATCGCCGATCACTTCGTGCGGCACTTCGGGCGCGATCCGCATGCTCAACATCAATCCCTTCTGTTGAGCGGGCACCGCCATGAGCCTCACCGTATCGCGTACCAAATCGCCCACTGCGAAACGGATTTTCTCGATCTCGAGACGACCGGCTTCGAGCTTGGAAAAATCGAGGACGTCGTTGATGATTTGCAGAAGATGCCCGGCGGAATCGCGCATGCTCTTGGCGAAGCCGCGTTGCTCCTCGGCGAGATTGCCGGCAAGCAGCAGTTCGGCCATGCCGATCACGCCGTTCATCGGCGTGCGGATCTCGTGGCTCATCATTGCCAGGAACTCGGACCGCGCCCGCGTGCCGGCCTCCGCAGCGCCCCTCGCCTCTGCGAGAAGCCGCTCGTGACGCACCATCAGATAGATCACGCCTAAGAGCCACAGCGACGCGAAGGCGGCGATGGCAAGATACTTGCGCCGATTCTGCTCGTAGACTTTGAGGACATCTTCGGTGGCGAGACCGACCGTGATGACGAGCGGGTAGCCATCCACCTTGCGATAGGCGAACAGGCGCTCGACTCCGTCGGTGAGACTGTTATTGGTAAAGAAGCCGAAGTTTGAACGCGTCATCGCTTTGAAAACCGGGCCGGTGGACAGCGACTGGCCGACTGCGGATGGTCCATTGGCCCGGCGGGCGCGGATAATGCCGTCGGTGCCGATCAGCGTGACAGCGCCCCGGTCGCCCACATCGATCGTCTCGTAAAATTGCGACAGATAATGGGGATCGACCGAGACCACCGCCACGCCACCGAAGCTGCCATCCGGCATCGTGATGCGGCGCGTAAGGTTAATGGACAGTTTATTGCTGACGCGGCCAATTATCGGCTTACTGATAAAAAGCTCGTCGGCTTCCCGTTCCGCGTGCACTTTGAAATGTTCACGATCGCTCAGATCAACCCCCGGTGCGGAGCCGGGAATGTTACTGGCGATCATGCGTCCGTCTTTACCGATGAGGGCGACTTGGAAATTAAAGCCGCCAAGAAACTGACTGTTATGCGTCCACAGCGACATGTCGAAATTTTGCGGATCCTTGGCATAGGAATCGCGGACGTAAAGCAGCGTTTGGTCGGCGGCGCGTACCGAACGGATCATTTGCTCTGCGAGCGCTCCGGACAGATTTCCGGCGTTTTGCAGCGCAGACTGTTCGGTGTGCACCTTTTCGGAATAGCTGAAATAGAGCGCGCCTCCCCAAATCAGGAGCACCGTCGACAGGCCGAGAATAATGCTGGCGTAGGGGCCGGCGCGGCGGAGCCAATCACTGGCGTCGCACGCGAGGCGCACCGCTCTATCGGCACCTGATCGATGGAATGATCCTGGCAATGGGCGGCGACCTTCGGTGCAGCGAATTCCGGCTGCGGCGGATGGATCGGGCACAATGCCGCGGCGCGCCTACCGAAATGTGAAAAAATGCCCTCGCAGTTCCGGCGGCCTGGGCTTTCGTCCTATACTGGATCAAGCAGGCTCGGGATTTCGATCCGATGCGGCGGCAAGCGCTGCGCGGCGGGTCTATCCGCGATCATCGGATATTCGAAAATGCGCTCTGCTAGCTCGCCTGCTGCCGGCAGCCGCCGTTGGCACCCTCGCGCATGATGCCCCGGATCGTGGGCGCGCACCGCCCGCAGTTTGGCTCATGCCCAAGACACTGATAGATTTGCGCCATGGTTCGCGGCCCCTCCGGCGCGGAACACGCGGCTTTTACATCATTGTCGCTGATGACGTTACAGGAGCATACGATCATTACGGCGAATCCTCATCTCGCCGTTCGATGAAGCCACAGGCGCCGGACTTTGAACTTGATTTTGATCAAAAGTGGCAGCGCAGACCGGCGGGGAACGCCCAAAAAGGGGCTCGTCATGACGCTGCGATTCATGCTCGCGCTCCTGTTTTTGGGAGGCGCGATTTTCTCCAGCCAGGCGAGTGATTTCACGCCGCTGCAAAGACGGGGTGAACTGCTCGCGGCGCGGCTGTGCGCGGACTGCCACGCGGTCGGCCGCAGCGATCAAAGCCCGCATGCCGGCGCGCCGGCGTTCCGCAGTCTCGACCGCGATGTCGATCTCGACGGGTTCATGACGCGCCTGCGCGAAGGCCTCACCTCCGGCCATCCCGATATGGCGACCTTCCGGTTCTCGCGGCGGGACGCCCGCGCCTTCGTGCTCTACATCCGCGCCATTCAGGCGCCTTGAGTTCCCTCGAGGAGCGACGACCGGCATCCCGTTCGGCAGACGAAGCCGGATCAATACGCCGTCTTGGCGATCTCGCCCGAGCCGGTGACGTACCAGCGTTCGCTGACGAACGGTTTGCCGGCCAGACGATCGGCGAGCCAGTCGGCGAGAAGAATCGGCGGGAATGGGCCGAGATTGGCGGCCGGCACGTTGCCGACGGAATGCCGCGATTCCTGGTACACCACCATCTGCTTCAGCCCCTGCAGCGCCGCCATCAGGCGTTCGGAATGCACGAGCGGACTCAATTCCTCCGCTTCGCCGGCAACGCAGAGATAAGGCACGCGGATTTTATCGGCGTGCCCCTGCCAGGTGATGGTCTTGCGGAATTCGTCGAACTCGTTCTCGTCGGTAATGCCCGACATGTACATGAATCGCTTCTTGAAGGTCGGCGAGGCCTCCTGGAAGAGGGTATGACAACCGGGCTCGTGGCACACCGACATCACCGCGCACGCTTTGATCCGCGGCTCGTTCGCCGTCAGCACGGTGCCGAACAGCGAGCCGAAGCTCGTGCCGGCGACGCCGATGCGCGCGGCGTCGAGTTCGGGCCGCGCCGCGATCCAGTCGACCAGAGCCGGCCCCGTGGCCATCCAGTTTTCCATGGTGAAGTGAAGCCCGATCATCGGCGCCTCGTATTGCCCCGGCCCGTCGATCGCCAGCACCGCCATGCCGCGGTTGAGGAACTTGTCGCCGTACAGCGCAACCTGGATTTCCTTGTAGCTGTCCATGCCCGGGATCGCGATCACCACCGGCAGCCGGCCGCTGGCATAGCCGGGCGGCAAATGCAGCCAGGCCGGGATCGCCTTATCCTTGAACGGCACCCAGACCGCTTCGACACGGCGATCGGCCAGCGCCGCATATTTGGCGTAGCATTCGCGCTTCTTGTTGTTGTAGGCGATATTGGTTTCGTCGTTTTCGTCATAGGGCCATTGCGCCGCACCCCAATGCACCGCGGCCATGAAGAAATTGTCGCGTGCGGTGATCGTGCGGTCCGCCAGCGCGGCGGCGTTGGCCTTGGCCTCGCGGCGGCGAGCGACCGCGGCGAAGGCCGGCCCGATATCGGCCATCTTCTTCACCCGCTCGCGGATGCCGGCAAAATCGGCATTGGCCTCGATCCCGCACGGCAGATGGATATAGAGCGAGCGCGGCTGGTCCCAATCGATGCCGTTGGCGCGGATGATATTGTCGATGAGCCAGCGTTGCTCGTCGAAGCGGCGTACCTGCGGCGCGCCCCGCTGATCGAGAATGGGTGGAAATTCCTGTTGCGGGCGGTTCATCGCTCCCTCCATCGCCGGGCATCGCGCCACCGGTCTGGGCGCCGGCCGTTGCGAGCATTATCGACGCGGCGCGCGGCCGGTTGTCAACTTCCGAGCAACCGGCTGTGCGAGCAACCGGCCGCCGAACCGCATTGCGCGAATAGCCGGGCTGTGCTTGTGAGGCTTGGCCGATAAATCTGGTGGAGGGAACGATGCCGAACCGAAATTCCGCCGGCGGCAGGGCGACGATCCTCGCATTGCTGACGACCGTCGCAATCGGCGTCTGGCAGCCTGCTCGAGAAGCGCGCGCGGCGGACTATCCAAATCGCAGCATTACGCTTGTCGTCCCCTCGCCGCCCGGCGGCGGGACCGATACCCAAGCCCGAATTCTCGCGCCCAAATTGAGCCAATTGCTCGGCCAAACCGTGGTCATCGAAAATCGCGGTGGCGCCAGCGGCAATATCGGTGCGGAAGTCGTCGCCAAGGCCGCGCCCGACGGCTACACGCTTCTCGCCATGATCTCCTCCCATGTCATGAACCCGTATGTTCTCAAGAGCGTGCCCTACGATCTCGATCGCGACTTCGCGATGATCTCGCGCACCGTCACGGCGCCGGGAGTTCTGGTCGGCCATCCGTCCGTGCCGGCGAAGGACCTGCACGAATTGCTCGCCTATATGAAGGCGAACCCAGGGAAAGTCGCGTTCGGCTCGGCCGGCGTCGGCAGCTTGTCGCACCTCGTCGTCGAGCTGTTCGAACAGGCCGCTGGCGTGAGCCTTTTGCATGTGCCCTATCGCGGAACGCAACCGGCACTCAACGACGTGTTGGCCGGCCAGGTCGCCATCATGATTCCCGATCTGACGATTGCGCTCGCGCATATTCGCGACGGCGGCTTGCGCGCCTATGGCGTGACCAGCGTCGCCCGTTCGCCCACGGCCCCCGACCTGCCGACGGTCGCCGAGGCGGGGCTGCCCGGATTTGAAGCCGTGCAGTGGTTCGGCCTCTGCGCGCCGGCGGGCACGCCCGCCGCCATCGTCGATAAATTGCACGCCGCCGTCACGACGGCACTCGATGATTCCGACGTGAAAGAGCGCTATACCGCGCTCGCCATGACGCCGGCGCCAAGCCCCTCGGCGCAGGCCTATGCCGAATTCGTGCACGACGAAGGCCTGCGCTGGGGAAAAGTGGTGGCCAACGCCCACATCGTCGCGCAATAGCCGAACGGCCGCGGTGCTTCAGGAGCAACTATGACACTTGTCCTCAAAGGCGTGATGCAAAGCCCGGTGACGCCGCTCAAGGAGGATTTCAGCCCGGACTTCGCGACCTTCGAGAAGCTCGTCGACTTCCACGTGCGAACCGGCGCCACCGCGATCTCGTGGCCGCACCACAAGGCGGAATCGCACAATCTCACGATCGCCGAGCGCAAGGCGCTTGCCGAAGTGGCGATCCGGACCGTGGCCAAGCGCGTGCCGATCTCGATTCACGTGAGCGCGCTGGCGCTCGAGGACACTTTCGATCTGGCGCGGCATGCGCAGCAGGCGGGCGCCGATGCGATCATCGCCATCACGCCGTATTTCTGGAAATATCCGCCCGAATCGATCCATGCGCATTTCGTCCGGCTCGGCACCTCGATCGATCTGCCGCTGATCGCCTACAACTCGCCGAGCTATCTCGACGGCGTCGAATTCACCGGCGAGATGACCGCGCGCCTGATCCAGCGTCTGCCGAATTTCATCGGCATGAAGGAGGCGAGCTTCGACAGCGAGAAGTTTTTCGAGATTTTGCGGGCGGCGGCGCCGCTGCGGCCGGACTTCGCGATGATCGCCGGCGTCGAATATCTGCTGCCGTCGGTTGCGCTGGGCGGCGCCGGGTCCTATTCGTCGGCCGGCGCCATCTGCCCCAATCTTTGCGTCGAGCTCTATCGATCCTGCGTCGACGAAGACTGGCCGCGGGCGCGCGAACTGCAATACAAGCTGTCGCAACTCTGGCTCTTGTTCCGCGATCAATATCCGTCGTCGCTCAAGGGCGGCTGCGTGATCATGGGCCGCCCGGTCGGCCCGACGCGTCCGCCGTTGCCGACGGCGTCGCCCGAACGCGTCAAATTCATCGAGCAGCGTCTCGCCGAGCTCGGCATCCTGGAGAGCGAACCGCATGGCTGGTAACGACATGGCTGGTAACGACATGACTGGTAACGACGAGGGCAATGCCGTGACAGCATTCGAGTTCGGTCTGGTCCATGCGCCGCTGACGCCGTTTTCCGAATCCGGCGTCGACTACGAGCGCTACGGCAGACTGTTGGACTTTCATCTGCGTCATGGCGCCGAGGGCCTGGCGCTGCCCATGCATGCCGGCGAATCGGTCAGCCTCACCGCGGACGAGCGCAGAGCCTTGGCCGAATACGCGATCGAACGCGTCGGCGGCCGGGTGCCGGTCGTCGTCAATGTCAGCGAAGCCGGCACGGCCATCGCCGCTTCGCTGGCGGCGCATGCGCGAGCGGCCGGCGCGTCGGCGCTCATCGCCTCGGTGCCGTATTATTGGACGCCGCCGCAAGCCATGCTGGTGGAACATTTCGCGGCCATCGGCCGGGCCGGCGCGTTGCCGCTCTTCGTCTTCAATTCGCCGAGTGAAATGAGCGAGGTCGAGGTCGCGAGCGCATCGGTCGTGAATTTGCTCGGCCGCTTGCCCAATTTCGCAGGCCTCATCGATGCCAGCCTCGACTGGCAATACATGATCGAGGTCGTCACCGTCGCGCGCGCGGCGCGGCCGGACTTCCAGTTCGTATCCGGCACCGAATACATGATCTCGGCCGGCGCCGTCGGCGCCACCGGCCTGTTGTCGCCGCTGGCCAGCGTATCGCCGCGCCTGGTCGGCGAACTTTATCGCAGCTGTCGGCGCGAGAAGTACAAGGAGGCTTACGCGCTGCAGGAGGACGCCGCGATCTTGTATCGCGCGTTGCGCGATGCCGGCGTGCCGGGGCTCAAGGCGGCCGCCCGCGCATTCGGACGCGATTGCGGCAATCCGCGCGCGCCGCTGCCGGCGCTCGACGCCGCGTCGGCGCAAAGTTTGATCGGGCAAATCACCGCGGTCCACAGCACCGCAGCCGAGCCGCGCGGCTGGTCGTAATCTGCAAGGCCTCGAACGCGGAGCGACGAACCGGCAATGGCGCAGGACGGAACAAAGCGGATAGCGCTGGTGACCGGCGCGTCGTATGGCGTCGGCTCAGCTGCCGCGCTCGCTCTGGCCCGCGCCGGCTTTGACCTTGCGCTGACGGCGACACGCCGGCAGAACCTGGCAGGCACGATCGAACAGGCGGCCGCGGCCGGCGCCCAGGCGCTGCCGGTCGAACTGGAACTGCGCTCGCAGTCGAGCATCGAAGCCTGCGTCGCCGCGGCGATCGAGCGCTACGGCCGTATCGACGTGCTCGTCAACAATGCCGGCATCAATATCAGGCGCAAGGCCATCGATGTCGGCCGCCAGGAATGGGACGACGTGATCGCGGTGAATCTCACCGGCACGTTCTTTTTGACGCAACAGGTCGGACGCCATCTCATCGCGCGGCAAGCGCCGGGGCGCATCATCACGGTCGCGTCCGCGCACGCCTTCGTCGGCGCCGCCGAGCGGTCCACTTATGGCATCGGCAAGGCGGCGCTCATTCAGATGACCCGGATGCTGGCGGTCGAGTGGGCCGAGCACGGCATCAGGGTCAATGCCGTCGCGCCCGGCCGTCTCGACACCCCGTCGCCCTCGCGCGTGGGCACCGGATCGGACAAGGCCTACATGGAAGCCATGCTGCAGCGGATTCCGTTGCATCGGCTCGCCACGGCGGACGAGGTCGCGGGCGCCGTGGCGTTCTTGGCCGGCCCCGCCGCGGCATCGATCACCGGGCAGACGATCGTCATCGACGGCGGCCTGACGGCGGCTTGAACGGCGCCACGATGGAACTCTGCCGCGGACCGCTGCTCCGAATAGCCCCGACGATTCCGGTCGACACTATGCCCGGCGCCCAACGACCTTCGGCTGTTGCGTCAATCCGGCCGGCGTGACGAACACCATGAGATTGGCAACGATAATCGTGCCGGCGAGAAAATAGAATGCGGCCATGATGCCGTAATGATCGGCGACGATGCCGGCGCTGACAGGTCCCAACGCGGCGCCGAGCGCCTGGGTGCCGAACAGCAATCCGATGGCGCTGCCACCCATGCCGGGCGGCGTCGCATCCAACAACCAGGCCTGCAGCACGGCCCGCACCGAGAACAAGAAGAATCCGAGCACGGCCACCAAGAGCACGAACCAGCTCGTGCCGCCGGCAAACGCCATGAACACGATGACGACGCCGGTCATCGACATGCTCGAGATGATGATCTGCCGGCGCCCGATCATGTCGGACAGATGGCCGGCGATCGGCGCAGCGATGAAACCCGCCGCCTGCAGGGCGAACAGGCAGGCGCCGATCCACAGCGACGGATAGCCCATCTCGCGCGCCAGATAGAGCGGCAGGAACGTCAACAGCGCGCCTTGGGTCAGCGAACGGAACGCAGTGCCGATCGCAAGCGTGACGAGCGCGCGATTTTTCAGCAGCGCGGCCAGGGCGCGAAGCCGCTCCGCGCCGTCCATCGCCGCAGGTTTTGCCTTGGCGAAACCGGCTTGGAGATCGGCGCTCTGCAGGCGGCCGACATAGACGAGGATGATCCCAGCCACGACGATGCCGGGGACGACATTCATGAACACGACGCTTCGCCAATTGAAAGATTGCAGCAGCAAACCGATGACCAGCGGAGCGAAGGCGTCGCCGACATTGCCGCCCATGCCGTGAAACGACATGACCAGCCCCTTGCGGTCCGGAAAACGGTCGCCGAGCCACGGGATCGCCGTCGGATGCCAGAGATTATTGCCGATGCCGACCAGGGTCGCGCAAACGAGCATCATCCAATAAGCGTGCGAAAGGCCCATGATGAGGTAGGGAATGCCGATCCAGCACAACGACACCGCCATCAGCAGGCCCTTGCGGCCGACCGTATCGACGAAAATTCCTCCGGGGACGTTGGCGATGGCGCCGGCCGCATACTGGCAGGTCAAGATCCAGCCGATCTCGCCGTAGCTCAGCCCCAGTTCTTTGCCGATGAGCGGCAGCAGCAGATAGAATGTCGCCGGATACCAATGGGTCAGCGCGTGGCCAGTGCTGATCACCCATACTTCCCGAAACGAACGCCGCTGCACCGCGCCGATATCAACGGTCGTCGCCGTCATTGTGCCGTCCCGTTTGCAGCCGTTATTGCGCGCGCCAGTGGTGAATTCCTACCTGCCCGGTCCGCGAAACGCAAACCCCGCTCGAAGGGCGGCGGACCGATGACTAGAGTCGATTCCGGTCAATTTCACTCGTCATTGCGAGCGCAGCGAAGCAATCCATATGTGGACGGCCCCCGGCCTGCAAGGTTGGCGAGCTGTTTTGGATCGGATCGCTTGCATCCATATGTCCGGCCTGTTGGATGCGGTCGCAGT
>Ga0181524_10001549_pt1 | contig 26035 bp, 17 predicted proteins | sample PEATcosm2014_Bin_34_FD_119761 | JGI IMG/M metagenome (GOLD analysis project Ga0181524, IMG submission 119761) | Peatland microbial communities from MTU Mesocosm Facility, Houghton, MI, USA - PEATcosm2014_Bin05_60_metaG | ecosystem: Environmental > Terrestrial > Soil > Wetlands > Peat | place... | reverse complement strand
CGGTTAAACTCAATGGCTCGCTTTGCATGCCAGCGAGCAAACCAAAATAAACCGCAGGTGTCCAGCACCAAGGCTAGGTAAATAATAATCAACGACTTAAGCCATGGTTAGAGCCGCCCTGGCGCGTATCCGGGCATCGTCATCCGTGCGGTTGAACAGCGCCAGGGCGCGGGAACCGTCCTGCAAATCGCGCAGCCACAGCTCCAATCCCTCCTTGCTGGACACGCGGTGTCCCTGGCGGGCGGCGGCATCCTGGTTGACGGCCAGCACCTCGTCGTTGCTCAGGAGGGCGATCTCCCACGCATCCGCGTCGGCGAAGTTTCCCCCCAGCATCAACGGTGACGGTGCGATGCTCCACAAGGTCAGGAGCGTAACCTGCTCGGCCCGCGTAAAGCGCGTCTGCCGTTCGTCCCCGACCGAGCGCTTCCTGACCGAGAGGTGGCCCAGCGGAAGCATGTCCAGGTCGGGCCAATGGCCGGGGCCGCCATGGCCCGTCCACCGGTGGGCGATGCCGAAGGCGTAATCGAGCTGCCGCCACTCGTCCCAGAAATCGCCTGTCGCGCGCCACATCTCCGCGTTCGCCGCGACGTGCCCGGCCTGCTCAATCGGCGTTTCCCCGGGCGAAGTGCTGAAGACAATTGGCCGGCCGCAGTTCGCGATGGCCTCATGCACGGCCTGAACTTCCTCCGCATGGTAGGGAGACGTCAGGTCGTCCACTTTGACGAAGTCCAGGTCCCACTGCGCGTATTGACGGAAGATGGAGTCGTACCAAGCCTGGCCCGCGGGAGTGGCGCCCCGCACGCCGTACATGAACGGGCACCAGGAACACTTGTCTTCGGTGTTGGCAGCATCCCGGGCGGTGAAGCTCGAACCCTCGATCGGCGTGTTCGTCTCAACAGCCACGCGCGGAATGCCGCGCATTATATGGATGCCGAACCGCAGCCCCAACGCATGTACGGCATCGGCCAGTGGCTTGAACCCCCGCCCGCTTGCCGCTGAAGGAAAGCGGCTCACGGCGGGGAGCAGGCGGCCAAAAGCGTCAATCGGCAGCCTCGCGCCCGCGTGTTCATTGGGGCTGTGCATGAGGGGTTCCCCAACCCTGGTGGACTTTGCCCAGGTCCAGGGACGAAAGCCAGACCGTGGCGCCCCGGGCCGGCAGGCAGCCAATCACCAGGAGTCCCAGCCCAAAGGAGATCCCCAGCGTAGGCCGTCGGCGGCGGCAGCCGGCGGATCGAGCGGCGCAGAATGTGGCCAGAGCAGATGTCGCGACGAATCGGTTTTCCATCCGCCAATGCTGTTCCGCTGGCCTCTGAGTGTCAACGTGTCAATCGCCCGATGTCAATCGCCCGAATGCCCGTGCCGAAAGGAATCCGGTTCTGGTAATCCACCACCACACCGTCCACAAGGGTTCGTTTTCCCTCGCGCGTGAGTTTGCCGCCCGCCGGAGCGACCACGATGACCGTCGCCGTTTCGAGTGGGAGCGTCAGGCTCACGCTGCCCTTGACCTTGCGCTTTACGAATTGGTGCGTGACCGCGTCGTAGAGGTCCACGGGGTTCGGGCCAAAGTCGGTGCGAAGTGTCTTGGCTGCGGGGTGTGGATTGTAGAACAGGAATGTCGCATAGGCGGGCGCGTGGAACCAATCCGTCGCCACGCAGTCCCAGCGGAGGATGCCCGGCACGTCGGTCAGCGCCATAATGCCGCCGAGGAAACCGACATGGTTGCCCATATAGAGTGCGAGGTTGTGTGCGGTCTTCGAGAACCACTTTTGCTTCTCCTCGTAGTAATCTTTCGCCGCGATTTTGGGCAGGCCCCAGCCGAGGCGAACGGGATCACCGGTGGCGTAGGGACGGAACTTGCGCTCGGTGCTCGAGTCCCACGCCGCCACCGCCTCGTAGGAGAAGAGATTCTGCGGGTCCCACTGATCCTTCCAGTCCTTATGGTCCTGGTGGTCCCAATCGAGGCCGAAACCCTGAAACAGCCGGGCCGAATTGGCCAAATTCAGGGCATAGCGGCCGATGTCACGGGCGTAGCGGGTATCATAGCGCGCTACGGGCAGGAGCCAGGCTGGGCCTTGAAATGTGCCCATCGCGAAGGCATGGAAGCCATGTTTCTGCCCATCCCAGTCCGCGCCATCCAGCCCGTCGCAAGTCATGCCGCCGAACCGCGCACCGGCGGTCACTTTCCACGGTGTATGCTGCGAGTCGCCGTCGCCAAACCACGTCGCCAGCACCCGGTCCAGCTCCAAGCTGCAGCCATATTCAGCGTTCAGCCGCGCGGCGGTGAGCGGCCCCATGACATGGGAAACCTCATAGCGCCCCGGATGGTCGATATGCCATTGCATGGTGGCGCGGGCACAGTCGAGCATGGCGCGATCACCAGTCAGAGAGTAGCCGACCAGCAACGGCCAGGCCACGGAGGGTGCGTGGCCAAGGCGATTCATTGGCTCGGGCCGGCCTTCGGGCACGCCCTTCTCAAAGTTAAACCCGAGCACGTCGAAGTTCGCGTTCGTGGGACAGCCCATCCCTCGCGCGATGCGGAGGAACGCCCTCACCGTGGCGAGTTGCTGCTTTTGAAAATCCGGGTCGCCCGGATACTGGCTCGCCAGCATGAGTCCTTGGATGCCGGCCCAGTAGCCGTAGATGTCCGCGTGATAGACCGGTTGCCCGCGATCACCGCGAGTGTGCCGATAGACGCCGTGCTTCTCATCGAACCAGCTTTTGCTGGCCTGAACGTAATCGAATCCATACCTGCGGCGCGGGTCCAGGCCGACGAGTTTTGCGCCGATCACCGGAATCAGGCATGTGAACGCTTCGTCCTGGGGATTCCTTCCAACCCAGGAGGCCATCTCGAACGACGGGTCATTGGTGTGCAGCGCAATGAGCGGTTTGCCGTCGAGCCGCGCGGCGGGATCGAACAACAGTTCGTAATACTGCCGCGACACTTGGGGCCAGTCCCGCACGACGAGCGGCGCCGGGATTTCCGCCATGAGTTGCACGCGTGCGATGGCTTGCCGGCTCTCTTGAGCGCTGCTGGCCAAGCCGCCGAGGAGGAGCAAAAGCGATAGCCTGGCAGTGAAGTCTGCCGTCTTCATCAAAATGTCACCCCGTCTCCAATTTGGGGCAGTCATGGGGCCGGCCACTCATACACCGAGGCATAGACGCTGAAACCAGAAAGCCGCCGGTGTAGTGCCGGGCTTGATTCCGAGGTCCTTCCATAGGGCGGTGACCTCAGCCGGTCTGTCGTCCCGGTTGATTCAGGAGCAAAGCCGGCAGCATCCATGACCGCGGCGGCGGCCATCGCGCCCGACGCGCCGATCTCCACCTGGCACCCGGCGACCTCGGCCGCGAAGGTTTCACGGATGGCAACAATCATGCCGATGGCGCCTGCCGCCAGGAGGGCCAGCGCGATTTGCTCGCGAGTCAACGCCTGCTCCTCGGCCAGCGTCACCAACGTTCCCGGAATGACCCCGGCGGAGCCGCCGGTCGGCGCGGTGCAAATGACGCCCATTGCTCCATCCACATGCATGACGGTTAGCGCCCGCGCCGCTGCCCGCGTGTGCAGGCCGCCAAGAATCGAGCGCGCCATGCTGCCGATGTGAAACGCGCCTGCCGTATGCGAACTGGACGGTCCACGCATCACCGGGCCGAAAACGTGATTGAAAATGCTGACGGTTTTCATTCTGATCCGGAGAACAAATTCCAATCCATCCGGACTATTGTTCCGCTGCTTGTCGCGTGGCGATGGGGACGTATCCTGCCTCCAAGCCTGGGGGCGGGCTTACAATCAAGGCCGAGTCAATATCCGCCAGTTTTCCGATCGCGGGTGGCGGCAAGTAGTCGCGGTCTTTTTTCCAGTGCTGGTGGAGCTTTTCCACCCGCGCCTGCAAGCTCTCCTGCTCTTTATCCGTCAAATCGGCGTTGAGTAATGCGGGCTGGTCGGCGAATCGGTACCAGTAGTACGTCACCACGCTGCCGTCTCCCGGATGCGCCTGGAAAGGTCCGGCCCCGGGTCCGTTGGCCCATTCACTGAAATTCGGGGCCACCCCCCCATGATGAACTTCGGCGTTTCGGTGGCAAACCGAGTGTCAGTCCACCAGCCCAGCCCGCCCTCGACATCCGAGTACATATTTGTGGGAGCGCGACCCTCATATTGAGCGAACATCCACGTGCCGAAGAGGCCGGTTTGAAAACGATGCCCTGGGTATTCCTTCAACAAAGGCCAAGCCGCTACATACATGGAGAACCCGGCGTTACAGGTCTCGGAGACTTTTTCATTGGGGACGAGCAGGTATCCAGCCATTTCGCATTGGTGAATCTGATTTGAGGCGGCCACCAGGGGTAACAGGGGTAAGGTGAGTCCGAGGGCCAGGCACGAAGCGAACAATGCAAAGAACCTTCTTCTCAGACTCAAACTACAACTGGTTATTGACGCTCCGTTTTTCACAGGCGGTTGCTTCTTTATCGAATTCACAGGCTGTGATTGTCTGGTCATGTCCACCTGGAGGGCAAGCGTTTTGTGTATGGGGTCGCGTGTTGGCAACCGGAAAGGCAAGGGTTTTGTGTCGGGTTCCGGCGTGGATGGCATTGGCGGTCTTTGTTGGCTTGACGGCTGGGACTGCCAAAATGCACAGGCCCCACAGAATGGTCTCGGGAAATGAATTGACTAAAGGGAACGACACTTTGACCCTGTGGCGTCAAGTGCTCATTTGAACCAGATAATGGAAAGGCCAGAACGCATGAACGACGCCTGGATCCTGAACCTGGAGCCTTGCGACGGGGTGCGTTTCGCGTGGATCCATGTGAAATCCCCGGCCCGTCCCTGGCATATCACGGGAATTCGCGCCGTCCAAAAGACGAAGCCTGACAAATGAAGACAATACCAACAACGGCTTTTGGTCTTGCCTATGGCTTGCTCGGCGTGAGCATCCTCGCCGCGTCCGATCCGGCCACACTTCCGTACCGGGCCTGGTCGCACGCCGGTTCGATCTACATCCTGACTACGCCCGAGGGGGCGAACTTGCCGGCTGGGGCGTCGGAGGACGGCTTTCCGTTACTGGTGCGCCTGCACCGAGACTTCTTTGACTTCAGCCAGGCCAAAGCCAATGGGGACGACATCCGCTTTTCCATCGGCGGCGGCGCGCCCTTGCCTTGCCAGATCGAGGAATGGGATACGGCCAAGGGAACGGCCAGCATTTGGGTGCGCATCCCGACCATCCGGGGCAATACGCGACAGGAGATAAAGTTGCATTGGGGCAAGGCCGACGCGGTCAGCGAATCCAGTGGGCCGGCGGTGTTCAATGAGTCCAACGGCTTTCTCAGCCTCTGGCACATGAACGAGCCGGTGAAGGATGATGTGGGCACGCTTGATTCGAAGGATATCGGCACGACGGCGACGGTGGGAATCATAGGGCCGGCGCGGCACCTGGCCGGTGGCCAGGGAGTTTTTGGCGGGGACGAGATTGTCACCTATCCGGCGGGCGCGAGTCCACACAGTTCGGAGGCCTGGTTCCGGGCGGAGAAGCCCAATGCGACGGTCCTCGGCTGGGGCAACGAGCAGGCGCAAGGCAAAGTGGTGATGCAGTATCGCAGCCCGCCCCACATCGGCATGGACTGCTACTTTTCCGACGGGAACGTCCAGAGTCGCAGCCCGCTGCGCTCGGGAGCGTGGGTTCATGTCGTGTACACCTACCAGCCAGGAGATGCGCGGGTGTACGTCAATGGCGTCCTGGACGGAGCTTCGACTGGTCGGGCGGCGCCTTTGGCCATCAAGAGCCCGGCGCGCCTGTGGATCGGCGGATGGTACAACAACTACGACTTTGTCGGTGACATCGACGAGGTGCGCATCTCGAAAGTGGCCCGTTCCGCGAACTGGGTCAGGCTGGAATATGAAAACCAGAAACCGCTGCAAACGCTCGCTGGGCCGGTGGTGCAGCCGGGCAAGTCGTTTTCGGTTTCCCCGTCGCAGGTAACCGTGCTCGAGGGCAAGAGCGCGACGCTTTCAGCCGAGGCCGGCGGCGCGCAGAAGGTCTATTGGATTCTCAAGAGCGAGGGCCGGGAAACCGTCGTTGCCGTGGACCGTTTGCGCTTCACTTTCGATGCCGGGCGGGTGATCGGGGACAAGTCGGTCACGCTCCAGCTCAAGGCGATCTACGCGAATGAGGTCAAGACCCGGGACATACTGATCAAAATTCAAGAGGACATTCCCGAACCGGTCTTCACGTTAACGGCCCCGGCCACCTGGGATGGCCGCCAGACCATCGAGGTGGCGCCGGTGATCTCGAATGTTGCTGCCATGCAGGCGAAGGGCGCCGGCGAAATGAAGTACACATGGAGCCTCGCAGGCCTCGCCGCTATCAAGGAGGAGGCGCCCGCCAAACTCATTCTCAAACGCGCGCAAAACAGCGGCCAACTCAGCGTCACTCTCGCCCTGGACAACGGCGGCGCTCCCACCCTCCGGACGGCCACCATGATGGTCCAGGAGCCGGAGAAGGACGCCTGGGTGCAACGAACGCCCGCGGCGGACGAGCAACCGGAGGACAACCAATTCTACGCCCGCGACGACCAGGATGAAGGCACGCTCTTCTGCAACGGGTCGTTGACGGAAAGCGCCGACTCGGTCTTCTTGCGCGTCTATGCCGATGACCGGCCCATCACCAACGAAAGCCGGGAACCTGGGCCGGGCAGAACGTATGCCTTTTCCGCGAAGCTCAAGCCGGGCCTCATCAAATACAAGGTGGAGTTTGGTTCGAAGAGCGGAGACCGCGAGACGGTGCTCCACACCGCGACCAACCTGGTGTGCGGCGACGCCTACCTGATCGAAGGCCAATCCAACGCGTTGGCGACGGATGCCGGGGAGACTGCTCCGCCGTACCGCAGCGATTGGATTCGCACCTATGGCAGCACCGCGGGACACCCCCAAGGCGCCCGCTTGAGACGGTGGGGCAACGCGGTATGGAAGGCCAACAACGGCGAGGAGCTGCAGCTCGGCTACTGGGGCATGGAACTCGCCAAGCGGCTGGTGGAAAGCCAGCAGGTCCCGATCTGCATCCTCAACGGCGCCGTCGGCGGAACCCGGATCGACCAGCACCAGCGGAATCCCAGCAATCACGAGGACGTCGCCACCATTTACGGACGCCTGCTGTGGCGCGTGCGGCAGGCAAAGCTGGCCCACGGCATTCGTGGCATCCTCTGGCACCAGGGCGAAAACGATCAGGGCGCGGACGGGCCGACCGGAGGGTACGGCTGGGAAACCTACCAGCAGTACTTCATCGAGATGTCGGCGGCGTGGAAACAGGACTACCCCAATCTCCAGCACTACTACATCTTCCAGATTTGGCCCAAGGCCTGCGCCATGGGCGTGAATGGCTCCGACAACATGTTGCGCGAGGTGCAGCGCACCCTGCCGGCCCTCTATTCCAATATGGGCATCATGTCCACGCTCGGCATCCAGCCTTCGGGTAGTTGCCACTATCCGCTGGCCGGCTGGGCGGAGTTCGCACGGTTGATTCAGCCCCTGATCGAGCGCGACAACTACGGCAAGGTCTTTCCCGGTAGCATCAGCCCCCCGAACCTCGTGAGCGCCGCCTACACCAGTGACAAGAAAGACGAGGTCGCGCTGGAATTCGACCAACCCGTGGTCTGGAGCGATTCACTGGCGAGCCAGTTTTATCTCGATGGCACCCAGGGCCGAGTCGCCACCGGCTCCGTGGTCGGCGATGTCGTCACGCTCAAGCTGCGCGGTCACTCGACGGCGCAACGCATTACCTACCTCGACAGCAAGTCGTGGAGCCAGGAACATTTGCTCCGGGGAGAAAGCGGCATTGCCGCGCTCACCTTCTGCGGGGTGCCGATTCTGCCACACGACCAAGTGCGGTGAGGACATCGGCCGCCTTGGATAATTCGAGGAGGTTGCCCCCGCGCCCCTCCTGGCCGCCCTCGCCAGCCTCCTGCCTCCCTTGCACAGGGATGGTCAACTGATAAAACTCGACGCCGTCGTCGGGGTGGAACGGACGCTTGCGTGTATAGGCAATGAAGGGCGGCCCCAGATCAATGCCCTGTCGCTGCGCCAGAATCCCTTGCATGGCCGCTTTGAACGGTTTTTCCCACACGTCGGCGGCGATGTGAAACGGACCGCTGGACCCGACACCGTGGACGAATACGCGGTATTCGCCCGGCGTGTGGAAGGCGCTGAAATCCAGGCGGCGTACCGTGGCTTTCGTATAGTCCAATTTCTCGTGGATGCAGATTTGTTCTTCTTCACCCTCCTTTTTCGCCAGTTCCGCCTTGCCGGTGAACACGGTCTTGCCGGCTGCGTCAATAAGTTCGAAGGTGTCAACGTCAGGCGTGCAACTGCCGCTTTTTCCGTCCTGATCCACGCCCATCCAGAAGGAGAGGTAGGCGCGCTTGTAGGGATCGTCCGGGCGATAGCCGGTTTGGATGGCGTGGAGCGCCAGGCTCCGTGTCTTGCGCGGTTGGTGGACGTAGGCGACGGTCTCGTTTCCTCAAAGGCTGTGCTCACGGTCGTGAGAACCGGTGACAAGTTCGAGATGGTGCACCAGGCTGATCTCAACGTAACCGTCGCGGCCACCCCGGCGTCGGACCGAGATAGCCTCTATGTGCGGTGCGACGATGCCCTGACGGCCTTTCGTTGAACCTGAATAAATGGAACCTGTGAAATCCGTCCCGGAGCGACCAATAACGCGCGTGAATCGCCTGTGGCCTGGGAAGTCCAACGCGGCATTCCCGAGGCGCCCTCACTGCTGTATGGTCGGGGAAAACTCTACCTCTTGCGGGACATCGGCCTTTTGGCCTGCTTTTTGCTCTCGACCATTCCGCATCTTCCTTGGCTGCTTCGCTACTTGCCACCCGTCACTTGCAGCGTGAGCAATCGGTCCTCCTTCGGATTCGGCTCCACATAAATGTCCTTGTATTCGGACGCTCCCCCGCCGTGCCGAAACATGCCGATTGGTCCGGGAACGATACGTTTCTCGGGATCCTTGCGTTCGCTCGGAAAAGGATGCGTGTAGCGAGTCACTTCGACTCCATCCACCGCCGCACGCATAGTGCCTTTGTCCAAGTTGCACAGAATCTCCGTCGTGGACCATTCGGAGGAGTTCTTCGGGCTTTTCGCAAGCGTCTCGTGCAGGAGGTTGTGATGTTTTGGCGGATGGTAGTCCCACATCCCCCCAAACGGCGGCATGAACTGGAGCCAGCCCGCATTGTCAATCTTGGGTTTCGAACCATCGGTCGGACGATCTCCCCAGAACAACACGCCAAGATGGTCTCCGTTCACGGGATTCATGCGCGCCGTGAAGATAAGACGGAAGCTACCATAGTCCGCCTTCGTGTAGGCGAGCCGCGAACTCCCTCCCACACCGCGCATCGCGCCATCAACAATGCTCCACGTGGACCGGTCCGCCTCCCAGCCCTCGAAACTGACGCCAGTGAATATCTTTATGCAGTTCGGGTAAGCAGCTCCATGGCGACCAGCCTCGGTGTCCGCATTCGGCTGGGCTGCCTCCTTCTCAGCACCAACACCGCGGCCGCACATCGCGAGACCGGCGATGACGGCACAAACGAGAATTTCAAGATGGTTACGAGTATTCATAATCGTGCTTATTGTTTATCTTCAAACCGTTCGGTAATCTCAGGCATGCACCGCCAGGATGCCCATGATCTTCTTCAAGGTCGTCAGGTCAATGGTGGTGGCCGGGTTGAACTGCTCCGAGGCGGCATAGGCCAACAAGCTGCGCAGCAGTTGAGACGCCTCAGGGCGCTCCTTAACCTTTAGCAGGTCCGTGGTGCAGATGAGGAGCTTTCCTTCTCCAACCCGGAACTCGAAAAGCAGCCCGAGCTTGTGGTTGCGATTTACATTGTCGATCACCTGCACAATCGGCCGGTAGCCCGCCGGCGCGCCGTCCAACACCACGGCCCGGCCGTTCTTGATAAGATGCCACCACTGCCAGTTGGAATGGGACTCCGACGGGAACTGGGCGAGCGCGGGGTGATCGGGGTTCATGAGCAGCCCCAGCGTGCCTGGCGACGGCTTCATCTCCAAATTCGTTGCGATTCGCTGGAACATGCTATAGCTCCAGAAGTCGGTCTGGAACTGGCCATCCACGAACTTGCCGGCCATTTGCGTATTTCCGCTCAGGTCCTCGATGTCAGGTAGCAGCAGAACAGTGTCTCCCTGTGTGAGCCTCTGCTGAGCCGCGCCGTCGAGCCTGCGGGCCACCGTCACATTAGGTGGCGGCCGGGTGTCGATGGCGTGATCGTAGATCCAAATCGGCCACTGGTTCCTGAGCAGCGTGCCACGAACGAGCAGTTCCAGGTCATAACGCGCAGGCCTCTTCAGGCCATTCAGCGGGAGAGACATCTCTCCGACCTTGGCGGCGCCGCCCGATGGTATGGCAGCAGGCGCCAGCTCGCCGCTCTGCACCACCCGGCCGGATCGATCTTTCAGATCCCAGGCCAAGACAGCATTTCGAAAATCTCCCGGTCCGTAGTGCGCGACCTGGACTTCCGCCGTGAAGGTCTCAGAGTCGGTCCAGGTGTACTTGGGGAAACGCAAAAGGGGAACCGTGGCATTGCAGAAGTGACGCCATTCCTCAGGCTGGATCAGGCCTTTCGACTGATTGAAGGCGTCGAGGATTCCGACCAAAGCGGTGCCCTGGACGTGCTGGTCGGCCAGGTCCAAAAGCTGGAAGCCTCCCAACCCGCCGGTGCGGAGCGCCGCTTCGATGTCTTCTTTGTAACACAGCACCGCCAGCGCGCCGGAGGCGCGGAAGAAGTCCTTCCACTGGTCGAGCATGCCCGCCTTGTCCAGGTTGTCCCGGAAGATCTCGAGATTTCGCGGCAGCAGAACCCCAGTGTACTTCGGGATCTCGTCGTAGTTGGGATAGACCTGGAACTCGCCAATCTCGTGGGCGATCACCGGAACGGGGACACCTTCAAGTGCTTTGGTGTAGTCTCGCTCCGTGTTCGGCGGGCCGGTCTCAATGTGCCCGGGGGGCGTGTCGGCACAGGAGTAGGAAGCGCGGACGTTCCCATCCGAGCCCCGGCGAGTGCGCCACGTCACCCAGAAGTCGTCACCTTCGATGTACTCCTGGACACCATAGAAATTGTTGCTGCCGCTGGCGAACAGACGCCGGCGGTCCTTGGCTTGGAGTCGGCCAATAATCTGCCGCATGGCGGCCTGTTCGCCCCACAACTCATTGCCGAGCGTGAAAAGGCAGAAAGAGGGATGATTGCCAAACAACTCCAGCAGGGTGGACGCTTCGTTGACCAGGGACTCCACGCGGTCCGAAGAGATCGGGCTGCCCGCGCCCAGTTCCGCCTGGATATAGATCCCTTCCAAGTCCGCCGCTTCAAAGGCGGCCTCGGGCGGGAAGCCGTACGCGCGCAGGTGGTTCAGGCCGTAGTCCTTGTTCTTGCGAAAGAAGCTCCTCCAGTCTTCAAGGTTGTACGGCTGTTGCCCGGTAATAAGCGAGTTTGCGCCGGCCGACCGGCCTCGGAGAAATACCGTCCGGCCATTCACTTGCAGCTTCGCCCCGCGCTGCGCAACCTCCCACATGCCGAAGCTGGTCTCCGTCCGGTCAGAATACGAGGTGCCCGCCCCAGACGCGTTCAGGGCGACGGCGAGGCGGTAGAACGCGGGCTGAAACTCATCCCAGGTCAGCATCCCTTCGCCCATCGCCAATTCGGTCTCGAATCTCTGATGCCCCGGCTTGGCTTCGAATTCCAGGTTCACGGGAGCAGGCTTGTGCTCACGAGCACAGTTCACGCTCCACGCCTCAAGCCCGATCACCCCTTTCACGGTGTCGCGGGTCACATTGGCGACCTCGATGCTCACGCGAGCCCTCCGGGTTCCGATGTCGGGGAACACGTTCACTTGGCGCGCCCAGACGCGGTCAATGGCGAGCAACTCGATTCGGCCCGGAAGCGCCGAGCCGGCAAGGATCGTCAGCGTATGGGAGCCCGGCGAGGCCAACTCGCCTAACTCATGCACGTGCGGCACATGCCGGCCGGCCTGAGCCTCGCTCGCTTCGCGACCGTCGAGCCAAACCTGCGAACTGGCGCTGCACTCCAGGATGAGCGCCACGCGGCGCCCAGCCCAGGATTGCGGCATCTCGATCTCCCGCTGGTACCATACCCTACCCCTGAAGGACACATACTTGCGATTCAGACCATCAGTAGAAGCTTCGGTGTTGAGAGTGCCTTTATCATTGGTCTCCAGAGAACCCGGGAGCGTGAGGGTATCCTGAAAACTCTGCTGATACCAGCGTTCCTCAACGCCAACATTGCGTGGATCGAGCCGGAAACGCCATGCTCCAGCCAGCGAGGCAACGCCGCGGTCACCTTTTGAGGCTGTGGCCGTTGTCGCGGTCGAGTTCACGGCCTCGTCAGAGGTGCCGCGAGCGCAGCAAAACGAAAAGGCCAGCAACACCCCGACCACCCCGAAAACGCTCCTGCCGGTGTTTGTCATAAATCTATTTTGCCTGAGATTCTGCGGCCCTCTTCCAGGCCTGGGCCTTATCGGTCGGCCTAGCTCCTGAACTCGTGGGCGGTCTTTATCGCCATCTGGAGATTCTCCCTTGGAGTTTTTGGGCTCACGGTACAATCGGCCCCCAGAATGAACTGTGCCGGGGCGTTGGTGAGCGCCTCCAGCGTCGCTTTCTTAACCTCATCGGGGCTGCCGGTGCTTAAAATACCATGTCGGTCGAGCCCTCCCATGATCGGCCGCTTGAAGATGTCAGCGGCCTGACGCAACGACAGAGGCTTGCCGTCGGCCATAAGCGGGACGTTGACCACCAGTCCTGGATAATCTTGAAAGCGTAAATCGAACTCCTCATAGGGACCGTCGTAGTCGCATACGTGCAGGATGTTGTAAGGGACCAACTGTGCGACCTCCTTGTAGAGCAGCATGTCGTAGTTCTTGATGGCTCGGTTGAACAGGGCGCGATCGGCAATGCGGTTGGTCTCGCCCCCTTGCGTGCAGGTGTAGAATCCATCCACTCCCAGGCGTGCGGCTGCCTGCACAAAATTCAAGAGCGAGAGGGTGATGTTCTCCATTCCTCGGCAAACGGACTCCGCATCCTGCTTTACATGCTCGACCAAGACCTTCCAAGGGACGGCCTGCTTAGCCATTTGGTAAGGCGAAAACAGAGTCTGGATGATCAACGCCTCCGACTTGGCTTCCTTGATCAAACTCTTCAGAAGATACAGGGACGGCTCGAACCATGCTTCCGGGAGGATGGGAATTGTGGCCCAGTCCGCGACCGTTTTGATTTTAGCATTCGGCGGAAGTTGGAGTTGCTGCTCATCGAACTGGATCTTGAGAAAGTCCATGCCGGTGCCGTGAAAGTAATCAAGGTGGGTCCTCACGGCGGCATCGCCCCGCACCCCAAAATGCATAAAAAATGCGGCTGGAATATAACCGGGCGTGGTCGCCGTGTTAAGCACCCCCAACATGAGGTCACGCTTGGACTTGCCCGGCTTTGCCGCTTGGTTGGGTGGGGCCAGGGAACCTTGCGCGGTGTCTGCACCCAGTGCATTCCGGGCCAGGACACCCTTCATTCCAACCACTGAGCCGAGCGATGCCATGGCTCCGCTCTTGATGAAGTTTCTTCTTGTTGAGGTACTCATAGCACATTGGGTTCATTGATGAGTGCATGTGGCGGCAAACGTCGCCGGCACGAGCGGAAAAGGCACTGATTCATGCGCATTAAACAGGGGGCGAGGTTCCTTCTGTGGCAAACAGGCGCGTGCTAAAGTAACGTTCGGCACGGTCGCACAAAATGGTTACGACCCTAGCCCCGGAACCAAGCTTGCCGGCAAGCGTCAAGGCTGCAAAAACATTCGCACCAGAACTGGTGCCTACCAGCAGGCCAAATTCACGGTGCAATCTCCGGGTCATGGCTAGGGCATCCGCACTACGCACTTTGAGTTCATCATCAAGGCAAGCGGATTTGAGGAGTGGCGGGATAAATCCGCCGGTAACGCCTTCAATTCCGTGGCAGCACGGCATCTCTCCACAGAGCAAAGCCGCCTCTGCAGGTTCCATCGCGATCACCTTTGCCCGAAGATACCGCTGCTTGATGGCCTTTCCCACCCCGGTCAGCGTGCCGCCCGTTCCATAGCCCGCCACGAATGCATCAATGGGCTCCGGCGAGGCCTCTAGGATTTCCTGGCCGGTGGTGTGCTCGTGGTCGGCGGCATTGAGTGGGTTCTCAAACTGGCGAGGCAGGAAAACATGCGCATCGCGCCGGGCCATTTCCTCCGCCAGCCGGATTCCGGTTCCGTAACCACCGTGGCTCTTGAAGAGCACGAGTTTCGCGCCGAACCGCTCGATCAGCCGGCGCCGCTCGACGCTGGCGGTATCCGACATCAGGATGGTAACCGGGTGGCCCGTGGCCGCGCCAACCATTGCCAGCGCGATGCCGGTGTTGCCGCTCGTGCATTCCACGATAATCGAATCCGCGCGGAGCAAACCACGCTGCTCCGCATCCAGAATGATGCACCGGGCGAACCGGTCCTTGATGCTGCCGCTTGGATTGAGAAACTCACATTTGGCGAAGATGGTTGCGCCTTCCGGTTCAAAATGGAGAGGCAGCAAAGGCGTATGGCCGATCAACGACAGCACAGCCCGGGAACCGCAGAACGCTGACGACTCAAAGTTCTGGAAACGAGGTGCGCTGGAGCCTGTGTTCTGCGAAGACCCAACCAATGGCTGTTGACGGATTGACAGGAATGCCTTTGCTGCGTGCGCTCCCCCGTCGAAGGGGCATTCGTTCTGCTTGCCGCTCATTCCAGCCCGCATAATATCAGGGCCAATAAAGGTGTCAAGGGCCTTGACAAACTCGAAGCATCCGTGCTCATCGAAGAACTTCTGAGTGAACTGCCCTGCCAGGTTCGGAGATGGGAACACTTGGTCGAGGCCATTCCCCAGGGCAAGCCCTACAACGAGGTCAGGCGCAGGGGCGAAGCGGCGCTGGTGGTGGCCATGGCCCGCAAAGACGTCCACGCCGGCTGAACTGGACACCAGAGATGTTGACGGGCTCAGAGACTTCCTCGAGGGCGCGCCGGCAAGCCGCGCCGGTCGTCCGTGTCGTGATCACGTTAAGCGATCGGGGTCCCGTTCTTGTAAGCGCTGGCCTCGTGGCCTCCGTCATTCCAACCGCAGATCGACCACACCGTGCCGTCGCTGCTCACCGCGATTCCTCGCACATCCTGCTGGACCCAGTTGCCACCGCTCCGGCCGGAGTTGTTGCCCAGTCCGAAGGAGTTACCAAGCCATGTCGTTCGGTGAGGGAGCGCTTGCACCTGGGCACGGCTCTGCAGTAACGCCCACAAGGCGACCAAACAGAGGGCGAATCAGAGACATTGCCGGCCGTGCGCTCGATTCATAGTTGTTACGTGGTGCTGCATTTTGTCGGCAGAACAGATTAGAGGCTAACGCCCATTCTCCCCCTCAGTCTGGCTGTTGCTGGTGGCGCTTCCCGCGAAGTAGTTGAACCGGCTGGCGCCGTCGGTGGCGCTGATTTCGTGTTCGCCGGCTTTATCAAGCAGCACTTTGCCGTTGCGGCGCAGCAGGAAGCGTTGCGCGCCGGGCGCAAATGGAGTGGATACGTGCCGCACTCCGGCGGGCAGCTCGAAAACTTCCTGAAAACTCCCGCTCCGCACCGTTAATTGCGCCGCTTGCGTGAGGAACAGCGTCACGAACACCCGGTCGAGCAGCGTGCTGGCATTGGCGGGACGCCCCGTGCCTTTGGTCGCGTCGCCGGGATCCACCGTCACTGGCAGCGCGGCGGGATGCAGGCGATAGAAATAGAAGATTTGGTCTTCGATGATCGGCGGCGCGGAGCCTGTTTTGAACCAATCTATGTAGTAGCGGCTCGCATCGAGGTAGGCGGCGTGCGCCAGCATTTTCGGCCCAAAATGCCCATTCCACAGCGCGGTCGCGTCCGGCGCGCCGAAGGGCGCCAGGTAGGACGATTCGTTCCAATCGTTCCACGTCACCAATTCCACCCAGGTGGTGCCGTTGCGGATGGCACATTCCCATTCGGCGGCCATGCCCTCAAAGCCGCGCGTTTCGTAGAGTCGAAAGTTGCCGCCATTGGCGCGATAATACGGCGTGATGCCCGCCATGAAAATCTTGCCCATGCCCAGCCACTGGCGCGCCAAAACCGAGGTCGACTCCACGATTTGCTCACCCGTGCCCGCCGCGCCAAAATAAAAGTAACCGTCCACGTCCGGAAAATCGCGCGCCAACTGCGCGGCGTGCTCGGCCTTGGGCAGCTCGGTGATATTCGGGCGCGGATAAAAGTACGGCACGAAGACGGCGCCTTCTTCGTGGGCGATGCGCGCACGTTCGCGCCCCGCGATGTTGTCGAAGCCCTCCCCGGCGAAAGTCGACCACACCGGCTTGCCGTTGTAACGAAACTGGTTGGGGTAGTTCTTCAGTGTGCGCACGATGTCAGGAATCTCATCGAGGGCCGCGCCGTCCGCCGACACGAAAAGGTGGAAGCCCGTGCCCAGTTGGCGCGCGGCTTCATACATGAGCAGCGTGCGCGCTTTGTAGTACGGCTCCTGTTTCGTCCAATTGCCGCAATTGAGCGCGAATCCGTCAATACCGCGCGTTTGCGCCTCCCGAATCTCGCGTTTGTAATCGTCCAGCGCCGCCGCGCCCCCCACGGTCGGACAGCAGACCATGTAATGTGCGAACACCATTTTCACCGGCAGCGGCGCCGCTGGAGGCGGCGGTTCGGCCTGCGCAACCATGCTTTCCAGCATCGCCCCCGCCAGTACCGCCAGGAAAAGTAAGTTGCTATTCATAAGGAATTACCGCTGATGCAGAGGCCGTTGTTATCGAACTTGTGACTCCACGAAGACAATGGTTGCGGGCAGTACAGCGCATGTCGCGGTTATTTTTACCAGCAAGACGAGTTGGTTCACGATACCGATAGACTGGTTTTCGGCCCGGCGAATCATGAGGTGATGCTCCCAAACTGAACTCGGGCTGTCAAACTGAACTATCTTTTTCACCTCTCCTCGGCCAATCCGCAGCCTGGGGCTGAGATCACCCGAGGATTGGGCTGACAAGGGGAAAGCGCCATTGTAGTGTCCGGTCGTGAAACGTATGGTCCGTTGTAGATTCTTACGTCTCCCCGTCGTGGCGCCTCCCGTCGCCCGGTCAACGGTGATGGGAGCGGAAACCATGGAGCATGGAATCCCGAACGGTTGCGAAAAATGAGAGGCCTGCCCACAGCTCTGCAGCTTGTCGCGCTATTAATGCTCGCTGGCTCGTCCAGCCAAGTTGTCCCTTGAGCTCAACGGAGACATTACGCTGGAAGACCTCCGGATCATCGGCTACCGCGGCAACTCCGACGGAATCGACTTCGCGAGTTGCGCCCGCGCCCGGGCCCGGGACTGCTTCATTCGCACCGCAGACGACAACCTGGTGGCGGTCAGCGTCCGGCGGCACTGGAGCCATGTCCACCCGCCGGCCGGGCTGCCCGAACCCGATTTGCACGACGTGGAGTTCAGCCAGTGCATCCTCTGGCAGGACCGTGACGGTCCCGACCCGATCCATGTGGGGTGGTCGATGTGGGGCGGTGACATGTATGACCTGCGTTTCCGTGACATCGATATTCTGCACACGCGCGGGGGCAAGGAATCAAACCAGATCGCCATCCACCCGTGTTGGTGGGGCCAGCCCGGGAAGACGATCCACGAGGTTCTGTTTGAGGATATCCGCGCCGAAGACGCGCAGGGAGGCCCGCTCTTCCTGATCGCGCAACTCAATAAGCCGCAGACTATCCGGGACATACGCTTCCGGAACATCCATGTGCTGGCCGGGGCGCCCCGGAACTCCGTGATCACGGTCCACCACCCGGACGGAACTGCAATCGAGAACATCACGTTTGAGAATGTGGAGATTTACGGTCGGAAGATACGCAACGCGAGCGAATCGGAACTCGAGATTCCGCCCCGCTCAACCCGGAGCATCCAATTTCGCTGACTTTGATCATTCTTTGCTTTGTTGCACGGCCTGCAAATCGGCCGCAGTGGCGGTGCTGAGGAAGTCCACGCTCCGGTTGGTCCAGGGGACTTCTCGCCGTTGTGCTCGATCAGAATCCAGTTCTTTCACTGGCCGGAACCGAAACTGTGCTGGCGGTGGCAAACGATGGAGGCGGGGGAGTCAACAATGCGCATGCCCGGCTTCATTACCACCTCGCCAAAGCCGGCATACCACATGGCGCAGTTGTCTTGCAGCTTGATGATCTTCTTGTCCCGGCTCTCGCCTTGCAGAATCGTCAAACGCTGGTGCGAGGGATCGCGCCCGTCAATGTTCTTGCCCGGACGCCGGCGCCGGGAAATGCCAAATTCGATCTGCTGCGAGACCACGTAGGCCCCGTTAGGCAGGTAGATGATGGGGTTCCCGGAAGGGTAGTCGCGATGTCGAACAATCAAAAACCATCCCCTGTTCATTGCCTATTGCCGGATGTCTCCGCCCCTGCGATCCGCCAGAGGCTCGGTGTGGTCGCCTCGTTCGTCGATGGTGATTATGCGGTTGCCCTGCTGCAACGTGCTGACGCCCCAATCGAGGACGGGTGATTTGACTTCCTCAAATTCGTTCCGAAGCAGAAAGGTCTTGCGCGCTGTATCCGACACGCTGATGCCGCGCGGGGTGTGGCTGATTGAGTTGTCGGCCACGATCGTATGGGAGAGGGCTACTCGGTTCGTGCGCGGCTGGGTCATGTCAGGACTCGAGCGGTTGCCGATCCAGATGCCGCCATCAATGTGAGGGGTCAATTCGAAGCCGGTGCGGACCATGTGCGACTGGCGAATGTGGTTTCCCACGATGTAATTCCCAAAATGCGCCGGGCCGGTGAACGGGCTTCCATCGGTGGCCTTCGACCAGAGCTTCACGAACGAGCCGTCGAACCAACCGTCGTGGATGGTGTTATACCAGGACGGCATGAAGTGGTGATCTACGTAGCCTAGGTTGTGCGGAGTCTGCACGGGCTCATCGGGTTTGGTGCTGTCCTCCCCCCAGACATCAATGCCACCAGCGAAGGCGTCGCGGTGCTTCTCCACCACGTTGCCGATACATTCCAGCCAGAGGGACATGCGGCCCGGGGTGTCATTGAAGTTGGCATACCACGAATTCTCCACGAAGTAGTTGCCGACAACATACTGGCTTGAGGCGTCCGGTGTGACGCGCCAGGGCTGGCGCAATGTCAGCGTGTCGGCGGTGCTGTTCGCCACCGTGCGATGCTGGCCGAAGCCGCGTCCGCTGACGATCAGCACCTCGGCGTCGCCCCAAAGGCCAGGACGCCACTGCTTGGCGCGATCCGTCAAGGTGGTCGCCGTGGCCGTCGTGCCCCGGCCCCCGCCTTTGAACACGTCGCCATGCACCAGAAAGGTCTCTTCCGCGTTGGCCCAGATGGCGCGCTGGTAGTCGTGAACCTCATTGAAGCGGATCGCGCAGTGCCGGCGCGCGTTCACGAGAAACCGGGTGGCCGCATGGCGGAGTTGGTTGCCATCCACGATGCTGTCGAACAATTGGGAGACGTTGAGCGACACATTGTCGGCATTGCCGCCGCCTTCGATGGTGTTGCCGATGAACTCGAGGCGGTTGCTGGGCAGGAAGAAATCACCGAGGTTCACCGCGCCGACGATGTCGTTGTCGAGGATCCGCACGTTGCGGAAGCGCGGGACGGCCAGCGCCTGCAAATAGGCGAAGTGGGACTGTGAACTTTGCGAGTCGCCTGCCAGCAATCGGCAGTTCCGCAGGGTGAAGTCCGAGACGGCTCCCGCCCGGGGATTGTATCCCTTCGGCGGCGGTGGGTTGATCATGGCCATCCAGTAGGCGCCTGGTCCCTTGACCGTGAACCCCTGGAAGGTGAGCGACTCGATGGTCGTCTGCGGCGCGGGATGAACGAGCGCGGTGGTGTGGCGGTCGGGGGGCAGCACGCCGAAACCCTCAACGACGCTCAGGTCGCGACTGGCGCCGCGAAGTGTCACCCCGGAAGGCACCTCGAGGGTGGTGTCGGTGCGGAACTTTCCTGGCGGGAAGTAAACCACGGCGCGAACACTCGCGTTGCTGGCGGCCGATTTGGCGGCGGCCATGGCCTCCGCGATGGCGAGGTAATCATTCCCTTCGTCGTCTCCCTTTGCGCCGTAGTCGCGGACGTTGAACAGCTTCTCCGGGATCTTCGCCGGTGCAATGATTTCCAGCAACCCCGCCTTGCGCCAACCGAGCGCACCGCCGTTGCCGTTGTGGACAAACACGTCGTAATTCCCAGGCAGCGCATTCGCGGGCACGTCGAAGTAGAGCAGCGTCGAATCCTCCGCGCGATAATCGCGGCTGGGCGGATTCGCCGCCAGGAGGTAATGCCGCTCCGCTCCCTTGAGGGCGAGGCGAGGCGCTTGCCACGGCGCGCGCAGTCCAAAGCCGAACACATGAACCGACGCCCCCGGTTCGGCTCGCTCCGGTCCCAGCCAGCAGGGTTTGGGCACATTGAAGAGGCAGGGCTTTGAGGCGCCGGAGGCGGTCCTTACCCAGACCACCACGCCTTCCAAGGGCGCGACGAGCACCTGCCGCTCCACGTCGAGGGTGGCTACCCGGCGCGCGTCTGGCGGAGGTTGTGTGGGCAAGATGGGCTCGGCCTCGCCGAGGCCGGCCAGAGCGTTAGTGATCGCCGCAGCCTCGTTGCCGGGGCTCCAGACCCACACCTCGGTTTTCCCCGGCTCAAAGCCCTCACCGGTGACAAGGTGCGGACTGGCATTCGGATACTCCGTCGGGAAGTCGGGGAAGACGTTGGAAATCTCGGGTGGAGCGGCCTGGACCGACAGCCCACCCGGTATGGCGAAAAGCAGCAAGGCACACAAACACTTCAGAGGGTTTGGCATTCTGATCATAGTCATGACAGATGGGGACTTTCGTTGCAGGAATCTCATTCACTTAAAAGGGATTGGGGCGCCCGTCAGATAGCCCAGAGCGCTTAGGAATCGGTCGATTTCGACAATAGCGAGGATGTTGCCCGAGGCGGGGCCAAAGCCGAAAACGGCAAAGGCGTGGTCAGCCCCTGGGACTTCGATAAGCCGGCTTTGGTTTCCCAATTCGAGCATCCGCTGGTGGAAGGCCCGGGAATGGCGGATATCCACAACCGAGTCGGCCTTACCGTGAATCAGCAGCGTTGAGGGAGTGCGCTTTGAAATATGGTGCAGCGGGGAGAATTGTTTCGCGGAGATACCCAACCGCTCTCCCCAGCGGGTTGTCAGATCGGTGATGGGATTCAACAAAACCAACGCATCCGGCACGCTTTCGCCCAGCCCCGCATCGACTGTCACCGTGCCCAAGGCCGCCGCCAGATGTCCTCCGGCTGATTCGCCGACCACGGCGATGCGCTTGGGATCCACTCCCAGTTCCGCGGCGTGGCGGCGCAGGTAGGCGATGGCGGATTGGCAGTCGGCCACGCAGGTATCGATGTTGTTGGTTCCGGTTGTCAGACGATACTGCACGCTGGCCCCGACAATTCCGCGCAAGGCGAAATAGCGGCATTGCGGAAACCATTGGTCCGGGTCCCCTCCGCCCCACCCGCCGCCGTGGATGAAGACGACCGCCGGGCGGCGGTCGCAGGTCTTCCATTCGCGAGGGTTGACCAGGTAGAGGCGCAGTTGCTCGGTGAGCCCGTTGCTCAATGGAAACCGTTGATAAATCCGGAAGCTGTGCGGCAACCCCTGCGTCAATGCGGTGTCCTCCCACAACTCGGACAGCGCTATACCGCGGGGGGATGATTTCGCGCCGTTATCCCCGGCATTTGCGGTGATGCCGAAGACGAGGGCCAAGGCGACGAGAATGCAAATGGTTCTTCTCATAACTTGAGCTATTGCCTGGCCCAATCGAGCCAGCGATGGTTGGACTTGCCGCCGATTTCCGTGCTGAACGGAGGGGACCATTTCACGGTGCCGTCCGCGTAGAGAATATTGACGCCCCGCCGATGCCCGCAGTAGTCATTGCTGGTCATCCAATCGTGCGCACCCACAAAATCCATCAGCAACCACGTGTTTGCCGGGTCTTTGATCTCGGACAATCGCTTGCCGCCGACTTTCTGGTTCCACACATAATTCAAGCCCAAGCCTCGCAATTCCACGCTGCACGTGGGACAGATGAACAATCCGCCCGGCTTCCGGCGGAGCAGCACGGGCAAGCTGTTAGCGTCAAGCGCCGTCTTTTCTGGAAAGAACGTCGCCTGGGGTAGCTGGCCGTGGTCCTTTTCACACGCTTTGATCAACTCGAAGAGGGCTCTCAGGTGGTCCCGGCATTCGTGTTGGCACTCCTCGCTCTCGACATTCCGGCCAAAACAATACGCGGGCTGCGAAACCAACTGTTTGACGGAAAGAACATCGTAAAACAGAGGCGGCAATTGCTCGCCCTGATCCGGTGTCCAGGCTTTGGGCTGCCAGACCGGCATGGCACGTTCCGAACGCCCGTCGGCCAAGGCGGGAGAAGTTCTATCCCGGCGGCTCTCGCCGACGAGTTTGTTTCCCTGACGCACTGTCTGATCGCCGTGATCGGTAATCGGGTTGTCGACGTGATCGAATTCATTGTTCAGCAGGAAGGCTTTGCGGGCGGAGGCGCTCACGCCGATCCCGGTGTAGGTTGAGCCGACGAAGTTCTCAGCCACGATGGTGTGCGACGAACCGGCGCGACCGGAGCCACCCCCCACAGCGATGGCGGGACCGGCATACGTATTCACGTCAAAGCCGGTGCGATACGCATGCGCCTCGCGAATCTTGTTGCGGACGATGTAATTTCCGAAGTTGGGATAGCCGACATGGGCGTTGTTTTCGTGCGCCCCAGGCGTGCCCATTTGCAGCACGGTGCCGTCCATCCAGCAATCGACCCAGGAGTTGTACCAGGCCGGGAAAAACTTGCTCAAGCCGTGTCCAACCCCTTTTTCGTCCACCTGGCTGGCGTCTTCACCCCAAAGATCAGAGCCCTTGGAATGGGCGTCTCGGTGCATCTCGACCTGGTTGGCGATACAATCGAGCCAGAGCGACATGCGGCCCGGCGTGTTGTTGAGGTTGGCGAAAAAGGCATTCTCGATGAACTGCGGAGCGACCAGGTATTCGCTGGTGGCGTCGGGCGCGACGTTCCAGGGCTTGTCCAGCCTCAGCGTATTGGCCGAGTTGTCCACGACCCGCCGGTATTGGCCGAAACCCCGGCCCGAAAGGATCAGGACCGCGGAGTCGCGGTGGGATCCCGGCTTCCAGTTTTGTCGGGTGTCAACCAGTGTCTCAAGGGAGCCGCCGGTTGCAAAACTCACGGTCTTGCCCGCCTCGACGCCGCCGTGGACCAGGTAAAGTTCCTCGGCGTTTTCCCAGGTGCCGCGAAAGGCCTGATGAATTTCGTTGTACCGAACATAGTTGTGCCAGCCCATGCCGAGCACGATCCGCCCCGGGGTGTCCGTCAGGATGTTTGCGTCAATCAGGCTGTCCGTAAACGAGCCGTTGATGGTGACCACATCACTCACCGCTCCACCATGGAACGAATTCTCGATAATGTCAGTCCGAACCGCCGGGCCGACTCCGCCGATGCCCCAGCCGGCCGAACCATAAATGTCGTTGTTCAGCAACTTGACACGGCGTGACCCGGGCCCGGCATGAAACGCGGCCAGATACAGCGGGCGGCGGGAAATGGCATCTTCCTCGAGAGCGCGCAGGCGGCAGTCCGCAATCCGCACATTGCGAACCTCCCCGCCGATCGAGAACGTCCGTTCGTCGGCGATGGCTTCGACCAGGCCATAACCGCCTTCGCCCTTCCAGGTGGCCCCTTGCACCGACAGCATCTCCAGGCGAGTGTCGCAGCCGAGGCGCAGGACTGCCGTCGGTGGCGTCAAGGAATGGAACCACGCGACACGCGAACCCAAAACCGGCCCGCCAATCCCCTGAATAATCGAACTGTCCCGGTTGGCACCCCGCAGTTTGACTCCGTGAGGAACGACCAGGGTCTCGTCTGTCGCGTAGGTGCCGGGCGGGAAAAAGACCACGCCGCGGACCTTCGCCGCCGCTTGAAGCGCCTGGCTTATGGCTTTGAAGTCATTGTGAAGCCCGTCGCCTTTTGCTCCATGGTCACGAACGTTAAAGACCTTGTCGGTCACGGTGCTCCTGGAAACGATTTCAATGGTTCCGGCCTTTTGCCAGCCCCAGGCGCCGCCGTAGGAATTGTGACAATACACCTCATATTTTCCCGCTGCGGCATCCGCCGGGACCTCGAAATAGACCAGACGCTTGTCCTGGGTGCGCAAGGAGCGGGCCTCGGTGATCACGCGTGGAAAGAGCGTCGTCGCCTCGCTCCTCAGAACAAATTCCGCGCGCCGATATTGGGGCCGGAGGCCAAATCCGAATATATAGACCAGCGCTCCCGGTTCGACTTTCTCCTCACTGATCCAGAGCGGTTTGGCGACATTGAACAGATAGGGTCGCGAAAAACCGTCCTTGTTTTTGACCCAGGCCACCGACCCGTCAATTGACGCGGTAATCACCCGCGGCTCTATATCGAGCGTCCCCACTCGGTGCGCGCCTTGGGGCGGGGTCGCCGGCAACTCCGGCACCGATTCTCCAGTATGCTTCACCGCGTCCCTGACATTCCTGTCCAGCACGGGCGGCTCCCAGACCCAGAGTTCCGATTCGGTGGGATCGAAGCTCTCGCCGGTGATGATTTGCGGGCTGAGACCGGGGTAATCGGGATAGACATTGGCGATTTCGGGAGGCGACCCGCATGCGACGAAGGAAAGCGTCAGACTCAATCCAATGCATGCCTGAAGAAGGGGGTTTGTTCTCATGAGAACAGAATTTACGGTTTCTTGGTGGTTGTTGGTGGGTGCAGGTCGGCAGCGGTTGCAGCCAGCAATTCAATAGAGCGCTGGCCGTTGCGGAAGAAGACACGGTCGAAGCGGACATCCGTGACGTCCGGCTTTAGCGGATGGAATAATTGGAGCCGCGCCGAGCGCGTCTGCGCGAGCATCTCGCGGAGGAAGGCCGCATCGCAGACGCCTTGGCCGGGCACAACGATGGTGCCGAGGTCTTTCTTTAGCTGACGGCTATGGAATACGGCCACTTTCGCATTGGGCGCATCATTGCTGAAAACGTCCTGATTGAAGATGCAGCCCAGAAACAGCGCTTTCATGTCGGCGCGATCTCCCTTCACTTTGATGAAAGAGGAACGCGCGGGATCGACCGAACTGACTTGAAGGCCGATGAAGGTGGCTTTGCCCTGGAAGTTATCGAGGCCGATCGCGGGCAAGCCGCTATCGCGATCCGGCAATCCATTGCCGGCGCCCGGGTAACTGCCGACCGCGATCATGCCGCCGTCCCAAGTGAAAGTCCCCTCGCCGCCGGACAGTCCGACACAGGTGCGATACCCACCTTCATACCAGGCATCCCGCTGCAGGAGGCTCCCACCATTCCGGATTTCAAAGCTGTCACGGCAGCCTGCCCCCATACCGTAACAAACTACCTCGGGGCTTTTCCGTTTCCCTTGTTTGGCGAGGGGCCCGCCAATCGCGGTGATTTTGCCGAAACCCGAGCCCATCGAGCTCACGTCCGTCTGGTCCAGTCCATCGACATACATCTCCGCTATGCCCGGAGTATTATCCATCCAGACCTCCTGGAGGTTCACTCGCCCGCCGGGCTGATCGCAGTTATCCACTCTCACGCCCACCGCCTCCCTGGCGCAGTTGATATAAAGTTCTCGGAAGCTGGTGTGACTGGGCCCATGCACCAGGAACATGGGCTGCTGGTCCCCCCCCGCCCAGTTGAGGTTATTGCCATGCTCGCCCATGATGCTGTCGCCCACCAGCAGCATGTCGGCCCCAGCGGGGATTTCGAGCGTCATGCCAATCGCATACTCGCCGGGCGGGAAATGCACCACCGGTCGTCTGCCGCCTAACTTCGCCGCGGCGTTAATCACCTGCTGAATCGCCTCCGCGTTGGCTCCAGGCGGAATGTCGAACACCTGGCGGTG
>Ga0181524_10001547_pt1 | contig 26055 bp, 13 predicted proteins | sample PEATcosm2014_Bin_34_FD_119761 | JGI IMG/M metagenome (GOLD analysis project Ga0181524, IMG submission 119761) | Peatland microbial communities from MTU Mesocosm Facility, Houghton, MI, USA - PEATcosm2014_Bin05_60_metaG | ecosystem: Environmental > Terrestrial > Soil > Wetlands > Peat | place... | reverse complement strand
GAATAGGCGGGGAGGTCGGAGTTTGCCGCCGGGGTTTTGAGGTTGGCGCAGAGCAGGTCGATGTAGGAGCGTTGCAGGTTGCGCCGGTAGAGATCGATGTCCGCAGCTTGGCCGCCCAATTCGCGGAAAAGGCCGCCGCGGAGATCGGTGAAAAGTTTGGCGGGGGAATAGGCGCCATTGGGGGAGGTTTGCTCAATCTCCGCGAGCCGGTCAATGCGTTGGCTGGAGATCAGATTTCTGAGCACGGTGTTTTGCGCCTCGAGGATGCGCTGAGCCGTCCCTTCGGCCGTGAGCCGGGAAACGATGTCCTGGCCGATAAAATGCGTGGGTGTGGCCAGCGCCTGTTCCAGGAGGAACGAAACCGCCTGCTGCTGGTAGTCGGGGGGATTGGGAAAGAAGCGCCGGCTGGCGTCGCCATAGTAGAGGTTGATTTCCTGGACCCCGCCCACGACGTTGGCCACGTGGCCCATCTCGCGGCTCCACTGGGCCAGGAGGGCGCCGTATTCGACCGAGAGCAAGTCGTAGTCCTTGCCCGGTTTGCAGGTGGCCTTGACGAGGTAATCGGCGACGCGCTCCAGGTTGCGCAGGCCCAGCTTGGTGGCTTCAACGGCGTTGGAGCCGAGGTCTTCGGTCTGCTGGGTCGAGTCCACGCCCGGGTTTGGGCCTCCGAAGCGGAACATGGGCTGATCGATCTGGACCTTGACGAGCTTCTCCAGTTCGGCCTTTTCATCCGCCTCTTTGGGGAACTGGCGGTAGCCCCAGTTGACGGCGAAGTAATCATAAGGCCCCACCTTGGGCATCAACCCGGCGCCGTCGCCGGGCTGGGCGACGTAGTTGTAACGGGCGTAGTCCATGATGGAAGGCGCGGTGCCGTTCTTTTTCGTCCATTCCGGGTTGCGGAGTTGCTCGATGGTATAGCTGGAGGAGGCCTTCATGTTGTGGGGGAACCCAAGGGAATGGCCCACCTCGTGGGCGACGACGAAGCGGACCAACTCACCCTCCAACTCGTCGGGCAAAGGGAGGGTCTGGGCCCTCGTGTCGCACGGGGAGGCTTGGACGAAATACCAGTCGCGGATGAGTTTTTGGACGTTGTGGTACATGCGCACGTCGGCGCTGAGAATCTCGCCGCTGCGCGGGTCGTGGACCTGAGGGCCGAAAGCGTTTTCGATGTTCGAGGGCAGCCAGCGTATGCTGGAGATGCGCGCATCCTCGGCGTCCCAATCCGGGTCTTCGCGCGCATCGGGGGCGTATTTGCCGATGATGGCGTTGGTGAAACCGGCGGCCTCGAAGGCGGGGGCCCAATCTTCGATGCCGCTCTTGACGTAACTTTTCAGCTTCTCCGGCACTTCGCGCGACACGTAGAAGACAATCGGTTTGACAGGCTCGGAAACCTTGGCCTCCGGATTCTTCTTCTCCAGACGCCAGCGGAGGATGTAACGGACCGTTTCGGCCTCGTGGTCGTTGCGGTCCGAATAGTCGGTAAACGATTCGGTGAAGAAGCCGACGCGGGAATCGAAGCGGCGTGGTTTCATCTGGGTTTCGGGCAGTTTAACCATGCTGTGGCACAACATGGCCGTGACGCCGCTGGATCGATCGCCGTCATCGGAGGAGCCGCCCCCCTGTTTTCCCAGGGCAAAGCTGGCGAGGACGCGCACGTTGATGTTCCTGGGGAAGGCCTTGAACTCTTCGATGAAGGAGCGCGCGGTGTCCATCGCGCCCGCGCCCAGGGCCCTTCGGGCGCTGAATTCCGGCACGTCCTTCTTGAACAGGTCCGTTACCTCGATGACCGGCGCCTTGTCCTTGCCGTAGGCCTTCACATCGAAGGCGCGGATGATGGGGGCGAGGTTGGAGGCCTTGACCGCCTGCGCGATGGGATCGGCGGTCTCGGCGCGTATCCCGTAACGGACATCCCGCAGGAGCACCTGCTCGCCGTGCAGCTCCCACCGAACAACTCGATCCCCCACGGGCATCCCGGCGTACGAACTGCCGGCCGTGGTCTCGGAAATCTGGACCACCCAGAGCAGGTCCGTGTCCAGGGCGTCGGTTGGTATTTCGTAGTAGAGACTGTCTTCGATTCGATGCACTCGGAAGAGGCCGGCCTTGGTGACGGCATCCTTGGTGATCACCTCGTCGTATTTCTTGATCTTGGGCTTCTTGGGCGCGGCTTCGTCGGGCTTCTTTTCGGCTTCCTTGGCTGCGTCCGGCTTGGCGCTGTCCGAAGGCTTGTCCTGGGCGAAATCTGCCGAGGACGGACCGAGCAGGCAGGTCAACAAGAAGATACGAAGAATTCTGGCTTGCCAAACGTGCAGATGCATGAACCAACCCCTAGGGCATGTCCCCCGCCTTTTCAAGATAATTCGCGCCTTCGTGCTCCAGTGAGCTTGACGAATCGCCGGCGGGGGCTATTGCTGTGTCGGCCTGAACCGTGATGTCGTTATGACGGAACAAGAGATGCTCAAAGAAATGTGCTCGTATGGATTGGCCCAGGTGGACCTTAAGGCGATTGGTCAGAGCCGGGGTTTTGACGCGAACACCATTGCGTCGCGGGAGTTGTTGCAGCACGTGTTCCTGTCGGAACAGGGGGTGGCCGCGGCACTGGCGTCGCTGACGGAACCCGAAATGCTATGCTTGCATTTGCTGAGTTTCCTTGGCGAGGAGGTCGGGCTGGAGTTTTTCAAGCGGGTGTATCCCGATTCCGTCTCCTCGCATGGGTATGCCACCTACACGGAGCAGTACAAAGGACTGTTTCAAGCGGTCAAGACCGGGTTGGTCCGGCGCGGGGTGCTGCTGTTCGGCACGCTGCCTGACACCTACCGCGGACTTCCGCTGCTGGAACGGCGCCGGTTTCGGTTTCCCTATGCCTCGTTCATGCCGGCACCCTTCCCGGCGCGCCAACCGGGCTCGAGCCTTGCCGGGCAGTACCGCCGCGAAGTGTTGCGCGACAAGCTGGCCGAAATCCTCAATGCGCCGAACGAACCAGCCGCCGCCCCAAAGCGCGAGGAGGGCCGCTGGCGCCTGGCGAACGGGGAGTTGCTCTTTGGCGGGCACCCGTTCAGGGCGAAGCGGTTCCTGGCCTGGCCTATGACGCAATTAGAGGCCGCCATCCCATATAACGCCAAAGGTCAAACCGAGGTCCTGCAGCCGATCCCGTTGCTCCTCTACGCCCTGTCCCGGTTGCGGGACGATGAATGGCTGGCGCCGGCCGATATATCCCCCCTCTGGAAACTCGCGCTGCCGACAGCCAAAGCGCCCGAGCCGCAAGCCGTCTGCGATGCCGGCTATCGATGCGCCTGCCTCGAGAGGGCCGAACACGAAGGGGCCGCTCTCTACCGCTTGCCGCGGCAGGCCGACGCCCAAGCCGGCGCCGCGCCCGAGGCATTCCTCGATGTCCGGCAACCGGAGGCGGCCGGCGTTTCCCTCGAACATGTCCCGGTAGAGGCGCTGGAACGGCTGTGTGCCCTCTCCCGCATCGAGGCCGCCGATGGCCGGCTTTGGGCAACCCCCAGTTTCCTGAAGATCAGCCATGCCCCGGCGGAGACACTCGCCAGCCCGCTGGTCCGCTGGCTTCGGGAGCAGCACCCGGGCTTTCGACGCGTGATGGAGACCGTCGAGCAGAGGCGGGGCAAACTCATCGTTCACGAGAACCTGCTGGTCGCGCGCGTGAGCGACCTGGCCCTGAAGGTTATGCTCGAGAAGCGGTTCGGCCGGCCTGGCCAACTGGTGGCCCTCGACGGAGAGTTCGTAGCTTTCCCCACGGGACTCCTGCCGGAAATCCAGTCCTGGATGAAGAAGTCCGGGCATGTAATCAAACTTCATGACGCCTATGACTCCCATTGAACTTGAAGAGGCGAAGTTGACGGACCTCGATGTCGTTGCGAATTCGTCGGACTTGCGCTACGACCTCCACGCGTTCGCGGAATACGTCCGCGCGCACGAAATCAAGCGCGCGCACCGCACCAATCAGATACCCCGGGCACACGAGGAGCGCGTGGCCAAATGCATGGCCGACCCGGTCATGGCATCGAAGACCGGCAAGTCGGAGGAGTCGCCCTGGATTGCCCACTTGGACCGGCTGAGTCTCACCCTCAATTTCATCTCCTATGACACCAAAGGGTCCTACGCCGGTTATTCGAGCAGCGAGGCTTCTTTCCCGGACAATTACATCAAATTCAACCAGGCCGAGTACGAGCGGTTTCTCCACTTGCCCATTCCGGCGCAAGAGGGCGCCATCCTCAACGCGCATCTGAAGAATTACGGCGACAGCAACAACGAGTTCTTCCATCCCGCGGTCCTGGGCCGCCTGGACCGATTCCATTGCACTGGCTGCGCGACCGGGGTGGTCCCCCTCATTCCCTTCGACAAGGCGCGGCGGCGCCTCCTCGAATTGCTGGCGCAATGCCCGAGCGGCGCCTGGTTCACCACCGCCTCCCTGGTGGCCCGCCTGCGCGAGTGCGACCCCTGGTTCCTCATCCCTAAAAGCCTGCCGGCTTCTGCTTTGAAAGTATGGAACTACACCGGCCGCTACCTCAATTTCGACGAGCACAAACGCGGGGACTGGGGCGGGGGCGACCGCATTTCAGAAAAGGACCCCGAGGGTTTCGCCAAGGTGGAAGGGCGGTTCGTCGAGCGGTTCCTTGAGGGTCTCCCCCTGGTGCTGGGCTACACCGAAGTGGCCTACACAAGGGGCAAGACCGAGTTTCCCATCGAACCGTCCCGGGGACTGTTGCCCGCCTTCCGGGTGACCGAGCGCCTGGTCCGCGCCCTGCGCAACGAGATTGCGCCGCCCAAGGTGACCGTGCTGCCCAACTTCGAAGTCCACGTCGAGTCCTTGTTTTATCCCGCCGAGACCGAGCGGGAACTCGCCCTCCTGGGCGAGCAGGTCCAGCGCGGCATCGTCAGCGTCTTCAAGCTGACCAGGCCCAGGGTCGCCGCCGCTTTGGCCGCCGACGCTGAGTCGGATGCCCTCGGAACGCTCAAGGCGCTTTCCGGGCGCGACCTGCCCGGCAACGTCGAGCAGGAACTCAGGGAATGGGCCGGCCACTCTGAGAAGTTCATCCTCTTTGAAGGATACGGTTTGCTCGAGGGCGCGCGCGAAGAAGCCGGCGGCGTCGCTCCTTTTGTGGCCGAGGCGATTTCCCCGGACTTCGCCCTCGTCCGGTCGCCCGAGGCGATTTACCGCCACCTGGAGTCTGCCGAGCAGGCGCCCCTGCGAATCCAGCACGCCGAGAACGCTCTGGCCGCGCCGCCGGGCGCGCGGAGCCGGCTGGCGCCCGCCGCCCCGCCAACCCGCGCGCCGGCCAGGAAACTCCTCAAGCTCAAACGCAGCGTCCAAACGACCCTTTGGTTCGCGGATGCCGAAGCCCACGCTGCCTTCTGCAAACTCCTGCTTGACGCCAAATGCGTGGTCCCCACGGATCGGCGCGCCCTGACTGTGAGCTTTGCCAGAAAGGCCGAGCCGGTGGTTAAGGAATGCCTGAAGCAGTTCAGCCAGGAGTACGCGGTGAGGATTGAAGACATCGAGACCTAGCGAGGCGTAGCCTCAGACCACGGCCGAGGATGCAACCGCGAATGGACGCGAATGGACGCGAATGAGACCATTTTGCAAACGCAGCAACACTTGACTTGTTAACAACGTGTTTTGAGATTCAAGGACTCTAGTCATGCCGGCCCCGGACCCCCAAAACCCGCTGATTGTCCAGAGTGACCATACGGTTCTGGTCGAGGTGGACAACCCTCGCTACGTCGAGGCCCGGGACCGGCTCGTGCGCTTTGCCGAACTGGTCAAATCGCCCGAGCACATCCATACTTACCGCCTGACGCCGCTTTCGATTTGGAATGCCTGCGCATCCGGCCTGACTGCCGCGAACATTACCGAATCACTGATCGGCCTGGCGAAGTACCCCGTGCCGGAGCACCTGCTGACGGCCATCCGCGATTTTGCCGGCCGTTACGGACGAGTCCAGCTGGCCAGAGGGCCGCAGGGACTCATCTTATCCACGGCTGATCTTCCCTTGGCCGAGGAGGTCTCGCGCCAAAAGACGGTGGCCCCTTTCCTGCGCCAGCGCCTTGAGCCGTGCCGGTTCCTGGTGGACCCGGCGGACCGCGGGCGGCTCAAGCAGGCCCTGATCAAGATTGGGTTCCCGGCCGAAGACCTGGCCGGCTACGTTCCAGGCGAGAGTTTCTCCATCGAACTGCGTCCGGTGACGCGCGCGGGCGTCGTCTTTGGGTTGCGCCGCTACCAGCGGGGGGCTGCCGAGGTCTTTTATGCCAGCGGCAGCGAGCGCGGCGGTTCCGGAGTCGTCGTTCTGCCGTGCGGCGCCGGCAAGACCATTGTGGGCCTGGCCTGCATGGCGGAGGTCAAGTCGTCCACGCTCATCCTGGTCACCAGCGTCACCGCCGCGCGGCAGTGGATTGAGGAATTGCTCGACAAGACCAGCCTTGCTGAAGACCAAATCGGGGAATATTCCGGGGCAATCAAAGAAGTCCGGCCTGTGACTCTGGCGACTTACCAGATCATGACCCATCGCTCAAGTGTTGACGCCCAATTCACCCACTTGAACCTTTTCGACCAGCGCAATTGGGGCCTCATTATCTACGACGAGGTACACCTGCTGCCGGCCCCCGTCTTCCAAATCACCGCCACTTTGCAGGCCCGGCGTCGCCTGGGCCTTACCGCCACACTCGTCCGCGAAGACGGGCGCGAGGACGACGTCTTCGCCCTGATTGGCCCCAAAAAAGTGGACATCCCCTGGAAGGACCTCGAATCCGAAGGCTGGATTGCCAAAGCCCGCTGCACCGAAATCCGGTTGCCCATGACCGATAAGCGCCGCCTCGATTACGCCCTCGCCCAGCCCCGGCACAAGTTTCGCGTCGCCTCGGAAAACCCGGAGAAACTCAAGGTCGTGCGCCGCCTCCTCAGACGCCACGCCGACACGCCCACGCTCATCATCGGGATGTACGTCGAACAAATCAAAAAGCTGGCCCGGGAATTGAACATCCCTATCCTCACCGGGAGCACGCCCCAAGCCAAACGCGACGCCATTTACGCGGACTTCAAGGCCGGGCGCCTGCGGCAGTTGGTGGTCTCCAAGATCGCCAATTTCTCGGTGGACCTCCCCGACGCCGCCGTGGCCATTCAGATCTCCGGCACCTTCGGCTCGAGGCAGGAGGAGGCCCAGCGCCTCGGGCGGGTCCTCCGGCCCAAGCGCGGAGAAAACCAGGCCCATTTCTACTCCATTGTCTCCCGTGACACCGTCGAACAGGACTTCGCCATGAAACGCCAACTCTTCCTCTGCGAACAAGGCTACCAATACGCCATCTGGAACCTCGACGGCCCAGGCGCCGAACTGCCGCAAGCGCAGGCGTGAGGCACCACTCGCAGGGACGGCGACGCGGATGGCCGGACGGACGCCCTCCACACTGTTTTCATCGCATCACTCACCAACAGGAGCCGAGTGCCGATCTACCTGCGCGGTATTCGCATGGAATGCCAGGATGAGGGGGACGAATCCAACATCATCGGCGGCGGGCTTTGGCCGCTGACCTGGGGATTGCCCTCAACCAGGCGGGTCTTCCATGCCAAGCTCAATGATGCGCGCGACATCACGACGGCCATCAAGCACCCTCTCGATGCTGACCCCGGGTTCATCCGGCAAATAGTAAATCAGAAAACTCGTTTTGCTGATCACCCAAAACCGCAAGGTTCTGTGCCGGGTAGCCCACCTCGGATGCGGACCCGCCAGCGGATGTCGGACGAGGAACTCTGTGGCTTCCTGCGCCATCTCGAGGAATCGGTCAGCCGCCTTTGGGCCTTGTCGAACGGAGATGCAGGCGAAAATGCGATCGAGGTCACTCTGCGCCCGGGCACTGATCCGGGCATTCATTTACCCTTTCCTCACATGCCGGGCCAGTTTTCTCCCCCGTTGGCGAATCCCCTCCCAAACCGAATTGGCGAGCGGGAAATGTTCGCTCTTTATTCCATCGTCGATCAGGGCGTCAAAATCGTCGGGGTCCGGAGGTTCGTAGGCCCTCAAAATGAGCAGTTTGCCGCCGCGGGAAATGACCGTCGGATGGCCTTGAAGGGCGGCGTCGGCCAGCCTGCCAAGGGAGCTCTTCGCTTCGCTGAGACTGCAAGTCTTCAAATTTGACCTGAGAATAGACTGTATTTGGACCATTGTCAACCTGAATTGTCGCGGAGTCTTACCGCTCACGGCACGGCGGCGGCTCGGTCGAGGTGGCTTGAGCGGTCAAATCGTCCAGGGCGCTCGCATGGCGCGCCACATCATGCGGGCGGCGGCGTCATCGCCCACGATGGTCTCTTTCTCAGGGTCCCAGTGGATTGTCCGGCCGGTGCGAATTGCGATGTCCCCTAGGTGGCTCATGAAATCGGACTGCGCCGCCGAGTCGATGTTGCTGACCGGGGTTCGCCTGGTCAGAACGCATTTGATGAAATCCAGGTAATGGTTGTTCTCCCGCACAAGATGCTGTTCCTCGGGTTTGAACTGGACGCGCAGCAGCGACGCCGGCTCTGCCGCCAGGGTCTGCCGGGCGCGGCCCGCGGCCACCCAACCGGTCGTGCCCTTGAAAGTCGTCAAGTCCGAGCCGGTTCCGAGGCTGAACTCGGCCCCGCTTGCATAGCGCCCCCGCACCTTCCAGTCCACAATGGTATCGAACAGGCCTTCCATGGGAATCCGGCCGGTGCCTTCGTATGCCACCGGGATGTGGGGATAGCCCCAATGCGCGATATCCAGCGGGTGGGCGCCCCAGCCCGCGATGAAACCCAGGGCGTAGTCGTAGATGTGCCAGCGGCCGGTGCCGAACACGCGATCGTGCGTATAGGGCGTCACCGGGGCGGGTCCGAGCCAGAGGTCATAGTCCAGGCCCTCGGGGACCGGCTCCGGCACCGCCCGGCCCCCCGTCTCGCCGTTGGGCGCGATGACCTCCACGGCCTTGAGTTCGCCAATATAGCCGTTGCGCACTAATCCCGCCGCGAAGGCGCAGTGCTGATCAAAAGACCGCTGCTGGGTGCCGTACTGGAAGACCGCGCCGCATTGATGCACCGCCGCCCGGAGCGCCTTGTCATGCTCGATGCTGATCCCCAGCGGCTTCTCCACATAGACGTCCTTGCCGGCCCGGACCGCAGCCACCGCGATGGGGACGTGCCAATGGTCCGGGGTCGCGACAACCACCGCATCGATGTCGTCCCGCGCCAGCAGTTCCCGGAAATCCAGGCAGCTCCGGCAGCCTCGGTAGGAGCCTTGGCCACGGCTCTGAGCATAGTGCCGCTCCACAAGCCGGGCGGCTCCTTCCCGGCGCTCGCTGATGGCATCGCAAACCGCCACGCTTTGCCCCTGCGGCACACCCAGGAACCCGGTGAGCAATCCGCCGCCCTGTCCCCCCACGCCGATGTGCCCGAGCGCCACGCGTTTGCTGGGCGCCGCCTCGCCCAGCACTGAAGCCGGCAGGAAGGTTGGAAATGCCAGGGCCGAGCTTAGGGCGGCCGTGCTCCGCAAGAATGCGCGGCGCGAAATGGAAGTTAAGCAGGTTTCATCTTTCATATCGTATGAGCTACTTCTTTGCCTCCCGTTCCTGGAGCCGTTGGAGGGCTGCCTTGGCTTCCGGTCCAAGGGCCGGATCGTCCAGGCAGGCCTTCACCGCCGCCAGGGCGGCCGGCCCCGGCACCTCGGCCAGTTTCCCGGCGAGGGTTTCTCTTTCCACCCCGTCGCTGGACACAGCGGCAACACATTTTTCCAGGTCGAGAATCGGCTGCCGGCTCATGCCGAAATGATACCGGGCCAGTGCCTTGAGCAGCAGGGCCTCGGCAGAGTCGAGCCCCGCGTTGGCCGGAAGCGTCACCTTGCCTGAATTGGGCGTGGTCTGCCGCCAATCGTGGTTGTTCTGGCCGCTCAAGATCAGGACGCGAATGGGCGGTTGGGCCGCCGAGGCAGCCGCCGCAGCAGGGTCCAGTTTGCCGGCAGCCAGGGACGCCAGCAGGACAGCCAGGGCGGTGAATCGGCCAACAGGTCGTGAATGGGTTTTCATGGGCGCTGACGGGCTGAACAGCCGGCTTCGGCCAGCCGTCCACTGCCGTCGGGACAACTTCTTCATGCCGCCCCATCCTGCCAGGTTCCCCCGGTCTTGTCTCGCCGTAACTGCTGATTGTGATTGACTCGGAATGGCTTCTGCATATTAACTTGGCTCATGCAAATTGAAAGCCTCAAAGTTTTCTGCGATTTGAGCGAGACTCAGAGCTTTACCAAGGCCGCCCAGATCAATGAAGTCACACAGTCCGCCGTCAGCCAGACTGTCAGCGCGATGGAAAAACAGTTCAGCGCGCTGCTGGTCGAACGGAGCAAGAAGAACTTCCGCCTCACGCCTGAAGGGCAGATGGTTTATGATTCCGGGAAGGAGATTCTGGGGGCCTACGCCGGCCTGCACAGCAGGTTGCAGGAGCTTAAAGAGATCCTCTCCGGCACGATTCGCCTCTCCACTGTCTATAGCGTGGGCCTGCACGAACTGCCCCCTTACATCCAGCGGTTCCTCAAAGACTGCCCGCATGTGAACGTCCGTGTGGAATACCGGCGCGCCAACCAGGTCTATGAGGATGTGCTGGGCAACGTCGTGGACCTCGGGATTGTGGCCTATCCGACCCGCGACTCCAAGCTCGAACTGGTGCCCCTGCGAAAAGACGCCCTGGTCCTGATTTGCAATCCCCAACATCCCCTTGCCAAACTCAAGACCGTTCCCCTCAAGGCCCTGGCCGGCCAGAAGTTTGTCGGCTATGAAAGGGACATACCGACGCAGAAGGCCCTGGACAAGATTTTCCGGGAGCACGGCGTGACCCCCCAAACCGTGATGGAGTTCGACAATGTCGAGACGATCAAACGAGCCGTGGAAATCGACTCGGGCGTCGCGATTGTCCCGGAGACCACCGTCCAACAGGAGGTAAAAGGCCGGACCCTGGTGGCCGTCGGCTTGGAAAACGGCAACTGTGTTCGCCCCGTGGGCCTCATCTACAAAAAGAACAGAGTCCTATCCCCCGCCATGAAGAAGTTTATCGAGCTGCTCAAAAAGCCCTCCCCGGCTTAGTTTTGCCTTTGAGAACACGGAGCAGAACGCGTAAACATCATGCCTTCATCCTTCATACTTCACCCTTTCCCCACCCGCGTCCCGCGCTCGACAGGATGCTGCAATAGAGAAGAAATAACGCCGCTACTGAGTATACTCGGAAGGGGAGATCAAATCGGGCGTGGAGGAGACACCCGGCCATCGCAATCCAGATGAGCGCGGCCAGCAGCGTGGGCAAAGGCGGGCCGCTGCCGATGAACCAATTGAAGAGAGCCCCTGTCAGCAGCCCCAAGAGCAGACTGAAACCGAGCCAACCCAAAGTAATCCGATACTCCAACCAGTCGTTGTGCAGGTAAGCGGACCACTCCCCGTTCGGGTCACCACGGTACAAGTAGTACAGGGATGCGTAAGTGCCTGCGCCCGAGCCGAGCACCGGGTAATCCCTGGCCATGGCCGCGGCATCCTTGTACACGGCCAACCTTCCGCTCAGGTTGTCGGTGAAGATGGTTTGAAGGCGCGCTTGCAAATTGTCCCAGCCAAGCACGACAGACCCTAACAGCGCGGCTGCGAACAGCAGCCCCAGCCCAATCTTGTTGCGCGCCGGGACCCGGCGTGGAACGACAAGCATCACCACCAGCACCACGACCACCATAGCCAAAGAAACCAGCGTGCCGCCCCGGCTGCCCGACATGAGCGGACAGACCCCCGTGATGAGGGCTGCCATGGCCAGCCACAGGTGCGCAGTGCCCGGCTTGCGGCGCCCCTCCTTCCTGGCCCTCTTTGCCGACTGGGCCTCCAGCCAGGCAAAACCGGCGCACACGGGCCATATCAGGTTGAAATACTCGGCCGCGTTGTTGCGGTTGGCGTAAGGACCAAATTGGTTCACAGCCGCCATGTTGTAGCGCGGCTGGACCAGAAACAGCAGTTTATCGGAGCCTGACAATCGCTGTACGATTCCCTCCAGCCCGGTCAACATCCCCGTGATGCAGATGACCATGAGCAGGCGCCTTAGCCGAACATTAGACCCCGGTTCATCGGCAATCCGGCGTCCGGGAGCCGAGTGTCGAATGTCGAGGGGCGGCGCCACGGTCCCTTGACCCTCGACCCTCGGCCCTCGATGCGAGGTTCCAGCAGTGCTCCGCCCGGCGCGCATCCGGCAGACCTGCGGTTCCGCCGCGGGCGCTCCTCGGAGCCAGTCGCGGGCTGCCCAGAATGCGCAGGCCAATCCAAGGTACTCCCAAAACTCAAACCACGTCGCGGCTCGGTCATAGCTGTGCGGCAGCCAAGGGATGCATTTGAAGTACTCAAAATCGAGGTGCTCAGCGTCGAATGCCGCGCGCGCATTGAGGGCGCCGGCCAGCACATACAGCAGGAATGACACTGTCAGGACCGCCATGGCCGGCCCCAGCCAGAGAGAGCCTGAGAGGCGTTTCTGCCGCTCCGAATGATGCCGCAGGACCGGGCAATATCCCGTCGTCCAGCGGACAAGCCCCTTGGCCGCCAACAAACCCCCGAGCAGGCAGCCGGCGACATTCATAACCCAGACAGCCCATGGCTGGGTGGTTCCAAACGCCCAGGGGCTAAAGAATACCATGCCGTAGAGCGTTGCTTCGGTCAGCCGTTCGCAAAGGCGATAGGCCGCCGACGCCCGAGGATGCCGCGAACCCGGCGTCTCTTGCGAACCCGCGCCGGCCGGTCCGCCCCCTCCGCAAGAGACGGGTTCTGCCTCGCCCTGCGCAATCTCGTCGGAGTTCATAGACGGTTAGCTCCGTGTCACCTGCAAGCCCGTCTCCGAAAGGCTGAATTCGACGAACCGGGCGCGGGGGTTCGGCGGGTGCTGCGTGAGGGCCTCTTTGATTCTGGCGGCGGCCTCAGGGTCCTTGCCGAAGAGCAGCAAGTAGCCGCCGCCCCCGGCGCCAAGGAGCTTGGCGGCGGCGAGGTAATCGTCGATGGAATCCAGGATTTGCCGCACTGCCGGAGGGTTGGTGCCGGCATCCAGCCGCTGGTTGAGCCGCCAGCTATTGCGAATTGCGGCCAGGAGCATCTCGTAGTCGCAAGTCTGAATAGCCGCGCTCGCGTATTCGGCGTTGGCGCCTATATCGGCGATGATGCTCAAGTGCGAGGGCGAGTTCAGAAAGATGCCGCGCACGATCTCGGCCAGGATATTCTTGGCCAAGCGCGTCAGGCCCGTGTAGTAGAGCAGAATCGAGCGATTGGCGTATTCGTGGCCCAGGAGGTGATGCGGCAGCCAGCGGAGCGTCGGTTTCTGCGTAAGACCGGCGGCGGTCTCGATCAGCTTAAGGCCGCGGAAAATGGCGCCCGCCTGGTCCTGCCAGCCCCCGCCCGTGGTGAGCATTTGCTCCAGGGCCAGCGTCCGGCTGAACAACACGTTGCGGTCCCACCCCAGTCCGCACAGGTCGCTCAGCGCCGCCAGCACGGTGGCGGCCAGGATGCTGCTGGTCCCCAGACCCGAGCCTTTCGGCACCGCAGACAGCAACGAAACCTCCAGGCCCCCGCCAAAATCCCGCAGTTGGTCTTCGAGCGAGGCAAACCCCCCATCGGCGTGAAAGCGCGGAAGAAACCCGGCCAGCGCAAAGGCCGCCTTGGCTAGGCCAAAAGGGCTGCCCGGCCCGGCGAACGTGTCGAGCTCCGCGTAGGCGCGCACGCGCTCCTCGACCCCGAGGTCAATCGAGCGCATGATCAGCTCCGGCCGGTCTGCCAGCTTGGCGAAGACCTGCACGGGCGGCTGGCCGTTAAGGTCCGCCGCCAGGTTCAGGACCTTGCCCCCGTGCTCGATGCAGTAAGGCGGCGTATCGGTCCAGCCCCCGGCCAGGTCCAGCCGGACCGGGCTGCGCGCCCAGACGATTTGGTCCTCCATCACGTCGCGTCGGGGCAACGCCGGCGAGAGTTGGGCCTCGCGCGCAATCATCTCGCGCAAACACGCAAACGCCTCCGCCTCCAACTCCTGCCAATGGGCCGCCTGGCGATGCCGCAGCACTGCCGAGCGGAACATCCGCTCATGCACCAGGTGCATCGGGTCATCGGCCTCGTTGAAGGCCAGCTCGGGCAGGTCCTCCGGGCCTGCGGCAAAAGTCCTGGCGGTAGATTCGAGGTCCAGCCGGAAAAAGACGCTCCACCGAAAGTTCTTCAGCATCGGCAGCAGGCAGTCCTGCCGCAACCGCGCCCGCTGCCCAAGAAGCCGCTCCAGGTTCACCCGCTCCCCGATTTGCCCGGCCGACAACCGGGGCAACCCCCGCCAGAGCCGCGCAAACCGTGCCGAATCCTCAGGCGCAGACGCATAGAGCCATTCCACAAAGGCCGCCTCCAGTTCGCTCCCGGCCATCACCGGAAAGAGCCTGCACTCCTGGATGTCCATTTTCACATCGATTTCGCAGTCTTCCGGCTTGAGACCGCGCGCCCCGAACCACTCCCGCGCCGGATGCCCCAGCCAGCCGGTCGTGTCATCGCCCAGCTTGCCCTTGAACGCATCGTCGAAACCGTAGGCCCGAATGCAAAAATCGCTTTGCCCGATCGGCACGAAATCAAGGCAAACGCCCGCCGGCAGACGAAGGCCCCAATCATTCTCCGGCACCCCGGTCAACACATGCTCGTGCGCAAGCTGCCAGCCGGCAGGCACCACGCTGTTCTCGACCCAGAACGTGTGGTTCTCCTCCCGCCTCAAAGCGACGCCGAAACGCGAGTTCTGCGTCACCTGGTCCGGCCGTTGGCGCGCCCCCGCCCTCCCCACCTTGGTCTCGTCCAGCACGAGCGTTTGCAGGGCGGACACCGACTCGATCATCTGCCGGCTGGTGCCGAAGTGGTGGAATTGCGCCTCCAGCAGGGGCACGACTGCGCACGTGAGCGCGCTCACGGCGGGGTCCGGGACCGTCGGAGACGCGCCCAAAGCCAGGCCAAACTCGGCATAAAGCTCATAAGGCCGCGCCCGGCCGCCCGCAAAGCCCGCTCCCTCCCAGCCGCAACGCTCCATCAGCACCTGCACCGCCCGTTCGCTCAAGAGCCACATACCCGTATCCACAAGGCATAGATAATCCTCCGCCAGTTCGCGAATCCTTGAAGGCGGGGGTTTTTGCAGAAAAAACGCCAGCTCGGTCGGGCGGCGGCGGGGCGAGCAGAAGACTCCGAAATCCTTCGCCTTTTCAGGCGCCACCCACATCCCCAGGCCCAGCACGTCCACCTCGGGAAACGCCGGCAGGTCGCGCGCAAAACGCAGCGCCACGTCGCCGCTGGTCACCATGGCCACGGTCCCGGCGCCGGCGTGGGCCAGCGCGCGCTCATAATCGGGGGCTTGCAGGTCCAACAACGTCTGATCCACGCGCTGGCCCCGCCCCCACCGGAATACCGGGATCGGGATCAGCAGCTTGCCTGTCGGCGCGTAGGCCGGCAGGCGCCTGCTCTGCCCGCCGGCGTGGAGGATGAGCTTGCGGCCGCAACGGAGCCACTCGCCAAACGATTTCTCCGGCCCGGTGGCCCGCCAGGCCTCCGCCAGCAAGTTGGCCGTGCCACCCCCGGAACCCAGCGCCCGCCCGGGCGGATCGCTGGAGGCAAACCACTCCGGCCGTCCAAGCCCTGCCAGTGATTCAAAGGCCTCCGCCATGCGCGGCGGAAGCGTCAGCAAATGCTGCATCGGCATTCCGGTAGCTGCCATAACCGTCACACTAGTCACAAAAAGACCCGGGAACACCGCTCTGAACTCGATGTCTTTCCCGGGATTCCTGGATGGTGCCCGCGACAGGACTTGAACCTGTACGGTGTTACCCACTAGAACCTGAATCTAGCGCGTCTGCCAATTCCGCCACGCGGGCTTGATTATCAACGACTTACGTCGCCGCTTTTCGACCTCTTCCCCGTTGTACCCCGCGGTTGTACGCCGGGCAACGCATGAAGACCGAAAAGCCTAGCCAACCCCTCGCCACCGCCACGTGCGGATTCAGTGCCGTCCGCGGTGATGGGAGAGACCGAGCATCACGAACGAGCCCAATATAATCGGCGAGAAACCGAAGGCAAGACCATTCGACGGAATTTTGGACCGGCGACCGGATGCCCCTTTTCCCGGGGCAGGCCCTCAGCCGCTTGAGGCGCTCAATAGAGCAGAAATCTATTTCCTCCAGGCCACACGAAAGCACACACCCACCTGGATAAGAGGGTGGGATGTGACCGGAAGGACCAGAGCACTATTGCCCCCGAGCCGCGACTTGTGCTATTCTGTTTTCGACGCCCGGGAAGGGCGCGCGAAATAGACTGTAGGTGCGCTATGCAGGTGACATTACAACTGCCCGACCAAATCGCCCAGGACTTGGGTCCGGAGGGGGACATCCCTCGGCGCATTATGGAGGCCACCGCGTTGGAAGGCTACCGGGACGGCCGGTTGTCCCGGGGGCAGGTCAGTGAAATGCTGGGCTTGGGGTTCGCGGACACCGAGGCCTTCCTGAAGCGGCACCACGCGCTGCTGCATTACTCCCTGGCGGATCTGGAGGCCGACCGCGCCACGCTCGAAGAACGGCCCAGTTGTCGTGGCCACGCTGGCGATTTTGGAGCAGGCCGCGGAACGAGGGCTTCTCGACCTCCGCGAGGCCGTCACTGCTCTCAGCGGAACTAACTTCCGCGTCTCGCTCCGCCTTTTCACCGAAGCTCTCGCGCGCCACGAGCAACGCGCTCGACAAATTCCCCCTGGACGCGCAACGGAGCACGGCCGCAGCCGCGGACTCGAACCCTGCAGGGCCAAGGCGGACATCCGCGTGACGGCGTAATTCAGGAAAGGCTGTCTATCCTTCGAGGCGAACGCGGCGAGATGAACCTCGTCTCGCTGCTGCGGGTGAGCCTCTGTCGGCACAGCGTGCTTCTGCGGCGCGAGTCGGCCGCCGCAGTGGACGCCTCCAGAGTCAGCTTGCTTTGGAAAATGGTCAGATACCCCGTGGCGGGGGTCGGCACACAGATCGTTCTTTCGATCCACCCAATCGAGCGAGAATCTTGCATCGCCAGGTGGAGAATGGTGTTATCTGCCGGCCTCCGGCCAGCCTGTGCCGCGCCGCAGTTTGCGGGCGCAAACCCGAAAGTAAACCGATCTATGGTCGAACCCCTTTTACGCCATCAGGCTGACGGACACGCGGGGCTATAGCGCGCTCGAACAGCGCAACGATGCGCTGGGGCGCAACTCCAGGCCGAGGGAACAGACTCTCGTAGTATTGGGGTGATCTCCGGGGCAACGCCGTGGCACAAATGCAACGAAGACGGGTTCTTAACCTGAAGACATCCTGCTTTTGGCACAAGACCTGCCAGGACCATCCCCGTTAAGAAAAATGTGGCCATGCACGATAAAACATTCCTTAACAGACAGCAGGACGACAATAGGGCGTGTCTATTTTGCGCAAGGTCCATGGCACGGCTGTCACAAAATGGGACACGCGTTGCAACGAAGCCAGGCAGAAGTAAAACCAGGCGCGTTGTGCCTCAACACAAACAACAGACCCAGTCGAGGATTATGAAAAATCAAATCAAACGCGAAGAACAGAATAGTCCAGCATGCATTATAAAGCCGACTCTTGTGGCGCTGGCACTGCTGCTGACGGCGGTTTCACCTGCGCGAGCGGCCGCAGGGGAAAAGGATGGGCGCAACCTGGTGTTGGCGCCGGAATCGCGGCCTTACGGCGAAACCTACAGAGAATGGGCGGCCAGCTTGTGGCAGCGCATACTGTCGCTGCCGGTTGACGCGGCCAGCCAGAGCGCGCCGTTGAGCGACGGCCAATCCGGGGATGTATGGCTGCTCGGAGGACCTCTCGGGGGCGAGCCTGCGTCCACCTTCGAAGTCAGCGTTCCCGAAGGGACCGCTTTGTTTTTAAGTGTGCTGAGCACCTGGCTCGACAATGCCGGCTGCCCGTTCACCGATTTCACCGTGCATGAGTTGCGCGCGCGCGAGGCAGCGTGGTGGAACGAGGTTTCCGAGACGACCTGCACGGTCGATGGCGTGACCATCCCCGGATTGACCAACCCGCAGCACTCGCCTTACCTGGTCCACTCGAAGGTCTTCAGTTACACACTGCCCGAAAACGATAACTATTTGAGCGTCCTTTTTGGCGACACGTGCATTGCCGGTGGGACCACCATTGGCCCGGCGGTGGCCGAAGGTGTGTTTCTGATGCTCAAACCGCTGGCGGCCGGCCAACACGTTATTCGCACGACCGCCATAGTCGGCCGGCGCGTCTCGCCTTCCTTTGTGAGCGACATCACTTATGTAATTGCGGTGGGAGAGCCGCCCGCTGGCGATTAAGGCGGGGCTTACGGGCTGAGGAGGTCGGGAATGTCGCGCGGCGCTCAGGCCGCGCGCGTTCCGGCCCGCGCCTGGTTGCCACGGCGGAGGAGATAACGCCGATCCGCCCCGCTAAACCTTCAGCATTATTCCTGGGTTGATTGACTGGGTTTTCCCGCCGGCCCTGCCGCCGCATCGACTGGAACCACCGCCGCACGTATGCTAGCCTTCGATAATATGATCGGACGTTCGACAGAAACGCCAAATCACGGATCGGCGGCCAGGAGGAGATTATGGGGTCTCCTCGATTCGTCGTGAAGGCTCGGTCACATTCTCGCCAGTCTCTGCATGGCGGCCTGCGGCTCTGTCCGCTCACGCCACAATAAACTGCCCCTCCGCCGGGGTAACCTGTGAACGGTTACCGAAAAAGAACCGTTGATTACGTTACCGTATTTATGAAATGGACCACTTAGGCATCCCTGTGGCTGGATCGGGTCTGCAGCCGGCCGGGAGAATCACTCGATGCCCTACAAGGGAGGGCCTTTAACGACATCGTCCGCCAAACGGACGGGAAAGGAAACGCAGCCGGTTTTTTCGCACGAGTTCAGGCCGCCAAAACACGATTCCTTTGACCGGAGATCCGGCGGCGCGTCACGGAGAAAAGGCGGAGCGCGCCCGTCCGACCAGGGCCGCTGACAAAGTGGCAGCGCAGTTTTCCAAAGGCGTCCGGCTCGCGTTCCGTCAAGCGTCGCTACGCGACGCAGAGCCTGGGCCATGGAGCCGTGGACTGGAAGTCCACGGCTACCATCAAACGTCTTGTCGGACCGGGTTACTCGATGGTGAGTCCGACCATGAACGGCCCCGGATTGGCCATGGTGGAAAGGTAGTCAATGGCCGTCACCTGCGTGTTGGACTTGGGGTTGTCGAGCGTTGTGCGGTAGAGGTGCAATGACCCGCCGGGGTTGTTTTTCTAGCCCCTTGGACCACACTTGCACGGTGCCAGACTGCAACGTTTGTGCCCACTGTATTTGGCTGGCCTTCGCGCTGCGCCAAGACAGCGTAAAATGGCGCGGTTCCCACGGAGAGGCCGGTTCGCAAGCACAATAAGTCTCCATTTGTGTCCGCCAGCAACGCAGTACCGTTGCCGGCTTCGTCCACGGAAAGTTGGATCGTATAAGGGACATTGGTCGTAGGTTTGGAGAAGAACAAGTCGCCCCCCATGTGGAATGTAGTTCCGCTGCCCGTGTAATTCACCCAAATGCCGTAGTAAGGAGGGTTCGCGCTGTTCAAATTTCCTGAGAGTGACATCCGGGAAGATAAATCACTGCTTACCAGAAGAAGTTCAAACGGATTCCCATTGGCGATTATGCCTTCTACAGTCACCGCCAATGTCAGTGGAGGCGAATACGTTTGCACCGATGCCAGCCCGGTAAATTCATTTTCTGCGCCGATGCCGGACATCTGCATTCCGCCCGGCCCAAAACTCAGCGTTGGGTCCACCCACTGTGACGTGTAATTGGCGAGAAGGGCGCCCAGGACTCGAGATTGAGTCGTCCACAACGACGTATTGAGGGCGGTGTCGGAGGCAAAGTCATCCAGGAGAAGTGTCTGCCCGGCAACCACTGGCAAAAACCCGGACCCCCTTTCCTGAGCCACCGGCTCCGGCTGGAGCGGCTCGCGCCTCGGCTCATCAGACCCGGCGGTAATCGCAATCAAAAAAGGCGAAGCAACTGTCATGTCGGAGACGTAGTCAATAGTCTCGATGAGTTGATCCGGCAGAGGATTTTCCCAAGTCGTCTTGAACACCCGAAGATCCATTGTGTCATTGTGGCCTGTCCACACGATGGCGGCATGTTTTGGATTCTCCGTGGAAATACCCCCCCAGTCTCCGACGTTATCACCGTTGAGCAGCGGGATTTCCCGTTGCGAGCCGTCGGCATAATGGAGGACGTACTTTCCAATCTGGACGCCCTCTTCCACGTAGTTTGCCCAGCCCGCCGCGTGCAGAAAGTGAAGGCGTTTGCATTTCTGGCCGACTTTCATCCCGGGGACTTGTTCGGGAAAATTCGCGCCATAGCCTTTGATGGTCTGTCCGGAGAGCTGTACCAGCCCCCGCACATTGAACTCAACGCCATCGAATATCGTTACGCCCAAAGGCATCGGCAGATTCTTTTGTGCGGCGGTGCCGTTCTCGGTGGAAGGGAGCCAGCCTTGATGAAGCGAGCCGTTGAAATAATCCGAAAGATCAACTTGCCTCGCAGCCACCAGAGTGTTGGCGTCCACCTTGAATGTGCGGACGGCCAGCCGATGGGGGGCCGCAGGCGCTGCCGCTTGGGGTTGACCCTGGTTTTGGGTCTCGCGCGCGACGGCGTCTGGGCCATGGATGGCTGCCAGGAGCGCAAAGGCAGTCAGGGATTGTCTCCAGGTTTGCTGGATCGTTTTCATGCTGTCTCCTTTCACGGAGTGGAACAGCTCAAATAGCCTTCCCTCGTGCGGACGTTGAATATGCATATCCATAATGCTGCCCCTGATTCTTGCCACGATAAGCCCAGATTGACAATCCATTCTTATCGCCGCCGGCTTAACGATGATTGGCAGTTGGCAATTCGCCAAGTGCCTCCATATTGGTGCCGGTGTCAGTTGAACTTACAGAGGCCCTGTTGAGCAAGGCCGCCGGCTGGGAGGTCATGAAGCGGGCGCGCGCTTGCCTGGCGCAGGGCCAGGTGCTCAGTTCGTATTGGGCGCCGCCGTTGCTGCGCGGGGTGGTCCGGGTCGAGGACATCTCCTTCCGCGCCTCGCTCGTGATCAACAGTGACATTGACCTCGAGAACCTCTGTACTTGCCGCGAGGCGCGCCAATGGGGCAAGATTTGCGCGCACGTCGTAGGGGTCGGCTTGCACTGGCTCAAGGCCCGGGAGCCACAAGCGGCCCTCTCCCCGCCAGGCTCCTCGACACGCCCCGGGGCCTTGGCGCCCGTCCCCAAGGGCGCCCCGGCCCTGCAACGGAGTGCTGGCGGCGAACCGGCCGAGCTTTTCATCATCCTCCCGCCCAACCTCGACCAGGCCCTGGCGCGCGGCAAAGTCATGCTCGTGTTCGAGGCCAAGTGGAGCGGCGGACGCTGCCCCCTCAGCGCGCTGCCCAAGGGAAGAACTTACACCTTCTCGCCCAAAGACACCGCGGTGCTCGAGCGGCTCGAAACCCTGGCCGGGGGCGAAACACCCGCCCTGCTCCAACTCCCGCTCAAGGACCTGGCCTCGCTGCTCCCGGCCCTGGCCGAACATCCCAACGTCACGCTCGGCAAAGCAACTCCCGTCACCATCGCCAGGACGCCGCTCAACCTGCCCTTGCGCGCGACCCTCGAAGCGACCGGCGAGATCGTCCTCGCCCTCAAGTCCAAACCGGCATCCCTGGCAACACTCGAGGACTGGGTCTGGCAAGACCACACCTTCCAGCCGCTCGGCCCGCTGCCTTCGGGCGGGACTGGCCTCCCGCCCTCTTCGCCGGCATCGATGCTGCGCAACCTGCTCCAGGAGCCGGTGCGAGTGCCGCGGCCGCAGGTGCCGCTCTTCCTCAGCCAGCATTGGCCCGGGTTGATGGCCGCCGGGCAGGTGGAAGCGAATTTCAAACTCCAGGACTTTGCCCTCGAGCCGCAGGCGCCCCGCTTCCTCCTGGAACTCAGGGGCGGCCTGGCGCAACTCGACGGCCTGCTGCAGTGCGGCTATGGTCCGCGCATCATGACCCTGGGCGTGACGGCCTGCGACGAGACCGTATGGCTGCCCGACCCGGACGTACCGACGCGCTACTCCACGCGCGACCTGGGTGCCGAGCGCGCGGCGCTGGCCCGTTTGCAACGCAGCGGGTTCTCCGGCCCGGACGCACAGGGCAAACTCCGGCTCGCCGGGCAGAATGCCGTGCTGAATTTCTTCGCCCGCGAGTTTCCCAAGCTCCAGCGCGAGTGGAGCGTGACGCTCGAGGAACGGCTCGAACGCACCGCAGCCCACGGCCTCGAACGCATCGAGCCTCAGTTCCAAATCACCCCCTCGGGCCTCCAATGGTTCGATCTGGGCGTCGTGTTCGCCTCCGGCAGCGGACAAACCTTTTCGCCCGCCGAGATTCAACGCCTGCTCCTTTCGGGCCAAAACCACACCCGGCTCAAGAACGGCAGGCTGGCGCTCATCGATACGGACGCCGTCGGGGAATTGCACGAGGTGCTGCGCGATTGCGCCCCCGAGCAGCACGGACAGGGCTACCGCCTGAGCAATGCCCAAGCCGGCTTTCTGAACGCCACCCTGCGGCAGCAGGGCGCCTGGAAACTCCAGGCCCCGGCGGCCTGGCGCGAGCGCGCCGCCATCCAAAGCGGCGAGGCAAAGCTCCAATGCCCCCCGCTCGACGACCTCGACCCGGTGCTCCGGCCATATCAGAAGCAGGGCGTGGCCTGGCTCCAGTTCCTGCGCGACAACGGCTTCGGCGGCATCCTCGCCGACGAGATGGGCTTGGGCAAAACCCTCGAGACCCTGGCCTTCCTGCGGCGCCTCCGCCGCCTGGAGCCGGACGGTGCCCCGATGCTGGTGATTTGTCCGACCAGCCTCGTGTTCAACTGGGTTGCAGAGGCCGGGAAATTCACCCCATCCCTCAAGGTGCTGGCGCTGCACGGACCCGAGCGCCACGCCGCCTTTGCCCGCATCCCGCAGAGCGACCTCATTGTCACCAGCTACGCCCTCGTCCGCCGCGACGCCGAACGCTACCGAGAGTTGGAATTTGACACCGTGGTGCTTGATGAAGCGCAGCACATCAAGAACCGCCAGACCCAAAACGCGCAGGCGGTCAAATCGTTCAGGGCGCGGCAGCGAATCGTCCTTACCGGCACGCCGCTGGAGAATTCCGTGCTCGACCTCTGGTCCATCTTTGACTTTCTCATGCCCGGCTATCTCGGGACGGCCCAGGACTTCCGCGAGCGTTACGAACTGCCCATCACGCGCGAGAAGGACGCCCCGGCCCAGGCGCGGTTGGCGCGGCGGTTGCGGCCCTTCCTGCTGCGCCGGCTCAAGAAAGAAGTGGCCGCCGACCTGCCGGCGAAACTCGAGCAAGTGTCGTTCTGCGAACTTACCCCCGACCAGCGCAACGCCTATCAGCAGGTCATCGAGGCCAGCCGCAAGGAAATCCTCGGCGCGGCGGCTGATGCCTCAGGTCAAGCGCGGAGCCGGATGATGGTCCTCACCACCTTGCTCCGGCTGCGGCAGGTCTGCTGCGATTTGCGGCTGCTCAAGCTTGAAGGCGTGGACCCGGCCAACGCCTCGGGCAAGCTCGATGTGTTCGACGAACTGCTCGAGGAAGTTGTCGATGGCGGCCATCGCGCGCTGGTCTTCAGCCAGTTCGTCAGCCTGCTGGGGCTCCTCAAGGAAAAGCTCGAGGCCGAGGGCATCGAGTTCTGTTACCTCGACGGCTCGACTGTAGATCGCGCGGCGGTCGTGGACCGGTTCCAGAACCATGGCGACATCCCTGTCTTCCTCATCAGCCTCAAAGCCGGCGGCACCGGCCTGAACCTCACTGGCGCCGACACCGTGATTCACTTTGATCCCTGGTGGAACCCCGCCGTGGAAGACCAGGCCACCGACCGCGCCCATCGCCTTGGGCAGACCAGGGTCGTAACCAGCTACAAACTGATTACCCGCGACACGGTCGAAGAGAATATCCTGACCCTGCAAAACCGCAAACGCCAGGTCATCCAGGCCACCCTCGGCGGTGAGGAGGCCTTCGTCGGCTCCTTGACCTGGGAAGAAATCCAGGAACTGTTGGCGTAGGTAAGGAGCCGTAAAGAAATAACCTTTACAATCTGACTTGGTCTTCTGCCGGCTGGCGGCGTTGCTCGCTCGTCACAGATCCGGGATATGCTCCTCGCTCGCGCCTTGCCAGCCGGCGGAATCCCGGCGTCATCTTGTAAAGGTTATTTCTTTACGGCTCCTAACCGGAGCTTGTAGATGGGAGCGTGGGGCAGACCTCTGGTCCGCCGGTTTGGCGGGCCTCTGGCCAGGTGTTTCGACCGCACCCGCGTCACGGAGCCGGAGGCTCCGTGAACTGGCAGACCGGAGGTCCGCCCCACACCTGAACAACAACCCGCGCTTCATCTGGCAAAGGCCCCCAGCGGCCATGGGCCGCTCGCAGGCAGCCGCCCGCCACCAAAATCCTCGGAGACAACGTCCCGCCCACCGCCTCGCAGACACAGCCCTCTTTCCGTTGCAGGTGAGCCTGGCGATGGACGAAACGCTTGAAGGTTCGCAGCGCCGACGAATTGGCCGGCGCGCACCCCTGCTGCCTGGGCGCTGAGCTTCGGGTTCTCGAACAGGCCCAGCGGGCGCCCGTCCGCCATTTCCTGGCCCGTCTCTTTGCGCCACTCCTCCAGGCTGGCATAAACCTTCCGGTCCCACTCGATCTCGACCGGAGAACCCTCGCGCCAATAAAGGTTGTTCTCGAATCGCAGCTTGCCATCCGGCTTCGCAACCCGCAGAGGAACCGCACCGCCAGCAGACAGAAAGACATTGTTCCGGAAGCGCGCTTCCACACCCTCCCCGTGGATGGCCGCGGCCTGGCCAGTCCACGGCCCCGCCAGCACAGTGTTGTTATAGACTTCCAGCCCGGTCATGCCCTTGCCGTCGTTGCGGACCCACAGTCCGGCGTATGTGCGGCTCTTGCGCGAGTCGTTCTCGCTGATGTTGAAGCGCACCACGTTCCCATGGTCAGTGCGAGAGGCGTAGGGATACGTATAGACCAATAACCCAGGACCGTCATTGTCATGGCTATAATTGTATTGGAGCACGCACTCTTCACTGCCGCCATCGATGTCGAAGCCGCCGCCGTCCGCGCCTTTGGTCTTGTTGCCGTAACTCTCGCAGTGCTGGATTACCACGCGCCGCGAAGCGCATGTCCAAAGGCCGACCGGCCCGCCACCGCCTGAACCATTCAAAGCTCCATTGTTCCAGGCCACGCACCGGTCGATGACGCCGCCATCAACCTCGTAGAGAACTATGCCGCTCCCGGAGTGGTTCTTGTGGTAGTTCGGATCGCCCGTGTTGTCGAAGGCCCGGCACTCGGTCACTTGCGCGTCCGCATGGGCGTAATTGGGGGCATTCCAGGGCAAACGGCCCGCGATCTCCATGCCGCCGAGCAAATTGCCGCGCATGACACAATGGGAAACCCGAACGTGCCGGAACCCCGCCGGCGCCCCGCTAACCAGAATGCCGTGCTTGCCGAAGCCGCTGACCTCGACGTTGTTGATGCTCAGGTGGTCGAGCATCGTGGCATTAGTCAGGGTATTGTCGCAAAGAACGCCGTATCCGCTGTTGTTCGTTATCCCCGCTCCCGCGACCACCAGGTTCTCGATAGTGATGCCCCCGGCGTTCTCGACAGCCACACCAGTCCCCGCGCCCGCCATGATTGTCGCTCGCCCCTGCCCGAACGAGCCGATAATGACCGGGAGGCCGGCAGTGCCTGCATCCTGCGCTGTCACGCGCAAGTTCCCGGTGAACGTCTGCCCGGCCTGGAAAAGCACGCGGTCGCCCGGCTCCAGCCGGGCGTGGTTCACCCGTTCAATCGTGCGCCATGCAGCGTTGCTGCTCGTGCCGGCAGCAGAATCATCTCCCTCACCTCGCACAAACCAGTCGGCGCCATACGACGAATTAAGCCCCAGCCACCAGAGCACCGCCAGCATGAGCGGGCCTGTGCCCCGT
>Ga0181524_10001546_pt1 | contig 26062 bp, 26 predicted proteins | sample PEATcosm2014_Bin_34_FD_119761 | JGI IMG/M metagenome (GOLD analysis project Ga0181524, IMG submission 119761) | Peatland microbial communities from MTU Mesocosm Facility, Houghton, MI, USA - PEATcosm2014_Bin05_60_metaG | ecosystem: Environmental > Terrestrial > Soil > Wetlands > Peat | place... | reverse complement strand
GGGTGGGAGGGTGGGGGACGAAGTCCGAAGTCCGAAGGTCGAATTGGGGAGGGGGGGCCGGCCGCGGAGGGCTTGCGCGCGAGGCCGCCGCTCGCCGGCAAAACTCCTGCTTCATATTCGATGAATGAAACACCCTTGCCCCTGCAGCCCGCACACCGTCACGCGCCCTTGCGCAGGCGCTTCGCGGTTGCGGCGCCGCGATTCACTGGTCCCCCCCTGTGGCGCTGGCCAGGATCTGAATTTCCCCGGCCCGCCAAGAGCCATGAGTTGCGCTCGCCGGGCGCTTTGACTCCGTCCGCTGGGCGTGGCACGCCACCGCGCCAACTCACGGCACTTGGCCGGCCCCCACGGCGCCTGGCTTATCGGCCTTCACTACACTCCAGGTCGCTCCATTACGCCACCGCCGGACGCAACTCTGAACCCCTTCCACCCGTCGCGACCGGCTCCCGCTCCATTCCACTCCCTTCCGCTACGGCAAACCGCCAACACAGGCGGAAACCCCGGCCACCGCATCACCGGTCCTAGCTCCGGCCACAGCTCAAGGCTCGTTCCTCGCACTTCGCTGGCCTCCGCCGCGGCCCGGTCATGCGATGGCCCCCGAAATTCCTCTGGCCGGTGGCCGGGTGGCTTGACTGGTCCCCTTCACCTAATTTGACCTTTCCCCTCTCGGCGCTTCGCCGGAACGCATCTGGGTGCGATTGAGGGGAATCCGGGGCGGTTTTCGGGACTGCGGCAACCTGCCATCTCGGATTGGGTTTGCCGCTTTGACCCCTGCCCGTTGCCGGGGTCGATCGAGGAGCGATTGAGCGATTGCCGGGGTTCCTTTTTCGTTTGACAACGTCTCAGAAACCTGCCTTGGTCATGGCGATGAAACCAGATCCACTGAACTCCGGGCAACCTCAAGTTGTGCGCTATCGCCGGGTAAAGCCTCAAGCGCCACCGCATCGGTATCGGCGGATCGCAGAAAACCTTCCCCCCAAGCGCAGCAAGATAGGGGACAGAGGCAGGCTAAAAGCCCCGGACGGGTTCGTTCTCAAGTTCGTGATCATGGATGAGATCCTACGGCCTCAAGACAGCAATAAACAGAAGTACTTTTGTCTCCAGCGTCTCCGTTTTGACCACGGATCGGAAGAGTATCGCTTGGGGTATTACATCATCGGGAAGAAAGGGGCCAGGAAAGATAAATGGGTCTGGGGGCAATTTTGTCCCCTCCTCCCCCAAGAGGATTTGGAATGGCTTGTGTCGGAAGCGAGGAGGAGAAAATGGCTGGGGCTGTGCTGATCCCAGAACATTACCCAACCAGGGGGAATCCTCATTCCGCAGTCGTTACCAGAAACGCCAAATATGAAAAGATTGCTGGTCGGTGTTCTGATTGGCTCTGCTCTGATCGCAGCCGGATTCGCTGTTGTACCACGAATGATGGCGCAAGGACCGGTGGCTGTGCTGCCACAGCAAACGCCCCAAGAATCAGTGCCCACGCCCAAAGTTGAACGAAGCCAACACCCGTCGCCTACAAACGTTCAGGTGAAGCTGCCCGTTGACCTAACGCCTCCGAAGCAAGAACCTAAAGCATCATTATCTGAACAGTTCAAGGCTTATGAGCAGAACCGTCCGCAACTGACTGCGGAAGAACGGAAGTTGACACTTGAGGGGCTAAAGCACGCTGTCGCAGTTGGTGCACCGGAGATGGATGTTCTTGAGATACGGCGAGATGCCGAAGTGAGCACAACAAGGCTTTTGAACAACCACGGCGGGACACTCTACAAGTTTGCGGGGTTCATTTTGGGAACCACTCCGTATGACGTTACCATCGTGATAAAGAGCACCGAAATCGTCTGCTCATTTGCCGATGCCACCTGGAAAAGCGAAGGTCTCAAAGCTGGCAGTATTCTCTACGCCTGCGGTCTTTTTGAGTCCTACAAGGATGAAGGAGACTTGAAACAGATAACGATGGCACGTTGTTACACCATTGAGAAGTTCCACAAACCGGAAGCCGGTCCCGTTACAGACGAGGACATAAAGCGTGCCTTTCAAGAGCGCCAAGACGATATAATCTTCAAGCTCATGCGGGATCTCGGGGCACGCAAGCTAATCCAACCACCTTGATAATCGGCCTATGAAACCGCCTCGTCCTTTATTCGCCGTGCTGACTCTTGCGTTTTTGGCGGGCTGTGCCTCCGTTCCCATGACTTCCTCGTCTCTGGATGCTGAGGCAAAGGCATTTGGACCTGTTCCAGGCAGAGCCGGCGTCTATGTGAATCGAGATGGTTGGATTGGCACTGCTGTCGCAGTGGAAATCATTTTCGATGGACGTATCGTAGGCTACTTGCCCGGGAGAACATACATGATGTTCAATGCAGAGCCGGGACAGCACGCTCTTTCTGCGTCTGGGATGGGCACCTTCGGGCGTAACACGGAGCAACTAAGAATAGACGCACAGGCTGGCAAGCTCTACTTCTACAGGGTAACGGCTCGGGCACATCTAACACCTCTCGATCAAGCTGAGGGCAGAAGGCTTTTGATGAAATCAAGCCGTGCCGAAGTTACCTACTAACGGTGCTGACATCCGTTATGAAACCAATACCAAGGAGCAACCAAGTCTATTACATCAAGCTCGGTCCAGGGGGATGCTGGGAGGAGGAGTGCATCGAAAAGGACCAGACGGTTCAGATGGGCTACAGCCTCCGATGTCAGTCTCACCTCTGGCCGTCCGTGTTCCGCGCTGGGCCTGACCGCTTGCCCTGCCACTCCTAAGCCATGGCGCGGCGCTACACACTCCCGGCCAGAACTGAGAGCACCGCGCCCACCCGGCCAAACACGACCGGCGCCCGTCTATCGAGCCGGTCGGTGCGGGACACCGACCGCCTCGCTGAACCAGAGCCTATGGACGAAGCCAAAGCGCCCTGCCGCGGCAAAAGCCCGCGGGCGGGCACAACACAGCACAAGAACGGGGACCGACACAAACCGCACAAGCTCGCCTTGGTTCGCTCCACCCACCCGGGCTCAGCAGCCCCTTCCGACCAACCTTCCTCAAATTCCAGGCCGCCTTTGTAGCTGGTTTATCCGCCGTGACAAGGCCCTCGTGTCCTGCCTCATCGGCGCCCCGTCATGCCGCGTTTTGGCCGGTCGTTGCCGCCGTTCGATTCTTCAACGCCTTTCTCGCCTCCACTCCATCGCTCCCGTTGCTCCGCGCAGGCTTCCCGCCAGCAAGCTGATCAGTCGCCTGGCTGATGCTCCGCCGCCCTCCGCTCCGTCATTCCCGGCTACCGCTTGCCTGCCCACCGGGTCGTTGTTCCTCAAGGGCCAAGTGAAGAAACAAACGCCCCGGTGGTCGGGGCAAAACTGAAAGGCTAAAATGAAGAATCAAACCGCTCGAAACACCAACAAACCGGTCCACACCATCCGCAACGGCACCATCAGCGCCAGCATTTGGCGGCAGGACACCGAGAAGGGTCCCATGTTCAACGTCACGTTCCAGCGCGGCTACAAGGAAGGCGAAGCGTGGAGGAATTCCACCTGCTTCGGGCGGAACAACCTGCTGGTCCTGAGCCTGCTGGCAATGCGGGCGTTCGAGTGGATCACCAGCCTGCCCAAGACCGGGCAGCGCCGGGCGTAGCCAGCTTCGGGCTGGCGGTCTCAAGGCCGCCAGCCTCTCCTGCCTCCACCAAAATCCGCCCCCCCCAGGCCCCGGACACATTTCCCTCTGTCGCCGAGACGCGCCGGCTTTCGCGCTCCCTGCTACCCCGCGCCGCGAAACACGCCAAGACTCGGCGCCCCAGGAAGGCGCTCCCTCGTAATAATTGTGTCGGTTTCGCCTATCCATCTCCAGCAGTGTGCCCTCGAATCGCTCCAGCAGCTTCCGCGCGATGGAGAAGCTGAAGACCTCGCCCCGCGTGATCTGCACAGGCGTAAGGTTGAAGGTGGGGTCGGTCAAATTAGCCACCGCAGTCCCAGGCCACCAAAGGATCGGCCTCCCGGTGAAGGGTCGCTCCGGATTAGCCCTGCATGCCGCAGTCACCAGCGTATCTTTATTTCGCCCTTGGCAATGAACATGGCACAGACCATTACGCAACCGTTTTCACAATTCACGAACTGGTTCGCTCTGGAGGTAACGGCGGGGCCGTTTTTCAGGATTCCCACGGAGGAGGGCAAAGAACCTGCTGCCTTTTTCTTTCAGCACGCGGGCGCGTACTACTCCTTCATGGAGGAGCCTGGGGCTCAGCAAGTCACGCCCGACGTGCCGCTGCTGCGGCGGGTCGCAGAGATGGGGATTCGCGATTGCCTCAGGACCGCCGGCTTTGACTTCAAGGGCCTTCACGGCTACATCGCATACTATAAGCGCAGCCAGTTTCACCATCCGTGCAGCGACATTTTCAGCGTCTATACCGGTTTCGAGTTCCGCGTGATCGATTATTGCGATGGAGAGGACCAGCGGATATTCTTTGTTCTCGACCCGCACATCGTCTTCATCACGAACCAGAGCATTGCGGACCTGGTTGTTCGAGGTGCGCCCGCAGAGCTTTTCAACGGGCATGCGGTAAAGGTCCATGACTTGGCGGCGGAACAGCGAGGAGGAATCGACTTCTACATCTTGGATGTCACCCGGGATGAAGGTGGGAAGGTGTTTTGCGAGGTTTGCGACGCGAGGTCCAGCAAGAAGGAGATCAGGGATGGGGCCGTCGTGTACATCGAGCCCAGGCCCGAGGTTCTGCAGGCGATTATTGATTCTCTCAAGGTAAAATTTGATGTTGTGGAGTTTCAGAGGCGAAAGTCCTTTTTGGCATCGCCAATCGCCTCCCGCGACCGGTTTGGGAAGACGCAGGAGATCGTGAATGACTTCCTGATCAAGAAGCTGGGACCCTTTCCGCTGCATTACCACGGTTTTGCGATAGACCTTGTCGGGAGCCCGGTTCCCGTTACCGGATCAAGGCCTCCCCTTGGGCGTAAGCTCTCCGAGCCCGCCATGTTGTTCGACGCAAGCGACAGCTCAGCTATCCACCTTCAGGCATACTGGGGCCTGCGGAACTTTGGCCCGTACACCAAAACACTCCCAACCATCAGGCTGGGCCTGCTCGGTCCGCCCAACGGGATCCAGGCTCTCGAGGTGCTCGTCAAAGACCTCAACAGGGGGACACGAATCATGCAGGGAGGGATGCCGCAGTTCTTCAGGAGCAACCTCGAAATCGTCGATCGCGAGAAAACAGGCGATGCGTCGATCGAGGCATGCCTTTCGGCGGCCGAGGCGCTGGGCAGCCGGGCGAAAAGGAAACTCGACGTAGTACTGGTGCATATGCCGCACAGGTTCAGCGAATTCGACTATAATTCCCCCTACTATTACGTGAAACCGCGCCTCTTGGAGTTGGGGATCCCTACTCAGATGATCACGCCTCTTGCTCTCTCAAATCCAGAGTGGAAACACGCGAACATTGCGAGCGCTCTGTTTGCCAAAGCCGGCGGCCACCCATGGGTATTGGCGGACGATCTTACCAGCTTCGATCTGATTATCGGTGTTGGACTTTCCCAGGCAATCTCGAAGACTAAGCGGGCCGGAGGACATCCCAGGTTCGTAGGCTTTGCCAATGTTTTCGATCAGCTTGGCCGCTGGATGTTTTTTGAAACCACGCACGAAGCCTATGATGCCGACAATCCGGAACAGCAATTGGCCGAGCTAATCTTGAACGCCGTCCAGCGATACGAGAGAGACAAGAAAACGCCTCCGCAGAGCATCGCCGTCCATTACTACAAACGGTTCGGCCGCAAGGAGCGGGATCGCACTATCGCTGCCTTGAGCAAGAAATACGCGCAGACGAGGATCGCCTTTGTCACCATCGACAAGAGTCACCCCATGCGCCTTTACGACACGAACACGGAGGATGGGAGCTTCCCCCGGGGGCACTACGCTCAACTGTCAGACACCGAGCTTTTGCTTTCGACCACTGGATTCACGGATCTCGCGAGGAAGCGGATGGGCACCCCGCAGGTGCTGAAAATCTCCGTCCAATACCACCCAGCACCCTTCGTGGAGCTTGCAGACATTGCCAAGCAGGTCTTCGCTCTGACGAAGTTGAATTATAAAACCCTGAGCCCGACGGTGGGCGAGCCGGTGACGCTGCTCTTCGCCAATCTCGTGGCGAAGTTCACGGCGGTTTTTTCCGAAACCCAGTGGAAAAGGGCTGCCGTTTTGGAAACCGGCATCGCAAATCGCGTCCCTTGGTTCTTGTGAGCGGTCGGCACTGTGGAAGACACGTCTATAAACCAAGCGCTTCAGGTGGTCGTCTCGGCCATCGTCGCGGACATTTCTACCCTGACAGAGACTCTAGACGACCACGACCCGCTTGGTTTGGCGTTTTACTTTTTTTGCAGCGAAATACGCGGAATACAAGAACGAGGCCCTTGACTACCTGGCGGACGTGGCCAACCTCTGGGTTGAGGAGAAACTGAAAGAAGGGACACTCAGCCCATACGTGGACAGAGACGTTGGAGCGCTCAGTCTGTTCCTGTTTACTCTCAAAAGATATTGCTCCTACTCCGCCTCCGTCCCAGAATTCGACAGGCTCATTTCGAAGCACACGGACGAGAACAACGGGCTGTTTGGCAATTTCTTCACCTCGGCTCTGGCCGCGCTGGGCTTATGCGGCGCCTGCCCCACGTCGGCGGCTTGCCCCAAGCTGCAACAATTTGTCGGCCGGGAAATTGCGCAGCACCCAAAGGAAACCTTCAACGATGCCAAGAACCTAGCTGTGGCTTACCTGGTCTCGAAGGAGCGGGGCGACTCGGGTTCCATCTCCCTGCTTGTTCAGGAGAGCCGGCGCAAGCTTGGAAACCTAGCGCTTCCGCGGTCCGAACGTCTCTTCCCAGGGTTTGTTTTGCTATGCGAGATAAACCAACTAGGACGCGAGGAACGGTTACTGGTCAAGCACAGTTGCCAAGAATCGATGGATTTCGTCAGGACGTACTCGGTCGAAGCAACGTACCCGTCCGAGCTCCTGAGCCAGTACAGCAGCGACGCAAGCGCTTCCGCGTCCACGATGGAGGCAAATGGTCACAAGAGCCGCCCGCGCCTGTCGCGGATATTGCTCAGTTTCAGCCTGGTGCTCCTCCGGCTCTACGAAAAGTCCCAACCGGCTTTCCTGACTCGTGAAGCTAGGCTGCAGAGTGTCATTCGTGGAACCGTTTATGGGACGTTGTGGGTCGGCATTAGCGGAGGGCTTTTCTGGCTAGGTGCAGAGGGCGGCATGCCATATGACCTTAGGACGTTCTATCCTGCACATCCGGTACTACTCCTGGTGCGGCTCGCCGCCAACATGGCCTGGGTGAGCGCGATCTTGCTGCCGCTTTTTCCGGCATTCATTTTCATCGATCGGCTTGTGCTAAGGCGCCAGGGCACCGGTGAGATCTCGCTCCTCAGGCAGTCCTGGGCCTCTGTCAGAAAGCATTGGGCCTTGAAGATCCTCCTCGCCGCAGCGCTCGCATCGCTGAGGACGTTGTTTTCCTAAAACAGCGCCTCTCTCGGTTGTGCCGTACTCCGCCACGCTTGGCCTACAGTAAACGTCAGCCATCACGACGCCACAGCGTCGCTCGTTCTTGCCGTCGGCTAAGTCCCCCGACCCGCCATACCCGCGCCACTCCGCTCACGGCTTTCAGAAACTCCCGAGACAGCGGGAAGGGAATCCCCTCCACCCAGCACCCACCACAAGGCAACGCGCCCCAATTCCTGTAGGTCCTTGAGCCGCTCATTCAGGCTCCGCTGTGGCCGCGTGAAACCATGCGGCCACTTTCCCCCTACGCGCACCGCCGGCTGAGTGCGCTTCGCCCCGCTCCCAGAATCGCGCCAGCCGCCGCCGCGCTCGCAAGCTCGCTAGCTCCCCGCAAGCGGGTCCCCCGTCTGTCACGCTTCTGGCCGGCCTTGCTTTGAGCGGTGTGGTGGGTGCGGGAAACGCGCAACCCCCTGGGAAAACAGTGAAGAAGAAAGTTCAGGTTATGAGTCGCACAAGCGAAGCCGAGTTTAACAAATACATCGTCATTCTCTGGAACGGCCAAGAGCAGGCCATCAGCTTGCCGTTCGAGGCCCAACACGCGGCGGTCTTGGGTTCTGTCCAGCAGAACTACCCGGACGCGAAGGCGGTCAGTGCGGGTCTGTTTTGCGCCAACGCAGGCGTCTTCTGGCACGGCGGAGAAAGCACCTCGCTGGGCTTGGTCTCGCGGCCCCAGGACCGGCAGCTAATCGAGGCTTTGCTTACCAGCCCGGACCGGAACCTTTGTAATCTCACCCTCACCGCCGCCGAGAACCGGGCAGCCGCCGAGCAGGCCGAATAGCCACCCCAATCACGATTTCATTCAAACACTAAACAAACTCATAAAAGAAAGGACACGTTATGTTCGACAGCAACAGTAGCAGCAACATCCACCTCGCCGAGATCACGGACCCCGAGCTGCGCAGCACAGCCCCGGCGGTCTTTGCCGAAGCGCCGATGCCCGGCGCATCCACCCGTTACACCTTCCTGCCCACCGGGCAAATTCTGTCCGCCATGCGGCTGGAAGGCTGGAAGCCCGTCGAAGCCCGGCAAATGGGCGTACGCCGACTGGACCGCAGCGGGTTTCAACGGCACATGGTCCGGTTTCAACGCCGGGACGTGGTTGCCGAAGTGGGCGACTACGCGCCCGAAGTCATCCTGCTGAACTCCCACGACCGGAGCAGCGGCTATCAACTCCACGCCGGCTTGTTCCGGTTCGTTTGCAGAAACGGGATGATGGTTGCCGACAGCCTCATTCCGAGCATTCACGTCCGCCACACTGGCCAGGAGATTGGCCACATCATCCAAGCCAGCTTCCAGATTCTTGAGCAACTCCCCAAGCTGGCCGACAGGGTTGCCAACTTCCGCACCGTCGGCCTGTCCGACTCCATCGCCAGGCAGTTCGCCGAGCGCGCCCTTGCGTTGCGTTACGACCGCCCGGAACTGGCCCCGATCCGCGCCGAGCAGTTGCTCGAAATCCGCCGCCGTGAAGATGCCGCCAGCGACCTTTGGTCGATCACAAACCGAGTGGGCGAGAATTTGCTCCGGGGCGGGATGCGGGACACGTCCCGCGTGAACCAGTCCGGCAAGCCCTTCCGGCCCATGCGGGCCATCCGGGGACTGGCCGCCAACGTGGCGATCAACATCGGCATTTGGGAACTGGCCGAAAGCTACCGCTCGCTTGACTGAGCGGACTTGAACCAAGGCAAGGGCGGACTCGAAAGAGCCCGCCCCTTTTTTGCGGCGCCAGGGCGCTGCCCTGGACTCGCCAGAGGGTTGCACCCTCTGGACTCCCGCTCTCCCCGTTGCACTTGGCTTCTGCGCTTCGCGCCCTTTCCGACAGGCGGAAAGGAGAGTGTTTTTGAAAGCTCAGAAAACGTCCTGGCACCCCTGAAATTGCCATTGACGGCACCAATCCAGATGCTCAGCATTCAAAAAGTCAATACAACAAGGCGTTTTAGACTTGGATAAATCGCACGTACAATCTACCACGTGATGAGCCGTGGCAATCGTCGGCAGGAGATTTTTCCGCACGACGTGGATCGCCAGGATTTCCTCAGGACCCTGGCGGAGGCTTGCCAGAAGACCGGTTGGCAGGTGCATGCCTACTGCCTGATGAGCAACCACTACCACTTGGCAGTGGAAACTCCCAACGCGAACTTGGTGGCGGGCATGGCATGGCTGCAAAAAACCTGGCTGCCCCGGCACACCTTGGCGTCACACCGCAAGCGCGCCCCGGACAAGCTGGGGGTAGCCGTGCGCCTGAGGAAGGAAACGACGCTTTCGGTCAAGCAGATCGCCGCTCGGCTTCATTTGGGCACGCCGGGCGGCGCCAGCGTCTGCCTGCTGGCGGCGATGGGCAAGAGAACCTCCAACGCACAGGCACCCTCTACCCAGGGCCACGTGGAAATCTGAAAGAGTATGCAAAATAGCGGCTTGACCCCTGTTCCACGATTTGACTCATTCCTGTTATCCGTGGTATGATGCCCGTGAAGTGAATTTTGCGGAGCCTCGATCGTGAATATATCGTTGACGCCGGAACTGGCCAAATTCGTCGAGAAGGAAGTCGAGAGCGGCCTGTATCAGACGGCGAGCGAGGTCATTCTCGCCGGTCTGCGCCGTCTCAAGGAAGACCAGGAGGTGCGTTTGCCCCAAGCGCCGAAAACGCTTGAAGCACTGGAAGAGCAGTTGCTCCAAGGCATCGAACGCCTGGATCGCGGCGAAGGCGTTGACGGCGAGGCAGTGTTTCGCCGACTGCGCAAACGCATAAAACAAGCCCGCGCCAATGCCTGAATACACCCTTGACCCTTGCGTCGAGGATGAACTTTGGGGCATTTGGCACTTCATCGCCCAGGACAACCCCGATGCCGCGACCCGCGTCATTGAAGCGGCCTACGAGACGTTCAAAGCACTCGCCGCCAATCCCGGCCTCGGCAGACGGCGGCGCTTTGGCAGCCCCCGGCTCCGCGATGTCCGGTCCTGGCGCATTTCCGGCTTTGAGAATTACCTCGTTTTCTACCGTGCCGCCGCGGGCGGCATCCAGGTGATCCATGTTTACCACGGCGCGCGCGACATTGACGCTCTTTTCTAAGGGGGTCGGTTCTTGGTATTGATTCGGGAGAGATGCAGGGGTTTTTTCAGCAGCGTTTTCGGAGCTCCAAAAACCCCAAATGCTTTTGGTTGTGGTAACTCCTATGGAGCGCAATACAACGGCGGCTGCGCTCCAAAGCACCGCGTCGGCCTAGAGCGACCTCAAGCCGACCGGGGCGGGAAATTCAAAGGAAAGTGACCTGCCGGTCCCGTCTCTCAGTTCGCCTTCGCGGCTAGGCTTGGCCTGGCCACCGCCTCTTGCCCCATTTCCCAGGAGACGCGACGCAGCCACCGCTTCACGTTGCAGGCCGCAGCGGTGAAGTAGTTCTGGAGCTTGGTTTTGGCCAGCCCGCGATAGCGCGCCCGACGCATACCATGCGCCCGCACCGCCTCGCCCCGGATGACGAACTGGTCTTGGAACTGGCATTGGCGTCAGCGTCGAGCTATATTGTCACACATAACCGGGATGATTTCCGGGATGCCGAACGGTTCGGACTGAAGGTCTTGACCCCGGCTGAATTTCTGAAAACTCTCTGACATGAGCGCATTGACCGTCAATTTGCCGGACAACCTGCACGAGAAAGCTCGCGAAGTGGCAGCGTCAAAAAACCTATCCATGGACGCGCTGGTCACTATGGCTTTGGCTCAGAGCCTCTCGCGTCTGGTCCCGGACCCGCATCTGGAAGAACGCGCCGCCCGCGCGACCGGCAAAGGGGTTGATGAGTTCCTGGCGCAGGTCCCGGCCGCCGAGCCGCCAGAGTGGGATCGGTTGCCGGGAGGCTATCAACGGAAGTAAAAGCAGGTGTTCTCACTTCTACGGCCTCACCTTCAATGTTCCCTGGAGGGAGATTTCCGCCGACGATTTGCCCACCATGATTTCAAAATCGCCCGGCACGACCCTCCAGCGCATGTCGATGTCGAGCAACTGGAGGTCTTCCGGGGTCAGTTTCAAGGTTACGGTTTTGGTTTCCCCTTTGTTGAGGGCCACTCGCTCGAAGCCCCGGAGTTGCTTGACGGGGGTTGAGACCGGGGCGTAATTCTCGTGGATGTAGAGTTGGACGGTTTCCACGCCAGCCTGGTCGCCGATGTTTTTCACGTCCAGGGTCACGCGCGCCTCGCCGCCAGGATGGATTTCCGCCGGTTCAACGCGCAGATTGCCGTACTCAAACCTGGTAAAGCTCAGGCCATAACCAAAGGGATAGAGGGGAGTCGCCGGCATATCGACGTAGCCCTGCCGCAGCCTCTCAGCCTTGGACGGCTTGTAATTGTAATAGATCGGCAATTGGCCGGAGTGGCGGGGAACGGAGATGGGCAGGCGGCCGGAGGGATTGTAGTTGCCAAAGAGGACGTCGGCCACGGCTTGTCCGCCCCGCTCTCCGGGTTCCCAGGCCTCCACCAGGGCCGGCACATGCCCGGAGGTCCAGCGCGTGGAAAGCGGCCGGCCGTTGATAAGCACCACGACGGTGGGGGTCCCGGTCTCGAAGACTGCCTGGATGAGGTCCTCTTGCACGCCGGTCAGATCGAGGCTGGCCACATCGTGGCTTTCCCCGTCGGTGTGGATGCCATGCTGGCTCTCGCCGACGACCACGATGGCGACGTCGGCCCCTTTGGCGGCCTGCACGGCTCCGGCAAACCCGCTCTTGTCAGAGCCTGTGATTTCGCAGCCGCGCGCCTGGGTGACTTTTGTTTGGAGTGAAACTACTGCCTTAATTCCCTCGATCACGGTCGTCACATGCTGCAAGACCTTTTTGGGCGAATAGTCGCCCAGTTGGTTCATCACATCGTCGGCGTTGGGGCCGATGACGGCGACCGATTTCAAGTCCTTTTTGAGCGGCAACAGGTTCTTGTCATTTTTAAGCAGGACGATTGCTTCGCGGCCCGCGCGCAGAGCCAGGTCTTGGTTGGCTTGGGAGTGGACGATCTGGACGGCGTGGTCCACATTGACGAAGGGATTCTCGAAGAGGCCGAGGCGGAATTTCTGCTCGAGAATTCTGCGCAAAGCGCGATCCACCAGCGCCATGGGGACTCGCCCCTCTTCCACACTCTCGACCAAAGGCCCCATGTAGGCAGGCTCGTAGGTTATGTTCAAATCGACGCCGGCCCTCAAGCCGAGCAGTCCAGCTTCCTTTTGGGTGGGAACAATGTGCTCATAGAGCAGGGTGCCGAAACCGCCGCCCTCGCTCTCGACGATTCCTTTGAAGCCGATTTCCTGCCGCAACACATCGTTCATCCACTTCACCGAGGCGTGCGCCGGCACATCCTCGATTTCCGGGTAGCCGGCCATCACGCCCAGGCCGCCGGCTTTGGTGATGGCGCCGATCCAGGGCGGCATGTAGTTCTGGCGCAGGGAACGGTCCGATACCTCGATGGCTCCGCGTTCGAGGCCGCCGGACGGTTCGCTTTGTGTGGGGAAATCCGTGAGCACCGCGATGACCTTGTCAGGGGCGGAGATGTCCGAGCCTTGGGTTGCCCGCACGATGGTCTCGCCCAGGCGCATATAAAAGTAGGGGTCTTCGGTGTAGGCCTCCTCGTTTCGCCCCATGCGCGGGTCGCGGTCCACTTCCATGACCAGTGTGGACAGCATGTGGATGCCGACGGCTCGAGCCTCCGCCGCGGCCGCGGCGTAGATGGCGTTGACCAGGTCCAGGTCGAAGGAACTGCCCACGGCCAAGCCCTCCGGGAACACTGTGCCACCCGGAAACATGGCGCCGTGCGTGCCTTCTTCATCCTCCATGACGGGTATCTTCAGGCGCGTCTGGGTAAGGGCGATTTTCTGGAGCTCATTGAAGTATTCCGCCTGCTGGCGGGCGCCTTCGTGGAGAATCTCATTGGCGAGGGTGAAGAAGCCGCAGGCCGGGCCGATTTCCCGGGTGTAGGTTCCCGCGGCGAATTTCTTGCACGCCTCCATCTTCGAGGGAATGTTCCTACCCAGGTCCTCGACGTAAACACAGGGCAAATTGAGCTGTCCGACTTTCTCTTTGAGGGTCATGCGGCCCACCAGGTCATCGATTCGCTCCTCGATCGGGCGCTTCGCATCGAGGTAGATCGGCGTTTGGCCTGCGGCTTGGGCGAGGACCGCGCAGACAGAGGCCAGCGTCGTGCCGACCGCCACGGCCAACCACCCGAAGAACCGGCAGGAATTTGCCTTTCGCTGTGCCGCTCTTGCAATGACGCCGGGTAACTGTTTCGACAATGTTAGGTTTCCTCGGTGGCCCGGGATGCGGTTGGGCTCTCCGGCAGGGCGAAGCTTTTGGAGTGCGTCCGGCTTGCCGGCGCTTTTGGACGGTTCGACGCGCACGAAAGCGAGAGCAAGCTCCCGCACTCCAAACGCTTCGCGCCGGCGTGCGCTATCCCGAGGAAGCTGAACATCGTCGAACCGTTTAGGTCTGGCGCACACCTCAGCATTTGGGATGCCGGTTCCAATGATGCCGGCCCTGTTGATTCTCGGGGCTTGGTTCGGATTCGGATTTGCATTCATGTTATACACAGGAGTTAGGAGGATAAGACACAATCCAGATAGCCGCGAAAAGGCACAAGAGGCGCAAAAGCCCTGGTTTTCTGAGCCTTTTGCGCCTTTTCGCGGCTATTCCATTTGGGGGTGGTGTCGTCCACCCCACGGACCAGACAGTAATTATGGATGACAGGATGAACACGGAAGGGATCAGCGGTTGGCCTTCTCCCAGGTCGCTTCACGGCCGCCAAGGCCGAGGAAGTTGGCTTTGTTGTAATCGGCACTGGTTTTCGCTCGCACTCATCGTTTCATTTCGGCGAGTCATTTCGGACGCGCTCCAAGCCCGAGCGAACGAGTTCCGGCAGGTATTTGACCGGCACCGGTCCTGGGGCGAGAACGGCTTCGTGAAAGCGGCCAAGCTGGAACTGGTCGCCCAATTCACGCTGGACGGCCTGGCGGAGGCGGTAATGGGCCATGCGGCCGACAAAGTAGGTGGAGAGTTGGACGGAGCTTTGCTTGGCGCGGATGATCTTGAGACGGGCTTCGCCTTCGGACTGATAGGCATCTTCGGTCAGGAACTTGAGGGCTTCCTCGTCGGTCATGGCGGCGCAGTGCATGCTGTGGTCGAGGATGGCGTTGCCCACGGCGCGGAGATAGAACTTGAGCTGGGTCAGGCGCAACGGCAGGTTCCCCTCGCCATAGCCCTGGTCCAGCATCATCTGCTCGGTATAGACGGCCCAACCTTCAACGTAAGGGCCGGATTGCAGCACGCGGCGGATGGGGGAGGCAAGGCGATTGGCGTACTCGAACTGAACGTAATGTCCGGGGAAGGCCTCGTGTATGGTGAGGATTTGGAGCATGCAGCGGTTATATTCCTCGAAGTAGCTTTTGATGCGGCGGGCGTCCCAATCCTTGGGCGGGGGGCTCACGGCGTAGTAGCCGGCGGCCTTGGGGTCGAGCGGCGGGGCCGCGTTCATATAGGCGGTGGAATTGCCGCGTTGGAATTCGGGCATCTCGATAACCCGGCAGGTATCCGGCTCAGGCAACCGCAGGATGTCCCGCTCGGCGATGAAACGGCGAATCCCGGCCACCGCCCGGCGCACGTCGCGGAGGAGGGTTTCGGACTTGCCGTGGTCCTGGCCGATGCGCTCGAGCACTTTCTGGACAGTCGCCCGGCGGCCAAGGGCGTCATCCGGAGGCGCCGGCAGCCGGGGGAAATAGCGGCTCCAAAGCTGCCGCGCAACCACCCACATCTCACGCTGAACGCGGTCGAATTCGGCCTGGGCGTCTGCCAGGACCTGGTCCGCGTTGAGGCCGGCATCCAGCTCCAGTTCCAGCTTGCGATAGAACCGGTCCTTGCCCAGCCGCCATTGGCCGTCGGCATGGGGCAGCAGGTCCTGCTCGAGAAACTTCTGGTAACCGTTCAGGCAATCCGCCACGCGGGCGGCGGCTGATTTCAGGGCGGCCAGTTGCGGCGTCTTGCCCGCAAATTCAAAGAGGTCCCGCTCGTAAAACCCGATGGCGCCCTGGTTCTGACGGATGGCCGTCTCGAGGCACACGCGCGGCGGGTTGCGCAGGTTTTCCCTGGCGGCGGCCACCACGCGCGGAATCTCCGCCATCCGCGCCAGGCAGTTGGCGATGTTGGTTTCCGGCGGAAGCGTGGATTGCGTCAGCAACAGATAGACGCTGTCGCTGATGTAATCGTTATAGACGCGCGGGTCTTCCTCGAAAGGGCGGGTGTTCTGGGCGAGCCAGATTGAGCGAGTGAAGTCCTGCCGGAGAATCTCGAAATCGATCTGGCCGGCGCGCGACAGCCGGGCATAATCCACCTGGCGCGGCAGGGCCTCGAGGGTCTGGCGCGCATGGGCAAGCCAGGCCTCCCGGGCGGGCTGCGACAGGTCGTCCAGCAGGTTGTCGAAACGATGATCTCCCAGGCGCGTCGCCTCCAGGGGCTGCTCCCGGAAATGCGCGTCGAGATTCTGCTGGAAGAAGCTGTACAGCCTGGCGTCCTGGTCCTGGGCCCGGACAAGCACAGGGCCGGCGGCCAGCATGCACAGGGCCGCCACGAATCGGACTGTTATCGTATGTTGCATGGAATGCGCCCCCATCATGCGCGAAAGCCGAGGATGACGTCACGCTTTATCGATGGAGAGGGAGCGTTTGATCAACAGTTTGGGCAAGCAGATAGACCGACGAAAAGTCATATCTTTTCCCGAGCTTTGGAGTCCAATAACGGCCATGAGCAAGCCAATTCCGGTAGCGAAATGCCCCCTTCAACTCAGAAAGAAGCGATTTCGCCGATGGGAAGTGAGTCTTCCAGCCTTCGAGAATGTCCTCCTCGAGCGAGGCCCTGTCTCCCTTTGTCTTGTAAACCTCTCGAAAACATCTCGATAGATCGTCCCTTTTCCGAGCGGAACACCTCAAGTGAAAATCGATTTTGAGGCTTGCTTCCAACGCCGCGAAAAGGCTGAAGACAGAGTGCTTGTCGAGGTCCTCGAGACGCAAGTCTTGTTCCTGCTGTATTTCTGCAATTGAGTAGCCAATAAACTTTGGGTCACGGGTTTCAAGCGACGGAGCAGTGTAGTAAAAGCGAATGCTCTTGGCGATGTCGGAGTGAGACAATGCCACTTCTTCGAACCGCAGCACTTCCGGCGAGAAGGAGATTCTGTCACCCATCGACAACTTCTGTTAAGGCAGAAAAGAAAGTTTCAGGTTCCAGCTCGATAAACCGAATTCTTGGAGGAGGAGTTGCGATCTTCCAAACGAACTCCTCTCGAGCGATTGGCCGCGGCTGAACCTCTGGCCCCGGTTGATTCTCACCGGCAACCGTAACGGAAATCCTAATCCCATCTGAATCTCTTCCGGCCAGGATGAACTTGACCGTCCCGGCAGGACCGGCCATGTCCACTCTTCCTCTTGCTCCGATTATCAAAGTCCCGACTGGCACGAGCGTCACTTTATCGGACCCGATCAAAATGGCCATCGAGTCGGCTTGGTAAGTTCCTATATACTGCTCGGTGAGCGAAACTCTGGACCGCTCCACCTTGAGTTTGCCGGAGTTCTTGTACTCGGCGAGGTAGCCCTCAATTGTCGAGTAGAAGCCAGCCAGGTCTTCCAGCCAATCGCGTTTCCGCGATTCCCAATCGATCGGTTTCGCCTCCTTCGAGGCGCGATCCCTTTGTTCAACGAATTTCTCGAATTGTTCTTTCGTCATGGCAGTGATGGCTCAACGCACTTGGCGGCTGGGGCCCGGGACCCCCAGCACTCGCTCACCTCTTAACCTTGAATCTCTCTCGACCCGCCGTCAAGTCCGATCGGACGGAATGCGCCCCCATCAGGCGCTAAGCCCGAGGACGACCGGAGTCATCGGAATCCTTCGTGCGCATTTTTTCGTTTCCGCCCCGGGTTCGATCATCCGACAAGTTCCGCAGGAGTTGCCAGGCCCACCAGGACAGGACGCCGGGCAGGGCAACGAGGGCAGCCATGAGCAGCGCAAAACCAGGGTCAACGGTCGGGCGAGGCCATTCCGCCGCGGCCCGCCAGACATGCAGCACCGCGAGCAGGCCGGTGGTGACAAGATACGCTTTCATGGGTCTCAAGGGATCGAGGCGATTACTGCACCCGCAAGGAGTGCGATGATGACGGACAGCCAAGGTTTCACAGCAAAGTAGCTTCACCAGCGACCTGTCCAACGCCGCTTGGAATCGCCAAGCCACCTCCTCCCCCGCGTGATCAACATACCAGGAAAACAAGTTTTCAAAATCCGCCTTGAAAGCCGCGGCCTTCTGAATGGCCAGGCTCATTTACCCCGCTTTGCCTTGATGATGCGTTCCCCGATGGAGCGCATCTCTTGCGGCGAATAGGGTGTAAAAGGCCCCTCCAAGCCCTTGAGCAATTCCGCCTCGAGTTCCGGGTTGTCCGTCTCCAAGTCCAGCGGGCTGTGCGTGTCGAGCCAGACCTGCCTCTCGCCATCGGTCACAACGATAACCTCACCCTGATGCGCCTCAGCAATCAATTCCGCAAGTCGCCCCTGGGCTTCTCCAACGGTCAGTGTTTTCACGTTCGGAGCCTATCTCAAAGTGTCGGCACGGGAAAGCCGAAACAACCCAGCCACAATTCTGCAAAACTCGACTGAAACCCCGCCGGTCTTGCCACCTCCGGCTTAACATCCTCCGACTGCTCACCGATTCCGCGGCTCGGCAATCGGCGCAGCGGTTGGTTGGACGCCCACATCGTCGTGAGCCTTTGCCTGCTTGCCTGTCCAAAACGGCGTGTTGCGCACAGAACATCCTGAATCCGGCCCGGTCAATCCGGACCCCGTCGCGTGGGTCGTGCCTCTGGCCCGATTGACGGGCTTGGAGAAGAACCTCGTCGGCGGCAAGGCGGCGAACCTGGGCCGGATGCTCGAGGCCGGGTTGCCCGTGCCCGGCGGGTTCTGTGTAACCACCGCGGCTTTCCGGGTCTGGCTCGAGGGCAACCTCTCTGCGGCGTCTCTGCTGGAGCGTCTTGACCAGTTGGCGCCCGGGGCGACGGCCGAGATCCGAGAGGCTGCCGCCGCCTTGCGCCAGGCGCTGGCGGCCTTTCCCCTGCCGGGGCCGGTCCAAGGCTCGGTTCGTGCCGCGGCAGGGCCTGGCGCTTATGCCGTCCGCTCCAGCGCGACGGCCGAAGACCTGCCAGGGGCCTCCTTCGCCGGCCAACACGACACCTGGCTCGATGTGCGCGGCGCCGAATCGGTCCTGGAGGCGGTGCGCGGCTGCTGGATCTCGCTGTTCAGCGACCGCGCTGTCTTGTACCGGTTGAAGGGCCGAATCCCGCATCGCGCTGCGGCAATGGCCGTCGTCGTGCAGGAAATGGTGCCGGCGGAGGTCGCCGGCGTCATGTTCACGGCTGATCCGCTCACCGGCGACCGCACCCGCATGGTCATCGAGGGTGCGCCCGGCCTGGGCGAATCCCTCGTATCGGGCAGGGTCAATCCGGACCGGTGCGTGCTGGACAAGGAGTCGTTGCGCGTCATCGACCCGGCAGGGACGATGCCAACGTGCCTCACCGGGGCGCTCATCGGCCGCCTGGGTGATTTGGGCCTCCGGGCGGAGCGGCTCTTTGGCGCGCCGCAGGACATCGAATGGGCGGCGCGGGACGGCCAGGTCTTCCTCCTTCAGTCCCGCCCGATTACGGCCCTGCCGTCCGTTTCGGCGCCAGGGCTTCATGGGCAAACCGCAACGCCGGCACCGGCGCCCGCCCCAGACCTCGAGGTCTGGACCAATGCCAACGTCATGGAAGCCCTCCCGGACGTGGTCGTGCCGATGTCCTGGTCATTCATGCAGGTGGTGTTCAACGATTTTCTCTATCCCGTCATGCGCCGCCTGGACCTGGACCCGGACCGCCGCCCGTTGCTGGGCCTCATCGCCGGGCGCGCTTATCTCAACGTCCGCGCTGTCTTGGAGCTTGTGCAGCGCGCGGGCGGGCCCATTCAAGTGGACTGGACCGCCGCCTTCGGCGGGCTGCATCACGGCCTCGAGCAGGTGCTTCCGCTCAGTCCTGCCCCAAGCCGGCGTTCCTGGGATGTCCGGGCTCTGTGGCGCCTGGCCCGGCTGGGCTGTTGGCTGCTGCCGGGCCTGATCGGTCAACAACGGCTCATCGAGCGTTGGGGCCGGCGGGTCTTCGGCGATTTGGCCCGCACGCCTCCGGCCACGCTGGCTGACGAGGCCCTGGCCCGCCAACCGTTAGCGCTCCTGCGCCTGGCCACTGGAGGCAGCAGAGACCGCACCGCCGCCGCCGCGGTGTGGATGGCCATCGCCGGCCTTGGCGGCAGCACCGCCTTGTTCGACTTCGCCCGTAAGTGGCTTGGAGACACCGACCGCAGCCTCGCCAACCACCTCCTGGCCGGAGCGCAGGACATGGGGTCCGCCGAAAACGGGCTGGCCCTGCTCCGGCTGGCGGCCTGGGCGCGCCGGCACCCCGACTTGAAAGCGGCGCTCCTCGAGCCGGTCCCCTTTGCCACCCTCGAGGGCAGACTGGCCGGCCTGCCGCGCGGTCCCGAGTTCCTCGAACGCTGGCGCGCCTTTATGGAATCCCACGGCCACCAGGCGCGCGGCGGCATGGACCTCTTCCAACCCAGGTGGTCCGAGATGCCCGACTTCGTCCTGGACAACCTGCGCGTCTATCTCCGGTTCGATGAGTCTTCCGATCCGCTGGCCCTCCAAGCCCGGCAATCCCGCCGGCGCGAGGCCCTGATGGCCGACTGCCGTCGGCGCTTGCGCAATCCCCTCAAGCGCTGGCTCATCACCCTTCTGGTGCGCCTGAGCCGGCGCGGGCTGGCCCAGCGCGAGAACGTGAAGAACGACGGCGTGCGCCTGGCGGCCGTCGTGCGCCGAACCGCACTGGAGGCCGGACGACGCTTGGTGGAACGAGGCGTGCTCCACCGGCAACAGGACGTCTTTTACCTCCGCCTCGAGGAACTGGAACCGGTCCTCCTCGGCCGCCCGCCCTTCGATGTCCCGGCCGTAATCGCGGCTCGCAAAGCCGACTACGCCCGCCACAAGCTCATGGACCCGCCGCCCGTGGTCGTGGGACACTACGACCCCGACGCGGGCGAGGCCCCGGCCACCGGCCCGCCGCCCCGGACCCTCCAGGGACTGCCGGTCAGCCCGGGGCTGGTCACGGGCAAAGCCCGCGTCATTCTCCAGGCCGATGCCGCCGAACGCATCCAGCCCGGCGAAATCCTGGTGGCCCCCTACACCGACCCGGGCTGGACGCCCTGCTTCCTGGCCGCCGCGGGCATCGTCGTGGACATCGGCGGCCTGTTGAGCCACGGGAGCGTCGTGGCCCGCGAGTACGGCCTCCCGGCCGTGGTCAACGTCGGCCTCGCCACCCGCCTCATCAAGACCGGCCAGCGCCTCGAGGTCGATGGCAATCGCGGCGTGGTCACCATCCTGGATTGAGGGGGCCTCGTGCCGCCAGACGCGGCCATGGCGGGCGGGACGCCCGTCAAACTCGCAGGCGAGGACGCCTGCGAGTTCGGGCCGCGTCTCGCGGCACGACCCACAGCCCGAGCGACTTTCTCAATGGCCCTGGGTTCCGTGCCAAACGGCTGCGGAACGTCCCAACGCATCTCTGCCGTCTGCGCTATTTGGGACCCTATCGAAATGCCTGGAATTGACAACCAATTGTAAAACGATGGCGCCAGGTGCATTGGCAGGGCAGAGGAGGAAGCAACGGCAAAGTTAACAATACCGATTCTGCTGAAAAACCCCCCGTTTCTCATCCGAATCGAATGTGGAGATGTGGCCCCGAATTTCACCGTCCTCTGATGAACTCCTCGTGCAGGCGGGCATAGACACCGCCGGCCTCGAGGAGGGTCGGGTGCGTGCCACGCTCGACGATGCGGCCCTGGTCCAGCACCAGAACAAGGCCGGCCTTGCGGATCGTGCTCAGGCGATGGGCCACAACAAATGCGGTGCGCCCCCGCAGCAGGACTTCCAATGCCCGTTGCAGACGGGCCTCGGTGACGGTATCAATCGCGCTCGTAGCTTCATCCAGCACCACGATGCGCGGGTCGGCCAACAGCGCCCGGGCGAAGCAGATCAGTTGCCGCTGGCCCAGCGAGAGGGCCGCGCTCTTTTCACCCACCTGCGTGTCCAGGCCGCCCGGCAGTTCCTCCAGCAGGTCCAGGCAATCCAGCGCCCGCAGGGTCGCCCGCACTTCGCCGTCACCCGCCGCCGGCCGCGCAAAACGGATGTTGTCGCTGATAGACCCTGCAAAAAGGAAATTGTTTTGCTGCACGCTGCCCATCTGCGCATGAAGGGAACTCCCCGTCACATCCACAAGGTCATGCCCGTCCACCAGGACCCGTCCGCTGTCGGGCAGGTAAAACTTCTGGAGGAGGGCAACCACCGTGGTCTTGCCGCTGCCGGTGTGGCCGACCAGGGCGACGGTCTGCCCAGGCTCGGCCACGAAACTGATGTCCGTCAGCACGGGCCGGCCCGGTTCATAAGCAAAGCAGACCTCCTCGAACTCGACCCGCCCCTGGATGGCCGGCAGCGCCCGCGCAGCAGGCGCGTCCTGCCATTCCGGTTTGAGATCGATCAGCCGGAAATAGCGTTCGGCCCCGGCCATCGCCGTGAGCGCCTGGTTATACTGGTTGCCGATGACCTGGACCGGATCGAAAAAGAAGTTCGCCAGGAAAAAGAACATGACCAGGTCCCCCGCCTCCATGTGCAGCCACCCCTGCCAGCGGAGGGCCCCGTAGCCGCTGAGCAGCGCCGTGGCGCCCAGAAAAAGCTGGCTCTTCATCTGCAGCAGCGGAATGAACACCGCCGAGGCTCGCGCGATTCCGACGTTGTTTTCGCCATGCAAATTCACCAGCTTGCGGAAGAACCCCGAGTTGATCTCCTGCCGCACGAAGGCCTGCGTTACCCGGATGCCTCCAACGGATTCCGCCAGCGTCGAGGTGAGCCGGCTCCAGGTCTCCTGGAGCTTTCGCAACCGATGGCTCACCTCGCGCCGGTAGCGATTGTTTACCACCCAGATCACCGGCACCAGCGTCAGCATCAATGCAAAGAGCTTCCAGTTGTACCACGCCATCAGCGCCGCCGCCACCGTCATCTGGACCGCCTGGATGGTGACTACAAACGCCACGTCCTGCACGGCCACGCGCACCCCGTCGATGTCCGAAGTCAGCCGGGCGATGATGCGCCCGAATTTGGTCTTGTTAAAGAAGGCCATCGGCAGCGACATGAGCTTGGCGAAAAGCTCCGACCGCATGTCGTGGGCCACGGCCTCGCCCAACTCGAGGGCGAAAAGCTGGCGCAGGTGAAGCGTCACCACCATGAACAGCACGAGCAGCAGATAGACTCCCGCATGGATGTAGATGCCGCGCAGGTCCTGGCCGGCAATCGGCCCGTTGATCGTCTGGCCGATCATCCACGCCAGCGCCGGCAATTGCAGACCCCGCGCAAACGTCAGAACGAACAGCCAGTTCCGCCGCGCCGCATACGGGCGCGTGTAGGTGAACAGCCGCCGGATAAGCGCCCCGCTCAACGGCGCCCGGTCCGCCTCCCGTTCCTCCATCGGACGAAAATAGGTGATCGCCTCCCGCGCCCCCTCCGCAGCAGCCGCAGAAACAAGACGATTGGCCGGATTTCGGATGCTGCTCATCGGCGGAATGGTTGACCATATCCGGAGCGGGTTCTCGGTTGTCCACCTCTGGCACCGAAAGCGAAGCACTCTGCAGACCTCCGGCGCCCCGGAGGGGCAGCTCGATAATAGCCCAGGGCAAGGCCCGCCGGAGCGTAGCGCAGGTGGAGCCGCTGCCCTGGGTACAGGCCGTCACAACCCTGCCTCCCTTTTTTTCGAGTTTTGTTTTTCCGGGCCTGAGGCCCGGAAAAACAAAACTCGAAAAAAAGGGAGGTATTCACGTTAGGTTCCTTACCCAGGGCGACGCTCCGCTTGCCCTGGGCTATCATCCTCTGGTCCCTTCGGGACATCAGTTTGGCTCGCTGCGCTCGCATAGTGGCTGGTTGGATAAAGTCCGGCTTGGTGCGTGGTCGGTGGACTGGAGACTGGAGACTGTGGACTCATCCAGATCCATAAGCTGCAAGAGGGCGGTCTCCCGGTAGGGGCCGGGCGCCCGCACCAATGTCTGATGTGTGCCCTTTTCAACAAGGCGGCCCTTCTCAAGCACCAGGATGACATCCGCCCGCCGCAACAGGCTCAGCCGATTAGCGACCACAAAGACCGTGCGGCCCGCCATGGCGTGGCGCAGCGCCGAGACGATTTCATGCTCCGTCTTCGCGTCCACCGACGCCGTCGGATCATCCAGGATGAGGATGGGCGGGCGCAGCAGCAAAGCCCGCGCCAGGGCAAGTCGTTGGCGCTGGCCCCCGGACAGATCGGACCCGGCCTCCCCCAGCACCGTCTCGTAGCCCTGGGGCAGTTCCAGGATGAACTCGTGCGCCGAGGCCGCCCGGGCTGCTTCCTCGATTTGTGCCTGCGTCGCGCGCGGGTTGCCAAACGCAATATTGGCAGCCACCGTGTTCGAGAATAGAAAACTCTCCTGGTATACGATTCCGATCTGCCGCCGGTAACTATCCAAATCCAGGTCTCGCAAGTCATGGCCGTCCGCCAGAATGCGTCCCCGCTGCGGATCGTAGAATCGGGGCACCAGGCCCAGCAACGAACTCTTGCCCGCGCCAGTCATTCCGAAGATGCCGACGACCTGGCCCGGCGCCGCTGCAAACGAAATCCCCTCCAGCACACTGGCCTGGGGCGTGTAACCGAATGTCACGTCCTCGAAAACGATCCCGCCGCTGAGCCGCCCCGTGGACAACGCCCCCGGCCGGTTCTGGACCTCCGAGGGCGTATCGAGCACCTCGAAGACGCGCCGGGCCGCCGTGAAGCTCTGCTGCACCGAGTTGGCGATGGTGGTGATGTTGGCCACCTGCCCGTTGAACTGCTGCAACAGCCCGGCAAACACCACCAACCCGCTGCCCAGCGAAATGCGGCCCTGCACATAGAGCCATCCGCCGTAAGCAAAGAGGATTACCAGGCTCATCTGCGACAGCAACTGCGTCAGCAGCGTGAACAGCGACAGGTCCAGAAAAATCCGCTTCTGCTGCCCGGAGACCTCCTGGTTGGCTTCCTCGAACCGCCGGACCTGGTGCGGCTCGGCGGCAAACCCTTTGACTGTCTGCATCCCGCGCACACTCTCGCTGAACAGCAGCACCAGTTGGTCGTACAACTCGCGGTTGCGCGCGTAGCCAGGCTGCAAGCGCCCCGAGTAATAATGCGTCACCCACCACAGCCCCACCGTGACCGACAGGCAGGCCACGGTCAGCGTCGCATGAATCCGCCACATGAACACGAAATACGCCCCCAACGTGATCGCCATGTTCAGCCCCTGCAGCACCACCCCGTCCACGAATAACCGCGTGTTCTGCACGTCCCCTGTCACGCGATTGAAGATGGAACTCGAGCCGTGCGCGTCGAAAAAGCGAAAGCTCAAGCCCTGCAGCCGGGCATAGAGCCGGCTCCGCATATCCGGCACGATTTTGCCCTGCGTCAGCCGCGCTGTGACCATGTTGTATTGATAGGTCAGCACCGCCCGCAGCAGCGCCTGCGCCATGATCGCCAGCGACAACGCCGTCACCACTTGCAGCGCCGTCCACCCCGCCGGCGGTTTCCAGCCCAGCGGATACACCGGCGTCCGTTGCGCCGGGTCCAGCGCATGCCGGATGACGTCCACCGTTACTCCCAAGCACTGCAACCCCGCCAGCCCCAACAACAGCAGCGCCAGACTCAGCACCACGGACACCAGGCAATCGCCACGAAACTGCCACGCCAGGCCCAGCAGCCGCCGCACAAGCTCGCCGCTGGAATACCGGCGCTCGTTCTGGTGGCTGAAAGTCGGGCTAGACATTATCAACCTACCATTATCCTGCTTCCCTCAGCTTTTTCAATTCCAGCCTTCGCTCCCCCAAATCCTCGACACTCGCCCCTCGCCCCTCCTATCTTCCCCTCCTATGGACAACGCGACCTCGTTCCACATGAGTCCGGAGGAGTTCCGCCGATGGGGCCATGCCATGGTCGATTGGCTCGCCGCCTACCAGCAGCGAGTCCAGTCTCTGCCGGTCCAGTCCCCTGTCAAGCCGGGACAAGTCCGCGCCTCGCTGCCTGCCCAACCCCCATTGCAAGGCGAGGCCTTCGACAGCATCCTGGCCGACGTCGACCGGCTCATTCTGCCCGGCATCACCCATTGGCAATCGCCGAATTTCTTCGCCTATTTTCCCGCTAACAACTCCGGCCCCTCCATCCTCGGCGAGTTGCTCTCCGCCGGCCTGGGGGTGCAGGGCATGTTATGGGCCACCAGCCCCGCCTGCACCGAACTGGAAACCCTTGTGCTCGATTGGATGGCCGACATGGCGGGCCTGCCGGACGGCTTCAAGTCCGGCGCCAAGGGCGGCGGCGTGATTCAGGACAGCGCCTCCAGTGCCGTGCTCTGCGCGCTCCT
>Ga0181524_10001544_pt1 | contig 26104 bp, 20 predicted proteins | sample PEATcosm2014_Bin_34_FD_119761 | JGI IMG/M metagenome (GOLD analysis project Ga0181524, IMG submission 119761) | Peatland microbial communities from MTU Mesocosm Facility, Houghton, MI, USA - PEATcosm2014_Bin05_60_metaG | ecosystem: Environmental > Terrestrial > Soil > Wetlands > Peat | place... | reverse complement strand
GCGCGGCGTGGACCGTGTCGTTCACCCAGGGGTCGACGACGACGAACCAGACGAGCACCGAGACGTCGATGACGTTCGCCGGTGTCGCCGGCGCCTACAACTACACGGTGACCGCGGCCGGGTACGTACCGACGGTCGGCTCGGGATCGGGGACCCTCCCGGTCGTCGGCCCGATCGATGTCGTGTTCTCCCCGGCGCCCGCGACGGTGGTGTTCGACGAGTCCGGCCTCGCGGCCGGCATCCACTGGACCGTGAACTTCACCCAGAACGCGACGACCACCTCCTACTCGGGAACGGGTTCGATCTCGATCGGCGCGGTGTACGGCGCCTACAGCTACACCGTCAACGCGACGGGGTACGGCGCGACGCCCTCCTCCGGTGCCGGGGTCCTCCCGGCCGACACACCGGTGAAGATCGCGTTCGCCCTTACGCCGGCGACGATGGAGTTCAAGGAGACCGGGCTGCCGAGCGGGACCTCCTGGACCGTATCGTTCACGCAGGGCGGTGTCACGACGAACTACACCGGGACCGGCAGCATCTCGTTCGACGCGGTGTACGGCGCCTACAGCTACACCGTCAGCTCTACCGGGTACGGCGCCATCCCCGCCTCCGGCTCGGGAAACCTCCCGACCGACACGCCGGTGACGATCGCGTTCGCCCCAACGCCCGCGACGATCGTGTTCTCCGAGACCGGCCTCGCGGCCGGCACCCACTGGACCGTGAACTTCACCCAGGGCGGCACGACGACCGCCTACTCCGGAACGGGCTCGATCTCGATCGACGCGGTGTACGGCGCCTACAGCTACACCATCAACGCGACGGGGTACGGCCCGATGCCGGCCTCCGGCGCCGGGGTCCTCCCGAGCGACACGCCGGTGAAGATCGCGTTCGCCCTGACGCCGGTGACGGTGGAGTTCGAGGAGACCGGGCTGCCGAGCGGGACCTCCTGGACCGTATCGTTCACGCAGGACGGGGTCACGACCAACTATGCCGGGACGGGCACGATCTCGATCGGCGCGGTCTACGGCCCCTACACGTACACGGTGACCGCCGCGAACTACACCGGGGCTCCTGGGTCGGGCTCGCTGCCGACGGACGCCTCGGTCACGGTGTCGTTCGCCGTCCACGAAAGCAGGCTGTCCGGGACGATCCTTCCCGGCAGCGCGACGGTCACGGTCGGGGGATCGTCGGTGACCCTCAACGCCACGGGCACGTACTCCGAGCAGCTCGCCCCCGGAACGTACGCGGTGGTCGTGAAGGCCTCCGGCTACTACCCGTACTACACCAACACCACCGTGTTCGCCGGGAAGACGGTGTACCTCAACGCCAGCCTCCAAGCGGTGCCGTCGAGCCCGACGCCTCTGCTGGGGGTCCACGGTTCGTCCGGGTGGATTGTGATCGCCCTGCTGGCGCTGCTGGCGGTCGCCCTGCTCTGCACCACGCTCCTGTTCTGGGGCCGCTCCCGCCGCCCGCCCCAGTCCAGTCCGTCCGCGTGGTCGGAGAGCGCCCAGACCCCTGCCCAGGGGAACGAAGGCGGGTCGCAGACCCCTCCTCCGGACCGGAACTGAACGGGGAGTAGTCGCCGCGGCCAACCCCTTCCTCTTTCTTGATCCCGCCCTCCGAAGGCGGGGTCGCGCGGTCCGTTCCCCGGACGCGCTCGCGGTGCGTCCGCCGCGCCGACCGGTCCGAAAGAACGGCACGTCGGTCGGAGGCGGGCCGATACTCCGGTGCCATCGCGTCGGAGTGGACTGGTCGGGATTCCCTGACTTGTGGAGCAGGGGAGTCTGAGACGCTGGAATCGAGTTTCCCTCTACGCTGGCTCTCGTCTTGGAAAGGAGATCGAAGGGAGAGGCCGTGGCAAGAAGATGGTAAACGCACTGACAAGGGACAGTGAGGCGCCGCACACCCATCGCGGCCCCGTCATCGGACGCGCGCGTCCGTCGTGAAGCATGCACGTCCGCCGCCAATCCGCTCCGCGATGCGAGTTTCAAAATAGGCGGCCCTCTAGGTCGTTGGTCGAATGAGCTACTACATCGTCATCCGAGGGCCGTTGGGTGTCGGCAAGACGACCCTCTCCAGAGCGCTCGCGAGGTCTATCGGCGCGGTCGTCGTTTCTATCGACAAGATTGCGGACAAGGACTGGGATGGCGGCTCGGTCCGCCTTTACGTTAGGGCGAACGGAGTCGCGGCAAGAAGAGCCCGAAGGGCGCTTGCCGACGGCCTTCCGGTCGTGTTCGATGGGTGTTTCTACTGGATGACCCAGATCAAGGATCTCGAGCGGCGCCTACCCTTCCCTCACGAAGTGATTACCCTGAGAGCTCCTCTTTCCGTCTGCATTAGGCGGGATTCTGGCCGGAAGGTCGTCTTTGGTGCCGAGGCGGCGGAGCAAGTCTACCGCAAGGTCACGCGGTTCGAGTACGGTGCCCCGATCGATGCCACTCGAGACATTGCGACGACCGTGCGGGAGATTCGTTCGCATCTGCCTTTGGGCGGGGCCTCTCCCCGGGCGCGCTGATTGCGGTCCTGTCATCGGTCGCGCGCGTCCTTCATGAAGCCTGCGCGGCTACACCGTCCGCCACCGTGAAACGGACCTTCCCCCCTCGTGTCGCGACCGTGAGCAGCTACTACGAAGACCGGCTCTTCGGCTCGAGGTTGGCGCAGGTCTACGACCTCGCGTCTCCGAGAATCCGCCAGTACCTCGACGCGGAGGCCCGCTACGTCATCGAGAACGTGAAGGGCGGCAGCCGAATCCTGGAGCTCGGATGCGGGTATGGGCGAGCCATGAAGGAGGTCGCGCCCCATGTGGCAAGAATCATCGGCAACGACATCTCGCGGGGGAGCCTCGAACTCGCGGCATCGCACCTACGCCATTTCCGAAACAGCGACCTCGTTCGAATGGACGCGTCGCGGCTGGCGTTCCGGGACGGGACGTTCGATGCGGTGTTCTGCATCCAGAACGGCATCTCCGCTTTTGGAAGGGATCGCCGCGTGCTCGTCGCGGAGGCCGTCCGGGTCGTGAAAGAAGGGGGCGTGATTCTGTTCTCGAGCTACTCTGCTCGGATCTGGGCGGACCGCCTCGAATGGTTCCGGGCGCAGTCACGGGCGGGTCTCCTCGGAGAGCTCGACGAGTCCCAGACCCGGAATGGAGTCATCGTGTGCAAGGATGGTTTCCGAGCATCGACCGTAAGCGAGGAGGAGTTTCGTGCCCTCTTCGGCGAAGTCGGTCTGGCGGTGTCGGTCCACGAGATTGACGGGTCGAGTCTGTTCGCACGGGCCGTGAAGACGAGAAGGGACTGAGTTCGCCGGATTGGCGGTAGCTCTTCGTGGTCGGCCCTCGTTCGGCCGCCCATCGCGGTCACGTGATCGGCCGCGCGTGTCGTTCGACCCGGCGACTCTCGAAATGGACTGGTCGGGATTTGAACCCGAGGCCTCCGGTTTGCAAAACCGGCGATCTTCCGAACTGATCTACCAGCCCACGGTCTCCACGGGGTGCGGGCGGAGTTAGCCTTTCCGGCCGCTGGTGGGGGCGACGGCGCGCCACGCGCGGTCGAGCTTGGGGACGGTCGCCCGCCGGTCGATCTCCGAGGGTTCGACCCACTCGGATTCGGTGTGCTCCCAGTCGAGCCGGACGTCCGTGCGTCGCGTCCGGAACAGGAACGGGCGCACGACGTAGACCGTGGTCCCGTCCCGCGCGTAAACCGGCCTCCCGGCGCGCTCGACCGAAAGGTCGGCGGGCTCGAGCCCGGTCTCCTCGCGCACCTCCCGGAACGCCTGCTGCTCCGGGGTCGGGTCCTCGAGGAACCCCGACACCCCGGCCCACCGACCCCGGAAGCTGCCGACCTTGTCGGAGCGGCGGAGGAGGAGCAACCTCCCGTCGGCGCGCTGGAGGAAGACCGTGACCACCTCGATCCCGTGGAGCTCTGGCGAGAAGACCCGGCCGAGATCCCCGTCCACCTCGATCCGCTCGCCCTCGCGAAACAGGTCGGAAGCGAGCCCGGCGACCACCGGGACCGAGGGGTCCGGGTCGCGGCCCGACGGGGGCTCATCGAGGACCACGGCCGCGACCTTCGGGGGCCGCACGGCGGGGGGCGGCCACCATGGCCGGGCGACGACGAGGACGGAGCCGGGAGGGACCTCCGACGCGCCGATTCCCGGTTCCTCCACGAGGTGGGCCGGGCCGGCGGCCCGGCCGCCGGCGAGGGGGACGCAGGTCAGCTCCATCGACGGCCCGAACGAGCGCCGCCACATCGAGCTATCGGCCGGTCACGGGAAACCCCTTGTAGGCCGCCCCGGTCCCCGACGGTGTGCGGCTGAGCGCGTTCACGGTCGTCGACTCCTACGGCGACCGGCCGCGGGCGGACGACCGCCTCCTCGAGGTCGTACGGCTCGCCCGGATCGCCGAGGAGGCGGGGCTCTCTGCCCTGTGGGTCGCGGAGCACCATTTCCACCGCGGAGGGGTCTGTCCGTCCCCGCCCGTGGTGCTCGCCGCGTGCGGCGCCGTGACGCACACGCTCCGGCTGGGATCGATGGTCAGCGTGCTCCCGTTCCACCGGCCGATCGACGTCGCGGAGGAGTACGCCACGCTCGACCGCCTGCTCGGGGGGCGGCTCAACTTCGGCGTCGGGAGCGGCTACATCCCTATCGAATTCGAGGGATTCGGGGTCGATCCCGCGACGAAGCGCGAGCGGTTCGACTCCGCCCTCGACGCCATTCTCTCGGCGTTCGACGGGCAGGAGGTCCGCGGGGACGGGCCCGGGGCCCGGCCGGTGCGGCTGAACGTGCTACCCGTGCAGCGCCCCCACCCTCCGGTCTGGGTCGCGGTGCAGCGGCGCGAGGCAGTGCAGTACGTGGCTCGGCGGGGGCTCTCCCTGGCGCTGATCCCGTACGCGACCGTCGCCGATCGAGCCGAGCTGGCCGAGGAGATCCGGGAGTACCGCGCCCACGTTCCCGCCGGCGGCCGAGGGGAGGTCGCGATCGCGCTCCACCTCTATGCCGGCGAACGGCCGGAGCTTGCCCGGGCGGCGTTCCGTCGATACCTCGAGAGCCGGCTCGAGACGCAGTCGACCTTCTACCGGCAGAAGACCGAGCGTGACCCGGCCGCCGCCGCGCCCGACGGGATCGAGCGCAGCGGGTTCGCCGTGTTCGGCCCGCCCGAGGCGGTCGCCCGACGGCTCGCCGAGCTCTCCACGATCGGGGTCGACGAGGCCCTCGGCATCTTTGACTTCGGGGGACTCGAGGAGTCCGAGGTCGAACGGTCGGTCCGGTCCCTCGGGAAGGCGTGGGCGCGGCTCGCGGCCGCCGCACCGTAGGGGCCGGCGAGGATCGGGCGACGCGGGGCCGAACCCGGCCCCCCCGGGCGAACGGAATTTAACCGCCCGTCGCATCGCGGCGGCGGGCTGATCGAATGGCGGAAATCCTCCCCGGCGTGCACCAAGTGGAAGGCGTCGACCCGTCGCCCGACTTCTCGACCCACGTCTACCTTGTGAAGGACAAGGGAAGCAGCTGGACGCTCATCGACACCGGTCTCCCCGGTGCCCACGCAGCGATCTTCGCGTACCTCGCGAAGATCAAGGTGGAGCCCACCGCGGTCAAGCGCATCCTCCTGACCCACCTCCACCGCGATCACACCGGCTCGCTGAAGGCGGTCGCCGCCCAGACCCACGCGCGGACGTTCGCGCACTGGCTCGAGGCCGCGTTCATCGCGAACGAGCCGAAGTACGACGGGCCCGGGAGCCCGCCGGCCGAGCCGTTCATCGTCGATGAGCGGCTGAAGGACGGCGACACGGTGGACGCCGCCGGCGGCCTGATCGCTTACCACACCCCGGGGCACACCCCCGGCCACACATCGTTCTACCAGCCGGAGCGCAAGCTCCTCTTCTCGGGGGACCTCTTCTTCGGTGCGGGGCAGAAGGTCGACCTGACCCCCCCGGAGTTCACCCACCACACGGGGACCGCCCAGGTGTCGGCGCGACGGATGAGCCAGCTCTCGATCGATTCGTTGCTCACCTACCACGGCGGTCCGCTGCTCCGAGGCGGCGGGCCGGCCGTCCGCTCCCTGGTGCAGGGATTCAAGTAGCGCGCGCCGGCTCGGCGAGGTCCGGGGTCGACCCGGACCGAATGGGACTGGCCAGATTTGAACTGGCGTCTCGGAGTCCCGAACCCCGAAGGATGGACCAAGCTACCCCACAGTCCCAGACGGGGGTCGGCCACCCTCCCGCGCTATTTGAACGTGCGGTGGAGTCGGGAGGCCGCAGGGACGCGGCCGTTTCACGACCTTACCGGGCGCGCCTACATACCCGGGGGTCGTATCCCTCCCCGCGATGTTGCGGGCATCCGCCGCCCCGCCGATCCCGGGCGTGGCCCCGATGGAGTCGCTGACCTGGAGCGTCCCCGGGCTCCGGGAGGACCCGACGCTCTGCCTTCGGTGCCGGTCGGCCCAGCTGCTCTGCGGCAAGCCGGTCTGCCCGATCCTGCTGAAGTACCGCGCGTTCGAGCGCACCCTGCCGATGGTCCCGGGGACGGAGCTCGACGGCAGCTCCCCTCCCGGGCTGTTCGTGGGGCGCTTCGGCTACCCGAGCGTCGCCGCCGGACCGCTGCTCAGCCCGATGCACGGCTCGACGGAGCTGCTCGACACCCCCGAGGAGTGGGTCGGCCGCTCCGTCGAGGAGGTCGTCGGGTTCCGGACCGGGCTCGTCCGCGGGACGTTCCGCCTGCGGGTGACCGACGCCGAGCGCCCCATCCGCTGGCTGGAGGAGCTCCAGCTCCTCGGCCTCGCCGACGGTTCGGTCGAGTCGGAGGCGACGTTCCGTCGACCGCCGCGGGGCCATCTCTCGCTCTCCGATTCCACCGCTCCGTTCGGCCCGTCCGCGCCGATCGAGCGCGTCCACCTGGACGTGCGCCGGCTCGACCCGCACCTCGACCGGCTCTCCTCGGACGTCCACGCCAACGCACGAGTCGCGGTCGAGGAGCTGTACGCCCGTGGGGTCCGGGTCAGCCGCATCCAGCGGGCGTTCAGCGTCGGCACCCTCGGCCAGAGGGGTCGCCGGAAGCTCGTCCCCACCCGGTGGAGCATCACGGCGGTCGACGACCTGATCTCGAAGCAGAACGTGGCGCGGATCCGCGGGCTCCCCGAGCTCTCGGAGATCGTCGTCCACCGCCTCACCGCGCTCGACAACCGGTGGCTGATCGTGCTCCTCCCCGGCGCGTACCGGTACGAATCGATCGAAGCGTGGTACCCGAACACGCTGTGGAACCCGAGCCCGAGCCAGATCGTGATAATGGGGGATCACGAGGGATACGACGGCCGGACGACCTACGCGTCGATCGGCGGATGCTACTACGCCGCCCGCCTCGCGGTCAGCGAGGCGCTCCTGCACGAGGGGCGTCAGGCGGGCATCGTCGTCCTGCGGGAGGTGCATCCCGGAGAGATCCTGCCCCTCGGCGTCTGGAACGTGCGGGAGCACGTCCGGGCCGCCCTCCGCACGGCTCCGGAGCGCCTCGCCACCCTCGCGGAGCTGTCCGGACGGATCCGGTCGACCTTCGCCATCCCGCTCGACCGGTGGCTTCGCGCGAGCGCGGTCCTGCACGAGGCGCGCACCCAGCGGCGGCTCGACGCCTGGTCGTAGTCATCCGGACGCCCCCTCGGGCCTCCGCGCCCCGTGGAGGGAACTGTACCCCTGGGGCCCGACCCTACGCGAACGACGCGCCGCAGCGGCCGCAGAACGTGTCGGCCGGGGTCCGCTCCGCGCCGCATTGCGCGCAGGTCGCCCCCTTCCGGGGGGTCCCACAGCCCCGACAGAACGCGTCCCCGGCGGTCATCGGATGGCCGCAGTCCGGGCATCGGTCGGCCGACGCGACGGCGGCCGCCGCCAGTGCCGCATCGCTCGCGCCCTCGGGAGCCCCGGCGGCGGGCCCGGGGCCTCCGGCGCCCTTCGGGCGGGTCGGAGGGGGAGCGAGGGTCTCGACCGCCCCGCCGGCCTCTCGGCGGCCCTTCAGGGCCAGCCGGAACGCCTCGGCGTAGTCGGAGCGGTCGAACGCCTGCTGGGCCTGGACGGAGAGCGCCTTGGCCCGGAGGGTGCGCCCGTCGTTCGCGCGATCGCTCTGGGCGCGGGCCAGGTCCTCCTCGAGAAGGCGGAGCTGGAACTGGGATTCTGCCCGATGGGCCGGTAGCTTCGGGGCCGGTGGGGCCGCCGCCTCGGGAGGGGCGGTGGCGCTGCCCGGGGCGGGTGGCGCCTCCCGGGTCTCTCCCGAGGCTGCCGGGGCGATGGGGCGCGACGCACTCGGGGGCCGCTGGCGGGCGGCGACGAGGGTCTCGTGCGCCGACTGGGCGATCTCGTACGCGCGGTCGAACTGGCGCCCGTCGAACGCCGCCTGCGCCTCGCCGATCAGCTCGCGGGCCCGGGGCACCTCGGCTCCCTGGCTCGCCAGGAGGTCCGCCTCGCGTCGGGCCATCGCGATCCGGTTGAACGCACGGTCGCCGATCGCCTCGGGCTTGCCGCTGAGCTCCCCGCGAAGCTGGTCGCGCCGCCGGCGCAGCCCCTGCAGGAGCAGGAGGCCGACCCCGGCCATCACCGCGCAAAGGATGACGACAAGGACGATGGCGAAGATCTCGATGGGCGTGAGCCCGGACACGTTCCTCTCGGGTCGGGGGGCGGGCCCCGGCCCTCGTGCTAGGATGGATGTGGGGCACTATTTAGACCCCGGTGCCCGCACGCAGCCGAGCAGGTACGTCGACCGCGCCCCGTCGATGCGTGTTTCGACCTCCGACCCGAGGGGCGGGCGCTCGGCGAGGACGACCGGCAGGTAATTGTCGAGCCGTGCGACCGCGCTCCCGCGAGGTCCATATTCGACTATCCGGGCACGACCGACGCGGCCGATCCACCGCTCGAGGCGCTCCCGGGCCAACCGTTGCCGCAGCTCGGTGAGCTCCCGCGAGCGGCGCTTCGCGACCCGCGGTCCGACCGGACGGAGCCGGGCGGCGACGGTCCCCGGCCTCGCGGAGAAGCGGGTGACGTTCACGGTCTCGGGTGCGACCTCGCCGATCAGGGCCTCGGTCGCGTGGTGATCCTCCTCGGTCTCGCCGGGGTAGCCGACGATGACGTCCGTCGAGAGAGCGAGGTCCGGGAATCTACGCCTCGCGGCGTCGACCTGCCGTCGGAACTCCCCGACAGCGTACCCCCGGTGCATCTCGGAGAGCAGCCGGTCCGAACCGCTCTGGACGGGGAGGTGGAGGAACCGGTAGATCCGGGGGTCGGCCAGCGCGGTCAGGTAGTCGTCGAGGCGCGGCCCCAGGCTCTGGGGGCTCATCATCCCGACCCGCAGGCGGAAGTCGCCGTCGAGCCGCGCGATCGCCCCGAGGAGCTCGGGTAGGCCGGGTCGACCGGGGAGGTCGTCCCCCCAGGCGGCCGTGTCCAGGCCCGTGAGACGCAGCTCGCGCGCTCCCCGGCCGATCGCCGCCTCGAGCCGGGCCACGACCTCGGCCGCCGGCACGCTCGCGATGCGTCCCCGCGCGAGCCGGCTGAAGCAGTACGAACAACCGCTCGTGCACCCTTGGGCGATGACCACCTCCTCGACGACCGACCTTGGAGGCGATCCCGCCCCGGCCTCAGGGCGCGCCGATCCCGCGCCGAGGATCGCGGGCAGGCTTCCCTGTTCCCGGATCGGGACGAACGTCGTCCGGGCCCGGGTCGGTCCCCGGAACTGGTCGGTCCGAAGGGGGACGAGACAGCCGGTGACGACGAGCCGGGGGGTGCGGCGGCCGAGCTCCTCCCACCGACGGAGCATCCGGGCCTCCGTCGCCCCGATCACGCCGCAGGTGACGAGGACCGACACGTCGGCGTCCTGGGGGGATGGGGCGAGCCCGTGCCCGTGGAGCTCGAGGTCGCGGGCGATCGCCGCCCCCTCGCCCTGGTTCTGGGCGCACCCGTACGACTCGACGTAGACGCGCACGGGGGCTCGTCCCTCCCCCCCGGGCCCGTCAGAACACGGAGAGCTTGTCGGTCAGCAGCTGGCGCGGGATCGTGTCGATCCGGTCGAACCAGCCCTGCGCGACCGCCTCGGCCTTCGCGCGGACCGTGGCGAGCTTGACCCCGTCCGCCGTCATGATCTGGAGGCTCGCGACCTGCGGCTGGTCGACCGGCTTCCCGATCTGCGAGAGGATCCGCACGTGGACCTCCTTGACGTCCCCGCCGGCCTCCTGGACGATGTCGCCCGCGATGAGGTTGGAGAGCAGGTTGTAGATCTTGCCGACGTGGTTGACGGGGTTCTTGCCCGCCGTCGCCTCGAGGCTCATCGGGCGGCACGGCGTGATCAGGCCGTTCGCCCGGTTCCCGCGGCCGACCGACCCGTCATCCCCGGCTTCCATCGAGCAGCCGGTCACGGTCAGGTAGAACCGTCCGAGCTCGGGGTCGTCCGCGGTGTTGACCTCGATCGTCACCTCGCGCCCGGTCAGCTTCGCCGCCTGGCTGACGAGCTTGTCGTGGATCTCCTCGCAGACGGAGGCGTACTCGGCCGGACCCGAGACCGCCGAGTCGACCAGCGCCGCGGCGACGGTCAGGTGGATCTTCTCCCCCTGCCGGTATCCCATCACCTTCACGTCCTCGCCGAGGGCGGGGAGCTTCTTCTTCAGCCGGAGCGTCAGGAACCGCTCACTTTCGAGGACGATCCGCTCGGTGTCGGAGAGGGGAGCGAACCCGACCCCGAACGACGTATCGTTCGAGAGGACCGACTTCTGGTCAAAGACCCCCCGCAGGTCGACCGACCCCTGCCCGATCCGGCAGTCGAACTCGACGTGCCGGTCGACGTCGAGGTGGGAGCAGACGGAGGCGACGTAGTCCCGCGCCGCCTTGAGCGCCACGTCGCGGTACGGAAGCTTCTCGCCGTTCACTTCCGTGGTCGCCCGCCCGACCAGCAGCATGTAGATCGGGGCGGTGACCTTCCCGCCGCCGAACTTCGGCTCCGACCCGCCGCCGACGACCTGCGTTTCGTCGGTGTTGTGGTGGAGGATCCTTCCGTACTCGTCGAGGTACAGGCGGCTGAGCGCCCGGCTCACGGACTCCGCGACCCCGTCCGCGATCGAATCCGGGTGGCCCAGCCCCTTCCGCTCGACGAGCTCGACGGCTTGGTCCTCGATGTGGACGGAGCGCAGCGACTCGACTTGGATGTTCCGGGCCATGAGGGGGTCCCTCGCTCGCCGAGCCGGGGGCAGGTTTAACCCTTGCGTGAAGAGCGCCCGGGTCGGGGGCGACCCTCAAGGGACGGACGTCCGCCGGGTCGACTTCACCATGTGAGGGCCCCTCGGAAGGTATCCGTGGCGGCGGTAGTACTCGCGGGTTCCGATCGCGCTGGTGACGTATAACTCGTCGAACCCCCGCTCCCGAACCGCCTCCTCGGCCTCTGCCATGAGACGTCGGCCGAAGCCGCGGTGTTGGAAGTCGTCCGGCCCGACCGCCGGAGCGCCGACCGCGAGTTCGTGCCCGAGGACCTTGAGCTCCCGGATGACCGGTGCCCGGAGCCCTCCCTCCGTCCGGTGGGAGGGGAACCGGAGCCGGAGGAACCCCGCGATGCGGTCGGTCCGGGGCTCCTCGAACGCGAGGAACAGCTCCTCCCCCTCCCCCGCCGCGTACCCGATCCGGGTCAGAGAGAACTCCTCGGCGGGAGGCGTGGGACCGCGTCCCGCCTCGCGGCACCGGAGGCATCGGCAGCGGGCTCCGTCGCGCGCGAGCCGTTCGAAGGCGAGCTGGCGCAGGTTGCTCGCCCGGACGCCGGCCGAGATCAGGCGCGCCGGGATGTCCCGCTGGATGCGGTGGATCCGGACCCAGGGCGGGAGCTCCCGCTTCATGGCGGCGAGCAGTTCGGCCGCCTGCTCGGCATCGTACGGCCGGTACCGGCCGGCGGCCCAGTCGTCGTGGAGCGGCGTTCCCGGCAGGACGAGGGTCGGATAGATCTTGAGGAAGTCGGGGCGGAACGCCGGCTCGCTCCACAGCCGTCGGAAGTCGGCCAGATCGGCCTCCGGGTCCATCCCCGGAAGACCGAGCATGAGGTGGTAGCCGACCTTGAGCCCCCGGTCGCGCGCCTCCCGGCTCGCCCGGGCCACGTCGTCGCTCGCGTGCGCCCGGCCGACCGCCCGGAGGACGTCGTCGTGCAGGCACTCGACGCCGATCTCCACGCGGGTGACCCCCGCCGAGAGGAGGAACGGAAGGACCCGGCCGTCGCACCAGTCCGGCCGTGTCTCCACCGTCAGCCCGACCACCCGGTGGGCGGCGGTCTCGTTCCGGGCCTGGGCCTCCGCGAGCGAGGCGGCCGGCGCCCCGTTCAGGCCGTCGTACACCCCGCGAAGGACCTCCTCCTGGTAGGACCGGGGGCGGGACGGGAACGTGCCGCCCATGACGATCACCTCCACCTTGGACGTCGGGTGGCCGATGGCGTCGAGGGTCTCGATCCGGTGGTGGACGATCGCCTCCGGGTCCCATCGGAACTGCGCTCCCCGGAGCGCCGACGGTTCCTCTCCGGTGTAGCTCTGGGGGCTGCCCTGCTCGACGCCCCCCGGACAGTACGTGCACCGCCCGTGCGGGCAGCGGGCGGGGGCCGTCATCACGGCGACGATCGCGACCCCGGAGAGGGTCCGGGACGGCTTGCGCAGGACGGAGCCGGCGAGCCGGGACCGCTCGTCGGCCGACCGCCCGCGCACCCACTCCACGTTCGACGGGAGCGGCGCTCCCGGGACCCGGTGCGCCTCCCGCAGTTTCTCGCGGTGGAGCTCCTCGGGGGTCGCGGGCCGCTCTAGCGGCGAAGCCACGGTCGGCACTCTCCGGTGATCACGTACGGCACCTTCTGGAGCTCCGCGATCGACCGGGCACCGGTGAGGAACATCGCGACCTTGAGCTCGTGGACGAGCGTTTCGAGCTCCCGGCGGGTCTCTTCGTAGCCGGTCGACGCCGCCCGGAGGAGACCCCCGGCGATCCCCGCGGCCGACGCCCCGAGCGCGATGGCCCGGGCGACGTCGAGACCGGAGCGGACCCCTCCGCTGGCCACGACCGGCAGGCCGAGCGGCACGACCTCGAGCACCGATACGGGGGCCGGGATCCCCCAGTCCCAGAACGTCTTTCCGACGCGGGCCTCGCGCTCCGCGCCCTGATCGACCGCGCGGTAGTGCTCGACGGCGGCGAACGACGTTCCTCCCGTACCGCTGACGTCGAACGCCCGCACGCCCCGGTCCCGCAGCGACTCGCCGACCGACCGGGAGAGTCCCGCGCCGGTCTCCTTGACGAGCACGGGGAACTCCCGGGCGAGCTCCCCGATCCGCTCGAGGCAGCCCTTCGCCCTCCGGTCCCCCTCCGGCTGGACCATCTCCTGCAGGAAGTTCAGGTGGATCGCGAGGAGGTCGGCGCGGATCAGTTCCATCGCGCGTCGTATCTCTTCGGGGCCGACGATCGGGTCGCCGGCCCTCTGACCGATGATCTGAGGGGCCCCGATGTTCGCCAGCTTGAGGGGGACGGCGTGGCGGGCGACGCACGCGTAGCTCTCGGGGTACTGGCCCTTCATCACGGCCGCCCGCTCGCTGCCGACCCCCATCGCGACCCCCACGTCGGCCGCGGCCCGGGCGAGGTTGTCGTTGATCTTCGCGGCGTCGGGGAACCCCCCGGTCATCCCGGTGATGAGGATCGGGGCCCGGAGCGGGTGCCCCAGCAGGATGGTCGAGGGGTCGATCTCCTCGAAATCGACCTCGGGGAGGGCACGGTGGACGAGCTGGACGTCGTTCCAGTAGCGGTACCGTCCCTCGACGTCCCGGCCCAGGACGACCTTGACGTGCTCGGCCTTCCGGTGGCTGAGGTCGAGTCCCTTGGAATCGTCCGGCCTACCCGGGCCGCGCGTGCGCCCAGCTTCCGTAGACCGCCTCCCCGCGAATCGCCCGCGCGACCGCTCCATCCGTCAATCCGCTAATAAGAACTGCGTCCACGCCGGCCCGGGCGATCGCCCGCATCGTTTCGGCCTTCTTTCGTATCCCGCCGGTCACGTCCCTCGACCGCGTGCCCCGGGGAAGGGATTCGATGGCGTCGTCGGTGAGCTCCGCGACGACCCGCCGCCGTCCCCCCGTGTTCCGCTCGAGGATCCCCGGCACGTCGGTCGCGAACACCACGCGGGCGGGCCGCAGAAGCGGGACGAGCGCCGCGGCGATCGTGTCGGCGCTGAGGATCGAGAATCCCCATTCGTCGTCCGGCACGACGTCCCCGAAGCTGACCGGGGTGGCTCCGCGCTCGAGCGCGTCCTCGATCGGTGCGCTGTCGATGGCGGCGAGGGATCCCGCCCGGTTTCGGGCGTGGGTCGCCATGGGTGTGGAGAGGGGGCTCCGGCCGGCCCGGACGAGTTCGCGCAGGAGGGCGAGGTGGAGCCGCCGGACCTCGGCAGCGACGATGGAGGCCCCCCGCGTCCGGTCGGCGGGGGTCTCTCCCGGCCCCGGGGGACGGGCGAGACCGAACCGGGTCGCGCCGGGATGGCCAAACGATCCCGCGCCGTGGAGGAGGACGAGCGGGACCTCGGGGACGGTCGCGAGCTCCGCCGCGAGGCGGGCGATCACCTTCGGGCGGAGCCTCTCGACCTCCTGCTTCCGGGTGAGGAGGCTCCCCCCGAGCTTCAGCACGACCGGCCGCGGAGCGACACCGACCGTCGACCGCATCGTCGGCCGCCCTCGCCCTAGGCGTGGTCCGGGCCGGTCCGGCGCGAGAACAGGAGGAGGCCGCCTCCGGCGAGGGGAAGGACGCTCGCCAGGTACACCCAGTGGAACGTGATCAACCAGAACGCGAGGCCGGTCAGCCCGATCCCGACCAGGACCGCGGCACCGACCACCCAGAGAACGAAGGCCGATCCGCCGGAGCGGTCCGCATGGGCCCCCCGGACTGCCGTCGGCTCCGCCATCTCGGGCGGACGACTGCCGTTCCCCTTCAAATCGGTTCGGTCGGGTTCCGGCACGGGGCCGTGCGGAGGCGAACTCGTATAATCCGGCCCGGGCACGGGATCCGACGCGTTCCATTACCAAAGATAGATATGCGCGCCTGGCCTCGCGCCCCTGCCCGACGCTCGGGCAGGTCCTTACGGTGGCTGCTGCTCCCGACGAACGGCCGGTCGACATGCCGGTCCGGACCGAGGCAAACCCGGCGACGAATCCTGCGGTGACGCCCCTCGGCGACCGCCGGCCCAGCGCCGCGCCTCCGCCGGCGACGCCCGCGCCGTCCCCGACCGCTCCGAGCTCCGCCGCGGAGTTCCTCGAGGAGATCCTCCAGAACAAGAGCGACCTGTTCCGCGGCAGCCGCGACGTGCTGCGCGACTCTCACGTGCCGAGCCGCCTGCCGCACCGCGAGACCCAGATCCGCCAGGTCGCCGAGGTCCTCGCTCCCGCCCTTCGGGGCGACGTTCCGTCCAACCTCCTGATCTACGGGAAGATCGGCACCGGCAAGACGGCCGTGGTCGCGCAGGTCCGTCAGGACATCCAGCGCCGGGCCGAGGCGGCGAAGAACCTCTCGTTCGTCACCGTCAACTGCGGCAACATCGACACGGCGTACAGCCTGCTGCAGACGATCGGGAACAGCTACGCCCGCGCGGAGGCCGACCGGATCCCGACGGGGTGGTCGCTCGACCGCGTGCAGGCCGCGATGCGACGCCTGATGGACTCGAGCGGGGTCACGATCCTCCTCGTCCTCGACGAGATCGACCGGCTCGTGGCGCGCAGCGGCGACAGCGTGCTCTACACGCTCAGCCAGCTGAACACCGAGCTCGAGGCCGCGCGGCTCGTGATCGTGGGGATATCGAACGACCTCAAGTTCACGAACCACCTCGACGCCCGGGTCCGCAGCCGGCTGAACGAGGAGAAGATCCTGTTCCCGCCCTACGACGCGGTCCAGCTGCAGGACATCCTGCGCGAGCGGGCCCGGGAGGCGTTCCGGGACGGCGTGGTCGACCCCGGGGTCGTCGAGCGGTGCGCGGCGTACGCCGCCCTCGAGAACGGCGACGCCCGCCGGGCGCTCGCGCTCCTGCGGCTGGCGGCGGAGATGGCCGAGCGCGACAAGGCGAAGCGGATCACGCCCGACCACGTGGTGAAGGCGAAGAACCGGCTCGAGCAGGACATCATCGTTGACTGCTGCCGGACCCTCCCGCCGCACTGCAAGGTCCTCCTCTACGCGATCCTCCAGTCCTACGAGCGCCGGCGCAACGGCGTCCTCACGGGGGAGGTCTACGAGAGCTACCGTCGGCTCGCGGAGCGGCTCGGCCTCCAGCCGCTCCACGCGAGGTCGATCTCGAACTACGTCTCCGAGCTCGAGACGCTCGGCCTGATCCGCGCGACGATCGTCTCCCGGGGGCGCGGGGGCCGCACGCGGGAGATCATCGTCGACGTCCCGATCTCCGAGACGATGCCCGCGCTCGAGGAGGATCCCCTGATCGCTCCCGTCGGCCGCCCCCGGACGCGCGGGCAGATGCTGCTCACCAACTTCGACAACCCCGGCCGTACCGGCTCGTTCTGAGGTCGACCGGGCCCGGGTCGACCCGCGGGGGTCAGGCCGGCGTCTCGGGGGTCGTCGCCGCGACCGCGTCGGCGGGGGCCTCCGAGCGCCTCCGGGCGCGCTCGCGCCGCAGGTCCCGGAGGTCCCGGTCGAGGTCGCGCATCTCGGCGGTCGCCCGCGCCAGCCGGAGGCGGGCGATGCGCTCGAGCGCCGTGATCTCCCGGTCGAGCTGCTCGTCCGACCCGCGGAACCGGCTCATGGGGACGGCGGGAGGTCGATCTGGGCCTTCTGCAGCTTCGACGAGAAATCGACGAAGACGGTCTTGATCTCCGTGAACTCCTCGATCGCGACGCTGCCGGCCTCGCGCCCCCCGTTCCCGGTGTTCTTGATGCCGCCGAACGGCAGCTGGACCTCGGCCCCGATCGTCGGGGCGTTGATGTACGTGATCCCGGCCTCGAGGTCCTGAATCGCGTGGAACGCCCGGCTGACGTCCCGCGTGTAGATCGACGAGGAGAGGCCGTAGTCGACGTCGTTCGCGACCCGGACGGCCTCGGCGTAGTCCGCGACCCGGAGGACCGAGAGCACGGGGCCGAAGATCTCCTCCTTCGAGATCCGCGTGCCGTGCTTCGTCTCGAAGATCGTCGGCGAGACGAAGAAGCCGCGGTCGTACGCCCCGCCGGTGAGCTTCTCCCCGCCCCGACGGAGCTTCGCCTCCTTCCGACCGATCGCGATGTACTCGAGGATCTTGCGCTCCTGGTCGGCCGACGCGACCGGGCCCATCCCGGTCCGCGGGTCCAGGGGATCGCCGACCGAGAACCGGTCGAGGCGGTCGGTGAGCATGCCGAGGAACTCGTCGTAGACCTTCGTGTGGAGAACGAGCCGGCTGGTCGCGGTGCACCGCTGCCCGGCCGTGCCGAACGCCCCGAAGAGGATCCCCTCGAGCGCGAGCGGGAGGTCCGCGTCGTCCATCACGATCTGTGGGTTCTTGCCGCCGAGCTCGAGGTGGACCATCTTGAGGCCCTGCGCCCCCCGCACGTACACGTCGCGGCCCGCCTCGACCCCTCCGGTGAACGAGATCGCGCGGATGCGCGGGTCGGTGACGAGGGCGTTGCCGACGACCCCGCCCGTTCCCGTCACGAGATTGAGGACCCCGGCCGGGACCCCGGCCTCCTCGTAGATCTTCGCGACCTCCGCGCCGCACCGCGCCGTCGCCGAGGCCGGCTTGAAGACGATCGTGTTGCCGGTGATGAGCGCCGCGGCGATCTTCCAGTTCGGGATCGCCGTCGGGAAGTTCCACGGCGTGATGCACGCGACGACCCCCTTCGGCTGGCGGACCGTCATGCAGAACTTCGACCGGAGCTCGGAGGGGACGGTCTCCCCGAACAGCCGACGGCCCTCGCCGGCCATGTACTCGATGAAATCGATCGACTCCTGGACGTCCCCGAGTCCCTCTCCGATCACCTTGCCCATCTCGCACGTCACGATCCGTCCGAGCTCCGCCTTCCGTTCGGTCATCCGGCGCGCCGCCCGGAGCAGGATATCGCCCCGCTTCGGGGCCGGCGTCTCCTTCCACGCGGGGTACGCCTTCGCGGCCGCGGCGACGGCCCGGTCCACGTCGGCCGGGGTCCCCGAGACGAACGAGCCGACGGGCTCGCGCGTGGCCGGATTGATCGTCTCGAACCGCTTCGCCTTCGGCGGAGCGGCCCACGTGCCGCCGATGAACAGCCCGTACTCCTGCGTCATGGAAACCCCTCGGAGGACTCCGACCGGCGACGTCCCCCGGACGTACATAGGCGTTTGCCGGGCCCCGGCCGGTGGGGGGGCTCCGGACCCGCCGGTAGGTAACCTCTTTCGGAGGGAGCTCCTGCCGTGCGCCGTGATCGACGTGGACCTCCTCCGGAGGGACCCGGCCCGGGTCGAGGCGAACCTCGCCCGCCGACGCGATCCGGAGCATCTCCGTCGCCTGGCCGAGACGATCGAGAAGGACTCTGCGTGGAGGGCCTGCCTCCAGGAGGCCGACCAGCTCCGGCGGCGCCGCAACGAGATCGGCCGGCGGATGGCCGAGGCCAAGGCGGGCGGAGCCCCCACGGCCGCGATCGAGGCCGAGGCGAAGGCCCTCCCCGACGAGCTCCGCCGCACCGAACAGCGCGAAGGGGAGTTGCTGGCGGCACGGGATGCCCTCCTCCGTCGCCTCCCGAACCTGCTCGACGACTCGGTGCCGTACGGGAAGGACGACACCGAGAACGTCGTCGTCGCCACCTGGGGCACTCCCTCGGCGGGAGGCGCCCACCTGAGGTCCCACGTCGAGGTGCTGGAGGCCCTCGGGATGGGCGACTTCGACCGAGCCCGCCGGGCCAGCGGAGCGGGGTTCTACTACCTCCAGGGCCCCGTCGTCCTCCTCGACCTGGCCCTCCAGCGGTTCGCGCTCGACCTGCTCGTGGAGCGGGGGTTCTCCCCGGTCATCCCGCCGTACATGCTGCGCCGGGAGCCGTACGAGGGGGTCACCGACCTCGCCGACTTCGAGAACGTCATGTACAAGGTCGAGGGGGAGGACCTCTACCTGATCGCGACGAGCGAGCATCCGCTCGGCGCGATGTACCTGGGCGAGCTGCTCGACGAGGGCCGCCTTCCCCTCCGCCTCGCGGGGATCAGCCCGTGCTTCCGGAAGGAGATCGGCGGGCACGGCGTCGACCAGAAGGGGATCTTCCGCGTCCACCAGTTCCACAAGGTGGAGCAGTTCGTCTTCTGCCGGCCCGAGGAGTCCGCGGCGATCCACGAGGAGCTGCGCGCCAACGCCGAGGAGGTGTTCCGCCGGCTCGGCGTCCCGTACCGGGTCGTGAACGTCTGCACGGGCGACGTCGGCACGGTCGCCGCGAAGAAGTACGACATCGAGGCGTGGTTCCCGCGGCAGCAGGCCTACCGGGAGGTCGTGAGCTGCTCCAACTGCACCGACTACCAGGCACGGCGGCTGGGGATCCGGATGGGGAAGGCCGGCCGGCCGGGGAAGGCCGTTCCGCACACGCTGAACTCGACCGCCATCGCCACCTCCCGCGGGCTCGCCGTGATCCTCGAGCAGTACCAGCGGCCGGACGGGTCGGTGACGGTCCCCGAGGTGCTGCGGCCGTACCTCGACGGCCGGGCCTCCCTCGACCCGGACGGACCGGGCGGCTAACCGGCCCCTCCTCGCCGCCGATGCCGGGGCGTCCCGCCGGGGCAAGCGTCTAAGCGCTGGCACCGGCTGCCGGTCCGAGGACCCGTGGCCCCCCAGCGCAGCCTCGATGAGTTCGCGGCCACCGGCGAGGGGACGGCGCAGACCCCCCCGCCCAAGGGACGACCGCACCCCGCCGCCCTGCCGGGGGTCTGGAAGGTCGCGGACGGCTGGGTCGAGCACCCGCTGCTCCGGCCCGGGATCGTCCGGGGCCTCCCGTTCCAGCTCGACCTCGCACGCATCGGTCTCTCGTCCGACCTCCTGGTCGTCCTTCCGACCGGGCTCGGGAAGACGGTGATCGCCGCGCTCCTGGCGGCGGAGGTGCTCCGGCGGTCCGACGACAAGGTGCTGGTCCTCGCGCCGACCCGCCCCCTGGTCCAGCAGCACTCCGACGCGTTCGGTCGCTGGCTGCTGCCGCTCCCGACCGCGCGGTTCACCGGAACGCTGAAGAAGCCCGTCCGCGAAGGGAGGTGGGAGACGGCGGAGATCGTCTTCGCCACCCCCGAGATCGTCCAGAACGACCTCGTCGCAGGGCGCTACCGGCTCGACCAGGTGGGCCTCGTCGTCTTTGACGAAGCGCACCACGCGGTCGGCAAGTACGCCTACGTGCCGATCGCCGCCCGGTACCGCGCGGAGCGTCCGAAGGACGGTCGTGTGCTGGGACTGACCGCCTCGCCCGGTGGGCGGGACGAGCGGATCGAAGAGGTCGTCGCGGCGCTCGGGGTCGACCGCATCGAAGCGCGGAGCCGCGAGGACGAGGGGGTCAAGGAGTACGTCCAGCCGGTCGACATCGACTACCGCTGGGTCGACCTCTCCCCGACCGCCGAGCGGATCCGCGAGCTACTGCAGGCCGCGACGCACGCGACGGCGCGCAAGCTCCAGAAGATGGGGTTCCTTCGCAAGAAGCCGATCACCTCGCTCTCGGTCAAGGACCTGATCGCGCTCCGCGCGGAGATCTTCGCACGACCGGGCCCGATGGTCCGTCGGTTCGGACCCCTGTTCTACCAGCTCGTCCTCCTGCACCTCCACCATTCCCTCGAGCGCCTGGAGACCCAGGGGCTCTCGCCGTTCCTCCAGTACGTCGACCGGGTCGCCGCGAAGGAGAAGCAGGGTCGGGGCGACGCGGCGTTCCTGAAGCTCCCCGAGGTCGTCGAATCGCGCCGCATCGCCGAGGAGTTCCTGCGCACCTCCAAGGAGCCGTCCCACCCGAAGCTGGACGCCCTGGTCGACCTCGTCCGCGAGACCCTCGCCCGGCCCACCGGCCGCCCGCCGAGGATCCTCGTCTTCGCCCAGTACCGGGACACCATCCAGACGATCCAGTCGATGCTCGAGCTCCAGGACTGGACGGTCGGCCGGTTCGTCGGCCAGGCGACCCGGGACGCCGACGACCCGGGAATGAACCAGAAGGAACAGGCCCGCGTGCTCGCCGGGTTCCGGGCGGGCCAGTTCCCGATCCTCGTCGCGAGCAGCGTCGCCGAGGAGGGGCTCGATGTGCCCGACGTCGACCTGGTCGTCTTCTTCGAGTCGGTGCCGAGCGAGATACGGGCGATCCAGCGGCGCGGCCGGACCGGGCGCAGCTCGCTCGGCCGGGTGACGGTCCTGCTCACCCGGGAAACGCGGGACGTGCGCTACCAGGCCGCCGAGGTTCGACGGGAGAAGGCGATGCGCCGGATCGTGCGCCGGCTCTCTTCCGAGGCCCGTCGAACGCAGGGGGACGGCCGTCCGGTCGAGGGGCACGGCGCCCCGGAAGGAGGGCTATAAACCCTCGGTCGCCCGTGCTACGTCGTCCCTCGGTGGTTGAGGCTAAATACCGGGGTCCGGGTCTAACGCCCCAGTCCGGACGGCTCCTGTGGATTGGGTTCAGTCGCACCTGGGTCTAACGGCCCTGACGGTCCTCTCAACCGTTCTCATCGTCTACCTTGCCTACGTCATGCTCCGACCCGAGAGGTTCTGAGCGGAGGCGGCTGCGTTCGAGATCCAGTCGCTGTGGGACGTCATCGTACTGGTGGCGATCGCGATTGCGATCGCCCCGTGGTTCGGCCGCTACCTCGGCCGGGTCTACATGGACCTCCCCCTCCTCGGGGACCGTCTTCTGACCCCGATCGAGTCGGCGATCTACCGCGTGCTGGGGACCTCCCCCCGCAAGTCGATGCGGGCGGGGGAGTACATGCTCGCCCTCCTCCTCGTCAACGGGGGGATGCTCGTCTTCCTGTTCGTCTTCTTCTTCCTGCAGGGAAGCCTTCCCGGCAACCCGACCGGGGTCCCCGACATGTCCTGGTCGCTCGCCTTCCACTCGGCGTCGAGCTTCACGACCAACACCGACTTCACCCACTTCACCAACGAGTCCCAGATCAGCTTCGCCTCGCTCGTCGTCGCCTGGCAGCTCGCCCTGTTCCTCTCCGCGGCGACCGGTCTTTCTGCCGTTGTGGCGATGATCCGCGGGTTCGTTCGCAAGGACGGGACGGTCGGGAACTTCTACGTTGACATGGTCCGGTCGCTGACGCGGCTCCTGTTCCCGATCGCGATCCTGGCGGCGATCGTGATGGTGCTCCTCGGGGTCCCCGAGACGTTCACCGCCTACGTCATCGCCCACCCGATCACGGGGGGAACGCAGACGATCTACCTCGGCCCGGTCGCCTCCTATCAGGCGATCTCCCTGCTCGGGACGAACGGCGGGGGATTCTACGCGGCGAACATGGCGAGCCCCCTCGCCAACCCGTCCGCGATCTCGAACCTCTTTGGCACGTTCGTGATGATGCTGATCCCGTTCTCGACGCCGTTCGCCTTCGGGACCATGATCCGCCGGCGCGGGGAGGCATGGCCGTACTTCGGGGTCATCCTGATCGTCTTCGCGGTCGCCCTCGGCCTCTTCATTGCCTACCAGGCCGCTGCCAACCCGTTCCTCTCCGGAATTGGCGGCCTCGGACCGCAGGTGAACGGTTACGCCGTGGGGCAGGAGACCCGCTGGAGCCTCCCCGAGGGGTCGCTGTTCCAGGTCGTCAGCGTCTACTCCAACGTCGGCGCGAACAACATGCAGATCGGGTCGACCTCCCCGGTCGCCCAGCTCGTGCTACTCTTCGGGATGTTCACGCAGAGCACCCCCGGGGGGGAGGGGACGGGGTTTGGAACGTTGCTCCTGTTCTCCCTGCTGGCGATCTTCGTCGGCGGCCTGATGGTCGGACGGACTCCGGAGTACCTCGGCAAGAAGATCGGTACGAGCCACGTCCGGTGGGCCGCGTTGGCCATTCTAACCCATCCCGCGTTCATCCTGCTACCGTTTGGCGTCGCGCTGCTCGGGGGGTACGTCGATCTGGGAGGGCCGACAACCGGCGCGACCGCCCACAACTTCACTTCCGTGCTCTACGAGTTCACCTCGGAATCGGCGAACAACGGCAGCGCCTTGTCGACGGGCGCGTTCAACGACACGACCGTATTCTTCAACGTCGCCGGCGCTCTGGTGATGCTTGCCGGCCGGTTCATCCCGATCTACGTGATGGTCAAGGTCGGTGGTTTGTTCTCGGAGCAGGGGACCCTCCCGCCGGGACCGGGGACCCTGCGTACCGCGAGCAGCACGTACTCGTTCTACCTCACGCTGTTCGTGATCATCACGACCGCGCTCATCTTCCTGCCCGTCATGACCTTGGGCCCCCTCTCCCAGATCGTCGGGGGTGGCTAGCCTGGCCGCCGAGGAGCCGTTCCTCATCGAGCCGGGCGCCCAGGTCTCCGTCCGGCGCACACCGCACACCTCCTGGCGGCGGGTGCTCTCGGACTCGTTCCGGCACTTCGACCCGCGACGGCAGTTCCGCCATCCGCTGATGTTCTGCGTCTACGCCCTCTTCCTGTTCGTCGCGGTCCTGACGGTGTACCCTCGGGCGTTCCCCGACATCGCCCGGACGTACCACGCCGGGTACTACCTCGCCACGACGATCATCCTGTTCATGACGCTCTGGTTCGCAAACCTATCGGACTCGATTGCCGAGGCCCAGGGACGGGCCCAGGCGGACAGCCTGCGGGAGATCCGAAGCGGGGTCCGCGCCCGCCAGGTCCTTCCGGACGGAGGGGTTCGCTGGGTCGCCTCCGACATCCTCCACGTGGGCGACACGGTCGAGATCCGGCCCGGCGAGCCGATCCCGCTGGACGGCGACGTGATCCACGGGGCGGCGCTGATCGACGAGTCGATGATGACCGGGGAGTCGGAGGCCGTCACCCGCGAGAGCGGGGGCGACAAGACGAGCGTCCTCGGCGGCACGATCGTGCTCCAGGGGACCGTCCGGATCCGGGTGAGCGCGGCGCGCGGTGAGTCGTTCCTCGACCGACTGATCCGGCTCGTGGAGGGGCTCGGCCGGGAGCCCACGCCCAACGAGATCGCCCTCAGCGTGCTCCTCGCAGCGTTCACGATCACGCTGTTCACGGTCTGCGTCTCGTTCGTCTTCCTCGCGAACAACTCGGGACTTGTCACGATCGATATCGCGACGATCATCGCCCTGTTCGTCTGCCTGATGCCCACGACGATCGGCGCCCTGCTCCCGGCAATCGGTATCTCGGGAGTCAACCGGGTCGCCCGGGCGAACGTGATCGCGAAGTCGGGAAAGGCGGTGGAGGCATCCGGGGACCTGGACGTTCTCATTCTCGACAAGACCGGGACGATCACGGTGGGAAACCGCCTCGCGGTTCAGCTCATTTCGGCGCCCGGTGTCTCCATGGACGAGCTGGTCGAGGGGGCGATGCTCTCCTCCACCCTCGACGAAACCCCGGAAGGCCGCTCGGTGGTCCGTTTGGCGGCACGACGGAACGTGCCGGTACGGCGTCTCGAGGCCGGAACGTTCAAGGTGATGCCGTTCACCGTAGAACGGCAGATGAGCGGCCTCGTGCTCGGTGACGGCACGGAGATGTTCAAGGGGGCGCTCCGCGCGATGGAAAACTACGGCGCCACGCTCGCTCCCGAGATCCGGCAGGCGGCCGCAGAGGCCGCCCGAAAGGGGATGACACCGCTCGCGATCGCGTCGAACAAACGCGTCCTCGGGCTCGTAATCCTCAAGGACGTGGTAAAGCCCGGTATCCGCGACCGGCTCCAAGAACTCAAACTGATGGGTATTCGCACGATTATGTGCACGGGCGACAATCGTCTCACCGCGGCCGCGATCGCCCGCGAGAGCGGGGTCGATGAGTTCGTCGCGGAAGCGAAGCCGGAGTCCAAGCTCGAGCTGATCCAACGAGAGAAGGCCAACGGGCGCCTCGTGGCGATGACGGGCGACGGGACGAACGACGCGCCGGCGCTCGCCCGGGCGGACGTTGGTCTTGCCATGAACAGCGGGACGAGCGCGGCGAAGGAGGCCAGCAACATGGTGGACCTCGACAACGATCCCACCAAGCTGATCCAGGTCGTCTCGATCGGCAAGCAGCTCTTGATCACGCGGGGCGCCCTGACGACGTTCTCGATCACGAACGACGTGGCGAAGTACTTTGCCATCATCCCGGCGATCTTCGTGAGCTCCGGGGCCGGCGGCCTGCCCGGGGTCTCCATCCTGAACATCCTCGGCTTCTCCGACCCGTACCTCGCGGTGCTCGCCGCCCTCCTGTTCAACGCCCTGATCATCCCGGCGTTGATCCCGCTGGCCCTTGCCGGGGTGCCGTTCCGGCCCCGCAGTGCCATTGACCTCCTCCGCCGGAACATGCTCACCTACGGACTCGGAGGGCTCGTGAGCGCCTTTGTCGGGATCTGGCTCTGCTACTACCTGCTCGTGTGGCTGGCGACCCTTCCGTTCGTCCACGTGCTCGGCGCATCCGTCGCGCATTTCCTGCCGCTCGGAGGTCTATGAGGGCCCCGGCCCCCTCCCCCCGGATGCTGCCGAAGAGCCTCCCGCCCGCGTCGACCGGTCCCGCGCATTCGTTCGGCACCCACGTGCGGGCCGCCGGCCTCTTCCTCATCATCTCGCTGCTACTCTCGGGATTCGCCTACCCGATCTTCGTCACGGAGGTCGCGCACGTGATCGATCCCTCCGCGGCGGGCGGTTCGCTGGTCCGGTATCCCAACGGGACGGTCGCCGGTTCGGAGTACATCGCGCAGAACCTGACAAATCAGAGCCAGCCGTGGCTGTTCTGGGCCCGCCCGTCCCTCACCGACTACAATACGACGCTCGGCGCCGACACTCCACCCGGGCCGACCGACCCGGCGCTCCAGGCGTTGCTCAATGAAACCATATCGTACATGCGTCTCTACGGTAACTTCACCGTGAACGCAACGCTCCCGTTCTGGCTCGTCACCCCGTCGGCCTCGTCGGTCGACCCGGACCTCGTGCCCCAAGCCGTCCTCGTGCAGATACCGCGCGTCGCCAACAACACCAACCTCTCCACCCTAGGGATCACGACGCTGGACGGACGGATCGATTTCCTCCGGGGTTTC
>Ga0181524_10001543_pt1 | contig 26131 bp, 21 predicted proteins | sample PEATcosm2014_Bin_34_FD_119761 | JGI IMG/M metagenome (GOLD analysis project Ga0181524, IMG submission 119761) | Peatland microbial communities from MTU Mesocosm Facility, Houghton, MI, USA - PEATcosm2014_Bin05_60_metaG | ecosystem: Environmental > Terrestrial > Soil > Wetlands > Peat | place... | reverse complement strand
GCTGGAGACGGTGAAAGACGGGTACGGCCGAGGCTATGACAAAGTGTGCATGGAAATGCGCCAACGCACTCGTAATTTGTCGGATGCCGACGTATCCGGACCGTGAACTTGGCGGACCCGCAGAATGCGACGGGTTTATAAGGACCCAGTTTCCCGCCGTTTTTGCCCGTTTCGGCTCTACATGGCCTCGTGCACCGGACTATCACAACGGCCAGGTTCGACGGGAATGAGAACTTGGCCATTCGGGACTCGAACCGTCACAGAACCGACGGCTTTTGTAATGCGTGACAAAAGCCAATTCTGTAACGCTATTTCGGGGTTTTGGAGGCGGGGACTTTTGTAACGGCCTTCAGCGCCCGATGAACCGTGCCGTAGCTGACGCCGAGTTTCTTCCCGATGCGGCGCACGCCCCAGCCCTGACCGTGAAGCTTCAGCGCCTCGCCGATGGCCGTCACCAGCCGAAAAATAGCCCCTGGAGACTACTGAGCGCTTTGGCCTGTAATGGGCGCGAATAAGGCTGGCGGAACCACGGAGCGCCTTGAGCATCCGCCTGCGGCCTGTCGCGGTCACAACGGGATCGGCCTGAACGCTACTTCCGGGTAAGGGCCGCGCGTGCGCCAAGACGGTTTCCCGCCTCGAAGAACGCGCGGAAGTTCTCCGGCGGCGTCTCTTCGGTGATGGAATCGCTCGTGCCAAGTATGTACCCGCCTTCCGCGCTGGCGGCGGCCTGAATCGCCGCGCTGATGGCCGCCTCGATCGTGGCGGGCGTGCCGCGCCAGACCGTGTTCACGGTGTCAATGCCGCCGTTGAGGCAGACGTCGTCCCCCGCCAGGCGCCTCGCTTCGGCAAGCGTCACGTCGCCGGCCGGCGGAGGGCAAAGCGTGCTGACGAGGTCCACGCCGACCTCCCGCCACATCGGCAGAGTGCCGGCCATCTTGCCGTCATCGTACAGGTGATACAGCGCCCCGTACTGATGCGTCAGTTCCACATGCGCCCGAATGCGCGGCAGGAACAGCTCCCGGTAAATCCGCGGCGACCAGCCTGCGCTCATGGACTCGAAGAACGTCGAGCAGTATACCATCTCCACCCCGCTCTCCAGCGCCCGTCGAGTCGCCTCCATCAGCGGGCGGTGGAAAACGTCCATCAGTTCCTCCACGAACACCCGCCGCTCCAGGCAATCCACCATCAGCAGATCGAGCGAATAGACGTCGCCGGCGTTATGGCTCATCGCAGAGTACGTGTTTGCCATCACGAGCCCTTGCTCGCCGAGCTGGCGGCGGGCGGCGGGAAGGTCGCCTCCCGGCACGGCCGTCGCCCAGGCCGACACCAGGGTCCGCAGCGCGGGCAGATCATCCGGCCCTTTGAGCAGGTACTCTTCGATATGGTTGTTGGGGGCGATGCCGAACTGCCCGCCCGGCCGGGGGATTCGCGTCCGATCGCTGAGCCGGCCGGCAGGGGTGTGGATGACCCGGCTGACCGTCCGCCCCTCGCTGTCCTCGGCCACCCTCTCCTCGACGCGAAACCCCGGCCCGAGCCTGGCCCAATCGCTCCCTGGACCCGGATACATCACCACAGGCCCGGCTGAGCATCCGATCATCAGGTCAACCCCGTACTCGGCCGCGTACTTCAGGTACGCCGGCAGCTGTTGCGACCCGCCGTGCGCGAGCATGTACCGCCACATGCGCGGACAAACCGGCACGCGGTCGGGGCCCTCGAACCGGATCGCCGCCAGAAGCCGCTGCCGGCTTGTCATGGTTGGCATGATCTCTCCTCTCGCTCATCCTCATGTTCACTCTCAGGGCTGAAATCCTCGGCATCCGCAGCCTGGATTTTCAAGGCTTCGTCAATTATCTCGTTCGCACGCTCCGCATCCTGTTTTTGCACGAGAATTCGCCCGTATCCGTATGTAGGCGCAAAGTCAGAATAGGGACTTCTCTGAAAGTACTCTGCATGACACGGGATGCCTGCCTCATCCAGTGCAGCCTTGGCAATCGCTGCATCAACTGCTGCGTAAAAGCTCCGCCCGACCGCAAAGCGGTCATTTGGCTCCTGCTGTGATGCCTCAGCCTCTTTGGGTGGCCGCAATTCGGCTTCGCCGGGTATGGTCAGAGCTTTTCCGCACGATGGGCAGTTGTCCCCTGACCCGGCGTCACTGAGAAGGGACTCAATCTGGTGTCCGCATTCCGGGCAATGGTAGACGACTGCGGGCCTTTGCCCGTCTGTCTTGTGAATCTCGTATTCTTTGCCCATGCGTTCTCTCCTTCCTTCCCCTGAAAGGCTAGAGAGCGTCCCGACTGCGGCTATCGTCTGCTTGCCTTTTTTTCAGAGAGGTTTCAAAATATCCGCACATCTTTTTCATCCCCTGAGCGGGTTTCCTGCGGTCAGTGAGGCATCAGAGATCCATGCCCAATGCCCTCCAAACCGCCCTCTGGCTAGTCACCCGGTTCTTCGCTCCGCGACACAACGCTCAGATACGCTTCCTGAAGGCTCAAATCGCCATCCTCCGGAAGCGTGTCCGGGCAAGCCATATTGTACCGTCTCCCGAAGAAAAAGCCGAGTTACTCCGGCTGAGTTCTGAGTTCGCACGGACTGCTCGCAGTCGCGGGCGGTTTGTCCATCGGCCAGGGCTCGCCGGATTCCTATAAATGGATGTCAGTTCTGTCGCGACGGGCTATTCTTGAAGAAGTCCGCGAGCGGGTTATTGAATCCCTTCCTGGGAGGAGGCGCCGTTTTCTTTTGCGAGCTCGCCGCCGACGGAGCAGGACGCGGGCGCGGGCCGGCAGGCTTGAGAGTCCGGTCCGGTGAGGTCGGCTTGGCCTTTTCGGCGGGCTTGGATTCCACCGGTTCCCGGCCGCGCTTCATGCTCAGCGCGATCCGCTGACGCTCCAGGTCCACACTCAGAACAGTGACCGTGACGTGCTGCTGCACCTTCACTACCTCGGCGGGGTTCTTCACGAAGGTGTCGGCCATTTGGCTGACATGCACCAGGCCGTCCTGGTGAACGCCCACGTCCACAAAGGCGCCGAAGGCAGCGACGTTCGTCACGATCCCGGGCAGCTTCATTCCCGGCTTTAGGTCCTCGATTCTGGAGACGCCCTCGGCGAAACGAAAGACCTCGAACTTCTGGCGCGGGTCGCGGCCGGGCTTGGCCAGTTCGCTCAGGATGTCGTTGAGGGTCGGCAGACCGACGGCATTGCTGACATAGTTCTCCAACTTGATTTTCCGTCGCAACGCCTCGTCGCGCATCAGGTCGTGCACCGTGCAACCCAGGTCCGACGCCATGCGGTCCACAATGCCGTAGCACTCGGGATGGACGGCGCTGGCGTCCAGCGGGTTTTCCGAGCCGCGGACCCGCAGGAAGCCGGCGGCCTGCTCGAAGGCCTTCGGTCCCAGGCGCGGGACCTTGCGCAATTCCTGGCGCGAGCGAAACGGGCCGTTCTGGTTTCGGTACGCGACCACGTTGCCGGCCAGCGACGCGCCCAACCCGGCGACGTAGGTCAGGAGTTGTTTGCTGGCCGTGTTCACCTCGACTCCCACATTGTTCACACAACTAACGACCACGTCGTCGAGGGAGCCCTTGAGCCGTGTCTGGTCCACGTCGTGCTGGTACTGGCCAACGCCGATCGCCTTGGGGTCTATCTTGACCAGCTCGGCGAGCGGGTCCATGAGCCGACGCCCGATCGAGACCGCGCCGCGCACGGTGATGTCGTGTTCGGGGAATTCCTCGCGCGCCGCCTCCGAGGCGGAGTAGACCGACGCCCCGGACTCGTTGACCATGACGACCAGGATCTCCTTCGGCAGATTGAGCGAGCGGACGAACTCCTCCGTCTCGCGGCCCGCCGTTCCGTTGCCGATGGCAATCACTTCGATCTTGTGCTTCCCGCAGAGGCGCTGGATCACCTCGGCTGCCTTGGCCTTCTGGCACTGCGGCTCGTGCGGGAAGATCGCAGCGTGGTCCAGCAGCTTGCCTTGCCGGTCGAGGCAGACGATTTTGCAGCCGGTGCGAAATCCCGGGTCCATGCCCATGACGCTCTTCTGTCCCAGCGGCGGCGCCAGGAGCAGGTGGCGGAGGTTATCGGTAAAAATGGCGATGGCGGCCTCGTCGGCGCGTTGCTTGGCGGCCAGGCGGATCTCGGTTTCCATCGAGGGCGAAAGCAGGCGCTTGTAGCTGTCCTGCACCGCCAGGCGCACCTGTTCGGCGGCGGCGCCGCGCCGCTTGATGAAGAGCGCCTCGAGCAAAGCGAGCGCCTCCGGCTCCGGCGGGCGAATGTGCAGGATCAGGAATCCCTCGCTTTCGCCGCGGCGCATGGCCAGCACGCGGTGCGATGGCGCGGCGGTGATGGGTTCTTCCCAATCGAAGTAGTCCTTGAACTTGAGCGCCTCGGCCCGCTTCTCCTCCACCACCTTGGACTGCAAGAGCGCCTTGTTCATGAAAAGGTCGCGCATCCGGGCGCGAGCGTTCGGGGCCTCGTTCACCCACTCGGCGATAATGTCGCGCGCGCCGGCCAGGGCCGCCTCGACCGATTCCACGCCCCTCTCTTCATTGACGAAACCCGCCGCCTCCGCAGCCGGGTCCATGTCGCCCTGCTCGAATAACTTTTGAGCAAGCGGTTCGAGCCCCTTTTCCCGTGCGATCGTCGCGCGCGTGCGGCGCTTCGGACGCAAGGGCAGATAGATGTCCTCCAGCGCGGCCAGCGTCTCGGCTGCCGCGATCTTCCCCTTCAGCTCATCGGTGAGCTTGCCCTGCTCCTCTATGGACTTGAGGATCGCCTCGCGGCGCTTATCGAGCTCGGCCAGTTGCGTCAACCGGTCGCGGATCGTGGTGATCGCGACCTCGTCCAGCGCGCCGGTAGCCTCCTTGCGGTAACGCGCAATGAACGGCACCGTGCCACCCTCCTCGAGCAGCGCGGCCGTGGCTTGGACCTGTTTCTCCGAAACCGAGAGCGCCTTGGCTATCCGGCGAATATGCGCCTCATTGCTCATCTTCTTTTCCTCTTGCATCACCAAGTTGCGCAGCACGGTCACGACTGCTTGTAGATCCGCATCCTCGGCGGCGCCTTGATCGTGCCGGGAATGAACCGCGCGTCCCGCAGCAGCCGCGCCGCCACCCCATGCCGCCGGATTCTAACATGCTGGATGGTACCATAACTGACGCCCAGCTTGCTCCCGACGCGGCGCACGCCCCAACCCTGGCCGTGGAGCTTCAGCGCCTCCGCGATGTCGAAGCCCTTCCTCGGCCGGCCGCAGTGGATCCCGGCCGCCTTGGCGCGCTGCAGGCCGCTTCGCGTGCGTTCCTGGATCAGCGAGCGCTCGAACTCGGCGATCGCGTCCAGGAAGGTGAACACGATCTTGCCGACGCTCGTGGAGGTGGCAATGCCCTCGCTGTAGCTGATCAAGTCGGTGTCCGCGAGCCGAAGACCCAGCCGTGAACACATGCTTGTATCAACACCCGACCTCCGGTTTGGAACTATCCACTTTGCCCGACGGTGTAGAAAGGGTTTTATTATCCTGCTGCATCAACCATCCCGACAAGCTTATGTCCGTCTTGAGCCAGGGGCAAGAGCAAGCGCCCGATGCCGCAGAAGGGCTCAAGAATCCGCAGATCCCGGCTCGGCCCGATAAGCCGGCGCAGCAACGTGATGTCGTCCTTCTCTGTCTCGTACAGGTCGTAGAATTCGACCACATGAATATCCAGGTCGTACTGATTACCTTTAGCGGACATGGCTCGCCTTTCGGGATTTCCCAATCACGTTTTTGTTCCCGCGATCCAGAGTGTGTGATAGGTTATGCTGATTCGCTCGTCCTTATCCGAGGCGATGGCGAGCAGTTTCTCGAAACTCTCCCGTGCATCAGGAGACGGCAGCGGCTTGCCCAAATACTTCCACACCGAGCACTGATACGCCAGCCACTCGTAGAAGTCTTTGAAGCGGAGCGCCTCCGTCCGGCTGGCGAGCGTTTGGATTGCAACGCCGAACTTCTCGAAACGTTGCCGGGTTCCCTCCAAGTTGGCCAGGTGTGTATTGGGCTTGACGAACTTCGGGTCGAAGGCGAGCGAGGTCTCCATCAGGTTCCGCTCGCCGAGAGTCTCGAAGAAGATCAATCCGGCGGGGCGCAGCACTCGGAGTGCTTCGGCCAAGGGCGCATCCGCGTATCCCAAAGACCCTCGCTCCGAAAAAACCATGTCAAAGGTGTCGCCGGCGAATGGGAGTTGTTTCGCTTCGCAGGCCTGGAAGTCGAGGTTGCTGATCCCTTTTGCGTCTCTGTCACGGATCGCCCTGCGGATCATGTAGCCGCCGGACTCGTCAATGCCGGTGCCTTTCGCGAACAATGTGTGGTTCGCTATGAGCGTCCGACCGTCGCCGCATCCGCTATCCAGTACGTGTTTCCTGCCAGAGAAGGCACGCGCCAGAACATCACGTGTCTGAGGAACGAGAAGGCCGACATGCTCATAGTCAACGGAATCCTTCCGGTAGTAGGCTTCGTCCCCGTCGAGCCCGCGGAAACTGTCCAGAACCGCCTTGATCCGCCCGTAATCGAGTTTCATGAGCCTGCACTCCCCTTGGTCCAATGGGTGTCAGGAACAGCCGCGCGTGCGGTTGCCGGTCCGCCTGAATTTCTCCTGACTCCGCCAGCTTGCACGAACGGCTCACAATTTACCATTCCCCGGATGATGCCGCAGTTCTTTTCGCTCCGAGGATCGCCGCGCGGCGTCATTCACAGACATAGTAATCGCGATTCACGCCTTCCAAACCGTCCTTTCTTCATGCAGCACTTCTTGAAACCGCCTCCCGGAACCTCACGGGCGGAGGTCGTTGCGCCCGAGCTTCTCGATCAGTTCCTTGTCCTCGTGTACGACGCGGGTTCCGTGCTTCAGGACGGTCTCTGAGCCGTGCAGTCGCCCCGGCTAGGCGACCTTGACCGCGACTGACAACAGCACGCTTCCTTTTTCCCAGCACAACTCCAGCGTCAGAGGCGCCGAGCGATAGCTGAGGAACTTCGTAGTGCCACGGTCGAATCCTGCAGTGACCCGGACTTGGATGTCCACCACCTGGCTCTCTCCCGCCACAAGCTCCACTGGCACTGGCGCCGCCGGTTCTCCTACCACCTCGGTGTCCGGCAAAAGCACTGCCCTGACCACCCCCTTGAAGGGCTTGTCTGCCTGGTTTTGGACAGTCATGGTTAGCTTGCTCACGGTCTCCCCACGCACCATTTCCTTTTCGCTCGCCTCGGCGCTGGCGCTGATGGACATTCCGCCGTCGGCCCGGTCAAATGCCTGCACCACAGGTTGGAAGCCGTCGCTGTCGCCCTGGCACGAGCCACCGTGCAGATAGAGCGCCACTGAGCTTTCCCCCTCGCGCCAGGACAATCGCCACCAGCGGTCGCCTAACTGTGCGGCCGGTTCCGGGGTGAACGTCGCGCTAGGGTGGAGAGTGAGGAAGTTGCTGACAACGGGAACATCCAGCAGCCGGATCAGGCGCTGCATGTTTCCCTTGGCAGCCATGAGGAAACCGGCCTTCAGGTAAATGTTGTGGGCCTGGGCGTCATCTAGATTCTCCTGAACGAACATGTACTTAGAGCCCATGCTGCGGGCGCGTTTGATGGCCTCGTTGACAAGGGCCGTGCCCGCGCCTTGGTTGCGGCAGTCCGGGCGCACGCAAAGATTCACGAGTTCGCAGCAGGGCTGATAGCGGGCCTCGAGAATGGCGCGGCCGACGATAAGCTCATTCTGGACTGCGACGAGTGTCTCGTGGCGCAGATACTCGTCCAGATTCGGCCATACAGCGGGCCAGACGGCGTGCTTAGTGGGAAGTTCCGCTTCGCCAGCGAGCCGGCGACAGAGGTTGTGGTCGAACTCCTCAGTTGGCTGGAGATCACGAATTTTCAGGTCAACTGACAGGAACTTCGATTCGTGCTGACGAGGCGAACAGGGCGGTGCCGGAGACCTTCTGGTTGTCTTCAAATTCATCAATCCGGCGGCGGTCTCCCGAAAACCGCACTGGCGGTAGAACTCCGTCAGGCGAGGCTCGTAGTCCACGTGCAGCCATTCGGCCCCCCTTGATCGGGCCAGTTCTGCAGCCTGCCGGACCAACTCCGTGCCGATGCCCTGGCGTTGTCGGTCGGGTCGCACCGTCGGGTCAAGGAGGAACGCGTGCTTACCGCCATCCCATGCCACATTGACGAAACCGATGAGTTGATCCTCTGTGTAGGCGCACACGTACCCCAGGCTCCGGATGAGCATCGGGAAGAAGTCGCGCGGTGTATGCCCAGGCCAGGCGGCCTCGAACAGAGCATTGAGCTCGCCGTTGTGCACCGGCGGGTTAGTAGAGTATCGAATCGTCATGGTCTTCCCTTGCCTATGATCCATTGTGATAGGTAACAGGCGTGTCATGCTTTTGGCAGGGGAAGCAAAATGGGCCGCCCGATCACGACGGCCCATAGGAGGTGATCAGCCAGGGACTGCTGCAACGGCTGGATCAGTTCAGGTCCCGTCGAGGCATGACACAACACCGATTGTTCTTTTCGCAGTCATCTCATGCCTCCTTTCGTAGAGGGTATGGAAAGTGCGTCCTGCAATCGCGCTTCATTGTAACCACTTGCGGCGGCGTGTCAAGTCGCCGAAATCGAATCGAAGCCTTGATCCTTGCTGTGGTTCGCGCATTTCAATGCCGCGGAAACAGCACCTTTCCCTCGTCGCCCGCCTCCGACAGACTTTGTTGGATTTCCTGGCTGGCCTGTGGCAAGAATGGCGCGAGCCGGTAGCCCAAGTCATATAACGCGCCGCGCCAACGTTGAAGGTGGCCACGTATTGCCTCGGGCTTGCCTTCGCGCAGTGCGCGCCAGGGCTGGGCCCGTTCGATTTCCTGGTTGAGCCCCGTCACTGACTCCCACAGTAGCCTCAAGGCCTGGTCAAACTGGCACGAGCCCAACGCATCGTAATACGCCTGGGGGCGGTTGAGGCAGAAGGCGATATAGGCGAATCTTATCTGCCATTTGCTCCGGGGTCCATCCGGTTCGCCCTGGTTCTTCCGGGCATATCGCTCCAGGCGCCTTTGCATAAATCGCGGCAAAAAACAGCCGAAGGCCGGAACGCCGCTGTGCAACCGGCTTTGCAGCCTATCGAAAGATCACCGGCGTTGGAGGAGTGACGACGAGGCGATATGCTGTCGCGGAAGGGAGTAGGTAGGATCACGCACGACAGAGACGGCCTGGAAAGGCGCGTGCCTGCGCCTTCCGGGGGCGGCCGGCCGTTCGCACCTCCAGGCACAAGGGGTGTTTCCCGGTCCGACCGCCTTTTACCGGCCCATATAGCCTATAGCTCCACCGATATCATAGCGCCTCCGCAGCGCGTTTTCTCCCATCTGCTTCCTGCTTCAGACGTCAGTTGGATGGTCCTGGCGCGTGCGGCACCGGCAAGGTCGCCAAGGATCTCTTCCATTCCTGGAGCGTCACTGCCCGTCAGGGCCACGCGCACAGCGCCGATATCAGCACCGGCCGAGAGTTTGGCCTCGGTCTTATGGCGGCGGATTATTTCCAAGATGCCGACGGCCAGGTCGCCGGCGCCTTCGGCCGCCGGGTCAAACCCGCTCTGGTCTGTCTGCGGCCAGGGCGCCGCATGAATCGAAGGCCAAGACTCGCGGCCCGCAAAGCAGAACTGGTACAACTCCTCAGTAACAAACGGCATGATCGGTGCCAGAAGTCGCAACACCGAGAGCATCCCCCTATATAACGCCGTCTGGGCCGAGTGGCGTTGCGCAATCTCGGCTCCGTAGAGCCGCCCCTTGGCCATCTCGATGTAGTTATCGGTCAGGACTGACCAGAAGAACCGCTCACACGCTTCCTTGGCTGACACGTAGTCATGCCCGTCGAACGCGCGCGTAGCCTCTTCAGTGGTCCCCGCCAGTTTCGACAAGAGCCACCGATCCAAGATGCGAAGATCGGATGCCGGCGCGGTGTAGTCCTCGAGCCTGTCGGCGGCAAAGCGCGCGGCATTGTGGAGTTTTGTCGCCAGCCGTCGGCCCACGGCAAAGTCTCCACGCCGATAGAGTGTGTCGCGCCCGGCACGCGTGCAGCAGGCCCAGTAGCGGATGGCGTCGCCTGATTCCCGGTCAATCAGCGCCAGCAGATCGGAAGCGTCGCTCTTGGACTTGCTGATCTTCTGCCACTTGGGCTTCCCTTCCCCTGTCGCCTCAGCGGAAGGATTCAGCGCATGGCCTGAGATTAGGATCTCGCGCCAAGGCAGCGTGTCAAGGTGAAGGAGCGACTTCGCGATGGTGTAAAACGCCCAGGTTCGGATGATGTCATGCGCCTGCGCGCGAAGCGACATGGGGATCAACTGGCGCGCCCTGTCGTCCGCCTTACCCCAGCCGCTGTTGATCTGCGGAGTGAGCGAGGACGTGAACCACGTGTCCAGCACCGCCATTTCACCACGAGCCTCGCGGCTCCCGCAACGGCATGGGATTTTCGGGGGACTTTGCCGTGGGTCCACCGGCAAGTCCTCGTCTCCTGGCAGGACAGCCTCCCCGCAGGCCCGGCAATGCCAGAGTGGAAACGGCACGCCGTAGAGCCGCTGCCGTGAGATGCACCAGTCCCAGCGCAGGTTCTCGATCCAGTGTTCGTAACGTTTCTGCATGTGCTCCGGGTGCCACCTGATTTCCCTCCCGGCGGCAAGCAGCCGATCCTTCATGTCCAGGATGCGCACGAACCACTGCGGGGTCATCAGGAATTCCAGGGGCGTTCCGCAGCGCTCGTGCGTGTTGAACGCGTGGCTCAACGACTTCTGCCCGACAATGAACCCAACGTCGCGCAGCTTCTCCAGCGTCGTGCGACGCGCCTCCGTCACGGTCATTCCTGCAAATGGGCCGGCGAGGATTGTCATCCGCCCGTCTCCGCCAATCGCTTCTTTGTGGGGAAGGTGGTGCTCGCTCCACCAGGCGATGTCGGTGGTATCGCCGAATGTGCAGCACATCACTGCGCCAGTTCCCTTCTCGCGGTCCACCTTCTCATCGGACAGAATCGGCACGACCTGTCCAAAGAGGGGCACAGTGGCCTGACGGTCGGCCAGGCGGGGCCAACGCGGGTCCGCCGGATGAATGAAGATCGCCACGCAGGCGGGAAGAAGCTCGGGGCGCGTCGTGGCAATCGGGAGATCTTCGCCATTGTCGAGAGCGAACCGAAGCGTGGTCATCTGCGTGGTCGCCTCGGCATCCTCAGTCTCGGCCTGCGCAATAGCTGTCCGGCATTGGGGGCACCATAATGTGGGCGCCTCCTGGCGATAGATTCGCCCTTGCCGGAAAAGATCGAGGAACGAGCGCTGGGCCATGCGCCAACTGCGTTGATCCATCGTCGTGTACAGGAGCGACCAGTCCACGCTCAGGCCAATACGATCCCAGATGGCTCTGAATTCCACTTCTGCCTCCTGGCTGATCTGAGCGCATTGCCGACGAAACTCATCTGGGGCCATGTCGTTGGGGTGGATGCCCAAGCGCTTCTCGGCCAATCGTTCGGTCGGCAGGCCATTGTCGTCAAAGCCCATGGGGTAGAAGACATTGTACCCGCGCATGCGCCGGTACCGCGCGATGGCGTCGGCATGCGTGTAAGAGAACACGTGGCCGATGTGCAGCGAACCTGACACTGTGGGCGGCGGGGTGTCAATCGAATAGATCGGGGCGGGCGAGTCGGGATGGAACTGGAAGAGGCCTGATTGTTGCCAGTGGGCCATCCACCTGGCTTCGGCGGCTTTGGCGTCGTAGTGTTTCGGCAGCGACATGATTGGACTCCTTGGACTCTGAACCATTAAATGCAACGCGCCAGGGATGGGCTGCCGACCACCCATGGCGCTTATCGGTCGAGTCGTCTCACATAAGCTCGTGCCGGTGCGCCAGGGGCAACTGGCAGCCCCTGCGTACACCGACAACTACCTGCATGTTCGGTTGACTGAAAAGCCTGGCGCTCATGTGAATTCGGAGTCCTTTTAGAGTACTGAAGGTATTCAACCACAAGAGGGCGCGAAATTCAAGAGCCAATGGCTGCGAGATGGCGGGGCATCTGAGAGCTGCTCACGCACTGCCGGTTTCGGCGCGGGGAGAAAGCTACGTTCGCTCTGATCTTCGGGGATGAAGCGCGTCCGATGAATGCTAAGGCTGGTCGGAGAGCACAAGGTTCTGCCGGCCGGTCGGGATGTCAGTCATTTCGTACAGAGTCGCCCGATAACCGCCTTGGTTGAAAGGGGCTCGCCGGTCTTGTCCTTGAGGTAAAGCCGTTCGGCCAGAGTCTCAGCAACGAGGACAGGACGTCGCGCCTCGAAAGCGATTGAGAGTGCGGCGGGGCCATCCAGCATGATCGCTTCACGCCGGCCGTCGCGGCTGGCGACCAATGCCGCCTTAATTCCATTGCGGCCGCCTTTGGTGAGGACCACCGCTTCGATCTGAATGGAAGCAGCGCGCAAGACGTTGCAGAATGACTCGTTCGTCATCGGCCGCGGCGCCCGAAATTGTTGAAGCGCGCGGTCAATGTTTACGAAATCCATCGGGTCCAATTCCAGCACGGCGGCGCTATCCAGCTCTGTTCCAAGTATCAATCGCTGGCGGTTCTCGGTTTCTCGGAATCGTCCTGCAGCCAGGATGACGCCAAGAAGCCGCCCGTGGCCCAGTAGTTGCTCGATCCGCCTCGTATGGGCCCGGCCCAGCTTCCCTAACTTTCTCACATCTTTCCTAAGTTGCGGTTCGGGCCACTTCATCACATCCTTTTGCGGCGAGATGGGACCGGCCGAGGGAGGACAGCCAAAGTAAAGCTGCGCGCAAACGAAATCATTTCTCCGGGCCTCCTCAGGGTTTCCGACGGCAGCGCGAAAGCGCGCGTCATGCCACAGCGTCCGGAAGTTCTCGCACGATCTGGCGGCTGCATACTCCTCCTTCGGCAGAACTGAGAGCGCGTCTTCCGTTCTGCCCTTCATGGCGTAGGCCGTGGCGAGGTCAAATGCGATGCGCTTGTCTTCCGGCTGAAGCTTCCGGGCCTTTTCCAGCAGAGGGATTGCTTCCTCCTGGGACTTCGGTTGCCGCTGCATCAGATAGACGGCGCCGCTGAGTCCCGCAGCCACGCCTTCCAACTTCGTGCCGGCACATTTTCCGGCCCAGTCCGCTAGCCTTTCTATCTCTGCCGGTTTGAGTCCAGCCACCCGTCGAATGACGAATACGCCGGCAGCCTTTTCGCTTGGCTTCACCTTAGGCGGCTTGACGGGTTGAAATCCAACCAAGGCTTGTCGCGCGGCTGTGTTTTCGGGATCCCGGGAAAGGGTTTTCAAGATTTCCGAGAGGTTCCGAAAAGTGCTGACCAAGCCGCCGGCCTGATAGTTGCGCCAAGATGCCTCCGGTGACATGGGCCTGCCGTCCTTGTCCTTGAGCATACACTGCTCGACGACTGAATTCTCCGCAAAGATCGGCGCCTTGGCGCGAACGGCGAAGTTCAAGGCATCGCTTGGGCGACAGTCAATCTCCACCGCTCCTTCTCGCGACTTCACTTTCAGCAGAGCGTAAAACGTGGCCGCCTTGAGTTCGCTCACAGTCACTTTCGCCACCGGGCAGCCGAACGTCTTCAAGGCGCGCACGCAGGCCGTATGGATGTCAAGGGCCTCAGCCGAAGCGGCGCCTGCGAGCCAAGGCTGCAGGGCTCGGGCTTCGTACCCGCCGATTATGATGGGGAACGAGCGTCCTCCGGAATCGGTGAGCATAAGGAATTGCGCCTGGCCGCGGCTCACGCGGACGCGGACCTGGCGGATTCGTCGGAGGACGTGGTCGGCCAACTGCGGGCCGGGGCGCGAATCTTTCAGTTCACTCTCCACCATGTTCATCAACTCCTTTCGTAACTGTTGCCGCGCGTCATGCAACCGGCGCTTGATCGTGCCCACAGGGCGCTCCATCATGCGGCTCACGTCCTTTTCCGAGTAACCGTTGATATAGAAGAGCGTCGTCGGCACCCGGAGCGGTTCCGACAATCGCCCGATCGCCTGGAGGACCGCGTCGCGTCTTTCTGACGCCTCCAGGATCGGCGGCGGCTCGGTTGAGGAGGAGACGACAGTATCGGCCGCATCGTGCGGCAGCGTTTTCTCCGGCCGCTTCCTGAGGAGATCGAGGCAGCGATTGCGCGCAATCCGGCAGAGCCAGCCGGGAAACTTCTCCGGATCGCGCAAGCTCTTCAGTTCCCGCCAAGCTTGAACGAACGTTTCCTGCGCCATGTCCTGCGCATCGTGGAAACTGCCCAGGACGGCCACGCCCACGCCATAGACGGCGTCCTGGTACCGGCTGATGAGCCGTCCAAAGGCGGCCAGGTCGCCAGCCTCAGCCTTTTCCACATCCTCTTTCAGCGTATCCACTGCTCAATACGCCTCTCTGTGGGTCTCTACATGTATGACGTAAGATTCGCCAAGAAGGTTCGCGTGGATTTCATTGCGAATGGACCGCCCGGTAGCGCTTGTCGTAGGCGGTGTAGTAGGGCGTGTTGGAATCAGGTCGCATGAGGATCTCGCGGCGGCTCCGGGCTCGCCACAGGCCGTGCCCTGCGTCGCTTCTTCGTTATGTCCTTTGACAGAACTGTACATTGCCAACCGACGAGCGGTCCGCAGGTGACCCGCTCCTTGCCTATGACTCTTGCACCCATACCTTCGTAGAAGGGCACAGCATATCCCGTAGTGCGGACAATCAGGTGCGGGTGCCCGTCGTCAGCGATCACCTCTTCAGCCTTGAGGAAAAGACGCGTGCCTATGCCATGACGATGTTCTTCAGGGTGGACGAAGAGTTCCTCAATATCTGCACCGTTGACGGCAAGTGCGCCGACGACGCGGCGGCCAGAGACAGCCACGAAGGATCGCCATCGGAGGAACTGTGGTCCGACCCACTCCGGCGAACAGCGTTCCTCTAGAAGCCGTCGGCGCTGCTTCCGAGAGTATCCCTGCTCATCGGCCAGGAATTCATAGGCAGCCTGCACCACCCAGCAGACCGATGGCACGTCCCGACGCTCCATCTTTCGGACCCGTATCACGCAAAGCCTCCTGCAAGCGTTTCGCCGATGGACGGATTAAGGATGATCCGGAGTCCTTAGAGGATCAGATCCCTTTATTCCTTCTTCTCCTTTCCCGCGAGCGCGGCGAGATCGCGCCAGCCATAGGCTGCCAGGACGAGCTTCTTGCCGCCGATTTCGACTGGCTTCTCGCCCGCCGGCATCCCGCTGAGTCGCTCATAAAACCCGCGGCAGGGATTATCTTTCAGCACCCAGACGAGCATGGAGGCGAAACCTCGCTGCTGCAAGCCCTCGACGACGGCGAGGGTCAACTGTCGCCCGATGCCCTGTCTCTGCCAAGCTTCGAGCACATAGATGCCCGAGATTTCGGCCTTATATAGCGGGTGTCCGGCGCGCTCCGGGCCGCCGGTGGCGAAGCCCAGGACTTCCTCGTTGGCCTCGGCGACAAGGGTGAAGGCGGGGTTATCCGGGTTTGCGAGGATGTTGCGCCAACCCGCGGCTCGGTCTTCGTACGAGAGCTTGGCCAGGTGCTCTGCCGGCATGATGCCTGCATAGGTCGTCCGCCACGTATCAATGTGAACGCGGGCGATGGCTTCAGCGTCCGACACCTGAGCAGGTCGAACGAATATCTTCATGGCCTGGCCGCCACCAATTGATTTTGCTTCAGCGCGACCTGGAACCGCGCCGGCCCTTTCTCATTCCGGTCGTCCATCGCCCGGCCGTCCTCGAGAGTCATGCCCTGCCATGGATTGGTCATTTGGGTCCCTGCCTGCCGCTCTTCCTGGTCTTGTGCCAAAGTTTGAATTCCCCGATCCCGCGTACACCGGGATCGAGGACCGCTTCATAGATATGGACGGAGAGTATTTCATGGCGGTACTCCGGCAAGGCGCACATCGCTTCCTGGATGGCCAGGATGCGCACTCGCCGGTCCTCGGTCAGGCGGTCTGCTCATCGGGCGCAGTGCGGGGAGTCTGCCGCGAACTCTTGTGCGCGAGCGGTCCATAGCGTCTCGTCCGATATATCTCCTTCGCACACCTTGGCGGCCGGCCCCTTCATCGTGACGGCGTAGTCCGGGCTGATTTCAATCTGAATGACGCCGCCCGGCATACGAACGTCTACGCGCGGACCGCACAAGCCCAGGCGATGTGCGACTGCCGCCGCCGTGCAACTGCTGCTTCCTGAGGCCAGCGTGTACCCGGCTCCGCGCTCCCAGATTTCGATCCGAATGCTGCCTCGGTCAAGCACCTTGAGGAATTGCACATTCGTGCGGTTCGGGAAGCGCGGCTCCACTTCGATCAGCGGCCCCCATCGTTTCGCCTCCCCGGGTGTGACGTCGCGGTTCAGGACGACGCAATGCGGGTTCCCGATGGTGGCCGTGCAGAAGGTGAATGGTTCGCCTCGCAGAGCCAGGGTCTCATTGAGCACCTCGCGCGGCGGGCCCGAGACGGGAATGGCCCGACTATCAAAGCTCACGCGTCCCATCTCCACTGTCACGCTCTTCCCGGCCTCATGCACTTGCGCCCGCACGACGCCTCCCTTTGTCGAGACGGTGAATGCGGCTTCCCGCACAAGACCCTTGTCATAGAGGTAGCGCGCGAAGATGCGCAGTCCGTTGCCGCTCTTCTCGGCTTCGCCGCCATCGGGATTGAAGATGCGCAGAGCGAAATCCGCCGTTGGACTCGACAGGGGACCCAGCAGGAGGCCGTCGGCCCCAACGCCGTAGTTTCGATGACAAATGCGCCGGATTTGCTCCGCCGTCAGGCCACCCGTCGCGTCGCTTGAGTCGAGGACGATGTAATCGTTTCCCAACGCCTGGTACTTCACAAAGCGCATTCTCATTTCTCCGGCCGGAGTTGCGGGCCTCACTTGCCAAACGCCATCTACAAATGCTCTGCGACCGGGACTTGTGTTTCGAAGAATGATCCTACATTTCCGCGCAGGCTTCCATCGAAAGCCAGAACAGCTTTTCCCTCGCCGAAATCCTCTGCCCGAACTCGCGAGGGTCCCATTCAATGCCGCTGACGTCGTCGCCTCCGTAAAGGAGCATGGCGATCTGCACCTGCCGGAATTCGCCGACGGCAAAGAGCGCCGCGGCTTCCATCTCGACGGTCATGCATCCCTGCTCGCGGCGTTTGGCTACCTTGCTGCGCGTCTCACGATAGAAGGCATCCGTGGTCCACGTCCTGCCCTTGACGTGGCGGCATTTGTGGCGCTCCAGCACCCGCACAATGGCTTCAACGGCCGCCGGGGACGGACAGGCGTCCCTGCCGGCCGGCAAGTAATGATAGGAGGTGCCCTCGTCGCGCAGGGCTGAGGTCGGAACGATGATATCGCCGCTGCCGATGGACTTGTCGAGCACTCCCGCGCAGCCGCAGCAGATGAATTTTCGGCCGCCCCTTGCGATCAGTTCCTCGAAGAAGCCGGCCGCGAGAGGCGCGCCGCCCGCGGCGGGGACGATCCCGATGGGCCGGCCCGCAAACGTTCCGGCAAATACGGGTATTTCACCCATTTCGGACTTCAGCGGGCGCAGCGGCTTCAAGTCGAGCTTCTCCCTCGTGCCCTGGACCACCTCCCAGAAGAAGCTCATGACGCAGCGCTCCGGCAAGTCGCGATGCTTGATCACTCGCGCCGGTTCGATAATCGCATCTCGGTCAGAATCAAATTCCAGCAGGGGAATTGACTCGGTCATTTCTGCGCTCCGAAGAATTAAGTCATGTCACCGAATTGCCTGGATTCCATTCCATCTTCACATGCGTGGCCGTCTCTTCCACAGGCATAAACCCAAACCGCCGATATAGTTCTTGTGCCGGGTTCACTTTCAGAACTGCCAGGCGCACCGGCAAACTGTCGCGTTGCGCCTGAGCCTGCACGCTGCGGACGATGCGCGTACCGATTCCGTGCCGTTGGTATTCCGGCAGAAGATAGAGCATGCAGAGCAGCACGCGCCCACCGTCGCTGGTGACCGCAACAGTGCCGATGTCTGTACCTCCGAGCGTGATGATGCGGATCAGTTCCGGCTTGTACTCCCGTCGGTGGCAGCCAACTTGCTCATCTTCATTCCATCCCCACGTTTGAGCTATGCACGCGCCGAGCGCCAGTTTCTTAACGGAATAGGCGAATGGCGCATCGGCCGGAGTTGCCGGACGCAGCCCAATCGGGCCGATTCCCACTCCCGTGGTTTCAGCGACGGCGAACTCGTATGATTTTTCTGACAACTTTCAGACCACCTTCTCAAGGAACTCGGCCACGCCGTCTTCGTCATTCGCCGGCGGCGGCTCTCTCACCATTTCAGTCGCCCTCGGTATCGAACACGCCCTGTGCCCCGCACGATGGTTCCGATCGGGCAGGCTGTGCCATGGTGCCCGCCTAGGTGCGCAATAATCTCGCCGACCGCAACCTGCGAGCAAACGACAGTAAGTCCAACGCCCATGTTGAAGGTGCGAAGCATTTCCGCATCGGAAACGTTGCCTTCCTCACGGATGACTCGGAATACCTCAAGTACCCGCAACGACGGAAGATCAATCAAGGCATCCATTTTGCCGGGCAGAATCCGATTGAGATTCCCCTTAATGCCGCCGCCGGTGATGTGCGCGAGTCCCTTCAATCCGGTATGTCCGAACAGGCCCCGAATCGCTTTGTAGTAACACGTGTGCGGCAGCAGAATCGCGTCCATGAAGGAAACTCCATCAACTTCCATGCCTTGCAGAGCGGCATTTCGCTCCAGGAGTCTCCTCACGAGAGTGTACCCGTTCGTGTGCAATCCGTTCGATGCCACTCCCAGGACTAAGTCTCCTTCGCAGATCGCTGATCCGTCAATGATCCTATCTTTGTCCACGATGCCGATGGCGCTGGCGCTGGCGCTGAGGACATACTCACCGTCGGCGACGACGCCGGGCTGAACTGAAGTCTCCCCGCCCACCAGGACGCATCCCTGCTCCTTGCAGGCCGCAGCCATGTTGCTGACCAAGGCCGTCACGGTCGCCGGGGCGATGGTCCCGCAAACGATGCAGTCTTGCACATAGAGAGGCTCCGCTCCCATGACCATGACATCATTGACCAGGTGGTTGACGAGGTCATAAGCTATGACCTTGAACCGCCCCCGCGCATAGGCCAGTTTCTGCTTTGAGCCCGGTTCTTCGGTCTTGAACACGAGGATGGGGTGTCTCAACGCGTCGAACCGCCCCTCAAGGAGGCTGGCGAAGGCACCCATGCGGTTCAGCACGCGGGGGTCGCCGGAGTCAACGCTCTTAGCCATTTCTCTCTTGGCGGCGTCGGTAACACTGATATCAACGCCCACCTTGGCGTAGGAGAGTCTCTCTTTCATCTCGGCTCCTTCTTACCCTTCCGCCAAAGCGCAACTCGCTCGCCGATGCGGCAAGCGCTCATCGGTACGCGGGGCGCCGCTGATCATGACCGGACGGAGCGATAGACACGCCAAGGCGGTCAGCAAGTTCATCGTCACCTCCGACTCGCCCACGTTCATCTCGCTGGCTGTCGGCTCGAATTGTCCGCTTTGTCCTTCCACCGTCAATGACTGTGCATCACCTTGGATGGCTATGCCCAATCGGCGCAGACATTCAATGGCATGTTGCTGGTCTTCGCCCAGCAGGGGACGTTCAATGATGCTGCGTCCGGCGGCCAATGACGAAATGAACAGCGCCCGCAGTGTGTAAGCTTTGGCCGGAGGCGCGGCGATGGTGACGGCCTCTTTATGGTGCGGTTGTATGCGTTTCATTGTCGTCCCTGCCAACCTTTCGGGACGCGACCATTGTGGCGGTCAGATTACACACTTGCCCGCAGGAAGTCCAATGCCTGCAACGACCGGCCAGTTTCTGTTGCTGTCTCATACCCCATGGTGAGCGCGCAAGTTCTTCCTCGCCACAAAAAGGTGGGCCAGTATCCCGGTGAGAGACTCTAAGATGCTGCCAAAGACCATGTCCCGTATGCTGCGAGATAGGCTGAGCAGACTCGTCGGTGTCATTGGGATCTCGGCTCCTTGATGTCGGGCCACGTTGAGCAGAGTCTTTGATAGGCCGCAGCCCTCTGCCTCGCTCTGAGCGATCCGGATATCCTGTAAAAATCAGCGGTCGCGTGCCCGGGCATTCAGCAAGCTTACTCGGACGCTCAAACGTGTGATTCTCACAATGCGCCTGCGTGGGGCAGCCGATCATGCCGTTCTCGCCGTCGCCGAGACCGCCAGAGCAGAGGCTTTCTTTCGCCGCGCGAATTCCTCTTAACACGCGGGATTCTGATGGTCAGAATGCGACATTTGCTGATCGCCCGTCGGCGGGGCGTTTCCGGCGTACATCCGGAGCCTCGCCCGGACTGTGACCGATGCCGGATTTCTTCAGGAGCTTCACGGCAACGCTCCGGCCGCAGCGGATTGCCACCTTGACGGCCTGCGTCTGGGGCTTCTGACGCGCCGCGACGCGGCTCCCGCAAACCCAACTAAATAAGTCAAAAATAGTTTGATCTCAGGATAGTTTGGCTCGGAGGCGCCTTCTCGAAAAAGCTTGACAGGTCGAGAGAGCAGGCGTAGATTGTTTCGGAAGTGCGGGTTGCGAACTGTGAGGGGACGCGAGAGCCGAGGAGGGCGGCAATGGACCCTTCGCTCTTCCGGCTTCGTGGCCGCTCACGTGTCGCCCATACTATTGTGCGAAGTTATTGGCGAACCGAGACGTCGGGCTTTGTAACGAGGAAAGACTTCGGTAAAACAGGGCAGTGAAGAGAAGGAGGCCGATCTTGAAGGGCAAATCGCGTCTCGTTCAAGTCCTCGTTGCTTTGTGCATGGCTGTTGGGTTCTCTGCCAACCTGCCCGCGCAATCGCAGGCCCCGGTCGCCGCGGCTCCCGCGGCAAGTGTGGCTGGAAAAGTGGTTGATTCGAAGACGGGGCAGGGGCTGGCGAATGCGGAGGTGTTCCTCGTCTACAGCAGCAATCGCGGAATCACGGAACGATTAATTGTCAAGGGCATGACCGATTCGGGCGGCCGGTATGAGTTCACGAATGCCATCACTTGGCCGACAGAACCGAAGAGTGACCAGCCAGAATATGATAGCCAGCGGTACTACGTATTTGCCGTGCATCCGGAGAAGGGAATGTCTTTCGCCGTGGTGTTGCCGAATGACCCTCTGACAGACGTGAACGTTCGGCTGGTTACGAACAAGGTCAATACCGTCAAGGTGGTTGACAAAGATGGCAAGCCGGTAGCCGGCGTGACGGTGCATTATTCCGGTGGCGGAATTACAGAGAAGGACGCTCCCGACTGGGATCGCTATCACCGGTCCTCCAACCTGCGCCATGATGTCGGCGTCCTTTCCGCTATCACCGATGAAAATGGAGAAGTGAAACTTCCGGGGCTTTACGATGGGTGCAACTATGTGGCGACGAAGGAAGGCTATGCGCCCAACTACGGCGAGACTTCCATTCCGCTGCTGCCGGGGCGCAAGGTAACAGGGAAGGTTACCTATTCGGATGGCAAGCCGGCGGCCGGTGCGGTGATTAAGGTGGTGTATAGCGGACCGAGGCTTGTTTGGGATGACACTACAGAGGCAGACGCCGAGGGCCGCTATGCTTTCGAAACGGTCCCGGCCTCCGGCTTTTACTACGGGTTTACGAAGAAGGATCCAAATACCGACTACAAGGGCACGCTGACCGTCAGCGCGAAAGACGCCGTCAACGACCAGGTCATGAGCAAGCCGGTGACGTTCGAGGCGAAACTTGATGACACGGCAGCCCGCGACATTGTCCTGGAAAGGGGGCTGCTCTTCGGCGGCCGGATTGTGGATGACCGGACGGGCAAACCGCTGGCCGGCATCCGGCTTGAGGGATATCGTCGAACGGAAGACCAGAATTCGTACCAGAACCTGCCGGAAATGACGACGGATGCCGATGGAAGGTTTCAGACGGGTGTCCCGCCCGGCTCAATCGTCATGCTGCGGTGGGCCGATTCAAGAGATGGCAGCTACGTGCTCGATCGCGAGTGGATGCGCAGACAGTCACAGACGCCCAATTACGAGTACCAGCCGATTCGCGAAGAGAGGATGACAGCGGATAAGAACGATATCGAGCTGAAGATGCGGTTGTGGGACGTGCAGCCGATGGATGGCGTCGTAGTTGATGACAAGGGACAGCCTGTCAAGGCCGCGTCGGTTCACTTGAACACGCACATTCAGCCGATCAAGACAGATGCGGACGGCAAATTTGTCCTGAAAGCAGCCGCCAAGGATCGCGATTTCGAGTTGTGCATCATGTCGGCGGACAAGTCGCAGGCGTGTTTGGTGAAGGTCGCCAAGGGGACGACATCGCAGCAGTTCCAACTCAAGCCGACGGTGTCGAAGGTCGGCGTCGTGAAGACGCCAGGCGGCGTGCCGGCCGACAACTTGAGCTTTTACATGGATCTCGAGCTGAACGGTGACGCGCATTACTACGTGCGTATCGAACCCAAGACCGACAGACAAGGGCGCTTCTCCGCGGCCGGCCTTATCCCAGGCGCGAAGTATGGCATTTTCTGGACGACCGATAACGAAACGAACCGCGATTACAGCTACGGCAGTGCAAAGGTGGATCTTGCGGCCATTAAGGGCGACGAACCGATCCAGTTCACGGCGAAGAAATACGTCAACGCGTTGATGGGAAAGATCGTGGATGACAAAGGGAACCCGGTTGCGAATGCGAGCATTACGGTTGAACCCGGCAATGATCTTCTGCCGCAGGAGTCGTGGCGAGGCGGCAATGCGTCCATCGCTACGGTTGGGAAAGACGGCAGCTTCACCATCCCGCGGCTTGCCGACGGCAAGCTGACATTTAAGGTTGCGGCGCCCGGGTTCAAGACGATGTCGTTTGCTTTCCCGACGGATGAAGTGGATGCCCAAATCAAGCTCCGACCGATCAGCGAACCGTGCGTTTATCGGGCTAAGGTCATCGATTCTGAAGGCAAACCGGTTGCAGAGGCAACGGTCGTGCTGGCCTCGATGCGCGTCACACGCGACGGCAAGAAGGAAGAGGGAACCCGCCAGATGAAGACCGATGCCAACGGCATTGCGAACTTTGTTCAGCCTGCCACGGCGCCGACGACGCAGCCGGTCCAGTACAACCAGACGATGATGGTCTGCGACATGCCGGGGTATGACTTGGCGATCTCGCTCGCAGCGCAGATGGGCGAGGATCTCGATGTTGAACTCACGCTGTCAAAGTCGACGTCACACTGGAAGGGCAAAGTGGCGGATTCTGCAGGCAAGCCCATCGAGGGCGCGGTGGTGAAAATCACCGGCTACCGTCCGGCCGGCACGAACAGCTACGTCCGTATCAGCACCTTGGAAGACGATGACGTCTTTTCGCGTCTGACCCAGACGACGACGGCTGACGGCGCCTTCGAGCTTTTGCGGCTGTGCGGGGACGCCTGGGTCAATTTCGACATCACTTCACCCGGAAAAAGGACGCTTCACGGCTACTTCGATCCCAACGGGGACAAGGGCGGAGTGAAGTCATTTGTGATGCAGCAAGGCTTCTCGCTGAAGGGCAAGATCGTCATCAAGGCCACGGGCCAGCCACTGTCAATTCCGGACGAGAGCAACCACAGGGCTCACGTCCTCATCTATAAGACCGACGGCAATGCTTCCGCCGGCGCTCAGCCCAAATCCGACGGCTCCTTCTCCACGGATGAGCTCGAACCAGGGACCTACACCGCAAGGTTCGTCGCTTTCGGCGATTCCGACATTGGCAAGTGGGTCACAGTTGACCCCCTCAAGTTCGAGGGCAAGGCTGGCCAGACGTTGGAGATCGTGCTCTACGTGGAGGAGGGCATTACCCTCAAAGGAGTCTTTAAGGATCTGCCGGCCGGGTACGGCTCGGATGGCCGTGAAGGGAACGTCTCCGCGACCAGATCCGACGAAAAGTTCGGCTCGACCGGCTCTCGCATCGCCAAAGACGGAACCTTCACGATGTACCTCCCCGGTGCCGGCAAGTACACGTTGCAGTACGCGATTCCCGATGCCAACAACCGCTATCAGCAGAAGGACGGCGGCACGATCACTGTTGAGGCCGGAAAGCCCGTGGAGGAACTGACGATCGAATACAAGCCATAGCTGGGTATCTTCTCTCTTTTTCTGAAAGGAGCGTCGGGTATGCGCAAGCATTGTGTACTTGCGGCGGCTGTAGCTCTCGCGCTGATGATCGTCCTTCCTCAGACCGCCAAGTGTGGCTGAGGGGATCCGCCGCGCGGCCAGTTGGCTGCGCAACAGCTTGATGAGATGTGGGACTCGCAGGTCTCCATTCTCAACTCCAGTTATCCAAAGACACTTGAGCTTCTCTCGGCCGGCAAGGCGAAGGAGGCGCATGAGGAATTCCATGCCAATTTCCTCCAGGCCGTGAAGAAGATCTATTCGGAGGCTTCCACGACGTACCCCGCTCGATTCAGCAAGATTGACGACTGGTGTGATTGGGTGAAAGGGCTGTATGTTGATTCCGCAAGAGCCGACAAAACGCTGGCCGTCGGCCAAAGTGAGGAGGCTTCGAAATCCCTGGCGGCGCTGCGCGAGGATTTCTTCAAGCTGCACATGAAAACCGAAATGTTGCAGGTGAATGACATCGCGTATGCGATCAGGGTTGAGGCGGCGAAGGATCAGCCGTCGGCGGACGAAATCAGGAACCTCTCGGCAGAACTTGCCGATGCAAAGCCATCGAGCAAGACCAGGACGGCGCCGGCCGAATTCGCTGGAGCTCGTGACCGGTTCTTACAGGCGGTGAATTCGCTGGTGTCTGGCAACAAGATCGAATCCGCCGAGATCAAGCCGCTTCGCGATGCAGCCGATCAGCTGTATAAAGCTTTCGGCATCGAGTTCGAATAGGTCTGCGCCGCGACACAGTGTGCGATTAGTCAAAATTGGCGTCAGTGCCTGAGGATACCGCCGAGTCGCTATCGGCCAGACCGGCTATGCAGTTGTGGACGGAAGGCGAGACCGAGGACGCGGTTGCCGATCCCTCTCCATCCATGTATAGGCGTTCGGCATGAGAGCATTTCGATAACGGTATCGTTTGGGTCACCACTCGACCGGAGCGAACGGTCTCCGGCGCGATAAGGCCCGTCTGCACAGGCTGGCGGGCCTGGCGCGTTAGGGGCCGATAACCGCAAACGTTCCAGAGGTCCAGCCTCGGCCTCGGTTGCGCGAGGGTCGCGCGCGGGCGCACGAGATTGCGCTTCCCCGGCCGGTTCAGCGGCTTGCCCTCTCGTTTGGGCCCCATCGTTCAATCAGGCCCTTGAGGCGCCGGTAGGATTCCTTCGGCGTGAAGTCGGAGCGGAGGAACCCGCCGTGCGGCCAGAAGTGCCCGGCGTCGGCGAAGTCCCACCACGTGATCGCCTCGATGGCGGGCTTGCTGTAGCAGAGCGTGTAGAACTGCTCCACCCAGTCGGCCTGAACGGCCTCGCTCCAGGGGCCGTGCCACCAGGCAGAACCGACCTTCTTGACATGGGCCCGCTCGTCGTCATCGGGGGCGGAGGAGACGCCCAACTCCGTAATGTGCAGCGGCTTGCCGAGGTCCGCGTACCAGTCCAAAAGGCGGGCGATTTCGAACAGGTCGTAGTCGGGGTAGTAGAGCTGGAGGCCGATCACGTCGAAGTCCAGCCCCGCCGACAGGCAGGCGCGCAGATACTGATGCGGCGTGCGCAGCGGCCGCTGCTCCTGTCGGAAGTAGGTCTTGCTCGTGGCGGCGTACTCGCCGAAGAGGCGGCAGTTGTTCACGACGGTCTGGGCTTTTGGGTTCCCCTCCCTGGCGCCCTCGCACGAGGCCCGCGTCAGGTCGAGAAGCTGCTCCTGCGAATAGCCCAGTTCGTTCGCCCAGTCGTGGGCTTCGTTGATGACGTCCCACCGGTCAATCCGCCCGGCGTATTGGCGGGCGAGCGATCGGCAGCGTTCCCGTGCGGACGCGAGGTTCTCGTCGAAGGTCTTGCGCTTCATCCACTCGGTCACCCCGGCCTCGTGGAACCAGGTGAGCGGGTGTCCTTTGGCGGCGATGCCCGCTCCGTTCAGCCACGCGGTGATCGCGTCCGCGCGGGCGGGGTCGGGGCGTCCCTCTTCCGGCTCAAACCCGCGCCGGTAAAACGGGACGGTAGCGAAGTTGAAG